>Ga0209619_10001555_pt1 | contig 16865 bp, 17 predicted proteins | sample Rifsed16ft3_FD_184011 | JGI IMG/M metagenome (GOLD analysis project Ga0209619, IMG submission 184011) | Soil microbial communities from Rifle, Colorado, USA - sediment 16ft 3 (version 2) | ecosystem: Environmental > Terrestrial > Deep subsurface > Rock core/Sediment | place: Rifle, Colorado... | reverse complement strand
CCGCGGGTGATCCCGCCGAAGATGTTGACGAGGATCGCGTTCACCTTCGGATCGCTCAGGATCAGGCGCATGGCCTCGGTGACCTTGTCGGCCTTGGCGCCGCCCCCGATATCGAGGAAGTTCGCGGGCTCGCCACCGGCCCGCTTCACGAGGTCCATGGTCGTCATCGCCAGGCCGGCGCCGTTGACCATGCACCCGATCGTGCCGTCGAGGCGGATGAAGCTGATGCCCGCGGCGCGCGCCTCGACATCGGCCGGATCCTCCTCGTCGAGGTCGCGCAGCACCTCGAGTTCGGGGTGACGGGGGAGCGCGGAGTCGTCGAGCGTGACCTTGGCATCGAGGCAGACGAGGCGCTCGACGGTCGTGCCGTTCGGCCCCGCCTCGCGGACGATCGCCAGCGGGTTGATCTCCACGAGGTCCGCGTCGCAGGCGAGCATGGTCCGGACGAGTCCCTTGGCGATCCCGGCCGCCGCCTTGAGGTGGCCGCCGAGGCCCATCCGGAATGCGAGCTCACGAGCCTGCCAATCCTGGAGTCCGAGGTGTGGGTGCGCGTGGACCGTGACGATGGCCTCGGGCCGTTCCGCGGCCACCTGCTCGATCTCGACACCACCTTCGGCCGAGCCCATGAGAAGGATCTGCCGTGCGGCGCGATCGAGAACCGCCGAGAGGTAGAACTCCTTGACGATGTCGGCGGCGGCCGCCACGAGGACCTTGCGAACCGTGATCCCCTTGATCGACATGCCCAGGATCTGGCCGGCGATGGCCTCGGCCTCGTCGGGCGAGCCGGCCAGCTTCACGCCGCCGGCCTTGCCGCGGCCGCCCACCAGGACCTGCGCCTTGATGACGACGCGGTCTGCTCCGGTGGCGAGGATAGATTCAGCCGCGCCGCGGGCCTCGGCTGGGCTACGAGCCACTGACCACGCCGGGACGGGCAGTCCCTGGGCGAGCAGGAGCCCCTTGGCATCGGCTTCCTGGATCTTCACCAGCCCATCGTAGCCGAGGCGACCGAGGGCACGCCCGCGGTCCTAACCGGCGAGGCCGGCTCGGCCGCGATGGAGCCGGCGGGCTTCGCCGATCCGGTCGACGGAGGCGGCCGACTTCGAGATCGACCAGACGAGGGCATCGTCGATGCCGAGCGCCGCCAGCTCGTCGAAGAATTCCGCGAGCCCCTCGGCGTCGGCGTCGAGGCCGAGCGAGTCTCCACCCCCGGTTCCCGGGTCGTGGAGCCGAATCCCGATCGTTCGGCGCATCGTCGCCGGATCACGGCCTGCGGCAAGGCAGGCGTCCTGGAGTGCCGCCAGCCGCCCAAGGAGGCGGTCGTCAACCCGCCCGAACCACGCGGTATTCCACGCGTCGGCCCAGGCCGCGGTCAGCCGGAGCATCCGCGCGCCCTTCGCGGCGACGAGGATCGGAACGTGCCGTGCGGGCGGGGGAACCAGCGCGGCATCGACCACCGTGCGCCAGCGCCCGTCGAACGACACGCGCTCGCCGCGCAGGAGCCGTGCCGCGATCTCGAGGTCGTCGGCGAACCGACCGACCTTGTGGTCGACGGGATAGCCAAAGGCCTCGTACTCGGGGTCGTGCCAGCCGGAGCCCAGTCCCAGGATGACCCGGCCACCGGACAGGTCGTCGAGGGTCGCCGCCATCTTCGCCATGAGCCCCGGGTTCCTGAATGACGAGCACATGACGAGTGACCCGAGCTCGATGCGCGGGACCACCGGGGCGAGTGCGGCGAGCGTCGTCCACGCCTCGCGGACGCCCTCCTCGGGCTTGCTCGCGAAGCGGAAGAGGAGGTGGTCGAAGACCCAGATCGAGTCAAGCCCGACCGCTTCCGCCCGCAGGGCAAAGATGCGGGCCTCGTCGTACGAGGGGACATGCCCATCGGCGGAATCGCCCTGGGCGAGGGGGAGCGTGACGCCGATTCGCATCGGCGGAGTCTAGCCCGCGGCCCCTATGGAGGGGGCCGGTCGGCTCCCCGAGGTCGGGCCGCTCGGGCACGGGCGGGTCCCGTCGTCCGTGGCTAGAATGGGGGACATGGTCCACCGAGTCACCCTCATCCCCGGCGACGGCATTGGGCCGGAGCTGGCGGAGGCGACCCGCCGCGTCCTCGATGCCTCGGGAGTGGCCTTCGACTGGGATGTCGTGGATGCGGGCGAGGCCTGCATCGCCGAGTACGGAACACCGCTTCCGGGCCACGTCCTCGACTCGATCCGCCGGAACAAGATCGCGCTCAAGGGCCCGATCACCACGCCCGTTGGCGCAGGCTTCAGGAGCGTCAACGTGACGCTCCGGCAGACGCTCAAGCTGTACGCCAACCTCCGGCCCGCCCGCTCCATCCGGGGGCTCGTGACCCGTTACGAGGACGTCGACCTCGTGATCGTCCGGGAGAACACCGAGGACCTGTACGCCGGCATCGAGCACATGGTCGGGCCTGACGCGGCCGAGAGCATCAAGATCATCACCCGGGCTGCTTCGGAGCGGATCGCCCGGTTCGCCTTCGAGTACGCCGTCGCGAACGGCCGGCACAAGGTCACGGCGGTCCACAAGGCGAACATCATGAAGCTGTCCGACGGCCTCTTCCTGGAGTCCTGCCGCCGCATCGCGGCCGACTACGACGGCCGGATCGAGTTCGAGGACCGGATCGTCGACAACATGTGCATGCAGCTCGTCCAGAAGCCGGACCTGTACGACGTCCTGGTGCTGCCGAACCTGTATGGGGACATCGTGTCGGACCTGTGCGCCGGCCTCGTTGGTGGCCTGGGGGTAGCCCCGGGGGCGAACATCGGAGAGGACGGTGCGGTCTTCGAGCCGGTCCACGGTTCGGCCCCGAAGTACGCCGGCCAGAACCGCGCCAACCCGACGGCGATGATCCTGTCCGGCGCGCTCATGCTCCGGCACCTCGGCCACCCCGACGTGGCGGATCGGGTCGAATTTGCCGTCCGCGACGTCATTGCCGAGGGCGTAACGGTCACCCGCGACCTCGGTGGACGGGCCGGGACCAGCGAATTCGCGGATGCCATCGTCGAGCGGCTCTCGGCCACCCCGGTCATCACCGCCTGACGGCCGAGTCACCACCACCGGAGGATCGATGCTGCTGCGCTACCGTGGTCGGGAAGGGATGTACGCCTGGGCGTTCCATCGCATCGCAGGCGTCGGCGTGTGGGCCTTCGTCGTCCTCCACGTCATCGACATCTACCTCGTCGGAGGCAACCCCGAGGCCTACGACGAGCTCCTGCAGATCTACGCGAGTCCGATCGGACGGGTCGTGGAGACGGTCCTCGGTGCGGCCCTGCTCTACCACGCGCTGAACGGGCTGCGGATCATCGTCATGGACTTCTGGCCGCCGCTGACCCGCTGGCATCGCCAGCTCTGGTACCTGTGCTGGGTGATCTTCGTCGGCGTGGGCCTGCCCGTCGCGTACGTGATCCTCAAGCCCATCTGGGAAGGGGCGCCCACGTGAGCGGCCGGTACAGCCGGGTAGGACGCACGCGCCCGTCGGGCGGCGGGCTGGAGCTCGCGATCTGGTACCTGATGCGGCTCACAGGTCTGGGCCTGTTCGTCCTCGCCTTGTCCCATTTCCTCATCGTCCACGTCATCTACGACCCGGCCGAGCAGACCGCGTCGTGGATTGCCGAGGTTCGCTGGAGCAGCCTCTTCTGGCGTGCCTTCGACTGGTCGCTCCTCATGCTCGTGCTCTTCCACGGTTTCATGGGCATGCGCACGGTGATCGTCGATTACGCCAGTGGCCGCGCTCGGCTCTTCATCATGTCCGGGCTGTACCTCCTTGGGCTCGCCCTGTTCGTGCTCGGGACTCTGGTCGTGATGACGCTCCCAGTCGTGCCGAAGGGCTGACGATGGCGACACAGCACGAAGCGCTCATCGTCGGGGCCGGCGGAGCCGGCCTGTGGGCGGCGCTGGAACTGGCCAAGGAGGGTGTCGACGCCGCAGTCCTGACGAAGCTCTATCCCACCCGCTCCCATACCGGTGCCGCCCAGGGCGGCGTGTGTGCTGCCCTGGGAAACCAGGAGGAGGACCACTGGGAGTGGCACATGTTCGACACCATCAAGGGTGGCGACTACCTGAGCGATCAGGATGCGGCCGAGATCCTCGCCCGCGAGGCGATCGAGACGGTCATCGAGCTCGAGCACATGGGCCTCCCGTTCAACCGGACGCCGGACGGCAGGATCGACCAGCGTCGCTTCGGCGGGCACACCCGGAACTACGGCGAGGGCCCGGTCCGGCGGGCGTGCTACGCGGTGGACCGGACCGGCCACATGATCCTCCAGACCCTGTACCAGCAGTGCATCAAGGCGGGGGTCAAGTTCTACGACGAGTACCACGTGGTGGACCTCCTGTCGGAAGGCGGGGACCTCGGAGCGGGAGGGCGGGCCGCTGGTGTGGTCGCCTACCGGATCGCCGACGGCGAGCTGCATACGATCCGCTCGAAGGCGGTCCTGCTCGCGACGGGCGGATTCGGGCGGATGTTCCGGGTCACCTCGAACGCGTGGTCGCTGACCGGCGATGGGGTCGCGCTGGCCTACCGTCGTGGGCTGCCCCTCGAGGACATGGAGTTCTTCCAGTTCCACCCGACCGGGATCGTGGGTCTCGGCATCCTGCTCTCGGAGGCCGCCCGCGGTGAGGGGGGAACCCTCCTCAACGACGCCGGTGAGCGGTTCATGGAACGGTATGCACCGACGCTCATGGAGCTGGCGCCGCGAGACCTGGTCAGTCGCGGGATCTACCAGGAGATCCGGGAGGGCCGCGGGATCGGCGGCCGGGACTACGTCTACCTCGACGTCCGGCATCTGGGCCGGAAGGTCATCGAGGAGAAGCTGGCGGACGTGGCGGAGTTCGCCAGGGTCTACCAGGGCGTGGAGCCGGTCACCCAGCTGGTGCCGATTCAACCGACTGCGCACTACGCGATGGGCGGCATCCCGACGGACCTCGAGACGCGCGTCATCCGCGACGAGCAGGGCACGGTGGTGCCGGGCCTGTACGCGGCGGGGGAGTGCGCGTGCGTCTCGGTGCACGGGGCGAACCGGCTGGGCACGAACTCCCTCGTCGATCTGCTCGTGTTCGGGCGCCGGGCCGGTCGCCGAATGGCCGCCGACGTGCGCGGCTGGGCGATCCCCGAGGTCGCATCGGATGCAGCGGAACCGGCCCGCGCGGAACTCGAGGGCATCCGCGCCGCGCGGCCCGGTGAGAATGCCGCGAAGATCCGCGCCGAGTTGGCCAGCGTGATGATGGACAACGTGGGCGTGTACCGGGATGAGGGGCTCCTGACGGCGGCGCGCGCCACGGTCCGCGACCTCCGCGAGCGGTACCGCGAGGTGTCGATCGAGGACAAGGGCCGGACGTTCAACACGGACCTCCTCGAGGCACGCGAGGTCGGCTACCTCCTCGACTGCGCGGAGACAACCGTCGCCGCGGCGCTGGCCCGCAAGGAAAGCCGCGGAGCGCACGCCCGGGAGGACTTCCCGGCCCGGGACGACACGAACTGGCTTGCCCACAGCCTCGCGTATCGGGCCGAAGGAGGCCCGGCTCTCCGCTACAAGCCGGTCACGATCACGACGTTCCAGCCGAAGCCGCGGATCTACTAGGAACGCCCCGAACATGCAAATCGAGCTCCGGATCCTCCGCTATGACCCCGAGCAGGACGCGCAGCCCCACTGGGTGACGTACGCCGTCGAGGCGGACCCGAAGCTGGACCGCGTCCTGGATCTGCTCAACCGCGTCAAGTACGAGCACGATGGCAGCCTGACCTACCGACGCTCGTGCGGCCACGGGATCTGCGGTTCCGACGCGATGCTGGTCAACGGCCGAAACCGGCTGGCCTGCAAGGAGCGAATCGAGAAGCTCGGCCGGAAGATCTCCCTCGCCCCGCTGCCCGGCCTGCCGGTCGTCAAGGACCTCGTGGTGGATATGGACGGGTTTTTCGAGAGCTACAAGTCGGTGATGCCGTACTTCGTCAACGACACGCCGGTTCCAGGGCGGGAACGCCCGCAGTCGCCCCAGGACCGGGCCCGCTACGACGACACGACCAAGTGCATCCTGTGTGCTGCCTGCACGACGTCGTGCCCGTCGTTCTGGTCAAAGGAGGCCTACGTGGGCCCGGCGGCCATCGTCAATGCCCATCGCTTCATCTATGACTCGCGAGACCAGGCCGGCGACGAGCGACTGGAGATCCTGGCCGGTGACGATGGCGTGTGGCGTTGCCGGACGATCTTCAACTGCACCGACGCCTGCCCGCGCGGCATCAACATCACCCAGGCGATCCTCGAGGTCAGCGCGGTGCTCGTGGAGCGACGGTCGTAGCCCGGAACCGCCTGCCGGGCTCGTTGACCCTCGGCCTCGATGACCCGACGCCGGTAGACCACCCGACGCCGGCAGTGCGAGCCGGCGATGACGCCGGGCCGTCCGCACGCCCCGCGGGGAACGGCTTTCTCATCCGGACCGATGGCGCGGCGCGCGGCAACCCCGGGCTCGCCTCTGCCGGAGCCGTGCTCATCCGTCTCGACCGGACGGATGCTCGCGACGCGCGCGCCCATCCGGACGCGAGTATCTCGGAGTTCCTCGGGGTCCGGACGAACAACGTTGCCGAGTACATCGGCGTGGTCCGTGCGGTCGCCCTGGCTCGCGAGCTGGGCGCCGAGCGAGTCGAGCTGCTCCTCGACTCGAAGCTCATCGTGGAGCAGCTCCATGGCCGCTGGCGAGTGAAGGACGCGAAGCTCAAGCCGCTCTGGGCGGAGGCACTCGGGACCCTGCGGACCTTCTCGCGCGGCTGGACCGCGGCCCACGTCCCGCGGGCGCAGAACTCCGCTGCCGACGCGCTCGCGAACGAAGCCATCGACCGCGTCGCGGCCGGCGGCGCGCCGGTCGTCGTGATCCGGCCCGAACGCTGAACGCGTAGACTCTGAGGGCCAGCGAGGCGACCGGATGGTCGCGCGTCGGCGGGGTGACTCGCCGCCGTGAGGAAAGTCCGAGCTCCACAGCGCAGGGTAGCGGGTAACTCCCGCCCGCCGCGAGGCGAGGACCAGCGCCACAGTGACGATGCCTTCCCGCCGGGTCTTCGGGCCCACTGGGAAGGAGTGAAACGGGCAAGCTCTACCTGGAGCAAGGCCAAATAGGAGGGCGCAACCCGGCTTGCCGGGGGAGAGGCGCGCTGCCCAGCCCTCGGGTCGGCCGCACGAGCCGGCGGGCAACCGTCGGCCTCAGATGGATGGCCATCCCCGCCGGCGCTTCGGCGTCGACGGGACAGAACTCGGCTTACAGGTCGCCTCGCTGGCGCAGCCTCGGGCCGGTGGCTGCGCAGGACAGGCGGGGCTCAGTCCTCGTCCGGGCGGAAGATGTGCGCGGCGGTGCATGCGTTGCAGACATCCATGGCGGCATCGAGATCCCCGATCGGGATCGGGAGCTTGCGGTCCGGATAGAGGCACTCGACGTCGTAGACACGTTCGCCGCGCATCTCCACCTGGATCAAGCGGCGGAACGTGCAGCGGCGGATTCGATGCGGCGCGAGCCGGTACGGATCGGTGTCCGGCGTGGCGACGGAGAGCTGCAGAGCCACGGGTGGGCGCCTCGAACGGTCGATCTCGGTGGTCTCGACGCGGACCCGATTTCGACGTGGACTCGAAGCCTAGCACCGCGAATTGCGGCACGGCTACGCGGAAAAGGTACTAGAGTCTGGAGCCGGCCGGGGGGGAGTATTCGAGGAGGATTCGTGGACGCTGATCTGGAGCGGCCCCCACCGCGGGGAGCCAGGATCCTCACGCCCGCGATCGTAGCTTCGCTCGTCCTGCTCGTGGCGTCCGCCGCAGCCGCCATCACGTTCGTTGCCGGCACGGGCGGGCTCCAGCTCCCCGTGGCCTCACCCTCAGACGTCGCCGCCGCCAGTCCCTCGCCGGATGGATCGGGCGTGCCGACCGCGGTTCCCACGCCGAGCCCCACGCCCACGGCAGAGGCGACGCCGATCGCCACGCCCGGCCCCACCTCCGCCACGACTCCCGCGCCCACGTCTGAGCCCGTTCCGACGCCGGTGCCGACCAGCAACCGATATGCGCTCCTGGAGCCGTGTCCGAGCACGCCCGACTGCTACCTCTACACGATCCGGATCGGGGATAACCTGAGGAGCATCGCGAACTTCTTCGGCGTGCCGTACGCCACGGTGCTGGAACTCAACCCGGACATCACGGATCCGGAGGCGATCCAGCCGGGCGACGTGATCACGCTGCCGCCCCCGACCCGCTAGGCCTGATCCCCCGAAACGGGTTGCCGCCCGCCGCCGGGCGCCGCCGGGTGCACACAGCGACGTCTCGTCGGTGGGGCATCCGCCCTGATCCTGGAACGCCGTGCCCACGACCTTGCGAAATTGCGAAATTGCCGGTTGACGCCCGGCCACGGCGCTGTATGATGCCGCCAGTGGCGCAAAGTGGGGAGAAGTGGGGAACCACCTCCGACCCGCCGCCATCAGCGGACGAACGGACGGGCACGCCGGGACCTCCGCGACACAAGAGACGGGCTCGCGGCCACATTGTCGCGGGCCCGTCGAAACCTCCGAGCAGTGGTGGCCTGATCGATGTTCACCGGCGAGTACCGGCACACGGTGGACCTCAAGGGACGACTCGCGATCCCTTCTCGCTTCCGCGCCCAGCTCGATGGCGGGGTCGTGGTCTCCCGCTGGATCGACGGCTGCCTCGCCATCCACACCCGGTCCGAGTGGGCGGTCCTCGCCGACAAGATCGCGGCGCTCCCGATCACCGATGCCTCGGCACGGCTCTTCGGCCGAAGCATCTTCGCCGGTGCCACGGAAACCGAGCTCGACCGCCAGGGCCGCGTCCTGCTGCCAGCCTACCTGCGCGAGGGGATCGCCCTCGAGGTTGACGCCGTGGTCGTCGGCGCCCGGGACCATGCCGAGATCTGGTCCCCGGCCACATGGGCGGAGTACCGCCGGGCGATGGACGACCCGCAGACCTTCGCCCAGGCCATTCAGGGTCTCGGGATCTAGGTCGGACCAGATGCGTTTCCACGTTCCGCTCCAGGGCCAGCCGTCTTCGGGGGCTTCGTGATGGTGGACGGACACGTGCCGGTGCTGGCGGAGGAGGTCGTGACGATGCTCGCGCCGGCTCCGGGCAGTCTTCAGATCGATGCCACGGTCGGCGGTGGTGGGCATGCCGAGCGGATCCTGGCAGCGACCGACCCTGATGGTCGCCTCCTCGGCATCGATGCCGACGGGGCGGCCATCGCCAGAGTGCAGGCACGCCTCGGCCCCCGCTTCGGTGATCGACTGCGCCTCCGTCAGGCGAACTTCAGAGACCTTTCCGAAGTCGCTCCTGCGGAGGGTTTCGGAGCCGTGGACGGTTGCTTCCTCGATCTCGGCCTGTCCAGCTTCCAGCTCGCCGATGAGGGACGAGGCTTCGGCTTCCGGACGGGCGGCCCGCTGGATATGCGCTTCGATACCCGGCGCGGCATCCCGGCGGCCGAACTCCTGAACACCCTTGATGCGAGCGCGCTGACGGCCCTGTTCCGCCGGTACGGCGAGGAGCCGTATGCCGGGCGGATCGCGCGCGCAATTGTCGAAGCTCGCCGGACCGCTCCGATCCGCACGGCCGAAGAGCTGGCGGGGCTGGTGGAGCTGGTCGCCCCGTCGCGGGCACCCGGCCGTCGGCGGATCCATCCCGCGACCCGCGTCTTTCAGGCCCTGCGGATCGCCGTCAACGAGGAGCTCGAGGCGCTCGACGAGGGGCTCGCGGCTGCTCTTGACCTGCTCCGCCCGGGCGGCCGTCTTGTCGTGCTCAGCTACCACTCGCTCGAAGACCGAATCGTCAAGCGTTTCTTCCAAGCCGAGCGGCGGGGCTGCGTGTGTCCGCCCGCGGCTCCCGTCTGCGTCTGTGGCCGCACACCGCGTGTGCGTCTCCTGGCACCCAAGGGCGTCGTACCCGGCGAGGAAGAGCTCGCCGCGAACCCGCGGGCACGGAGCGCGCGGCTCCGGACTGCGGAACGCCTCGCCGCCTAGCCATCGCGAGAACGGACCGGCGGGGAGGAGCCGCCGGACGGCCAACAAGGGAGGAGGAGTCCCGGTGAGCAAGCGTCACCAGAGCAGTCGCCGCAAGGCGTACGGACGTCGCCAGCACGAGGTCCACGAGCGCCGCGTTGATCGCGGCCGCCCGGAGGCCCACTGGGCCGAGGCCGCCGACGCGACCCAGGCCGACCCATTGGCATTCATGGATCCACGCGCGCCCCGCCTTCGCTTCGGCTTCGCCGACTGATGGCGGCCTATCAGGGGGCTCGCCGGCGGGGCTTTGAGGTCCCGCGCCCATCATTCGACTTCGACGCGATCCCGTTCGGCAGCCGCCGTCGACGCACGGCCGTGGGTGGTCTCGTTCGCGAAGGCCGGCCGACACGCGTCGGCACCGTGATGGCCGGCATCGTCGTGGCGTTCGTCCTCGCCTTCCTGTCGCTCAGCCAGAGCGTTCGAGTCGCCGCAACGAGCTACGACATCGTTCGTCTCGGCTCGGAATACGAGCGCCTGGATGCGCTCCGCCAGGACCTTCGCTCGGACCTTGACCGGCTCGGCGCCGAACCGGCGATCCGGAAGCTGGGCCTGGACCATGGTCTCGGTCAACTCGGCGCGCCCCTGATCATTCCAGCCCGATAGCGACGATCGGAGTCGCCCGGTGATCCTGGGCCGAACAGATTCGCGCGGTCGCCTGGTCTTCCTGCTGCTCGTCTTCGTGCTGACCGCCGGATCGATCGTCGCCCGGCTCAGCTGGTGGCAGGTCGTGCAGCGCGATGACCTGACCTCGAGCGCGCACCGCCAGTTCTACCTGCGGACCGAGGTTCCCGCGATCCGCGGCGCCATCTACGATCGCAGCGGCACGATCGTACTGGCATCGAGCGTGACCCGCGATCGCCTGACCGCGAACCCGAAGCGTCTCTCGACGGAGCAGCGCGAGGCACTCGTGGTGCTGCTGACGGAGCACCTGGCACTCGATGAGGCCTCAGTCGCAGACCTGCGGGCGCGCCTGTCGTCAGACAAGTCGTACGTGGTCATCGCTCGCGACCTGTCCGCAGAGCGGACCGGCCTGATCCGCGCGGCGGCCGAGGCCCAGGGCATTCCCGGACTCGGCGTGGAGTCGTCGCAGATCCGCCTGTACCCGCAGTCAGGGGGCGGTCCGCAGACCTCGCTCGGGGCGAACCTTCTCGGGTTCGTCAATCGCGAGGGTTCGGGCCAGTACGGGATCGAGCAGTACTACCAGACCCAGCTCTCCGGAACCCCCACGATCCTCGAGTCTGACCGGGACGCAAACGGGCAGCCGGTCGTTGAGACGCAACACATCGTCGAAGCCGGAACGCCGGGCGTCGACCTGTCACTGACCATTGACGCTGGTCTCCAGCTGGCGCTCGAGCAGGAGGTCATGGCGGCCTGGGTCGGCGACGCAGCTCGGAGCGTGTCGGCCGTGGTCATGGATCCGTACACCGGCGCGATCATCGCCGAGGCGACGTACCCGTCCTACGACGCGAACGACTATGCCGCGGTGGCCGCTACGGATCCCGGTCGATTCATCGATCCGGTCGTGTCCGACGTGTCCGAACCGGGCTCCGTGTTCAAGATGCTGACGGTCATCGCAGCCCTCAAGGCGGGCACGGCGGACATGAAGACCGAGTTCGATGACACCGGCACGCTCCGGCTCGACAACGGCAAGACGAAGGTCAGCGACGCGGACCGGAAGGCCATGGGCATCCTGAGCCTGGAGGATGCGATCGCCTGGTCGAGGAACGTGGTCGCCGCGAAGATTGCCCTGGGGCTGGCACCGACAATCCAGGAGTCGGCCACGCGGCTCCACGAGACATGGCGACAGCTGGGTTTCGGCAGCAAGACCGGGATCGACCTCGCGGGCGAGGTGTCCGGTCTCGTACGCGACCCGGCTGCCCGGCGTTGGCGCGAGATCGACCTCGCCAACGGCGCCTTCGGCCAGGGCGTGGCCGTCACCACGATGCAGCTTGCCGCGTCGTACGCCGCGATGGTGAACGGTGGAATCCTCGTGACGCCCCACGTCGTCGGCGCCATTGACGGCAATCCTGTCACGGTCGCCGACCGGGGACGCGCCATCGACGCGGGTTTCTCGCCCACCCTCACGGACCTCATGCATCACGTCGTGGACAGCGTTCCGTTCTACCGCGATCGGACGCTCATCCCGGGCTACCACGTGGGCGGCAAGACCGGGACCGCGCAGATCTGGGACTCGGCGCTCGGCGACTGGAAGCCAGACGTCTTCAACTTCACCTTCGTCGGCTACGTCGGCCGGCGCGTCGGACTCCCGGACCTCGTCGTGGCCGTTCGCATCAACGAAGGTCGTCCGAACGTGGTGCGGGTCGGTCAGCTCTCCATGCCGGTCATGTCGTTCGAGTTGTTCCGACGCATCGCGACCGATGCGATGGGCATCTCGGGCCTGCTGCCCGAACTGCCGGAGCTCCCCGTGCGGCCCGAGCGGCTCGGCGCTTGAACGCGATGCCCACGCCGGCGTCAGTCCGCCCACCTGCGGGTGCCTGTGCGAAACTTCGCGTCGTGTCCGACGCCTCGACGTCACCGCGAGCCGGTAGCGCCGCCCCAGCCAACGGGGCGCGACCCGAGGCCCTGACGGGGTCGGATCTCGTGACCCTGACCGGTGGTCGACTCCTTCGCGACTCGCTCCGCCCGATCCGGGGTGGTGCGGTCGACTCACGCCTCGTGCGCCCCGGGGAGCTGTTCGTGGCACTGCCGGGCGAGCGGACCGACGGGCACCGATACCTGCGGGAGGCCGTCGTCGCCGGAGCGGCTGCGCTGATCGTTGCCTCCGAGCCCGACCAGGCCACGCTGGCAACGCTCGGCGACGTGACGATCGTCGTCCTGCCGGACCCGCTGGCGGGTCTCCAGGCGATCGCTGCTGCCTGGCGCGCCCGGTTCCGGCCGCTGGTCGTGGCGGTGACCGGGAGCATCGCCAAGACCTCCACGAAGGAAGCCATTGCCACCGTCCTGGCGTCCAGCGGCAAGACACTCCGCAGTGAGGGCAACCAGAACAACGAGATCGGCGTGCCCCTCACGCTCCTCCGGCTCGGTGCCGATGACGTCAACGCCGTCCTCGAGATGGGCATGTACACGAGTGGGGAGATCGCCCACCTGGCACGCCTGGCGCGTCCGCAGATCGGCGTCGTGACCGCCGTCCTGGGCGTCCACCTGAGCCGGATCGGGACCATCGATGCGGTCGAGCGAGCCAAGTTCGAGCTCATCGAGGCACTGCCCACGGATGGTATCGCGGTTCTCAACGCGGACGATGTCCGGGTGCGACGGATGGCTGGACGAACGGCTGTGCGCGCGGTCACCTACGGCTTTGCCGCGGACGCCGACGTCGGTGCGGAACGGGTCCGATCCAGGGGAACCGCCGGAATGCGATTCCGGTTGCGCCTGGCGACACACACCGGAACTGAGCGTGTCGCGGCCTCCATCCCGACGCTCGGGCGGCTGTCCGTCCACAACGCGCTCGCCGGGGCGGCCGTCGGACTGGCCGCGGGGATGGCCCCGGATGCGATCGCCGCCGCGCTCGACGCCGGCTGGTCCGCCCCGCATCGCGGGCAGCTCCTGGCCGCCGGCGGCGTGACGATCGTCGACGACAGTTACAACGCCTCTCCGGCGTCCATGATCGCAGCCCTCCAGATGCTGGCCGACTTGCCCGGGCGCCGCATCGCCGTCCTCGGCGAGATGCTGGAGCTCGGGGAGGGCGCGTCGGCCGGCCATCGGGACGTGGGCATCGCTGCGGCATCGACATGCGCCCTGCTCGTGACGGTCGGTGAAGGAGCGGCAGCGCTGGCGGCCGGTGCCCGTGAGGCCGGGCTGGATGCGGCCGCCGTCATCGAGACCCCGGATCGGGCCGGGGCGCTCGCCGTTCTGCGGGAGCGCCTCATGCGCGGCGACGTCGTCCTCGTCAAGGCGTCCCGGGGACTCGAGCTGGACCGGCTTGCCGATGACCTCCTGGCGGGCCTGGCATGACGGTGGAACTGATCCAGGGCCTGCTCCTGGCCTTCGCCCTCGTGGTCATCCTCATGCCGTCCTACATCCGGCTGCTTAGAGCGGCCGGGATGGGCAAGAGGATCCGCGCCGAGGGGCCCGAGGCTCACCTGTCGAAGGGCGGTACGCCCACGATGGGCGGACTGCTGGTGATCCTCGTCGTGATCGGGCTGTTCTACCTGCTGCGCGGCTTCCCACAGCGCGCCATCATCGCCCCGCTCGCCACGCTCCTGCTGGTGGGCGGCCTGGGCGCCGTGGACGACTTCCTCAACGCCCGGACCGGGGAGGGGATCCGTGCTCGGCACAAGATGCTCTGGCTGGTCGTGGTCGCCGCCGTCGTGGCGTTCCAGATCCAGTCCACCTACTCGATCGACGAGGTTGCCGTGCCGTTCATCGGCGCGGTGGGGATTGCCCCGTGGGTATTCGTGGTCTTCGCCGCGTTCGCCATCATCGCCTCCAGCAACGGCGTGAATCTGACCGATGGACTCGATGGGTTGGCGGGCGGCACGCTGATCTTCGCGTTCGTGGCCTTTCTCCTCATCGCCCTCCTCAATGTCGTTCCCCAGCCCGACGGCACGCTCGGCAACCAGCCCAACCTCGCCTTCCTGTGTGCGCTGATCGTCGGGGCGCTCCTGGGATTCCTGTGGTTCAACGTGCATCCGGCCCAGATCTTCATGGGCGACTCCGGGTCGCTGGCGCTCGGCGCCACACTGGCGGTCATCGCCCTGATTTCCGGCCAGATCCTGGTCCTGCCGCTGATCGGGCTCGTGTTCGTCATCGAGACCGCGTCGGACATCATCCAGATCGGCGTGTACAAGATCACCAAGGGCCGGCGCGTGTTCAAGATGGCGCCCCTGCACCACCACTTCGAACTGTCCGGCTGGGACGAGGAGAAGATCACGCTCCGGTTCTGGATCGTGGGGATCCTGGCGGGCCTGCTGGGCGTCACGCTGTTCCTCGCCTCGATTGACCAGCTGCAGTGAGCCCGATGACGATGGAGGCGGCGGGCGGCGCGGCTGGAACCATCGATCCGGACGAGCTGTCCATGGAAGCGATCCGGGCAGGCGCCCTGCGTGACCGGCCCGTGACAGTTCTGGGGTTCGCCCGAAGCGGGATCGCCGCGACCAGGTTCCTCGTCGACAGCGGCGCCATCGTCACCATCTACGACGGCCGGCCGGCGCTGGAGCTCGCGACCGCCTTGGCGGCGCTTGAGGGCCGCTCCGCGACCCTCGCCCTGGGCCCCGAGATCGAGCCGTCGGCCGCCTGGGCGGGCGCGGCCCTGGTCGTGACCTCGCCCTCGATTTCACCCGACTTCCCGACCACAGAACCACGACTTCGTGGGGCGCTCGGGCAGCTCGTGGCGGCGCGCGCGGCCGGAGACCCAGTTGCCCCCGCCTTGATCTCGGAGCCCGATCTGTTCCTGCGCCTCTGCCCGGCGCCCACGATCGGCGTGACCGGCACGAAGGGCAAGACGACCACGGCCTCGTTCACGGCGGCAGTCCTCGCCGGCGACCCGTCCCATCCGGTCCTCCTCGGCGGGAACATCGGCATCCCGCTGGTCGAGCGGCTTCCCGAGCTGTCGCCGAATCACCGGGTCGTGATCGAGCTGTCCGAGCTCCAGCTGCCGACGCTGTCGCGCGGCACGACGGTCGCGCTGTACACGAACGTGACGGCCGATCACCTGGATCGTCACGGATCCGTTGCGGCGTACCGGCGGGTGAAGCGGCTGCTCGCCGAACTCGTCGATCCGGACGGCGCCCTGGTCCTGAATGCCGAGGATCCCGTGGTTGGCGCCTATGCGGGACTCGGCACGGCGCCGGCCGTGCTGTACCGGCTGGAGCGGCCGGTCCCAGGCGGCGTCGGGATCGTCGACGGCTGGATCGTGGCGGCCGGTGTCCAGCGACTGCCGATCGTCGGTGGCGGGCCGGCAGCGACCGGACCGGGCGGCCGGATCATGCCCCTGGACGAGCTGGCGATTCCCGGTCGCCACAACCTCCGCAACGCCCTCGCCGGAGTCGCGACCGCGCTGCTCTTCGGGGTCGCTCCTGACGCGATCCGGCGGGAGGCGGCCGCCTTCCGTGGCGTGGAGCATCGGCTCGAGACGGTCGCCGTGATCGACGGGATCAGGTTCGTCAACGACTCGCAGGGAACGCAGCCCGATGCGGTCATCGCCGCGCTCGAAGCGTTCCCGCCGCCGGTCATCCTCATCGCCGGCGGGCGCGACAAGGGCGTCGATCTCGGGTCGCTCGCGCGCGTCGTGGCTGCGCGGGCCTCGGCGGCCGTGCTCATCGGCGAATCGGCGGCTGCAATGGTGGAGCTCTTTGGTGCGGCCGGGCTCGGGCACATCGAGCGAGCCGGCTCGCTCTCGGAGGCCGTTGAGCAGGCCGCGGCGCTGGCACGAGACGCGCTGGCGCGGACGGGAGAGCAGGGGAGTGGCCCGACCGGGCCGATCGCAACGGTCCTCCTGTCGCCGGCCGCCGCGAGCTTCGACATGTTCGTCGACTACGCCGCCCGCGGGCGGGCGTTCAAGGATGCCGTTGCGCGCCTTCCGGCCGCCCCGCGATCCGGCCCTGACGGTGGGACCCCTCCGGATGGAGCGCGCTGATGGGACTCATTGGTCGCTCCCTGCCGCGGCTGTCGGACGCACCGACGCCTCGCGACCTCGAGCGCAAGGGGTCCCTGGATGACCGGGCCACGACCCGTCGCGGCGCGCGTCGGCCGGCCGCCGGTGCGAAGCCCAACGTCCTGCAGCGTGAGCGCCACCAACCGGACTGGTCGATCCTCGTGGCGGTCGTGGCGCTGTCCGCGATCGGCATCCTCATGG
>Ga0209619_10001552_pt1 | contig 16883 bp, 15 predicted proteins | sample Rifsed16ft3_FD_184011 | JGI IMG/M metagenome (GOLD analysis project Ga0209619, IMG submission 184011) | Soil microbial communities from Rifle, Colorado, USA - sediment 16ft 3 (version 2) | ecosystem: Environmental > Terrestrial > Deep subsurface > Rock core/Sediment | place: Rifle, Colorado... | reverse complement strand
CTCCTCGATCCATGACTTCGATGCCCTCCGCTGGTTCACCGCGGCTGAGGCGGTCGAGGTGTACGCGGTAGGAGCGGTCCGGGGCTTCGAGGTCTTCGCCCGGCATGACGACGTGGACACGGCCGTGGCGACCATCCGCATGAGCGACGGCAGCCTTGCCTGTCTGAGCCAGACCCGCCATGATCCGCGCGGCTATGACATCCGGATGGAGGCCGTGGGATCGGCCGACAGCGTCGCGGTCGGCCTGGCCCCGCGCACGCCGATCAGGTCGTGCGAGGTCGACGCCAGTGATATGTTCTCGGGGCCGGCTTGGCAGACGTTCCTCACGAGGTTCGAAGCCGCATATCGTTCGGAGCTGGCGGAGTTCCTACGGGTCGCGCGCGGGGAGATCGCGAGCCCCTGCACCGCCCGAGACGGTCTCGAGGCGATGCGCATCTCGGTCGCCGCGACGCGTTCACGGGCAGAGGGCAGACCGGTCGCGCTGACCGAGGTGTAGCGCCGGTCGTCCCCCACAAAGGAGGTGCAGCGGATGCGAATGAAGGGACCGGCTCAGGGTTCACTGAGGGCCGGATCGCACGCATTCAGAGGAGGAACGAAGAAGATGACCAGACGCGCAGTGGGCGTGCTCGGCGCGCTCCTCATCGCCGTCACCGCGGCAGCGTGTCAGGCGGGGCCGTCGCCCGCCGTGACGCTCACAATCGCGGCGGTCCAGGGCGTCGAGGACGCTGGCCTCAAGGCCGTCGCGCCGACATACACGCAGAAGACGGGCGTGAAGATCAACATCGTCGAGTCCCCGTACGGGGACCTCTACACCAAGCTCGTCACGGCATTCACGGCCAATGACGCCACCTACGACCTGATCATGATGGACGACCCATGGATGCCGAAGTTCGGCACCGACGGGTCCCTCGCCGATCTCGGCGCGCTGGGCATCCAGAAGGATCCCGACATCGCCCCGGTCGTATGGGACGTGGGCACCTGGCCGCCTCCGCGCGGACCCGTGCCGCCGACCGAGAAAGACAAGACGGCGCAGCTTCTCGGCGTGACCATCGTCGGCAACGTCGAGATGTTCATGTACCGAAGTGACCTGACACCGACCGCCCCGGCGAGCTATGACGATGTCCTGGCCAACGCCACGGCGCAGAACAAGACCGACCTCGCCGGCTACATCATCCGCGGGAAGGCCACCAACCCGGTCGTCGCCGACTTCCTGCCGATCCTCTGGTCGTTCGGCGGGGACGTCTTCGACGAGAACTGGAACGTGGTCTTCGACAGCGCCGCCTCGAAGACGGCGATCGACTTCCTGGTCAACAAGCTCAAGGCGGTGGCGCAGGCCGACCCGGCCAGCACCGACGCCGCGGACCGCGACCGTCTGATGGCTATCGGGCAGGGCTACCAGTCCTCCGTGTGGCCGGGCGAGATCAACACCGCCGTCCTCGATCCGGCGACCTCCCAGGTCGTCGGCAAGGTCGCTTTCATCCCGATCCCCAAGGGGCCGAGTGGCAAGGGCGTCGGAATGATGGGGAACTGGATGCTCGGCATCCCCAAGGCTTCGCAGAACCAGCAGGCGGCGGCCGACTTCATCAAGTGGATGCTGCAGGCCGACACGCAGAAGACGTACGCCCAGAACAACGGCATCCCGTCGCGGACGAGCGTCCTCAAGGACGCCAGCCTCACGGCGGCCAACCCATACTTCCCGGTGCTTGCTGACGCCCTCCAGGCGCCGCCGAACTGGCGCCCACGGACCGACCAGTGGAACGCCGTGGAGACGATCCTCGGGAATCACCTCAACGCGGCACTCGCTGGACAGGAGACCGCGGATCAGGTGGCGACCGAGGCCTCGGCCGAGATTCGCACCCTGATGAAGGGCGCGGGGTATCCGACCCAATAGCCGCGCGTCCGTGAGCGAGTCGCCCCCAGGACTCGTCTCATGACCCTCGCCCTCCGGCTTCGCAGCGGGTGGGCGAAACGGAGCAGGCAGGAGCAGCTGGTCTACCGGCTGCTCCTGCCCGTCTTCGTGCCGCTCTTCTTCGTCGCGACGCTCCCCTTCCTGATAGCGGTGTACGAGTCCCTGACTTCATCGAGCGGGGCCTTCGTCGGGCTCGCCAACTTCGAGCGGGCGCTGGGAAACCCGGCCCTCTACACCTCCCTCAGACAGACGGCCATCTATGGCCTCGTCGTGCTCCCGACAGAGATCCTTCTCGGCCTTGGTATCGCCCTCTTGGTCCATCGGACCGTCAGTTCGCCGGGAGTGCGGGCGGCCATCTACATCGCAGCCATGGTTCCCATCGTCATCCCGCAGATCGCCGTCGGGGTCGTTTTCCGGCTCGTCTTTGCCCCGGACTACGGGATCCTCAACATCCTGCTGGGGAGCACCGGGCACGAACAGATCCTGTGGCTGTCCACGCCCGCGTTGGCGATGCTGTCGGTCGCCACGGTCGACATCTGGCAGTGGACGCCGTTCGTCTACCTCGTGCTGTTCGCCGGCCTCCAGGCCGTCCCACAGGAAACGGTCGAGGCGGCCCAGGTGGACGGCGCCGGCCCGTGGACCCAGTTCCGCCACATCGAGCTGGTCTACCTCCGCCCGCTGCTGCTCCTGGTCCTCTTCTTCCGCCTGGCGGACGTGCTGCGAGTCTTCGACGCCGTCTACGTGCTGACCGGGGGCGGCCCGGGCACGACCACCGAGTTCCTCAGTCTGTACCTTTACCGCGTCGGTTTTCGCTTCTCGGACCTGCCTCAGGCGTCCGCTTTGGCCGTCGTCGTGATGGCGGGCATGTTGCTCTTCTATAACGCGATCAGCCGTTTCCTGCCGGCCGAGCGGGCGTGATGCGTCGCCGGGGGATCCTCGTCCGCGCGATGACCTACACCGCCCTCGCCGCCGTGTTCGTCTTCTTCGGCTTCCCGTTGCTTTACCTCGTCTCTACCTCCCTGAAGCCGAGGCCGGAACTCTTCGTCGCCGTCCCCACCGTGCTCCCCCGGCTACCGTCCCTGGACGCGTACGCCGGCGTGCTGTTCGAGCGCGGGTTCGCAGGCCTGCTCCTGAACAGCATCGTGGTCGGCCTGGCGGCAACGACCCTCGCCATCGTCCTCGCCTTCGCCGTCACCTATCCGATCACGCGCCTGCCCGCCTCGCGGCGGACCCGGACCTTCGTCCTCGACTGGGCGCTCTCGCTGCGCTTCCTGCCGCCGATCGCGGTGGTGGTGCCGTACTTCACGATCGTGCGGGCGATGGGCCTCTACAACCAGCTCCCCGCTCTCATCATCGTGTACACCATCTTCAATCTGCCGCTCGCGATCTGGATGCTCAAGGGCTTCCTCCAGGAGATCCCACTGGAGGTCGAGGAGGCCGCGATGTCCGACGGTGCCAGCCGCTGGCAGGCCTTCCGGATGGTCCTACTGCCGCTATCCCGGACGGCGATCCTGAGCGCCGGCGTGGTGGTCTTCGCGTTCGACTGGGCCGAGTTCCTGTTCGCCTTCATCCTCACCGCCACGCCGCAGGCGATGACCTTCCCGGTGGGCGTTCAGGGTCTCGTCACCCAGTTCGAGATCATCTGGAACGACATGGCCGCCGGCGGCGTCATCGCCATCGCCGTGCCGCTCATGCTGATGCTCGTGGCGCGGCGCTACGTCATCACCGGCCTGACCTTCGGGGTCATCCGCGAGAAGTGAGATGAGCCTGGGCGAGGAAGCAGGGGGCGGCATCCATCTCAACGGCGCGACCATCATGTCGACGTCGACCGATCGTCACATCGAGGTCGCACGCGAGGCCGGCTACGTCGGCGTGGAGGTCCGAGCCGAGCGCCTCGTTGGCGCCCCTGACGAGCTGCGTGCGGCGGCCGCGCTGGTCCAGAGCGGCGAGGTGTGGAGCCTGAATGGCCTGCGCATCGGACTTCGCGAGGACGGCAGGCTGGACCGGGAGACGCTCGACGCGGACCTGGGGCGGCGATTGCCGATCTGTCGCGCGCTCGGCGCCGCCTACCTGCTGGTGGTGCCGCCGCGCGCCCCCGGCGTGTCCGCCGATGCGGCCATCAGTCCGCTTCGGGACGGCCTCTCGCGGGCACGCGACGAAGCTGCGCGCTCGGGTGTGCGGGTCGCCTTCGAGTTCCTCGGCTTTGCCGATTGCCCCATCGGATCAGCGGCCCTCGCGGCCGCGGTCGTGGCGGACGTCCAGGGCGCCGACCTGGTGCTCGATTCGTGCCACTGGCACGCCAGCGGGGGCGAGTCTCTGGCGGCCTTCGATGTGGACCGACTCGCGATGGTCCATCTCAATGACGCCCCCGACAAGCCGCCCCGTCTCATCGAGGATGCCGATCGGGTGCTGCCCGGCAGGGGCGTCATCCGGCTCCACGATCTGGTCGCCGAGTTGAGAGCGCGGGGTTACGCCGGTCCGTGGAGCCTCGAGACGTTCAACCCGTCTTACTGGGAGGCCGATCCGCTGACGGTGGCGCGAGAGGGCAAAGCCGCGCTCGATGCGCTGCTGTCCTGAGCCGCCTCAGAGCCCCAGCCGGGCAAGGAAGCGCCGGTTGCGCTCCTGCGCCGCGAGCAGCTCTGCCGGGGTCTCTGCCCCTGTCAGCACCCGGTCCTGCTCGACGACGATCCAGCCGTGGTAGCCGAGCTCGAGAAGCGTCTCGACGACCTGGCGCATGCCGACATGGCCGTCGCCGAGCTCGGTGAAGACGCCGCGCCGGATCAGCGCGGCCAGACCGCCACCCTCGCCGGTCACATCTGCGAGCACCGTGCGGTCGAGATCCTTGAGGTGGACGTGCCGCACAAGGTGGCGGTAGTCGCGCGCCAGAGTCGCCGAATCAGTGCCGCCTAGGGCCACGTGGCCCGTGTCGAGACAGAGACCGACGAGCGCGGGATCGAGCTCATCCGCCACGGCGCGGACCTCGGCGTCAGTCTCGACATACGAGCCGGCATGGGGGTGCAGGACGGCGTCATAACCGCGTCGCTGACACATCTCCGCGGCGCGATGCAGTCCATCAACGAGGACCCGGAAGCGAGGCTTGGGCAGCCACGCTTCAGGGTGGGCCGCGATGCGGCCTGTGAGTGACAGGCGGTCCGGCTCGACCGACGCGTCGGCCAGGATCGCCTTGGGACGGACGGGGCCAGGCATCGCCTCGTCGAGGAGGTCGAGCGCGCCGGCCAGATTGGCGCGGTCCTCGTCCGCGTGCTCCTTGCGGCTGAAGCGGAGCGGGAGGAAGGCTCCCACGAGCTGCAGGTCACGCTGCTCCAGGCGCGCGCGGGTCGCGCCCGCATCGCCCAGGAAACCCGGCGGTCCGAGCTCGCTGCCGGCATAGCCGGCCGCGACCATCTGGTCGAGCACCAGCTCGGGCGTTATCCCAGCCGGCAGCGCCTGGAGCTCGCTCACGCCCCACGAGACGGGCGCGGCCCCGACGCGGATCCCCGTCCCAGTTGCCGCTGCGCTCATGGGAAGGAGCGCTCCCGCCGGCGCTGCCGCTCGTATGCCTCTCTGGCAGCGCGTACGGTCACGGATTCCGACACCTCGGCCACCGGCACGTCCCACCACGACTCGTAGGCTGGGACCGGCCGGACCGACGGATCGACCTCCACGACCACGACCGTGGTTCGGTCGGCGTCGCGGGCCTCGCGCAGCGCCGCCGCGAGCTCGTTGCGATCCCTGGCGCGGATGGCGTGGGCGCCCAGGCTGGCCGCGTTGGCCGCGTAATCGAGGCTGAGGAACTCGCCACGCAGTTGGCCCGTCGGTCCATCCCGGTAGCGGAAACGGTTGAACTCGTTGCGCGCGCCGAGGCCATGGGCGAGGCCGCTGATCGATCCGAAGCCGTGGTTGTCGACGAGGACCACGGTCAGCTTGACGCCCTCCTGCAGCGAGGTAACGAGCTCTCCCGACATCATGAGGTAGGAGCCGTCACCGACGAGCACGTAGACCTCGCTCTCGGGCGAGGCGAGTTTCACACCCAGGCCGCCGGCGATCTCGTAGCCCATGCATGAGAAGCCGTATTCGAGGTGGTAGCCGCCGGCCCGCGGCGTGCGCCACAGCTTCATGAGATCGCCGGGCATGCTGCCCGCGGCGCACACCACGACGTCCTCGGGGCGGGCGGCGCCGTTGACCAGGCCAATGACCTCGGCCTGGCTCAGCGCGCCGTCGCCGGGGGCGCACAGGCGATCCACCTCGGCGTTCCACTCGGCGCGCCAGCCGGCATAGCGCGCGGCGTACGCGTCGGGCACGCGGTAGCCCCGCTCGACGAGCGCCGCACCGAGCTCCTCGAGCGCGACGCGCGCGTCGGCGACCAATGGCAAGGCACCAAGTTTGTGGGCGTCGAGCTCGGCCACGTTAATGCTGACGAAGCCGACGGCGGGGTCCTGAAAGGCAGTCTTGCTGGCGGTGGTGAAGTCCGTCAGCCGGGTGCCCACACAGAGAACGAGATCGGCCTCACGCGCGGCGCGATTAGCGGCGAGCCCTCCGGTCGAGCCGATCGGACCGAGGACTTGGGCATGGTCCCATCGCAGCGCGCCCTTCCCCGCCTGGGTCTCGGCGATCGGGATGCGGGTGGCCTCGACGAAACGAGCGAGCGCCTCGCTTGCTTGGCTGTACAGGGCGCCACCCCCCGCGATAAGCAGGGGGCGGTCGCTGCGGGCGATCAGGTCGGCGGCGCGGGCCAACAGCGTGGCGTCTGGTCGCACCCGTGGGATAACGTGGACCCTGCGCTCGAGGAACCCGGCGGGCGGCTGGAACGCCTCGGCCTGGACGTCCTGGGGCAGGCAGACGGTGACCGCGCCCGTGTCGGCGGCGGAGGTGAGCACGCGCATCGCCTCGCCCAGCGCAGCGGGCAGCTGCTCGGGTCGGTTCACCCGGTCCCAGTAGCGCGACACCGGCCGGAGGGAATCGTTCACCGACACGTCGCGGGACTCGGGCCGTTCGAGCTGCTGGAGGACGGGATCGGGACGTCGCGTGGCGAAGATGTCTCCGGGCAGAAGCAGGACGGGCAGCCGGTTGACGGTTGCGGTCGCCGCTCCGGTGACCAAGTTCGTGGCGCCCGGCCCGATGGAGGTCGTGCAGGCGTACGTACGCAGGCGGTCGCTGCGCTTGGCGAAGCCGGTAGCCACGTGGACCATGGCCTGCTCGTTGCGCGCCTGGCGGTAGGGCAGCCCGCTCGTGCGCATCGCCTCGCGTTCGAGGGCCTCTCCCAGACCCGCTACGTTGCCGTGCCCGAAGATGCCGAGCACGCCGGCGAAGAAGGGGTATTCGCGGCCGTCCCGCTCCACGTATTGCTGGGCGAGGAAGCGGATCGTGGCTTGGGCTACGGTGAGACGGCGCGCAGCCGCCATGGACCCTCCTCTGTGTGGCGGTACCAGAGCACGGCGATGGCAAGGCAGCCCTGCCACGACGTAGGATAGCCATGACCGGCGGCCGAGCGGGGCGCTCCGCGCGAAGCTGCCTCCCTAGTCCCGCCTTGCAGATGTGATGAAGACGCTCATCGCCAGCCCGCTCCTGCGCACCGTCAACGACTACCCGACGGACTACTGGAACGACTCGTGCGCGGTCGAGGAGCTCCGCTACGCCATCGAGAACGGGGCGACCGGGGCCACATCCAACCCGACCATCGCCGGCGAGGTGATGAAGAAGGAGTGGGCGACCTGGCAGCCCCGCGTGCTGGAGAACCGCGGGGAGCACCCCACCTGGTCTGAGTTCGAGATCGCGTGGCGGCTCTACGAGGAGATGGCCGTGCGCGGCGCCGAGCAGCTCTTCCCCGTCTTCGTGCGCGAGGGCGGGCGCAAGGGCCGGCTCTCGATCCAGACCGATCCGATGCTCCACCGAGACAGCGCGCGGATGCTCGAGCAGGGCCGCCGCTTCCACTCCCTCGCCCCGAACATCAGGTGAAGTTCGCGGCCACGAAGGCCGGCCTTGCCGCCCTCGAGGAAGCGACCTACCAGGGCGTCAGCATCAACGCCACGGTCTGCTTCGCGCTGCCACAGGCCATCGCCGTCGCGGAGGGGGTGGAGCGGGCGCTCATGCGGCGCGAGAGGGCAGGTCTCGACACCGAGTCGATGTCGCCGGTCGTCACGATCATGATGGGCCGGCTGGAGGACTGGCTGAAGGTGCTCGCCGAGCGCGACGGCATCGTCGTCGACCCCGCAGCGATCTCATGGGCCGGGGTGGCAGTGGTGAAGAAGGCCCATCCCATCTGGCGCTCCCGCGGCTACCGCGCCCGCCTGCTGGCGGCCGCCTACCGACATCACCTGCACTGGTCGGAGCTCATCGGCGGCGACCTCATCCTGACTATGCCCGCCGCCTGGCAGCGCCGCTTCAACGCCTCGAACATCGAAGTGCGCTCGCGCATCGACGATCCGGTGGATCCGGCCATCGTCGATCAGCTGGTGGAGCACTTCCCCGATTTCCGGCGCGCCTACGACGAAGACGGCCTCACCGTCGACGAGTTCGATAGCTTCCCGCCGACCGTGCGCACGCTGCGCCAGTTCACGGCCAGCTGGCTTGACCTCGTGCGCACCGTCCAGGACATTGTTCTGCCGGACCCTGACAAGCGGTGATCGGTCGCCGGAGCAGGCCGCGATCGAGCAACACGGCGTGAGCTTCGAACGGAGCACCGCCGCGGAGCAGGGCATCCACGCCTCGGCTCTGGCCAACGAGCGACCCCCGGCCGAGCTGCGCATCCGCCCGGCCGCGGATGGCGGCGTGGCTGTCGACCCGGAGCGCGCCGGCTGGCGCTACCTCTCCTTCCGCACGTTCGGCGTCGGCGCCGACCAAGGCGTACAGATCGACGGCCCGGAGAGCGAGGCTGTCCTGCTCGTACTAGGGGGCGGCGGGGTAGAGGTGGCGGTTGCGCATGGGGAGCGGATCGTGCTCCCTGGCCGTTCCAGCCCCTTCGAGGGCCTGCCGTGGGGCGTCTATCTGCCGGCCGGATGCCGCGTCACGATACGCGGGCGCCCGATGGCGCAGGGGGCGCCGGTGCGCGTGGCGCTCGCCGAGGCGCCCGTTCGGGCCGCCAGGAGCCGAGTGGCGGAGCGGCCCCTGCCCATCTCGCCCGACGATGTGGCCGTCGAGATACGCGGGCGCGGCAACGCGACGCGCCAGATCAACCACATTGTCGCGCCGGGCTTCCCGGCCGACCGCCTCCTCCTGGTTGAGGTCTACACCCCTGCGGGGAACTGGTCGAGCTGGCCGCCCCACAAGCACGACGTGGACGACATGCCAGGCGAGGCCGTGCTCGAAGAGGTCTACTACTATGAGCTCCGCCGTCCCGAGGGCTGGGCCCTCCAACGCCTCTACCGGCGCGACGGCACGAGGGATGGACTCTGGGCGGTGCGCCACGGGGAGCTCGTGCTCGTGCCCGACGGCTACCATCCCTTTGTGGCTGCCCACGGCTACGACGCCTACTACCTGAACGCCCTGGCCGGGGATCGCCGGACGATGGCCTGCTCCTTCGACCCGGATCTCGATTGGACGCGAGCCACGTGGGAGCACCTGGAGGCAGACCCGCGCGTGCCGATCGTGCGGCCGCCGGGCTGGCCCCGGCCGATCGATCTCCGACCGGGTGTGAGCTCGTGACGCTCCGAGGCGGAGGGAGCATGCTCGCGAAGCGGGCGGTCCTGCCGGTCGTGCTGATCCTCCTGGCGATCGGCTGCAGCGCACCGATCGAGCTTTCACCGTCGGGCTCGAACGCTCAGCGCACGGCAGCCCCGACGGGCTCGCCCCCTCCCACGGTCACGCCGTCGCCGTCCGGACGCGGCGAACTCCCGCGCGGCGGCGAGCCGGTCATCCTCGACCCGGCCGACTTCGTGGCCCGCATCGACCATGAATACTGAGCCATGGTCCCCGGTAGCCGGTGGGTCTACCGCGAGACGGACGCTGAAGGGATCGAGCAGCGCGTCGAGGTGACCGTGACGGCGGAGACGAAGGTGATCCTCGGGATCTCCGCCACTGTCGTCCACGACATCGTCACGCAGGACGGGCAGGTCATCGAGGACACCTTCGATTGGTACGCGCAGGACAGGAGCGGCAACCTCTGGTATCTCGGCGAGGCCACCGAGGAGTTCGAGGACGGCGTGGTCGTCAGCACCGAGGGGTCGTGGGAGGCCGGCGTCGATGGCGCACAGGCCGGCATCATCCTGCCCGGCGCCCCGGAGGTCGGCCTGACCTACCGGCAGGAGTACTACGCCGGCCAGGCCGAGGACGCCGCCGCCGTGCTCAGCCTCGATGAGCGGGCCGAGGTGCCGTACGGCCGCTTCGAGCACGTTCTGCTGACGAAGGACTACACCCCGCTCGACCCGACGATCCTCGAGTACAAGTTCTATGCACCGGGGGTCGGACCGGTCCTCGTCCTCGGCGTATCAGGCGGACCCGGAGGGAGGAACTCGTGAGCTTCGAAGCGGCGCCCGCGTAACCTCCGCTCGGCCTCGGTCAGATGACGCAGCGCGCGCGTCAGTTCCAGAAGACGTCACCCGGCTGTGCTTCCCCCGGGTCGGCGCCGTGGGCGGGATTGCCGCCCTTGTCAGGGACGGTCGCCGGCGTGCCTTTGATGGACGGGTCGTCGGGCCCGCCGATGACGGGACAGACGTTGCTCGCGAAGGCGGGCACCGCGCCACCCAGAAGCAGGACACCGACGAGCAGTGAGGAGAAGACGATCCTGCGCATACGACTCATCCGGACGCTCCTTCGTGCGTGATTGGACGGCACCCATGGTCCGGCCAGCCGGTGACGCGCAAGTGACCCCGGGATGAAGCGTTCATGACGGCGAGACGTCATCGAGGCGTCACCGTGAGCGTCGAACGTGGCCGATTACCATGCCCCTCACGATGGCCCGTCCGGCGGAGAAGGTCCTCGTCGTCGAGGATGACCCGAAGATCCTTCACCTCGTGCGCACGTACCTCGAGCGAGACGGATTCCGGGTCCAGACGGCACGTGATGGGCGCGAGGCCCTGGACCAGTTCCGGGCGCGCCGACCGGCGCTTATCGTCCTCGACCTGATGCTTCCCGAGATCGACGGGATGGCGGTCTGTCGGGCGGTCCGCGCGGAGTCGGACGTCCCGATCCTGATGCTGTCCGCGCGTGGGTCGGTGGCCGACCGGATCTATGGGATCACCGAGGGCGCCGACGACTACCTGCCGAAACCGTTCAGTCCGGCCGAGCTCGTCACCCGCGCGAGGGCCATCCTGCGCCGGTCGTCGAGGGATGGTCATGCGACAGGGGCTGGTGAGCTCCGCCACCGGGACCTCGTGATCGACCTCGACCGCTATGAGGTGCATCGCGGGCAGCAGGAGATCCGCCTTACGGCGGTCGAGTTCCGACTCCTCGCGGCTCTCGTTCGGGCCGGCGGCCGTGTCCTGACGCGCGACCAGTTGCTCGACGCCGTATACGGCGCCGAGGCGGGCGAGATCCTCGATCGGACGATCGACGTACACGTGGGCCGCCTGCGCGAGAAGCTCGGCGACGACGCCGACCAGCCCCGTTACATCGCCACGCTCCGAGGGGTGGGCTACCGGGCCACGCGAGACGGTATGGCATGATCATGGCTGGCTCGGGGGGAGCGGCGAACCGCCGGAGGCAGGGCATGGCCGCCCGGATCGCGCTCGCCGCGGTCGCGTCGGCCGCGCTTTCCATCACGATCCTCGCGGCGGGCGTCGCCATCGTCGGCGCCGCCGTTTTCACCGAGCTGATGATCGCCCACGGTGAGACCGCGGAGGCCGCGCGTGCGGTGTTCAGCCAGTCCGTCCTGATGGTGCTCGCCGCCACGATCCTCGTCGCGGCGCCGGTGAGCCTCGTGCTTTCCCTGTTCGTCGCGCGCCGGCTTGCCCGGCCGCTCGCCGAGGTCAGTGCAGCCGCCAGGCGCATCGCGGACGGCGACCACGCCGTGCGGGTCCCGCGACACGGACCGAAGGAGATCGTCGAGCTAGGCGATTCGTTCAACCAGATGGCCGACAGCCTCGCCGCCCAGGAGCGGCTCCGTCGGGACTTCATCGCCAACGCAGCACATGAGCTGCGCACGCCGCTGACCAACCTGCAGGGCTACCTGGAGGCGCTTCGTGACGGGGTCGTGACGGCCGATCGCGCGACGTACGAATCGCTTTCCGAGGAGGTGGACCGGCTCGTTCGCCTGGCGCGCTCCCTGGATGCCCTCGTCGACGACGAGCGGGCCCCCGGGGCGCCCTCGCGCCTCGTCGAGACGGACCTCGCGGCCGCCCTTCGCTCCGCCGTCGAGCTGGCACGGCCGGCCCTTGACCAGCGGCGCATCACGATCGAGGGGCGCTGGCCCGACCGCCTGCCTGTGCGCGCGGATCCCGACCACCTGGCCCAGGTCCTTGCCAACCTGCTGCAGAACGCGGTGCGCTACGGCGCTGAGGGAAGCGAGATCGTCGTTGCCGCCGAGGTGAGGGTCGAGAGCGTGCTGGTCGGCGTGACGAACTCCGGGGAGCCGATACCTCCGGATGACCTCCCGCACGTGTTCGAGCGCTTCTACCGCGTCGAGAAGTCGCGCGACCGCGCCCGCGGGGGCGCCGGGATCGGCCTCGCGATCGTGAAGCAGCTGGTCGAGGCCGCGGGGGGCCGTGTCGGGGCGGAGTCGAGCGCGGGCCGGACGAGGTTCTGGTTCAGCCTTCTACGATCAGGGCGTTGACCATCCCGAACATCCCGCCGGCGCCCTCGGCGTGGGAAAGGACCGACTTGACACCGCGCAGTGTCCACGGGAGATTCCGATGATCCGGGCGGCTGCGGTGCGGGAAGGCCGGGAGACATCGCGCGCGAGCCGCGTCACAACGTGTCATCGGAGGAGGGAGCTCATGTCCGACCATCGTGGCCACCAACAGCGGATCGGCCCGCGACGCGGCCGGGCAGTGGGCCGGCGGGTCGCCTGGCTCACGATCCTTGCGGCGCTCGCGCTCGTCGCTGCGGCCTGCCAGACCACCGCGACTCCGGGCGATCAGGGCGAGAAGCTCAAGGTCTTCGGGGCGTTCGCCACCCAGATCGAGGAGCCCTGGGACGGCGTCATCCACACCGCGCTCCAGGCCGAGCAGACGGCCGGACGGATCGACTACAGCTACCAGGACGACATCGGCTACGCGGGGGACATGGAGCGCGTCCTGCGCGAGGTCGCCGAGAAGGACAAGCCCGACATCATCTTCGGCGACGCGTTCGGCAACGAAGAGGCCGCGCGCAGCGTGGCCAAGGATTTCCCCGCCATCGCCTTCGTCTTCGGCTCCGGCGGTGGGCCCGCCGAACCGAACTTCTCGGTCTTCGACAACTGGATCCACGAGCCGGCCTACCTCGCGGGGATGCTCGCCGGGGGTCTCACCAAGACGGGCACGGTCGGCGTCGTGGGCGGCTATCCGGTTCCCGAGGTGAACCGCATCGTCAACGCCTTCATCGCCGGCGCCCAGGCGGTGAACGAGGACGTCACCGTCAAGGTCACCTTCATCAACAGCTGGTTCGACCCGGCGGCCGCGAAGGAGGCGGCGCTCGCGCAGGTCGCCGCGGGTGCCGACGTCCTCTACGCCGAGCGCTTCGGGGTGATCGAGGCGGCTTCCGAGAAGGGGCTCGTCGCGATCGGGAACATGAGCGACCAGAAGAGCCTTGCGCCGGGCAGCGTGGTGACAAGTGTGACGTGGAACATGGGCCCCACCGTGAAGTACGTGATCGACCAGGTCCTCGCCGGGTCGTACACCGCCCAGGACCTCAAGGACTTCAGCATGGTCGCGAAGGGTGGTGCAGCTCTCGCCGCGATCAACACGGCAGTGCCCGGGGGCGTCCCCGACGCGCTGCTTCAGCAGGTCACGACCCGCGAGGCTGAGATCAAGGCCGGGACCTTCCGGGTCGACATCGTCGAGAACCAACCGGCCGGCTCGACGGTCGTAGGCGGCTGATCGCGGCCGCCGACGAGGCGCACCAACGCGTGGCCGGTCAGGCGCCGGGCCACGAAGTGAACGGGCCGCCAGCGCTCGAGCTGCGCGGCGTCACCAAGAGATTCGGGGACCTCCTCGCCAACGACGGCGTCGACTTCGACGTTCGCCGCGGGGAGGTCCACGCTCTCCTCGGGGAGAACGGGGCAGGCAAGACGACGCTCATGCGCATCGTCTACGGCCTGAGCGGGCCCGATGCCGGTGAGATCCGCGTCGCCGGTCGGCCCGTGAGCATCCATTCACCCCGGGACGCGATCGCAGCCGGCATCGGCATGGTCACCCAGCACTTCGCTCTCGTCCGCCCGATGACCGTGGCCGAGAACCTCGTGCTCGGACGGGTGCCCGGGCTCCGCCTCCACCCGGCCGAGGCGCGCCGCAGGGCGCTCGAGGCGAGCGAGCGGTTCGGCATCGGCGCCGCTCCCGACGCCGTCGTCGGCCGGCTCTCCGTTGGCCAGCAGCAGCGCGTCGAGATCCTCAAGGCCCTTGCCCGCGACTGCCGCATCCTCATCCTCGACGAGCCGACGGCGGTCCTCGTGCCGCACGAGGTGGGCGCCCTCTTCGAGACCCTCCGCCACCTCGTCGCTGAGGGCCTGTCGGTGGTCTTCATCAGTCACAAGCTCGGCGAGGTGCGCGCCATCAGCGACCGCGTCAGCGTGCTCCGGCGCGGCCGCCTCGTGGGTACCGTCGCGGGCACGACCCCCGAGCCCGAGCTGGCCCGCATGATGGTCGGTCGGCCGACCTTCGGGGTCATGCGCGAGGGAGCCGCCCGGGCGAGGGGCGGAGAGTCCGTCCTGCGCATCGACCGGCTGCGGGTCGAGACGTCCGCCGGTCGCCCGCTCGTGCGGGACGTGACGCTCGAGGTCGGCGCAGGCGAGATCGTCGGCGTCGCCGGCGTGTCCGGCAACGGCCAGACGGAGCTCGTCGAGGTCCTCAGCGGGATGCGCCGTCCGGCGGCGGGCTCGGTCCGTGTCGGGGACGTGGAGCTCGCGGGCAGGCGCCCGGCCGCGGTCATGGCCGCCGGCGTCGGCCGCATCCCCGAGGACCGCCACGCCAGCCTCGTCGGCGAGCTGAGCGTGGCCTACAACCTCGTCCTCGAGCGACTCGACGACTTCCGCCGGGGCGGCGCCCTCGATGAGGGTCGGATCCGCGCCGAGGCGGAGGCGCTCATAGCGCGTTTCTCGATCCGGGCGCGACCCGGGGATCGCGTCGCGACGCTGTCGGGCGGCAACGTCCAGAAGGTCCTCCTCGCACGGGTGCTCTCCCGCGAGCCACGCGTCCTCGTGGTCTCGCAGCCCACTCGTGGCCTCGACGTCGGGGCGACGGAATACGTCCGCCGCGAACTCCTTGCGCGGCGTGCGGCGGGCACGGCGATCCTCCTGGTGTCCGAGGACCTCGACGAGATCCTCGCCCTGTCCGACCGGGTCGTGGTCATGTACGAGGGTGAGATCGTCGGGGAGATGGCGGCCCCGGAAGCCGACCTCGAGCGTCTCGGGCTGCTGATGGCGGGGCGGGGAAGGGCGGCCTGATGTCGCTGTCCCGGCGGCTGCTTTCGCCGTGGTCCACGCCGGTCCTGGCCACCGGCGCCATCGTCATCACCTTCGCCTTGACGGCGGGGCCGATCCTCGTCGCCGGCGCCAACCCGGTCGCGGCTTACTTCGAGTTCCTTGTCTCGCCCCTCACGAGCCGTTTCACGGCCCTCGAGGTCCTCGTCGCGGCGACGCCGATCCTCTTCACGGGATGCGCGGTCGCCGTCGCCTTCAAGGCCGGCTACTGGAACATCGGGGCGGAGGGGCAGCTCCTCCTCGGCGCCGTGGCCGCGGCGGGCATCGGGCAGGCCGCCGGCGGGCTTCCCCAGCTCGTCGTCCTCCCGCTCATGATCGCCGGCGGTGCCCTGGCCGGCGCCGGCTGGGCGCTCGTGCCGGCGGTGCTGCGCGTCCGCTTCGAGATCGACGAAGTCGTGACGACGCTCCTGCTCAACCCGGTCGCGCTCCTGTTCGTCACGGGACTGCTCCACGGCCCGTGGCGCGACCCGGTCTCCGGATTCCCGGAATCGCCGCGCATCGTGGCCGTGGCCGAGCTGCCCCAGCTCCTCGACCGCTCGCGGCTCCACCTCGGCTTCCTCGTCGCGCTCGCACTCGTCGGGCTGGCGTGGTATGCCCTCGCCCGCACCCCGGCCGGGCTGCGCCTCCGCGCCACCGGCCTGAGCCCGCACGGAGCTCGCTTCGCAGGGATCGACGTGGGCCGGACGCTCCTCGGCGCGGCGCTCGTTAGCGGCGCCATCGCCGGGATCGGCGGCATGAGTGAGGTGGCGGGCATCCAGTACCGCCTCACCGGCGGCCTGTCGCCCGGCTTCGGCTACACCGGGATCGTGGTGGCGATGCTCGGCGGCCTTTCCATGCCCGGGGTGATCCTGGCGGCCGTCTTCCTCGGCGATCTCACCGTCGGGGCGAGCTCCGCGGGGCGAGCGCTCGGCATCCCGTCGCAGCTTGGAGCCGTCGTCCAGGGCACGCTCCTGCTCGTGACCATCGGCCTGCTGGCCCTGCGGCGGTACCGGCTCGCTCGGCCCGCTGAGGCCGCCGCCGGCGGCGCGACCGATGCGCTCGCGGCAGTCGCGCTGGCGGGCGATGTCGCCGAGGAGCCCGATACAGAGGCGAGGCCGTGAGCTTCCTCGTCGACCTGCTTGCGGCGACCCTGCGCAACGCGACGCCCCTGGTCTACGGGACCGTCGGGGAGACCTACACGGAGCGCGCCGGTGTGCTCAACCTGGGCATCGAAGGGACGATGTACGCGGGCGCCTTCTTCGGCTTCGGCGTCGCCTTCGCCACCGGCTCGCCCCTCCTCGGCCTCGGGGCGGCCGTCCTCGTCGGCCTGCTGGCGGGGGGGATCATGGCCCTCCTCACCGTGACCCTCGGGGCGAACCAGCACGTCTCGGGCATCGGCTTGACGATCGGTCTCATCGGCGCCTCGGAGTTTGTCAACCGGCTCGTCTT
>Ga0209619_10001546_pt1 | contig 16922 bp, 9 predicted proteins | sample Rifsed16ft3_FD_184011 | JGI IMG/M metagenome (GOLD analysis project Ga0209619, IMG submission 184011) | Soil microbial communities from Rifle, Colorado, USA - sediment 16ft 3 (version 2) | ecosystem: Environmental > Terrestrial > Deep subsurface > Rock core/Sediment | place: Rifle, Colorado... | reverse complement strand
CGCCCACGCGCACGTTCTGTCCCAGCGTGATCGCGCCGAGTATCTTCGCGCCCGCTCCGACCACCACGCCGTCGCCCAGCGTGGGATGGCGCTTGCCCTTGTTCCAGGTGGTGCCGCCGAGGGTGACACCGTGATAGAGCGTCACGTCGTCGCCAATCTCGGCGGTCTCGCCGATCACCACACCCGCACCATGATCGATGAAGAAACGCCGGCCGATGGTGGCACCGGGATGGATGTCGATGTTGGTGACGAAGCGCGCGAACCAGGAGAGCAACCGTGCCGGATAGCGCAGGCCGAACTTCCACAGCCGGTGCGCGACGCGCTGCATCAGGATGGCATGCACACCGGGATAAGTAGTCAGCACCTCGAAGCGCGAGCGTGCGGCGGGGTCGCGCTGGAACACGCAGCTCACGTCTTCGCGCAGCAGGCGGAGCAGGCTTGGTCTTTCGGCGCGCTGAACAAAACCCTCTCCCGCCCCTTCGGGGCACCCTCCCCCGCTTGCGGGGGAGGGGATGGTTAGCCCCTCACCCTGCAAGGGAGAGGGGTTGGGGATAACCAGCGACTTGGCCGCAGTTGTTTTGCGGTCTAGTCGAATGGCTAGTTGTTTCATCAGAGGGTGCGAATCAACTGAGTTCATCATCCTTCTCCTAATGCGCCGCACCGGGCTGGGTGCGCCCGATGTGGCGTTGCCCGAGAAACTTTTGGTAAATGAACAACAGTTCCTGATCGGCGGGAGAGCGCTTGGCGCGTTCGGCAAAGCTGCGGATGTCGGGCAGCAAGGCCCGCGCCTCGGCCTGGCTCAGGTTGAGACCCATGGTGGCGTAAGCGGCGATGATACCGTGTGCACCGGAATGCTTGCCGACCACGAGCTTGTGCTGGCGACCGACTTCGATGGGATCGAAACCCTGATAGGTGTCCGGGTCCTTGAGCAGGCCGTCGACATGGATGCCCGCCTCGTGCGTGAACACGCCCTCGCCCACCACGCTCTTCTGCCAGTGCACCGGACGGCCCGATGCGGCGGCGACCAGTTTCGACAAGTCGGTGAAATGGGTGAGGTCGATGCCGGTGTCCATGCCGTAGAGTTTCTTCAGGCCCAGCGCGACTTCTTCCAGCGGCGCATTGCCCGCGCGTTCGCCCAGACCGTTGACGGTGGTGTTGATGTGCGTCGCCCCGGCGAGTGCGGCGGCGAGACTGTTGGCGGTGGCGAGGCCGAGGTCGTCGTGCGCGTGCATCTCGATCTCGAGGTCGCAGGCACTGCGCAATGCCGAGATGGCCTTGTGTACGCCGAACGGTTCCATCACGCCGAGCGTGTCGGCAAAGCGGATGCGGCGTGCGCCGGCGGCTTGTGCAGCCTCGGCGACCCGCAGCATGAATTCGGGATCGGCGCGCGACGCATCCTCGCATCCGACGATGACGCCCATGCCCTGTTCGCTGGCGAAGGGCACCAGGTCGAAGATGGTCTCCAGCACCCAGTCACGGTCATGGCCCAGTTTTTTCCTGATCTGGATGTCCGACACCGGGATCGACAGGTCGATGAGATGCACATCGACCAGCTCCGCCGCGAGGATGTCCGGTTTGCACATGCGGCACCAGGCGGCCAGCTTGGCATTAAGATCGAGCGAAGCGACGGCATTGATGCTGTCGCGCTCTTCCTCGCCCATCGCCGGGATGCCGACTTCCAGTTCCGGCACGCCGAGCGCGTCGAGTTGGCGCGCGATGTCCAGCTTCTCCTCCAGCGTGAACGCCACCCCGGCGGTCTGTTCGCCGTCGCGCAGGGTGGTGTCGTCGATGATGATTTTTCTGGACATGGTCAATATCAATGTAGGATGGGTGGAGCGCAGCGATACCCATCGTTTATTCAGTTAAATTGTTGGGTATCGCTGCGCTCCACCCAACCTACGGCTGCGTCAAAAATGTTTTTCATGATTATGCGTACGTCGGCGCGAACGCCTTTTCCGGTTCGGCCGCGGGACCGTCGCCTTCCCAGTACGGTGACAGCTTGCGCAGTTGCGCGATGATCTCGGGCACCACGGCGATCACGCGATCCACTTCGGCCTCGGTACTGTAACGCGACAGCGAGAAGCGCACCGTGCCGTGCGCGGCGGTGTAGGGGATGCCCATCGCACGCATCACATGCGACGGTTCCAGCGAGCCGGAGGTGCAGGCGGAACCGGAACTCGCGGCGATGCCAAACTTGTTGAGCAGCAGCAGGATGGCCTCGCCCTCGATGAACTCGAACGCGATGTTGCTGGTATTGGGCAGGCGGTTGTCCGGGTTACCGGTGACGAAAGAGCGCGGCACCTTGGCGAGGATGGCGGCTTCCAGTTTGTCGCGCAGACGCGCGACCTCGGTGTTCTCGAAAGCCATCGCTTCCAGCGCCATCTCGGCAGCTTTGCCCAAACCAACAATCGAGGTTGTGTTCTCGGTACCCGCACGACGACCGCGTTCCTGATGACCGCCGCGCAGCAGCGGACGGAAACGCGTACCGCGTTTCAGGTACAAGACGCCGATGCCCTTGGGGGCGTGCAGCTTGTGGCCGGACACTGACAGCATGTCGATCCTGGTATCTTTCAGGTTCAGCGGCACTTTGCCGACGGCCTGCACCGCGTCGGTGTGGAACATCGCACCGGCGGCATTCGCCAGCTCGGCCATCTCCACCACCGGGAAGAAAGTGCCCGTCTCGTTGTTCGCCCACATCGCCGACACGACAGCGGTCTGGTCGCTCAGCAATTTTTTGTATTCGTCCAGGTCGAGACGGCCTTTTCCGTCGACCTTGAGGTAATGCACCTTGTAGCCTTCTTTTTCCAAGTAGGCGCACAAGGTCAGGATGGCGGGGTGTTCGACAGTGGTGGTGATGATCTCCTTGCGCTCGGGTTGTGCCTTCAATGCCGAGAGCAATGCGGTGGAATCCGATTCGGTGCCGCAGGAAGTGAAGATGATCTCGGAGTCGTGTTCCGCACCGAGCAGCTCCTGCACCTGCATGCGCGCCTTCTTGATGGCGAGGCCGACCTTGTTGCCGAAGCTGTGCATCGACGAGGGGTTGCCGAACTGCTCGGTGAAATACGGCAGCATGGCTTCCACCACGGCTTCGTCCACCCGTGTGGTCGCGTTGTTGTCGAAATAGATGCCTTCCATTTTCGTATCCCTTTCTCGTAGGTCGGGTTAGGCGTAGCCGTAACCCGACGGTGCTTCTTGCAGGTGTCGGGTTACGCTGCGCTAACCCGACCTACATCTGCTTTTGTTTTGCTCCCCTCCCCCGCTCGCGGGGGAGGGGTTGGGGGAGAGGGTGCGAATCAACCAGCCCTCTCCCTAACCCTCTCCCATGAATGGGAGAGGGAACTATTGGTTACGGATGGCAAGTCGCCCTGCTCAACGCGCCCGCCTTGGTCGGCACGATCTTGATGAACTCTTTCAGTTCTTCCATCAGTTTCTGCTGGATGCCTTGCAGCGTGAGCGCTTCCATCTGGCAGCCCGCGCAGGCGCCGGTCATGTTGACGTAGATGGTCTTGCCGTCCACGTCCACCAGCTCAATGTCACCGCCGTCGCGCTTCAGTTGCGGGCGCACGGATTCCAGCACGGCTTCGATCTTGCGGATGCGTTGCAGGTTGGTCATGCCGACAGGCTTGGCTTCTTCCTTCGGTTGCGCACCCGGCTTGAATGCCTCGCCGCGTTCGGCCATCACCTTTACCAGGATCTCTTCGATGCCTTCGTGACAGGACGAGCAACCGCCGCCCGCCTTGGTGTAGTTGGTCACGTCCTGCACCGAGGTGAGGTCGTTGGCACGGATGGTCTCTTCGATCAGCACGGCGTCGATGGCGAAGCACTTGCACACCAGCGCACCTTCTTCGTGATCGTCGCTCCACACTTCGCCGCGATAGTTGGCCACGGCAGCTTGCAGCGCTTCGCGTCCCATCACCGAGCAGTGCATCTTCTCCGGGGGCAGACCGTCGAGGTAATCGGCGATGTCCTGGTTGCTTACCTTGAGTGCTTCATCCAGCGTTTTGCCCTTGATCATCTCGGTGAGCGCGGAAGAGGACGCGATGGCCGAGCCGCAGCCGAAGGTCTGGAAATGCGCGTCGAGGATGATGTCGGTCTCCGGCTCCACCTTGAGCATCAGGCGCAGCGCGTCGCCGCACGAGATCGAGCCGACGTCGCCCACCCCGTTGGCATCGGCCAGCACCCCAGCGTTGCGCGGCTGGAAGAAGTGTTCCTTGACCTTGTCCGAGTAGTCCCACATGGCGCTCTCCTTAAGCCGAGAAAGAGGAACCGCACGCGCAGCTGGAACTGGCGTTCGGGTTTTCGAATTTGAAGCCGCTGCCGGTGAGGCTGTCGACGAAATCGACAGTCACGCCTTCGAGCAACGGCGCGGAGAGCGGATCGACCAGCAGCGTGACCGCGCCGTATTCCAGCACGGTGTCGTCTTCCTGCTTCGCCTCTTCCAGCGACATGCCGTACTGGAAGCCGGAACAGCCGCCGCCCGAGATGGCGATGCGCAGTCCAGCGACAGGCGCATCTGCACCTTTGATGAATCTCTCCACGGCGGAGATGGCGTTGGGTGTCATGGTGATCATGTCTGGCTCCTTGAGCGGGTTGGTTACGCCCTATCAAATGCAAGCTGTGTGCCAGCGCCGGCACCACAATCAACACGCTGTTTAGATTGAATATTGCAGGCTAGCCACGCTCAACTCGCGTGTGTGGAACAAGACGGGGATAAAGGGTTGTAAGGTTTGCGACAAGGATGCGCGACACAGTTGAAACCCTTGCCAATCAAAACCGGTTCGAACAATGATCCATATCACTCAAGCATTCAAGAGATTCCCTGGTTAAGAATCTGCTACGCCACTTGGTCAAGATTCAACGCGCACAGGCCGTAGATTTAACCCGTTAACACACATCCTTTCTTTTTTTTGAAAAAGATACCTGTCGAGATAGACAGGTATCTAACACTTGTGTTCTTTGCTAAAAAAGCAGGCGCGTCTTCAGTTCGCGCGTGCCTGGTAAAGCGGGGCACATTCTCAAAGACCTAAAATCGTGCAGCCCACCATTCGAGTGAATGATCGGGGCGGGATTCAAGGGAAGATCAAGTCTAATGGCAGTGGTATATAGCGAACTTATGGGCGTGTTAAAACGTGAGGGGGGTAATGCAGATCCAATTCCAGCCGCCGAGGTTCAAGCCGCCTGCCAACTGATCTTGGCCAGTGATCTATTTAAGAATTCGCCACGTATGAGCCGTTTGCTGCACTTCCTTGTCGAGAAAGCAATCTCTGGCGCAGTTCTTGATACAAGAGAAAGTGCAATTGGCATTGCGGTCTTTGATCGGAATGCTCCTGTTTACAGCACGAGTGAAGACCCTATTGTTCGAGTTCAGGTAGGACGCTTGCGAGGAAAACTTAAAGCATATTATTCGACTCTTGGCGCGGACTCAGACATCGAGATTTCTATCCCGACAGGTGGCTATATGCCGGTCATACGGCGCACGAATAATGTGAATAAGAGTTTCAAGCATGCTCCCACATTCTCAATCCACCCATTCAAATGTATTTCCCATCAAGGGAATGGTGAGCATTTCACACAAGGTGTGTATGTCGAACTCTCGCATCAGCTATTTAAAACATTTGGGGAACTGGTGATGGCGCATTCGTACTATATGCCTAACAGCAAGGATGCCGAAGGGAGCGTCAAGAGTAATGCTCCCAGCACTGCCGCAAATCACCAGCTTGAGGGAAGCATCCAAATTGATACAGAACTCATTAGAGCATCAATCCGTTTGATCGATGCATCAACAGGCCGAGTTGTATGGTCGGAACGGTTTAATCGAAATGTTTCTTTCATCATTGCGCATCAGGAAGAACTTGCCTCATCCATCTGCAATGCGCTGAAGCGCTTCTTGCTCTGCTAGCAACACTTGAAAACAGGACACCACTGGCAAGATACTAGCCAGTGGTGCGTGAAAACCAGCTGAACTACGGCAAGTTAATTACCATTTTGGCAATGGGTATCTCCTTGCCGATACTGCCGCTCGACTTAACCTCAAAGGTCTGTATGGTTACGGAGGCACCGCTTGTGTTGGTTCCTTCGGGGACCCATAACGAGAGTCCGAGATCGGTGCTAAACGCAGTGGTGGCCGGCGCGCTAACATTTGGGATTCCGGTGGCAGGCTGCTTGCCCATTGCAAACGGAGGGAAGTTGGAGGAAGACATGGCAAACTGTATACCTGCCGGAAAGCCTGGACTGAATACAACCTTCAACTCGAGAGTGTCAACCGGAACCGTCTGTCCATACACCGATGAGACCTGAAGGTTGGCATCGCTGACTGGTTTGTTGGTGGTGCGAAGGGTAATTACCGGGTAGGCACCTGATGGGTCGTTAACGGTACTGACCTGCCCCCCAGAGGACAAAGATCCGGAGGTGGTTAACTTGGCTCCGCCAACCTCGAAACTGCTGACAGCGTTGGATGTGAAAGCCGAACCCAACTGCGAGAACGTACCTTTTTGAACGGGCGCAGCTGTGCCGTCCGTCAGCAGTTTATTTGACAGGTTTCCCGGAAATTGGAAATTCACAGTTCCAACAGTTACCTCGACCCCAATTGGCATGTCGTCCACTATTTTCGGGTGATCCCTCAACACATTTTTCGAGATCGGTTTTCCGGTCTTGTAAATAGAGAGAGTTTTGTCTTGTGTTACCTGGTTGCATCTGAAAACAATATTTGTGTTTTTGGATGGCTGCGAGACGCCGTTAAACCATACGTTGGCCTGTATGACAGTGGTGAAACCGGCGGGCAGATACCAGCTCGCTCCTACCCCTGCATACGCTTCACCGGGCTTCTGGCTGGGGATCGCAACCGTGTTGGAACCATTCGGCTTAGGGGGGACTCCCGGAATTACGGTGGCGCTGGAGAACTGGAAATTCCAGCTGGTGCTTACGTCTGTGCAATCGAAATATATATGGTACAAAGCCCACGTGCCGGGTTTGCCCGGTATGGTGAGGTTGTGGGTTGAAACCCAGTCCGAAGAAGTTCCAGGAACATCCACCGTATTTTTCCAGCCCCAGTTCCCGTTGTTCGCAAACCAGTCGGCCATGGCGGCTCCGTCGGTCCAATTTTCAGCGGGAATGCCCACCGATGGATCCGACGATGAGGAAGCCTGTGCCATAAGGCAGTAATGGGTTCCCGTCGGAGGGTTCTGCGGATTCCAGTAAAAAGCATCGCTGGTCGTGCCAACTATTTGCCCGGCAGTTGCGCTGAACGCAATACTTTTTCTTGCGGAAGATTGAAGAAAATTCTGGGACCAAAGAGAAGGACTTAAAATAAGGCTGCTCGGCGCCCAGTAAAGCTGAAAAAAGCCGTTTATTGATGCCTGGGAAATATTTTTCCCCCGTACATAAAGATAATTTGGCTGATTCAGGTAAACGGTGTTGGCCGTCTGTTGCGCATATCCTGCAGTCGAAACAAAATTATCCAGTTCCGCTTGCGACATCGGGCCGCCACCGTTGCACTCGATATCCGGCGAATTACTCGTAACCGATCTCGGTTCTGTGCCGTCATCGCTTTGATTAACCCTCACAAGCATTCCATTCCAGGTACTCATATTTTCTCCTGTTCTTTATCCAGTTTCTAAACAATTAAAACGTGCCGTTGAAACATCCTTACAACGCTCTACCCCAAACTTACTACCAGTCTGGTAATCGGGATTTCCTTTCCTATGGATGAGCCAGATGGGGTTACTACCTGTTTGGTTTGCAATGTCATCGCCGCACCGGTGGTGTAAACACCTCCGGGAATGACAATTGAAACGTCGAAATCAGTGTTGAAATCCGAAGTTACAGGTGCACTTACGATTGGGTTGCCTGATGCTGCCTGACTTGGGAAATTGAATGGTTTGAATCCGGGGGCAGAAACGGAAAAGGTGGTTCCTGCCGGGACATTTGAATTGAAAGTGATGGAGAGAATTATCTCCCCGGCAATACGCGTTTGAGAATAGCGGCTGCTGACCACTATCGCGACTTCAGATCCCGGAATGGGCGTGCAGCTAATGCCGGCCTGCTGATAGGACTCATTGGCATCCGCTTGGGCACTAACTACGGTCGTGGTAGTAAACCCGCCCGCTCCCGCAGACGCTCGTGCCCCCCCGGACGATCCTGGATCTGCGAATACGATGGATGAACCCAAGATTGCGAAATTTCCACTTTGATTATTTGTCTGCATAGATCCCTCCGGAATTTTTTTGCCTGATCGTAAATTTCATGTTCGCACTGTTTTACCTGTGGCCAGCGGCTTCCGCCTCATACTTTTCCACCATGTACTTCAGCATGTCTTCCCTCAAAACCCGTATTTCCAAGTACTCGTCTGTTCCAAAAATTGCTGCCATGGCAAGGAAGTTCCCCCACCAGGGAATTAGCGTTCCAAGAATGCCGGGGCTCGCCGCGCTTGTTCCCATGACCGTGGTTATGGCCGCCCCTATCTCCGCCGGTGTGGGATTGGCTCCGGCTATTTTGGATACTAGTTGGATGATCCAGGTGTTGTTTGCTTCGTTGGCTGGCGCTTTGATTTCAGGCGCACGAGTCTCGGCATTGACCGGCTGGAATTTTGCCGGGATCCTGTTTACGTAAGTGGTTCTGTATAGGACTCGCCAGCATCCGTTCTCGTTCATCGATGCCTGGTTAAGTGCAATTGCGTTTGCGTCCTGGCTCTGCGCCAGCCATACCGGATCGATTGCCGTAGTGAGAGCGGCGAAATTTTCCTCGGATGGCTGGAGGTAGAAAGACATGAACCTGTAACCGTTTACTTTGCCTGGCGCAAGCTCCGGATTAAAACCATTGAGTATTGGCTTCCCGGAAGACATATCGATGACCGGAGCTACAAGTTTGTTGTCCGGATTTATCTGGCACTGTATTTCAAAGGAGTACGAGCTGTTCTTGGTTCTGGATGTGGTTTTCTCGATAGTGCCCGAAACCATTGCATCGAACTCAATGGAGAAACCGCCGGCGACAGAAGCCACTTTGCCTGCAGCGTAAACTCCAAGCCCCGCGGTGAAACTGCTGGTGCCCGAATAGACCTCGGTATAGTGATCGGAAACTGTTTTCTGCTCTTCGTACAACCCGCCGCTGGCTGTCCATACGTAGGTATTTACAATGTTTCTTTTTGAAAGTTTCTTTGCCCAATCGAAGGAGGGGTTGTTGCCGATTTGATCCTTGAACTCGTCTATGCTCATACCAGATGTGTTGAACTGCTGGTAGTAGGCTTCCATCTGTTTTTCGGTTCGCTCTATCTGCCGTTTTATGGCATAAGCTTCCACCGGATTGAAGTAACTTCCCCTTTTGGTATCGGCGCCTGGATAGTCCGGGTCATTCTTCAGCCCCACTTTCCCGTCCAGTGTCCCATTTTTTATGTATTTCGGATCGATTGGAAAATCGATGAGATTTACGTCTACCGGTATCTCGGTATTTGGCACAAGCGAATATTTAACCGGGGTATTAGTGCCTTTGATGCAGGACATATACAGATCTGCGGTAGCCGATTTCACAAGCGCAAGACCATTGTTCTGAGTAATGAAGCGCAGCCCAACTGTCGGGTTGAGGATATTGTCCGGGTTCTCCCAGTTACCGGGCGGGGTGAGTGAAGTTGCTTTATTGTTGGTCACCCCAAAATCGAAGGTAATTTCATTTGAAGAGCCAGAGGAATAATCGATTTTTGTGGAAAGACCGCCGCTGGCCTCCATGTTCGCTGCTTTAACATCTGCTTCAGCACCTATCCCCACGGATGTGCCGACTTCCCCTTCGGCAGCGTAGCCTCCTTTGAGATTAAGCTCAAAACCGACGCTTTCGTTGTTTGTGGTCGTAAAGGAATAAGTGACCTCATCCGATTCCTTGAGCGAGAATGAACTTGCCGAATCGTAATCCGAGCGTTCGTAGAAGGATGAATCCCAATAGGGGTAAGTCTGATTTTCGCTTGGGATAGGGGGGCCGCCCTCTATGAAACCGATAATGGTCGGTTTTGTCTGGATCTGCCCAACATATATAGTATCCAGGTCCCCAACCTTATATCCGGCATACAGCGTGTCGTTCCCACTCGCGGCATCTACGTAGGCATAGCAGCGTTTCTGCACGCTGAACACAGATGCATAAGCATCAGTCTGAATATCGCCATATTCAACTACACACGGTCTGCCAGTGATTGGCACATCGTAAACAGACCGGGTTCCGTTAAGACAGTTGTAAACAAAAGCCGCCTCGTTCCCTACCGGCACATCGGAGGCCACCCACTGCGGACTTCCGGCAAGGCTGTAAGGATAAAAACTCCCGTTGTTGCCGCGCCCCGTCTGGTCGTATACATCCAGCCCGCTCCCATCATTAAACGACCAGTAACCCTTGAGACCGCTTTCCTTGCCGGTAAGGCTGCGACCCATGTTGTCCGTGATCTGTTCCGGCGTAAGCTGAATATCCCATATTCTCAATTCGTCCAGCGTTCCCTTAAACTTGTCGGCCGGTTTTTCGCCCGAAAGATATCCACCAACTGTGAACTGAGGCTGGTCTCCCCAACCTCCCACGTCCGCCGGGCTTAACAACTGGACCGCGGCAGGATAACCGTTCGTATAAAGCGAGCTAACCGAAATTTCCGGAAAAAATTTCCACAGTTGGTTACTGTTAAGGGTGGCGTTGTTCTGATCCTTTTGATCGTATGCCGTCTTCCCTTTCATCTCGGAGAACCTCCAATAGGAAACAAGGCTCTCGCTGTTGGAAGGTGGCATATGGCTGAAGTTGGCCTGCGCTATCTCAGAGGCCTCCAATGCCCTGGACCAGTAACGAACCTCGCCTACCTGCCCGTTGAGGTAAAAACTCCCCTCGGATGTGCGCCCGATGTAGAAATTTTTGCTGGAAGTTGCAATGCTTACCTGCTCGGTGAATGTGTTTTCCGTAAAGCTTCCGCACTGGATGCCGTTTACGTACAGATATATTTCGACTTTGTAGTGAAGCGTTCCAATCTGATCCGGATGGGATGGATCGTAAGTGGTTCCAAGCCCGGCGGTAAGGAAAGTTGCCGTTATGTATGAGGTTTGGTTTGCTGCAAGTTTTGTTGTGGACGTCGCAGAAACCCACCTGTTCGTAGACCCGTAAGCAAGCAGCATGTTGATATAAACAGTGCCATCGCTGAAAAAACCGATCTCGTAACTGCCATCCTTTGCAAGGATAGTCTGCCTTGCGTATCCCAGGGTAGATGGCTTTACCCACGCCTCGAAAGAGGCCTGCTGTGACACGTTAAGGCTGGCATTCTTGCCGCAGTTGGCGTAATCGAGGCCCGCCATATTTAGCGAGAACCCCTGCCGGTAAACGAAAGATGTGAAGGTCCAGTTCCTGCAGCCCCAATAAGGTGCCAATAAAACTTGAGTTCCGTTACATGCGAAAGGTGATGAAAAGATGCCGCCGTTCCGACTCCAATTGGTACCAACCATGTTTACATAGGTACCGTCGTACTTCGCTCCGAATACGGTTGAATTTTTCGCTACCAGTGCATTTGTCCCCTCGTTCAAAGGCCAGCATATGAGCAATTCCGGACTATTGGGCATGATGTCCAGATTGGCCGCGTTCAACATTTCCCCGTCGTTCAACGCATATGACCAAAGCGATGCCTGGTTAATTTGCATGGGAGCGCAGTCCCCTACCCCGCCCCCGGCATAAAAAACTCCCATTTCGGCGACAGAGAAGGAGACGGTGGTCCCGGAGTTTACGGGCTGTCCGTTCACGTACAATTTTACCGTGCCTGTACCACCGCTCCAGGAAAGAGTGGCCCCCAGACATAGCCACTCACCCAACCCGACGTATGCGGTGGCAACTTCAACGCCGTTGGCTTTTACAAGCACATTGCCCGTAGCATCGGAATACAGGCTGAAATAATCTTGTACCACGCCACTTGTGGAAAGCCCCACTATGTATCCGGGCGTGCCTAAAGTGCTTGAAACAAGGTTCACAAAAGCCTGAATCGATACATCCGGTGCGCCGTTTTTGGTTAGATCTACCGTTGAATAAACCTGGGTGTCTTCGTTGAAGGTCGGTACCTGCCAGTTGCGGAAACCCATCATGTAATTGAACGTATTGGTGGGGAAATTCGCGCTCCCCAACACGTTGTAATCCAGCAGCCGTGAAAGCCCGCTGGTCTGAATTGAAGGCATCGGCTTTCCCCAAGCCTCCAGCGTAAGGTCCCCACTTATGGAAAGACTGTCTACCGATGGACTGGTTCGGGATGCGTCAAAGGCAAGGTAATTGATATTGGCTGGGGCTTGATTGAAGTCGAGGCTAAAATGATTTGGCGCATGAATCCAGCCACCATTTATACCCTGCTGTAAGATCGGAGCTGTGCCTGTTGTATTCTGAATGAGTCCAGCATGCCCGTTTGCCGGAAGAACATCATATGTCACCGCAAATATCTGAGACGGACCGGAAAGTGTTTGGATGCCACTGGCTGTGTTGGTTGTGGCACCCTGCAATATCGCAGCTGACGTTTGCGCCATTGGTATGGCAGTGTCGGTGGAATACTGGGAGCCAGTAAAGAATAATGCAAACAGACTGGAGCCTGCGAGCATGTCAGCTGCCGCAGAAGTCTGTGCATAAACGTAAGATGTCATCCCGTCGGTAACTACCAGGATGTTATTTGCCACGTCAGCCACGTAATCGGCTGGGTATTGGTAAGTTGTGTCCAGACCATTAAGGATGCTCGCAAACTTCACCTGATCCCTTGCAACTCCACTCAAAGAGTAAAGGGCTCCGTTGCATGTAATCTTTACATCGCACAGAGAGTCATCTGCTGCGTTATCGGCAATCGCCATGGATATGCTGACGATCGGCTGTTTTGCGTAAGCCACCACCCAATTGGAAAGCTGTGCGCTTGAAGAAGGGCGTGCTGCAAGAGATATCGCCTTGACATTCATCGTGCCGCTGGCGGAATAGTCGTAACTGCTTGAAACCCCGTTAAGGGTTTGAACGAATTGATTTGCCCCGTTGGGAACGGCATTCCACGTTTGGGTTATCAATACAGAGTCCGCAACAGATGGATTCCATTTGCCCGGACGGTTAGAGATGACAACATTCACCGTGCCCTGTTTGTTTCTGGAATTGTCTTCTATGGTTACGGATTGCAGAGGTAATCCGGATTGATAGCTGCCGCTGAAAACAAAATGCGTACTACTTGCACCGTTGGAGGAAGGAGCCCAGACGATTGGGTATAGTCCCTGATAGTCGTAGAAAACAGCGGTGCCATTCTGCAACCTGGAATCGTTAGGGTTTCCGGTCGCATCGCCGTTTATGACAGCTTCCAGTTGGGTAATACGTCTGTAAACACCTTTCCAGCTTTCCAGCTTTCCCGACCGGGTGTTGTTGAACGCTACATCGCATGCTTCAGCATTGAAACTGTTCTCCACCGTTATTTCGGCTTCGTTTAAGAAAGTTCCCGACTGTCGGCCCGTAAAAAGCACCATCCCGGTTTCCGTGTTTCCTGTTGTATCCACAGCCTCCCAGCTGGCATCGTAGACAGCCCTGGATGTAGTGGTGGAATAATGTGCCACGGCGAAAATGTTATCCTTCGCCGCATCGGAAACGTAGAGATGGATCAGACCGTCGGAACCCTCCATAAGATATGGCGGCGAGTTGGTAGACACGAAGTCCATCACCCCAGCGTAGATGGTTAGTCCGTTTTCATCGAAATATAGCTTTCCGGTTATATCGCCGGCGACTGGACTTGCGGAGGCAATAAGGACTGCGCCGTATACGCTACCAGTAACAAGTGAGCCTGCTGTGGAATTTGGCGTTGTTGGTGGAATAGGAGTGTAATCCACCGTGTCAAAATCAAAACTACATGCTTCTGTGGCGCCGACGGTTATGGAAACATCGTCTACTATCCCCACAAAGCTTGAGGCTGTGTCGCACACCCGGGATACAGGAGAACCGAATGGTTCCGCAGAGGTTGTACAACTAGTCAGAAGCACTTCGGACTTGTTTATCCTTACTGCAAATGGATTACTACCTTGCCCTGCATAAATCACCTCGACCTGGAACCATGCATTAGGCGTGATAAGGTTATTTACAGTTTGACAGCTAATCAGCTCTGTACCGTTACCGAAACCAACCTCGATCTTGCTTCCTCCATATATGGCAACATAAGGAGCAAGCGTCTTTGGAGAAAGTGTTTTGTCGCCTCCTATTATGTATTGCCTGCACTCCCCGGTTTCGAGCGACGTGGGATATATCCAGAACGACATTGTGTAGGCACCGGCAATGGCCAGAGGATTGGCGCCCGATGAGACTCCAAGTTCAACGTAGGACAGACCGTTAAACTTCAACGCATAATTGGCGGCGGCTACCGTGCTTGCCTCAAGGGTTGAAGGAATTTTCGCCAATTGCCCCTGCGTACTGATGGCCGCATCCACAGTTGCAATACCTGCGGTACCTGGCGTGCCGCCACTTGTTCCGGCAAACGCCATCATCACCCTGCCCGCTCTTTTGGTAGATACGGTATTCCCATCTTGATCCAGTACCTTTTCCTGCTTCATGTAGACCGTTGTTGCGGGCGGTTGCTTTATGTCGAAGGCAGTCGTGCCCCCCGCTGCATCTTTGTACTGGAGTAAAAATGAATCGTCCGGGGCTATCTGGTTTTTTTCACTTATCTGCTTCCCTTCAACACTTAACAGACCGGTCTTGTCTGCGGAAAAGTTGAAAAGATCAACCGCTTTAGTGGAAGAGTTGTAGATAGTGAATTGCCATGTGAATAAACTTGTATTCATGACAGGCAACAGAACCACATCGAACGCGCCGTTTCTTACGTCGGTAGTCATGCATAGCTCAAAGGTTGGCTCTATGAATGGCGTTTTGTCTGCGCCAAGGTAGCCTTGACCGTCTCTGTCATCGGCAGGAATATCCTCTTTCCCGCTTCTCTGAAACCTTACCTCCCATGCCGGGTTTAGAGAATATTCATTCACATTCTTATCAAGCTTCGATACGGAAATCCCCAATGTAAAGCGTGAAAAATACAGTGTTCCGCTCGTAGATTGCTGAATGATGGAAATGTACTTCTGATCCGTTGCCACTACAAACGGCGCGCTGGCTACTGTTTTTTTGAAATGAGAGTTAAGGTCGAAAGTGATAAGGCTCATACCCAGTGGTCTGAGTTGGGTTTGAAACCCAACCTGACTGAATCCCGTCCAATCCAGATTGTCATTGACTGAACTTGCTTGAAGACTCAGCACATTAAAATAGACATCAGTTTGGGAGTCGTCGCTGGTATTGGGATTTGCGAATGTGATAACCGTGCCCTGGTGAACAATAGAAACTGGATTCTTATATTTCGCAGCCATCGCCGATACCCCATTTTCGTTTTTAACCACGTGCGGTGATGTACGTGGGCAGGTTTACTTTCCAAACAACCGAGCAGGGCTCGATTGATTGTTTGCGCCAATCCCGTAATTTTGTTTTGACAATAACGCCATACCTACTTTCAGATAAGTATCGTTACCGTAACATTGTGGTGTGGTCAGATTAGGCGAGCTTGATGGACTTCCAAGAGCACGCCCTAAACGTCGTCAAACACAGCAGTGTCTAGTAGCTGCCAAGAGTGGCCGTCCATCCCGAACTTATGGCAGGTATTAGAGTTGATAGGCAAGCTTGGAACTCACGTACGCACACTAAAGCTTGCGCGGAAATTGCAGGGCAATTGCCCTCAAGCTGCCTTAAGAATCCTGCCAAACAGTGCCTCATGCGTTTGCTCGCCAATATCAAAGCAACCGCAATCTCAATGCCAACTCTTATTGGCGGCCCGTATCCCTCCGAGCTCGATGTCTGGAATACCCACGGCGCGCACAAATTATGCTTAATGCACAATTTGCGTAACTGTCAGAACTGATAGGTACGAAGTGACGAACGTTACTGCAGAATTCCACGCCAGCTTGCCAATGGAACGGGGTCGGCGTCTATAGCAAAAGAATGGTTACACGCCTGAGGCGCTTCGTGAATATCGCAAGACCAGACAGGAAAAACCAATGCCGCTTCTGGTCTCGCTTTGGGGTAACACAATCGCGCGGAAGCCGCTTCGAAATGGGGTCAGCGATCCCGACACCCGTCGCGATTCTATTAAGACTCTATCTGGATGGTGTTATTACAGACAATGATCAACGTCATCGTGCGCCTCATTCGTTGAATGTGTCACGAATCAGGCACGATGTTGCTCAAGTAAAACGCCTGCCACGGCCGGCGCTGCAAAATCCGAGTGCGCGTCTAAAGGCATTCCGGAAGGATGCACTGCCGTGCGCAGTGCATCTAGGAATTTCAGTACCGAAGAATATTGATAAGAGCTCGATGCCACAGTATCCAAGTCCCCCCAGTAAATGCACTTTGCCTTGGCAATCCAAGGCAATCGAGCAAGTACATCAACGTTGTACCCAAGCCGCATGAATACAACGGCGCCGGGTATGTCAGGAAAAGCCAGGCCAGTTTGAAGATTCTCAACAACGAAAACTTTGGTGACCGAAAGATCTAGATATGCGAGTTCCTCCCAAGGGGCCAAAATGTCAGTAAGTCCACCAAGCTGTTTACTTAACACTTGATCAAGAATTCGCATGCGTATTAAATGTGGAAGAGGCTTAAGCCCGCAGACCTGAAAGAAATCTCTCTCGTCGACTTCCCCCTTGATTGTGGCGACAAGGTCAGGCAATAGCCCTTTTCGCCCCTCAAGCCATTTACTGTCAAGGCCGGCAATAGGTAGCTGGCGTGGGTAGAGATTGGAATTCGGATTGGCAATAATCCATTCCAGCATTGTGTAAAGCCGATTGAGGCCGGAAGACTCCGCTCACTTTCGTACAGATGCGATTGAAGCAGACCAATAACGGTCGGCCCATTATTTGAGGCAATCAACCTCCATAGCGGCTGCGCACGCATACGGCGGT
>Ga0209619_10001544_pt1 | contig 16928 bp, 15 predicted proteins | sample Rifsed16ft3_FD_184011 | JGI IMG/M metagenome (GOLD analysis project Ga0209619, IMG submission 184011) | Soil microbial communities from Rifle, Colorado, USA - sediment 16ft 3 (version 2) | ecosystem: Environmental > Terrestrial > Deep subsurface > Rock core/Sediment | place: Rifle, Colorado... | reverse complement strand
GTGGACAAGGCCGAGGTCCTGGCCATCGAGCGCGCCAAGCGGCTCTTCGGGGCGGAGCATGCCAACGTCCAGCCCCATTCCGGCTCCCAGGCCAACATGGCAGTTTATTTCACGGTCCTCAATCCAGGGGATACTATCCTCGGCCTGAATCTCTCTCACGGCGGTCATTTAACCCACGGACATCCGGTTAATTTTTCCGGTCGGTTCTTCAAAGTTGTTCCCTATGGCGTGCGCAAGGATACGGAAGTCATCGACTATGACGAACTTCTAACCCTGGCCAAAGAGCATAAGCCCAAGATGATTGTGGCTGGAGCCTCGGCCTATCCCCGAGAGCTAGACTTCAAGAAGTTTCGAGAAGCCGCCGATGCAGTGGGGGCTTATCTGATGGTCGATATCGCCCATATTGCCGGTTTAATTGTGGCTGGTCTACACCAATCACCATTACCTTACGCCGATTTTGTTACCACTACCACTCATAAGACCCTGCGCGGTCCCCGGGCCGGTATGATTATGTGCAAAGAGAAATATGCCAAGGAGCTGGATAAAGTGGTTATGCCCGGAATTCAGGGTGGGCCTCTGATGCACGTCATAGCCGCTAAGGCGGTGGCCTTCAAGGAAGCACTGAAACCTGAATTCAAGGAATATCAGAGACAAATTGTGAAAAATGCCAAAACCTTAGCCGAAGAATTGAAGCGCTACGGCTACCACGTCGTTTCCGAAGGCACGGACACGCACTTGCTGCTTTTATCTTTCATCGAGCGAGGTTTGACTGGAAAAGAAATTGAAAAGGCTCTGGAGCTATCGGGAATAACGGTTAACAAGAACACCGTCCCTTTTGACCCCCAGACTCCCTTCGTCACTTCCGGCATAAGAATCGGTACGCCGGCTGTGACCACCCGGGGAATGAAAGAGCAACAAATGAAAAAAATAGCCAAGTTTATTGACCAGGTGATCTCTAACCTGGGGAACCAGTCCGTATACCTGGAAACTGAAAGGCAAGTCCTGAAGCTCTGTCAGGAATTTCCTTTATATCAAGAAAGATTGGTCGAGGAAAAAGTAGGAGTTTAGGAGGAATTATGCTGGTGCAATTTTCACTCTTTCCGGTGGGAGAAAAGTCATTGACAAAGCCGGTCGCAAAAATGATCGATATCATAGACAGATCCGGTTTACCCTACCAGACTACTTCTATGGGTACCTTGGTAGAAGGAAGCTATGACGAAATTTTCCGCTTGATTAAGAAATGTCACAATCTACTGAAAAAAGACTATGACCGCATCTACGGGGTTATCAAGTTAGATGAGCGCAGAGGCGCCAAAGGGAGACTGAAAGGGAAGGTGGATTCAGTAGAAAAGGCCCTGGGACGCAAGATTAGAAGATGAGTGATTTGTATGTGGTACTGGTGACCTGTGGCTCTCTGAAGGAAGCAGAAAAGATTGGTCAAACCCTGGTTAAAGACAGGCTGGCAGCCTGTGTGAATGTAATCCCTAAGGTAAAGTCATTCTTTTTCTGGGAAAGAAGACTTTCAGAGGAAATTGAATCTCTGCTGATAGTTAAGACTGGTAAGAATTTGTTCCCGAAACTAGCCCTAAGAGTCAAGCAGCTACACAGCTATCAAGTGCCGGAAATTATTGGTCTGCCAATTGTGGCTGGAGAGAAAAAATATCTAGACTGGATGAAAAAAGAGACCCGGAAGAAATAGTGGAATATAAGAAGACTAAAGTTGGCTATTTGGTCAGGCTGATTCGAGGAGAAGAGATAATTACCTCCCTGACTTCCTTGGCAGAAAAAGAAGAGATTCAAGCGAGCTTTTTGTTTGGCTTGGGGGCTGTGGCTAATCCCAAACTAGGATATTTTGACTTAGAGAAGAAAGAATATCTCAGTCAGGTCTTTGAAGGTGATTTTGAGATAGTCAATCTGACCGGCAATATATCGCTCTGGGAAGGAAAACCTTTCATACATGCGCATATGACCATTTCAGACCAGGAATGCAAAGCACACGGCGGGCATTTGTTTTCGGCTCGGATTCATGCCACTGGAGAAATCACGATCATAGATTTTGGTCTTCCACTGACCAGAAAGCTGGATCAACAGATTGGGCTGAAACTCTTGGATCTCTCCGGTTGAGAAGAATAATTACCCTGACCACTGATTTCGGCACTAAAGATGGATACATTGGGGCAGTCCAGGGTGTGATTCTGAGCATCAACCCTCAGGCTCAGGTGATGGACATCACTCACCAGATTCCTGCTCAAAATATAAGATCAGCAGCTCTTTGTATTCTCAATTACTATTCTTTTTTCCCCGAAGGAACAATCCATCTGGCAGTAGTTGATCCGGGGGTCGGCGGCCCCAGAAAACCAATCTTAATTCAATCGGAGAGATACTCTTTCGTGGGTCCGGATAATGGTATCTTCAGTCTGGCTCTGCAAAAAGAAAAATTCTCAAAGGCAATCCATCTGAAAAATCCTAAGTATTTTCTGGGCAAGATTTCTCCCACTTTTCACGGCCGGGATATATTTGCGCCGGTGGCAGCCTATTTATCCCTGGGAGTCAAACCAGAAGAATTTGGTCCCAGATTAAGCAAACTGGAGAAACTAAAACTACCTGCTGTCAAAGAGTACCCCCAGAAGCTGGTGGGAGAGATTATTCATATTGACAATTTTGGGAATTTGGTTACTAATGTTAGGCGTGCAGAATTAGGAGATAGACAAATATCCAGAATAAAGTTGAAAACAAAATCCATTCAAAACTTGAGCGAAACTTTTTCGGATGTCAAGCCGGGAGAGGGAGTGGCTTATGTTGGTAGCAGCGGTTATGTGGAGTTAGGAATCAACCGAGGAAATGCAGCCATCAAACTGAAAGCCAAAATAGCTGATAAAGTAGAGTTCTTCTTATGAAGTGTCCCTTCTGCAATTGCGAAGAAGATAAAGTGGTGGACTCCCGGGCTGCTTTTGATGGCCGCTCGGTCAGAAGGAGAAGGGAGTGTCTCTCCTGCAGCAAGCGTTACACCACTTACGAATACGTGGAGAAAGTCTCCTTAAGCGTGGTCAAAAACGACGGCAAAAGAGAGGAGTTTGACCGGCAGAAGCTCTTCAAAGGGATTGCCTTGGCCTGCAACAAGAGACCAATTCCAGAGGAGAAGATAAATTCCCTGGTCTCAGAAATAGAAGAGGAGCTGCAGAATTTTTCTAAAGGGGAAGTGACCAGCCAGAGAATTGGTGAGCTGGTAATGGACCGGCTCAAGGCTTTAGATGAAGTGGCCTACGTGCGCTTTGCCTCGGTCTACCGGAAATTCAAAGACAAAAACGAGTTCCTGGAGGAATTAAGAGGACTCTTAGACTAGTCTGTTTTTCCTTTTGAACTATCTCTCCCAAGAATCAAGCAATGGTTTCTGACGGCAAGGTAATGAGCTTCTTAGGTCATTTAGAGGAGCTGCGCCATAGGCTAATTAAATCCATAGCTTCAGTCCTGTTACTCTCCATCGTATTCTATTTCTTCTCGGAACGAGTAATTGATTATCTCACCGCACCGGTGAATGTGACTTATTTCACATCCCCGACGGAGGCTTTTTCCATTCGAATCAAGCTTTCCCTGATTTTAGGGCTGATGGCCTCAATCCCTTTAGTCTTGTATCAAATCTGGAAGTTTGTAGTACCCGGCTTGACCAAGAAAGAAGTTAAATACGTTTTCCCGGTTGTATTTTTTTCTTCGCTTTTCTTTTTAGGTGGAGCTTCCTTCTGCTATTTCTTAGTCCTGCCCTTAGGGATTAAGTTTCTGTTGGGCTTTCAGACCGAAAGACTTTTGCCTCTGATAAAAATTGGAGACTATGTTTCCTTTGTGGCCTGGATGGTTTTGGCATTTGGTTTGGTCTTTCAGCTTCCCATATTGACTTTCTTCTTAGGTAAAATAGGCTTGGTGTCTTCCCTCACCTTAAGGAAAGGACGCAAATACGCATTCTTGGGGATCTTAATCCTGGCTGCGGTTTTGACCCCTTCACCGGATGTTTTCTCTCAGCTGCTTTTGGCTATCCCGCTCTATGTGCTGTATGAAGTTAGCATAATAGTAGTAAGGATCACCGCTAAGTAAGTTTTCTCTGCGATAGCAGTTTTCACACAGCAAAAACCAATGCGTGCGTTCTGTAACTTTTTACCACTTATAAAGTTATCCCTAGATTCCGATATAATACAAATAGGCAAACATAATAGCAGAACCTGTTATATGTCAGAAGAGAAGATAAGACTCTATTCCTCCTGGCTTAAGGGAACCATTGCGGCTATAAAGAAATTTTCATTTTATCCGCCTGGTCATCCAACTCAGGCAGCCGCTATTTCTTCCCCCTTTGAGGCCCTGCAATCGATTTTAGCTCAAGATCAGAAAATAGTTATATCCCTGATTGAAGACAGGTTTGTAATCAACGGGCTGACTGTACCAGAAGATTTCTCCCAAAACGTGTTCTATTCGCTGTTCAAATCCGGAGCCATCCAATCCATCCAAATAAAGCCAGAGGTCACTCTGCAGGATCTCAGAGCGTTTCTGAATTACTTTGTGAAAAGGATGGTTGAACGCACCTACCAGCAGACCATCGTGGAATATCTGGCAGAGCAGGCCCTAAGTTCGGTAATCGCCAATCAAATCCAATACGTAGAAGTTTCAAGCAAGCAGGAGGTCATCAGCAAGACCGAGAAGATTAGAATAGACCTCAAGGCTCAAGTAGCCCAGAGCCTGAAGGAAAATCCTCAAATATTAAGAGAGATGCTTTTCGGCGGAGAAATGACTCAAAACGAGCTAAAAGAAAAATACCAGATAGACTTACCGGTTGATAGGGTCGTCAAAGTAGTTCAGGAAGAAGTCAGCCAGATGTCAGACCAGGACTTACTCAATTTAGCAGCCAGCAAAGTAAAAAAAGAGTTAGAAAAGGTCCTAACTGAGGAGGTCCAGAAGAAGGAAGACTTAGAAGGATTGCTCCGGCTGATCCAGTCTGAAGAAATGAAAGCAGTCTTCCCCCGACTGGAAGAGATCTTCTCTCGCTACGGTTTGTTCAATCAAGATTTCTTGAAAAAGGAGATGTCTGAACGCTGGAATAGGAGCGAAAAAGTTATAGCAGAGATCGACTCTGTTCTCTCCAGCAAGCCTTCAGATAATATCCCGGTCCAACAGCTGGCCAACTTAGCGGAAAAAATACTAAGGTTGAAAGATGAAGATGTCTCCACCTTCGTCATCGAAAAACTGGCGGCTGAGATTGAAGCTGGAAAGGAAACTGTCCCGGCCTTAGCCCGGATGCTGCTGGAAAATATCTTCAACCAGGCCTACAGCCAGAGCCGAGAGTTCGAGTTCAGCCTGATTACAGAGGTTTGTTTTGAGAAAATCAAAGTCGTGAGGTTAAAAGAAGATAGCTATCGGGAGTTGGCAAGACTATCCTCTCGCATAGCGATTGCTCTACTGAGGAAGAGACAATACCCGAAGGTCAAGGAAGTTCTGCTCACAATTCGCTCCCGCTGTCATAAAGAAGTGGCCTCCTCCCCGGGTATTCGGAAAGCCTGCACAGATTTTCTGGCTGAAGTGGGAAATGCGGAGATAGCCAAGCATCTAGTCCAAGAATGGCTGCAGGATTCTGATACAGCGGCCAGCCAAGAGGTTGAAGCGGTCTTGCGACTTTTAGGAACTGAGCCGGTGGTAGAAGAGCTGGTTATTCATTCGAGCGGAAAAGACGAAAAACTGCAACAGAGGATCTCAGCCTTACTGGTCGACCTGCCCGAGGCAAGCATTGCTTTCTTCAATTCCCTTCTCGGTTCCCGCCTTCACCTGCAACCCGGACCAGATGAATTGCAGATGGCTACGCCGGATTCCAGAAGGTCCCGGCTGGCGCTGAAAGTTTTGGGTAAGATAGAGCAACTTCAGGCGCTTAACTTGATAGGAAAGCTAAAGAATGACCCTGACCCGAGCCTGCGCCTTGAGGTGGTAAAATCCCTGAGCAAGCATCCCCTGGCGGAAGCCAGAGGTTTACTCTATACCATGCTCAAAGACCCGGATTCTGGCATAAGAAAAGACGTAATTGAGGCCCTGGTCGAAAGTCCTGATTCAAAGACCATCCAGGCGCTCCTCAATCACTTTTCAGAAAATAGGGCCGACCGGAGGCTAGTCTATACTGCCCTGGCTAAGCTGGGCGGGGGAAGAGTTACAGAATTCTTTCTGAGTCTATTGACCGGGCAGAGTCAGCCGGATTTCAAACTGTCTGTCAAAGCAGATGAAGAGATAAGGTCCCTGGCCTTAAACTATCTCTCCCGGCACCTGACCCAGACGGTAATTACCCATCTGGAAAACTACTTGGAATCTCAAAAGAAAAACTTCTTTTCCTTCCTCAGGAAAGATCCCCTGGAGCAAGCCATTGCCAGCCTGATTTCAAGGTCAAAGGCCAGGTCCGGCTTGCCAATCAGGGGGTAGAATTCGTATATTTTTAGAGCTTGCTTGTGACACTGATGAGAAATACCAGGTTACTTTTGTGCTTGAGTTTGATATTCGTTCTGGTAGGGTCTGCCTCGGCCCAATTTTATTTTGGCAAGAACAAGGTCCACTACACCCAATTTGACTGGCGGGTGCTGAAAACCGAGCATTTTGAGGTCTATTTCTACGCGGAAGAAGAAGAGATAGCCCATTTAGGAGCCCAGAAAGCAGAAGAAGCCTACTTAGATTTACGACAGAAGTTTAACCACGAGCTCTTCAAAGCCATCCCCTTCATCATTTACAGCTCACCCCATTATTTTGAACAGACCAACATAGTCCCCAGCCTCCTGCCGGAGAATGTGGCTGGGTTCACTGAGTTCATCAAGGGGAGAATGGTTATCCCTTTTGACGGCTCTTATTCCGCCTTTGCCCGGGTCATAAAACATGAACTGGTACACGTTTTCAGTTTTGAGAAGCTCTCCTATAATCACAGCAAATTCCGAAAAGTTGACTACAGTCCCCTGCCTTTGTGGTTCACAGAGGGGATAGCCGAGTTCTGGTCCAAAGAGTGGGACAGCCAGGCGGATATGATCTTGCGAGATTTGGTCATATCCGGAGAGCTGGTCTCTCTGGAAAACATTTTCTCAATCTACGGCACTTATTTAATGTATAAAGAAGGGGAGTCATTCTGCCATTTCGCAGCCCAGACCTACGGAGAAGAAAGGCTGACCAGAATCTTTGACGAGTATTGGAAGGGGAAGGATTTTGGGGAGGTCATCTCCCAGGTATTCAAGAAACCGCTTTCCCAGCTGGACCAAGAGTGGCAGCTTTACCTTAAGCAAAGATATTTTCCAGAGCTGGAAAAGCGGCAGTTTCTCAGCCGGGCTTCCAAAAAGCTTACCCGGGAGGGTTTCAATGTCTCCCCGGCTTTGATACCAGCCAATCTTCAGACCAAAAAAGCATCTGGAATAGCTTTCAAGACCAACCGCAGGGGCTACTCTACCATCTGTTTTATGCCAGAATCAGGGGAGCAAAAGAAGTTGCAGACCTTAGTAAAAGGAGAAAGATCGGCCTCTTTTGAATCCTTGCATCTTTTGAAAAGTAAAATCTCAGCCAACTTCAGGGGAGAAATTGCCTTTGCCTCCAAGAGCCAGGAGAAAGATGTTTTGTATGTCTATGACACCAAAGCCCGAAAGATTACCAAAAACTACCAGTTTAACGATGTTGTCGGGATTTCCTCCCCGACCTGGTCCCCGGGAGGGGATAGAATTTGTTTTGCCGGGGTGACTAAGGAGGGTTTTTCTGACCTCTACCTCTGGGACTTAAGAACTGAGAAACTAAACCGGCTAACCAATGATATTTACTTAGAGAAAGATCCGGCCTGGTCTCCTGCGGCTGAGAGGATAGTCTACTCTTCCGACCAGGGGGAAAGCGGTAAAGAAGGGTGTTCAAATCTGTTCGAGCTGAATCCGGAATCAGGAGAAATAATCCAGCTGAGCGGTGGACCTTATCATGAGCTTTCCCCATCCTGGTCCAAAGATGGAAGACAAATAATCTTCAGCTCGGACCGGGACGGCCCTTTTAACTTGTATGTAATAGACAGCCTGGGGCAGCTGGGTCAGCTGACCCAATTTGTGAGCGGCTGTTTTGATCCACAGTTTACCGAGAATGGCCAGAGTGTAATTTTTTCTGGATTTGAGAATTACGGCTTCAACATTTACTCCTACCAATTAGATTCCTCTGTTTCAGAGCAAGTTCCAATCGCCAGAGTTGAGCCTAAGACCAGCTGGCAGCCGGAAAGGCTGCAGCTTCCCAGCGTCCAGGGGAGCCTGAAGTACCAAAATAGATTCTCATTTGACGTAGCCCAATCCGCCATCGCCTATGATGCCTTCTTCGGAGTGGGAGGCGGGTTTCAGGCCGGAGTCTCGGATATGTTGGGAGACCACCAGTACGTTTTTCTCTTAAGCAATTCCGCAGTAGACAAAAGCGATTTCTTGAAGAGCTTTAACTTGGCGGTAACTTATATCAACCGCACCAAGAGATTAAATCACGGCTATGGCGTGTATCATTTTTATCAACGTTACTTAGACGAAATCAAAGGAGATTATCGGGAACGGCAATATGGAGGGGCGCTTTTTGCCTCTTATCCTTTTTCCAAGTTTCAGCGCCTGGAGACCAGCTTTTTCCTAAGAAGGTCAGAGAGAGACTGGCTGTACAATCCTTCAGACCGAACCGCCATCTTGGCCACTAATTATCTGGCCTGGATAAAGGATACCTCTTTGTGGGAGCAGACCGGACCTCTGGAAGGGACCCGTATGAATCTTACTTTGGGTCTGACTTATAGTCTGAATGGGGTGAAGTCTTATAACCGCATAGTCTCGGCCGATATTAGACAGTACTTCCGTCTGGGGAGCAATTCGTCTCTAGCCACCCGGATTTTAGGGTATGCCTCAGATGGGCCTGAGCCGCAAAGACAATACTTAGGCGGCAGCTGGAGCTTGAGGGGTTACGATCGAAAAGCGTTTTTAGGAAGACACTTGGCCCTGGCGAATGCGGAGCTGCGCTTCCCTCTGATAAATGACTTATACGTTGGATTTCCCATCGGTAAGATCGGCTTTCAAGCCATTCGAGGGGCTCTGTTTTTCGATGCCGGTAAAGCCTGGGAAGACAGAATTGGCCTGCTTCAGGGCAGTCTGGGATTTGGAGCTAGGCTGAGCCTAGGGTATTTTACGGTATTAAGATTCGACTGGGCCTGGACCACCAATTTCCGCAAGCTAGACCCAGGACCAAACTTCGATTTCTTCTTTGGATGGAATTTCTAAAGGGGGAACTCAAGTTCAAGCTTGTACTCTGGCTGATTGTTTGCCTGAGTACATACTGCGCTCCCCAATTTAAGACAAAAGCTAGGGAATTTGGCTTGGGTCAAATATACTGGTCTTGTCTTAGAAACGACCTCCAGAATAGGGCTGTCATAGAAAAAGAATATCCTCCTCCCTCACGGCTGCTGTGGCGTTTGAAGACCGGAGCAGCAGTCATAACCACTCCTCTGCAGAGAGGGAACACCCTGATCTTAGTAGGAGGGGATAAGAAGCTTTATTTTCTGGACGCTCAAACCGGGCTTAAAAAAACGCATTTATCACTCTCTGCACTGGTTGTAACCACTCCCTGCTTGGCTGGTGATATTTTGTATTTCGGCACAGGCAAAAATGGTAAGAAAGTCTATGCATTTAATTATGTTACTGGAAAGATGGTGTGGGAGAAGAAACTGGGTGAGATTAGCAATTCTCCGATAACCGTAGGGGGGAAGCTCTTAGTAGCTACAGCAGAGGGAAGTTTGTATTGTTTAGACAGATTAACCGGTCGAGAATTGTGGAGTTTTAAGACCGGTGAGCCTATAATCTCAACCCCAGCAGTTATCGGTGACCAGGTTTATTTTGGCTCTTTGGACGGCCATCTTTACTCTGTCAGCATGGTAGATGGGAGTCAGCACTGGAAGTTTAGGGCTAAAGGAGGGGTAAGTGGCAGCCCGGTCCTAGATAGTCAGAGAGTCTATTTCGGCTTACAGAAAGGAAAATTTTATTGTCTCTCTTTAGAGGGAGAAGAGATTTGGCAGTTTCAAGCAAAGGGAGCTATTTATGGGTCAGCCTGTGTTGACTCTGAGAATGTGTACTTTGGTTCAAACGATGGCTTCCTCTATTGTTTGCATAAAGATAAAGGAGAGCTGGTCTGGAAGTACCAGACCAACAGTTTGATTCACTCTTCACCGATTGCAGTAGGCAAATGGATTTGTTTTGGCTCGTTTGATAAGAGATTCTACGCATTGGACAAAGACACAGGTGCGCTTGTTTTTAGCCATATAACTGAGGGAATAATCAGTGCCTCGCCTTCTTTCGGTGAGGGGCAGTATTACATAGGGGGAGAAGATAAGTATCTATACTGTTTCAGGTAAAAGTAGTCTCTGATATCCTATTAGCGGACTGCCAAGACGGCATATTGGACTGCTAATAATGGTATTATTCCCTGTAAAATAGACAGAATATGTCATATTGGCAGGATAACTAAGATATGCTAATTGAGATCTTGTTAGATAATCCTCCTGTTAATATATTGAGTTATAATGTGTTATCTCAGCTAATAAATGACTAATGATATTGGCACACTAGCTGCTATTAGATATAATGTAAAATTGACAGAAAAAAACAGAGGAGGAATTAGCAATGACTTTAGTAAGATGGAGACCAGTTAGAAACATCATCAACCTGCAAGATGAGGTTAACCGAATGTTCGAATCATTCTTCGAGAAGTCAAGCCACTCAATGGAAGATGGCGGCCTGTGGGCACCAGCTACCGACGTGTCTGAGACCAGAGGCGACGTGGTGGTATCCGTAGAGCTGCCGGGAATGAAGAAGGATGAAATCAAGATAACGGTGCAGGACAATATCCTGACCATCCAAGGAGAGAAAAAGCAAGAAAAGGAAGAGAAGGACTCCAACTACCACCGCTTGGAGAGAGCTTATGGGTTCTTTTCTCGATCCTTTACCCTACCCACTACAATTAAGGCGGACCAGATTAAGGCCAGCTACGAGCAGGGGGTATTAAAGGTATGTCTCCCCAAGGCCGAAGAAGCCAAACCAAAGGAGATCCCCATCAGTGTGAATGGAAAGTAATCAATTCAGATTTCAGGTATCTGCTCCGGCTGGGAGAAGAAGCCTGGTCGGAGCAGACACGGCTGTTATGCGAGATTTCAAGCTAGAGCAAAGGCCATATTACTACGCATATCACTTGACTAAACGTTTGGATTCGCTATATTAAAAGTTTTTGCAGGAGGAGTAAATCCAATGGGTAAAATGATTGGTATAGACTTGGGAACCACCAATTCCTGTGTGGCAATGATGGAAGGTGGAAAACCAGTGGTTATTCCCAATTCCGAGGGTTCCCGGACTACTCCCTCGGTGGTCGCATTCACCAAGAACGGAGAAATTCTGGTAGGTCAGGTGGCCAAACGCCAGGCCGTTACTAACCCTCTGAACACGGTCTACTCAATCAAAAGATTTATGGGCCGCAGGTACAACGAGGTAACCGGAGAGATAAAGTTAGTCCCCTACCAGGTGAAAAGTGGCCAGAATGATTTGGCGGTGGTCAAAGCGGGAGGGAAAGAGTACACTCCCCCGGAGATCTCGGCTATCATCCTGCAGAAAATGAGACAGACTGCAGAAGAATACCTGGGAGAAAAAGTGACCGAAGCAGTGATCACGGTTCCGGCCTATTTTAATGACTCTCAGAGACAGGCCACCAAAGATGCCGGTAGAATTGCCGATTTAGAAGTCAAAAGAATCATCAACGAGCCGACCGCCGCCTCTTTAGCTTATGGTCTGGACAAAAAGAAAGATGAAAAAATTGCGGTGTATGACTTAGGCGGAGGAACTTTTGACATTTCCATTTTAGAATTAGGTGAGGGAGTTTTTGAGGTCAGAGCCACCAACGGAGATACCCATTTAGGAGGAGACGACTTCGACAAGCGAGTAATCGATTGGATTGTCTCCGAATTCAAAAGGCAGGAAGGGATTGATTTGTCACGCGATCCCATGGCCGGGCAGAGACTAAAAGAAACAGCCGAGAAAGCCAGGTGCGAGCTCTCTACGACTCTGGAGACTCAGCTTAATCTGCCGTTTATCACTGCAGATAGAAATGGCCCCAAGCACCTGAATCTGACACTAACCCGGGCCAAGTTAGACCAGTTGGTGGATGACTTGATTGAAAGGACGATCGAGCCTTGCCGGCAGGCCTTGTCCGATGCGAAATTAGATGTTAGTGAGATTGACGAAGTGGTCTTGGTGGGTGGAATGACCAGAATGCCAAAGGTGCAGGAGGTGGTCCGAGAGCTATTCCAGAAGGAACCTCACAAAGGGGTCAATCCGGATGAAGTGGTAGCGGTGGGAGCTGCCATTCAAGCCGGGGTCTTAGCCGGGGAGGTCAAAGAAGTTCTGCTTTTAGATGTTACCCCACTTTCTTTCGGGGTAGAAACTTTAGGCGGTGTGTTTACCAAGCTGATTGAAAGGAATACCACCATACCCACTAAAAAGTCGGAAATCTTCAGCACCGCCGAAGACAGCCAGACTTCGGTCGAGATTCACGTGCTGCAAGGGGAGCGGGAAATGGCCCGGGATAACCGCACCATCGGCCGTTTCCACTTGGACGGAATCCCGCCGGCCCCGCGGGGATTGCCGCAAATCGAAGTGAGCTTTGATATCGACGCCAACGGGATTCTGCACGTCTCGGCCCAGGATAAGGCTACCGGTAAGAAACAGTCTATCCGGATCGAGGCCTCCTCTGGACTAGCCGAGGCAGAAATCCAGAGAATGGTCAGAGACGCCCAGCAGAACGCAGATGAGGACAAGAAACGCCGCCAGGAGGCAGAGACCAAGAACCAGGCTGACCAGTTAGCCTATCAGACCGAAAAGAGCCTGAAGGAGTACGGAGACAAGCTTGATCCCCAGACCAGAAGTAAAGTAGAAGAAGGGGTCAGAAATGTACGGGAGGCTTTAAAATCTGGCAGTCTGGAGCGTATAAAATCAAGTATGGAGAATTTAAACTTACTCTGGCACCAGGCTGCCAGTCAGCTGTACCAGAAGACCGGTCAAGCCCAGCCGCAGTCCCAGGCCGAGCCAGCTGCTAAGCCATCCGGCCCAGAGGATAGCAAAGATAAAGCGGTGGAGGCTGACTACGAAGTGGTCAAGTAACAAAAACCACAAAACCAAGGAGTGTTGTGATGATTAAACAGATGGGAGAATTAGAAAAACTCCCCTTGAATCGCTACCAGGCGGTCATGATCGCCTCCAAAAGAGCGCGCATCATAAACCAGAGACTCAAAAGGCAAAAAGAAGCCGCCATGATTACTCCTGACCTGGTAGATACTGAAGTGGACGAGAAAACCAAGGTGACGGTCCAGGCCTTACAGGACTTAGTGGAGGACAAGATCAAATACTACGACGATTCAGTGAAGAAAACAAGCTAAGAGACTTATGCCTACCTACGAATACCTGTGCCAGGGATGTGGCGGAAAGTTTGAACTCCTTCAGAGGATTACAGAGGAGCCGGTCAAAATCTGCCCAAAATGTGGCGGATCCTCACAGAGAATAATTTCACCAGGGGCAGGGTTTCTATTCAAGGGTTCTGGTTTTTACATCACTGACCACCGGAGTGACTCATACAAGAAGAAAGCCAAAGAGGAATCCGGTTCCTCCGCCCAGAAGAAGCCAGAGACCAAACCAGCCGAAGAATGAGGTAAGCAGATTATGTCTAGGAGACAAGCCGGGCATCTGCTCGGCTTTTTTTCTGAGGTGAATTCAAATGAGGACAGCTGAACTTGCCGAGAGCAGTCAGGCTGCCTTAGTCTAGGCTGAGGAATTAGCCAAGGCCTTGGCTAATTCATTTTAAGGAAGTAAAAATGCCTTCAAGAGATTACCCAGAAATTGGCGAAGAAACTTTTGAAAGGGGAAATTAACGCTGGAGATTTAATAAGAGTAAGTTTTGACAGGGGAAATAGAAGGTTCTCGATTACTGAAATTTTGAGAATTTTCTGCCCGAAAAACCGGACCATCTAAGAATGAGGTAGTAAGACTCTAAGAACTTCTTGTCTGCCAACGAATTTCTATTGACAAAATTCCGGCCAGACTTTAATATAAGCCAAAATTCGAGGTCTTTTGAAAGTCGTACTGCAGAGAGTCAAAAACGCGGCAGTAGAAGTTGACGGCAAGAAAGTAGGAGAAATAGAGCTGGGTCTGTTGCTTTTAATCGGTGCCAAGAAAGGTGACCAAGAAAAGGATGCCCGGTATCTAGCCGAAAAAATCGTGAACTTAAGAATCTTTGAAGACCAGAATGGAAAGATGAATCGGTCTGCCCTGGATACTAAAGCGGAAATATTGGCTGTCTCACAGTTTACTCTTTATGCAGACACGGAAAAGGGGAGAAGGCCCAGTTTCATTGAGGCCTTAGAGCCTGAGCCGGCCGAAAGACTGTATCTCAAACTAGTAGATCTACTTAAGACCTACGGTCTAAGAGTCCAGACCGGGATCTTCGGAGCCAAGATGCTGGTGAAGATACTTAATGACGGCCCGGTGACCCTTATCCTGGAATCATAGATGGCTCTGCTTAAGGACGAAAAACTCCTCCGCATCGGCCGCCAGATAAAATCCTTACTGGAGGGCCAAAGATTGATTCTGGCTTCTGCTTCCCCCAGGCGGAAGCAGATTCTAAGCGAAATAGGCTTGACTTTCCAGACCTACTCCCCTAATATAGAAGAGGACATCAATTCCTCCCCTCCGGATGTGCACGTAAAATACTATGCCCTTAAAAAGGCTCAGACTGTGGCCAAGCAGGTCGAGAGCGGAATAATCTTGGCGGCTGATACGATGGTAGTCTTAGAAAGCGAAGTCCTTGGAAAACCAAAAGACCCAGACCAGGCTCAGCTTATGCTGAAAAAGCTGAGTGGTAAGGTACACACTGTCTTCACTGGAGTGGCAGTCTTAAACAAAGCAGTTGAAAAAGAGGCAGTCGATTTCCAGTCTACCCGGGTAGTCTTCAACCAACTGACCCCCCAAGCTATACAAGAGTATTTAGCGACCGGAGAGTTTGTGGACAAAGCCGGCGCCTATGGTATTCAGGGAATGGGAAGCTTTTTGGTAAAAGAGATTATTGGCGATTTGGATAACGTCATTGGCTTACCCTTAGCGTCGGTCAAACGACTCCTTGAGGAGGTCTTGTAGAATGGAGTCAATCGGAGCGTTCCTCAGACAGAAAAGAGAAAGGCTAAATCTCAGTCTGGAAGAGATAGCCCAGAACACCAAGATCAATAAAAAGTATTTAGAAGCTATCGAGGAAGACCGGTTTGAATTGCTCCCGGAAAGGCTTTACCACAGGATTTTCGTCACGGCTTATGCCCGGCAGTTAGGTATTCCTTCCCCAGAACTGGAACAAAAGTTAGTGGGGATTGAGGAAACAGCCGAATGGAGACTAGACCAGAGTCTTTCAACCAAACGCTCCAAGCGCTTGGATTTGATTTTCGCAGGAGCCGGTCTACTCCTGGGGATTGTTGTTGTTATGCTTTTGATTTTCAAGCCTAGCCCAAGTAATCAAGATGATTTGGACCAGGCCACCTTAGAAGCAATTCCTAATCTGCCGCTCAGACCTGTGGACCAAACTGCCGAGGCTATTCTGAACCGAAATGCCTCGGATATCTTGGAGCTGAGAATCGAAGCCCTCGGGAAAAGCCCCGCCCTGGTCTTGGCTGGTACGGATACTCTCTTTGACGGAGTCTTAAAGAAAGGAGAGGTCAGTTCCTTTAATTCACTTCAGGGTTTCAGAGTTCTCTTAGAAAGACCCAGACAGGTACGGCTATATTTGAACGGCAAACCGGTTCGGCCGGGATTGACCGACAGGACTTCCCGCCTGAATCTGGAGATAACCCCGGAAAATTTAGCGCAACTGGTACAGGATGAGGCCAAGCTTTAGAGGGGAGAAAAATTGCGCTTAGCGGAATTAGAATTATTTGGATTTAAGTCTTTTCCCCACCGGACCAGCCTAAATTTTGACTCCGGGATTACTTCCATCGTCGGCCCTAACGGCTGCGGCAAGAGCAATATTGTAGATTCCATCCGGTGGGTCTTAGGGGAGCAGAGCGCCAAATCCCTGCGGGGAGACCGGATGGATTCGGTCATCTTCAGCGGCAGCAATAATAGAAATCCGGGCAGCTTGGCCGAAGTAGCCTTAGTCATCGACAACAACCACAATCTCTTGGCCAACGGAGCCGCCCAGACCAAGGTGACTCGGCGACTGTACCGCAATGGTGAATCAGAGTATCTGCTCAATGGTATCCCCTGTCTGCTCAGAGATATCACTGAGCTTTTCGCGGACACCGGCATAGGGGCCTCGGCCTATATGGTGATGGAGCAGGCCATGGTGGAGTCGCTCATCTCTGAGAAAGATGAGAGCAGAAGAGAGGTTTTCGACGAGGCCGCCGGCATTACCAAATACAAGTTAAAGAGAAAACTGGCAGCCAGAAAACTGGAGAGCACTGAGGCGGATTTGCTCAGATTAGGAGACTTAGTCGCCGAAGTAGAAAAGCAGGTTGGCTCCCTGAAAAGGCAGATGCGCAAGGCCGAAGGTTTCAAGAAGCTGAAAGACGAATTGAAAGCCTTGGAATTGAAAGTCAGCCGAAGACAGTTGCAGGAAATTACCGAGAAGCTGAACCAGTTAGAGCGGCTCCTGAAAAATGCAACTGGCGATAGGGAAACAAATCGGAGCGAACTGGCAACTCAGGAGCTGGGACTTGAACAGTTGAGATTGGAGCATCTGGAAATTGAAAAGCTAATAGAAATAGAGCGCTCCGGGCTGGAGCGCACTGCTAACCAGGCCTTTAAGGAGCAGGAATCGATCTCGGTTGCTCGTCAGAAGATAGAGAGTCTGAAAGAGAATCTGAACCGGCTTCA
>Ga0209619_10001542_pt1 | contig 16950 bp, 12 predicted proteins | sample Rifsed16ft3_FD_184011 | JGI IMG/M metagenome (GOLD analysis project Ga0209619, IMG submission 184011) | Soil microbial communities from Rifle, Colorado, USA - sediment 16ft 3 (version 2) | ecosystem: Environmental > Terrestrial > Deep subsurface > Rock core/Sediment | place: Rifle, Colorado... | reverse complement strand
TCTGCGGGCTCGGCTTTGGCCTCCGCCTTCGCGGCCGGAGCCGCTACCGGCGCTTCCTCTTCAGCCTTCTTGGGCTTTACGGGGGTCTTTCGGTCCCACGTCACGGGAGCGCGGCCGGCGCGCTCCATCACGCCGATCCGGGTGAGCAGCTTGGCCGCCGTCTCCGAGGGCTGCGCACCGCGGCGGAGCCATTCCTCGGCTTCGTCCTCCTTCACCACCAGGGTCGTAGGATCGGTGCGGGGGTTGTAGTGCCCGATTATCTTGATGAAGGCACCGTCGCGCGGCGCGTGCGAGTCAGCGACCACCAGCCGAAAAGACGGCTGCTTTCGCTTGCCTACTCTGGAAAGCCGGATTCGAAGCAATAAGCACCTCCAGTGTGCGGATTGTGGGACAAGCTCTAACCGAACAGCGGCGAGATCTTAGCGCCGCGCCCGGTGGTTATCTGCTGCATTATACGCTTTGCTTCTTTGTACTGCTTCAGCAGGCGATTGACGTCGGAAGGAGTGGCGCCGCTCCCCCTGGCGATGCGGCGGCGGCGGCTGCCATCGATGATGTCGGGGTGGGAGCGCTCCTCCCGGGTCATGGAGCGCACGATCGCCTCGCTCTGGCGGAAGAAGCCGTCGTCGATCTGCGCCCCGCCTCCGAAGACGAGCTGGCGCACAACCATGTCCACGGCCCGCACGACCACTGATCGACCTTCCGCGGCGAACGTGGGCGCAGCAGGCGGCGGGCGCGCCCAACCCATCAGCCTGGCCTCCGCTTCTCCGCGCCGGGCGCAACTGATGGCCCTGATGGGTTGGAGCTTCGAAGTCTGTTCGGCGGATATCGATGAGTCGCCGCTTCCCGGCGAGACCCCCATGTCGCTCGTGCGAAGGTTGGCGCAGGCGAAAGCCGTCCAATTGTCGAGTTCAACGACCGGTCCGCTGATCGTCGCTGCCGACACGGTCGTTGTCGTCGAAGGACAGATACTGGGGAAGCCCGCCGACCGCGGCGAAGCCGCTGAAATGCTGGCGCGGCTTCGAGGACGGGAGCACCATGTGATCACTGCGATCGCAGTCATTGTCAGAGACAACGGGCGAACCCTCACCGACGTGTGCGAAACCCCGGTCTTGATGCGGGACTACAGTGAAGAAGAAGCGCAGGCCTATGTTCAGAGTGATGCACCTCTGGATAAGGCCGGCGGGTACGGAATTCAGGACGACGGTTTCAGCCCAGTCGCGGTTGATGCCATGCATGGCTGCTATGCCAACGTAATGGGACTCCCTCTGTGTCATCTCACCCGAACGGTTCGACGCCTCGGCTGGCAGCCTTCGGTCGACATCCCTGAGGCGTGCCGCCAGCACACTCACTATCCTTGCACGGTGTTCCCCGAGATCCTCGAGGAGCCTGGGTGAGACGAATCAGCCTGACCTTGATCGCTCTCGGCCTGGTGGGTTGTGCTTTGCTCCCGGCCTCCCGGCCGCGAACGCCAGCGCCGACTGAGGCGTTACCGACGCCGGTGATCACAACGGTCGCCGCGCCGGATCCCGAAATCGCCACGCGGCGGTTTCTCGACGCCTGGGTGAGCGAGGATTACGGCGCGATGTATGCCATGCTCACGCCACTCTCCCAAGATGCGATGTCTCTCGATGAATTCACCCAGGCCTACCAGGAGGTCGTCCGCACGGCCGCCATCGACGGGGTGGGCTACTTGATCGTCTCTTCCTTGATGAGCCCGCAAGCTGCGCAGGTTCGCTACCAGGTCACCTTGAACAGCGCCGTCGTCGGGCGGATCACGCGCGAGGCGGTCGCCGACCTGAAGCGGGTGGATGACGAGTGGAAGATCGCCTGGACGAGTTCCACGATCCTGCCTGAGCTCGCCGGACAGAACCAGCTCTACATGCAGCTGGTGACCCTGACGCGGGCTAACGTCTACGACCGGGCCGGTTTGGGGTTGGTGACCGAGTCCGAAGCCGTCGCCCTGTGGATCGTCCCCAACCAAATCGGAGACGAAGACGCCGAAAGCGCAATGCTCTCCGTCCTCAGCCGTCTGTTTGACCGCAGACCGGAGGAGATCCAGGCCGACTACGAACCTTTCCGCGACACGGATTTCTTCATCCCCCTGGGCGAAGTCTCGCTGGACGACTTCCAACGCTACGAGGGGACTCTCTCGGCCGTGGGTGGCGTGCAATGGCGGATCTACGAGACGCGTTTCTACGGAGCAGGAGGGCTCGGCCCACAAAGCGTCGGATACGTCGCCCAAATCCAACAGCAGGATCTGGATCGGTACGTCGCCCGCGGATACCAGGTGGATGATTTCGTCGGTCAGACGGGACTCGAATTCACCTTCGAGTCGGAGCTGCGAGGCACCCCCGGCGGGACGCTGTATGTCGTCGATCCCGAGGGGAAGATTGTCGAGACGCTGGGCGAGCGGGACCCGGCGCCGCCCCAGGCGGTTTACACGACGCTCGACCGGGAACTCCAGCGACAGGCGCAGCAAGCCATCGCCGGCTTCAACGGCGCCATCGTCGTCCTCGAGCGCGACACAGGCGCCATCCGTGCGTTGGTTTCCTCCCCAGGTTTCGATCCCAACCTGTTCGACACCGCCAATCCCAATTGGCAGTTCGGATTGAACGATGTGCTGAATAATCCGAGCCAACCCTTGCTGAACCGGGCGACGAGCGGAACCTATCCTCTTGGGTCGGTTTTCAAACTCATCACGATGTCCGCTGCACTTGAATCGGGGATCTACACACCGGATACGACCTACACCTGCAATGGCTTCTTCACCGAAATTCCCGGCCTGACACTCGAGGATTGGACGGTCGCCAAGGAGCTTCCGGCGCACGGCGAGCTCAACCTGATGGAGGGGCTCGAACGTTCGTGCAACCCCTTCTTCTGGCACATCGGCCTGGATCTCTTCAACCAGGGCCTCACCACGGCACTCCCCGATATGGCCAAGGCCTTCGGTCTCGGCCAGAACATGGGGATCGAGATCGGCGACAACCCGGGCCTGGTGCCGGATCCGGAGACGAAACAAACGCGGACCGGGGAGGCTTGGGCCGGGCGCGACTCGGTCCAGTTGGCCATCGGCCAGAGCTTTCTTCAGGTCACGCCGCTTCAGGTTGCGCGTTTTGTCGCCGCAATCGGGAACGGTGGGACGCTCTACCGGCCGCAACTCGTCGATCGGATACAGTCGGCCGAAGGCGTCGTCAGTCGTGTTTTCACCCCCATCGTCGATGGCACGCTCCCGCTCAAGCCGGAGAATCTGAAGACGCTGCAGGACGCGATGTACCGCGTGACGAGTTCCGCGAACGGCACCGCCAGCCGTACCCTGCGTTATCCCACGACTTTCCCGATCCGCGTGCACGGCAAGACGGGAACGGCCGAAAGCGGTCAGGCCGATCCCCATGCGTGGTTTGTCGGGTACACGAATGAGAATCGAGAAGACAAGCCCGATCTGGCGATCGTGGTTCTGGTAGAGTATCAGGGGGAAGGCTCCGAATGGGCGGCCCCGATTTTCCGGCGCGTCGTCGAGGATTACTTCTTCGGTCAACCTTACCGCAGGTACCCGTGGGAGTCAGGGATCGGCATTCCCAGTACCCCTACACCAACTCCGGGTCCCGAAGATGAGGCTCCGCCGGAAGAGGCGACCCCTGCGCCTTAGTGCCTTGCCCGAGGCTTGTGCTTGAAGGAAAACAGCACAGATCCCGTGCTCCTATCACAATCGGCGACCGGGGAACAGACCACGGTCCCGGGTCTCATCCTGCGCGCCCAGTCCGGCTTCTTCGAAGTTGAGACGCAGCATGGCAGTGTCATCGCCACGCTGCGCGGTCGCCTCAAGGAGAAGCGCCAGGAAACCGACCTGGCGGCTGCCGGCGATCGAGTCCGCCTGCGCCTCCTGGATGACGGCAATGGGTTGATCGAAGCGATTGAGAAACGCTCGCGAGTATTATCCCGCCGGGCACCGGGCCGCGAGAGCGAGCAAGTCCTCGTCGCCAATCCCGACCAGGCCCTGTTTGTCTTCGCCGGGGCCGACCCCGACCCTAACTTCCGGATGCTCGATCGGTTCCTGGTTGTGGCTGAACGTGAACAGATCCCGGCAATGATCTGTCTCAACAAGATCGACCTGGTGGAGCGCAGGTCGGCCGAGGCAGAATTCCAGGAATACGTGTCGCTCGGTTATCCGGTTCTCTACGCGTCGGCCAAAACGGGAAAGGGCATTCGGCGGCTGCACAATCATCTCAAAGGCCGCCTAACGGTTCTCGCCGGCCCTTCGGGGGTCGGAAAGACAAGCCTGTTGAACGCCATCGACCCTGAGCTGAAACTCCGGACCATGGAAGTCCGACAGGCCACCCGGAAAGGAATGCACACTACGGTCTTCCCTCAACTGATCCCCATCCGGGGAGGCGGATACGTAGCTGATACACCTGGCCTCAAGGCCCTCGGTCTGTGGGACATCGAGCCGGAAGAGCTTGATGCGTACTTCCCGGAGATGAGGAATCTTGTCGCCGGCTGCGACTTCAGCAACTGCACCCACATTCATGAGCCGGGATGTGCCGTGCTGGCGGCGGTTGAGGGTGGCCGGATCAGTATGGAGCGGTATGACTCCTACCGGCGGATTCGTTTGGGTGAGCTGGATGGGAGCGGGTAGTACCCGAGTCTGGGTTGCATTCGTTGACATAAATTACTATGCTTGAAGCGATTCGGCGATGCCGATGCTCTTGAATGTACTTGTAGGGTGGAAATGCGGCGATTTGCCAGTATCCTGATCGCCGGGGCTGCCCTGGCGGGCTTGGCGTCGACGGCCTGGGCCCAAGGCACGGGCCCTGGGCGGTATTTCCCCGAGACCGGTCACAGTCTGGATGCCCGCTTTGTAGATTACTACGATGTGCACGGCGGGCTGGCGATCCTCGGATACCCGATTACAGACGCCTTCATCGAACCGAGTAGCGGCTGGGTCATCCAGTACTTCCAGAATGCTCGGATTGAGTTAGTCCCAGACCCCGGAACTAACACCCTCCAACCGAAGCTCAGCCCGCTCGGGGAGTGGATGGGCGGGTGGGATCCGGTAATCGACGACGGGCAAGGACCCTTAGGGGCCGGTGCCGGCTGCCGCTTCTTTGCCGAATCGGGGCACAAGATCTGTCACGCGTTTCTCGACTTCTACGATGCCCGCGGCGGGCCGGGGACTTTCGGGTTCCCGATCTCGGAATTCAAGCTCGAGAACGAACGGATCATCCAGTATTTCCAGGGTTTCAGACTCGATTGGTACCCTGACTCTCCCGATGCCGGCCTTGTGAGAATCGCACCGCTCGGCCGCCTTCACTTTGAGGCGATGGGCTACGACAGCGTGCTCCTCCGGCCCAACATGCCAAGCAACATGCTGCTGTACCGGGTGGTTGAGCTGCATCCTCAATCCTCGGTTGACCGGGCGATTGTCGGCCCAAGCGACACGCAGCGCGTGTTCGTCGTTGTGCGCGACCAGAACGCCAATCCCGTCGGCGGGGCGGCGGTGACGCTGGTCGCGCACTTCTCCGACGGAGAGCAGACCTTCGTCATGCCTCAAACGGACGAGCGCGGGATCAGCCAGGTGGATTTGAGTTTCCAGGATCAAACGCGGGGGGCGAACGTCGATCTCGAGCTGTGGGCCGTCTGGCGTGGCGAATTGCAGGCGGTGACAAGGGACTCGTTCCGGATTTGGTGGTGAGACAGGTCCAGCGCGGTCCTCGAGATGTGGAGCGTAAAACGCAAAAACGTAAAACGTAAAACGTAAAGAGCTCTTATTACGCATTACGTTTTACGTTTTAGCATCACATGGGTCTGAGCACCCGATCTTCCCTGAGCCGTTTGAACCAGAGCGAAGCGCCGCGCGGCATCGACTCAATCGCCGCTTCCTGCCAGGCTCGCACGCCGAGGCCTTGAATGGTCTGGGGCCGATATCCGACCGCGCGCCACGCGCCGGCGTGTTGCGCCAGATACGGCGGCAGGAACAGCAAAGAGGCTTCGCTCTGCAGCTCGGTCGAGGCGTCTTCCACCGCTTCCATAAGCGCCGGGATGGACTGCTCAACCGGCAGACCCGCCTCGAAGTGCAGCTCATCGATCCGGGTTACCAGGTTTTCCACCTGCAGGCCGGCGACGCCCGCCATGTTCCCGTCGCGCTCGATGATCATGTAAGCCTTCTCACCGAAAGCCGCCATCACGTCCTGGCGCGTCATGCGCCGCTTGCCGTGCGTCACACGGGTGATGAAGCGGGCGATCTCGTCGGCATCTTGCGGGCGCCCGCGCCGGACGACGAGTTGCCCTGGCCGTCGGACCGGTGGGGCTGCGAGCAAGGGTTCTTCCGGTTTGGGGAGTTTGCCCCACGCCGACTGGACCTGCTCCCACGTGTTCTCGAACGACCCATCGTTGCGGATGACGAATCTCGCTGAACGCAGCTTGTGAGCCTGCGAGCCCTGAGCCGAGATCCGCTGGCGCGCCGAGGCCTCAGACATGTGTCGCTTGTGCATTAAGCGTTGAACCTGCATGTCTTGAGGTGTGTCGACGACCCAGACGGTGTCACAGCCGGCGGCCATGTCGGTCTCGAGGAGCTTGATCGCCTCGATGACGACCACGCTGTGCTTGGCACGGCGGATGAGAAGGTCAATCGCGTGGGTCACCAGAGGGTGGATGATTGTTTCGAGTCGTTCGAGGGCCGAGGGATCCGAGAACGCCAGCCGAGCCAGGCGGCTTCGGTCGATCTGGCCCTCCTCATCCAGGATCCACTCGCCGAAGCTCTTGACAACGACCTGGTAGCCAGGCGCGCCTTTGGCCATGGCGCGGTGAGCCAGAGCGTCGGCATCGATGCCGTAGGCACCGAGATGCTCGAGCATCTTGCGCACGACGCTTTTGCCGGTGGCGATGTTGCCCGTCACGCCGATGACATACTTACCCGGCCAACGGCTCAAGGATTCCTCCGAGTTTGGACTCAAAGCTCATTCTAAGCTCCGGGCTGGGTCCTGTCAAAGCCGGATGGTACCGGTTTGATTCAACCGTCCCGGGTGGTCATGGCGCCCTGGCTGGACCGGGAAGAGGCGAGCTACGCGCTGTATCTGCACCTCGCTCTACCCGAGTGCCCGCGGCCTGACCCTCGCCGAAAGGGGGCGCTACCGGACAGGCTGCGCGTAGTACACCTGAGATCCAACCGCCAAGTAGAGGTCCTTGGGCGGGCCGACCGTCATGGCGCTGATGGGCGCTTCGAACGGATCGTTCGACTTGTACTGGCCCTGGTAGACCAGCCGCATGCTGTAGTGGAAGACCGTCCTGTCCTCGCCTGCCAGGAAGAAGAGGGAAGGCTCGGGCGGCGGCGTGTACACCATCGAGATGGGTGGAGCACCAGGAAGCGTCGCGCTCGGCTCGTATCCTGGACGATCATCGGTGAAACGCTGATCCGGGTCGCACTCCACCCCGATCTTCGTGCCGCCTGTCGGCAGATTCTCCACCGAACGCCGGCAGCGGTCGAGACGGCCATCCTGATACAGGACCAACATGTCGTCCTGAGTGACGGCCAGGTCGATGGCGTCCTTAAGGCGTGGGACGGCTTCGGCGAAGTAGAACGACGGGTTCCCACTGAACAAACCGTCCGAGGCATCGTAGACCCAGATGGCGTTTCCAACCGGATCCAGGACATACAGCCGCTCATTCATCTCGTCCACGGCCTGGATCCGCCCCCAGCCGATGTCGGGGGCGGTCAGATTGCCAAATGCAGGGTGGCTCCCGGCAGCACAGTACAACAGCCTGCCGGTTTCATCCACGGCGACCATGCCCTCGCTGCCTAATGCCCCGGGAGCCGGTTGGATCACGAGGTCGACGATCTTGGCGAGGGCCGTCCCGCTGGTGGCGCTCCCCATGCATTCGAACTCCCGGTCGATCTCATAACCGCGCCCAGTTGCCCAGGCGTGCCAAATCACCTGATCGGCATCGTCGTAGGCATAAATGTCCGTCGCGCTGGCGGCGATCTTGGCGATATGAGCCGTAGCCCCAAAGCCACCACTCACCGCCGGCTGGAAATCGAGGCGGATAATGAGATTCACCCGGTCGAGGGCCTCGTTCACCTGTTGGCGAAGCGCCTCGGCCTCGGCACTTGATCCGTAGGTTGCCGCCTGGTCTAACCAGTACAGAGCCCGTTCCCAGTCAGGGCGGGTGTCCTCTCCGCTAGCCTTGAACTGGGCTGCCACAACGGCCGCCTGGGCCTGAGTGAGGTTGGCGCGGAACTGTTCCGACCGTCCGCGTCGCATGTAGACGACACTGGCGATGACGACGATGATGAGCGGCACCGCCACGGCGGTTCCGATCAAGACCCCCGGGGTGAAACTCCCCACCCGAGAAGGCTCGGCCAGACCGGGGGCGAGCCTGGAGACCAAGCGCATCACAGAGTCGCCGGCGGCCGTCAAGGGGGGCCGGATGAGCTCCCACGCACCGCCGAACACGCGAGCGATCACGGCCGCAGCTCGGCTTGCTTTCCCCGGCGTCTCTGGTCGTGCGCGGCGGCCAGCCCGTGGCGGAGCTCCTGCGGCCTCGAGCTCGGCCCGCGAGGCTCGTGCCGGCGCGCTCGGAAGCTGCGCTGCCTCGCCTCGAGGCACCATCCGCATCATGATACCGGTCATGTCCTGGCTGGTCGCCGAGACGAGAGTGTCCAACGCGCGCGCAGGATCCAGGCCGGCCACCCCGGCCAAGGTCGGGTCGGACCAGAGCGGTGGTTTGGCGGTGGTGAGGATGATCAGATCGCCGGGGCTGACTTCGAGGTGGTGGAATCGAACATGTGGGGCCACCGTTAGCCCAAGGGGGCGCTGGGCGGCCTCGGTCGAGACCAGGCGGCCGATCTGTCCCGGGCGGACGATCAGGGCTTGGCCCATCCCCGACTGAGCGACATACAAATCGTTCGAACGCAGGACCCCGATCACGAGGCTCCCCTCAACTGTCTCACTCGGTTCGAGGTTCTGGTTTCCGCTCAACAGACGGTCGTTGACCGCCACCGCAGCCTCGCGCAACGCGGCCGTGACTGAGCCCGGCGTGCCGTAGAAGGCTTCGACTGCCAGACGCGCCAACTGGTCTGTATGCCCCGGTGAGACCGGGGTGGTAGATTTGAGGTCCAATGTGACGAAGATGAGATCTTCGCCTCGCCCTCTCGCCGCCCGTCTTGGTGCAGTCTGAGCCAGGTTGCCGGGGGGTGGCGTCGAACGTGATGCACCGGCGGCAATGTGCAACAACAGAACATCCGCCTCGAAGTGTTGTGGCATGGCGGCAATTGTACAGGAATGGTCAGGCCGTCGCAACGCACCAACCCCGCCGCCTCGGTCGACGTGTCTGTGATAGAAAACCGCGCATCACGACAAGCGCTTTCACGCTTGACGCCGGCGGTGTTGCGCATTCCCAAAACGATAGATGCGGGTCGCTGACCGGCGAGCGGGGGCAACCCAGGTCCCGCTGGTACAATCCCCCCGGGAATGCCCGGGGAGAGACAACCGCGTGGAAATCAGCTTGGTCCGCGATCCAGACAGTTTCTCGGCGCTGGCGGGAGAATGGAATCGACTGCTGTCGAGGTCCGTGACAGATGTCCCCTTCCTGCGCCACGAGTTCCTCAAGACGTGGTGGTCGACGCGCGGCGGCGGCGAGTGGAGGGAGGCGGAACTCAGGATCTCGGTCGCCCGAGATCCCGACGGCGGCCTGCTTGGTTTGGCTCCGCTCTTTCGGACTCGCACTCTCGATGACCGGCCCGGTCTGATGCTCTTGGGGAGCATCGAGATATCTGACTATCTCGACCTCGTTGCGCCGCACGACGTCCTGGGGCCCTTCGTACAAGATCTCCTGACGAACTTGGACCGCGATCCACCGGCCGACTGGGAGGTTCTCGACCTGTACAACATCATGGAGACCTCACCCACCTTGGAGGCGCTGCGTTCGGCCGTGCTACATAAGGGTTGGACTGTCTCCCAAACGCGCTATAAGCCTTGCCCGGTGGCGATCCTTCCGGAAGATTGGGAGACGTACCTTACCAGCCTGGAGAAGAAGCAGCGACATGAGCTACGTCGCAAGATGCGCCGGGCGGAGACGTCGCCGGAAGGCGTGGGCTGGCGGATCATCGGTCCCGGTCAGGACATTGAGAGGGCTGTTGACGAGTTCCTCAAGCACATGGCGCTCGACGAGCGCAAACAGGCCTTCCTGTCGGAGGTCATGCAAACCCAGATCCGGCAATCGGCCCTGACGGCGTTCGAACACGGCTGGCTGCAGTTGGCGCTGCTGGAGATCGGCGGTGAACCGGCCGCCGGGTATCTAAACTTCGACTACAACGACCGCCTGTGGGTGTACAACTCATTCGCAAACCCTAAGTTTCTGGCGCTGTCGCCGGGATGGGTCTTGCTCGGACACGTCATTCGATGGGCGATCGAGCACAAACGACGCGAACTGGATTTCCTACGTGGGGACGAGCAATACAAGTATCAACTCGGCGGTCGAGATCGATACGTTTGCCGGATGACGATCGAGCGGCGATGAATTCGGTGATCGGCGGGGAGAGGCTTTGCGCTTCCGTCTGTCGCCGGATGAGATCTGGTCGGTTCGGGATGATGGCAAAGGCCTCGAAATTCAAAGCGCCACGGGAGGGGAAGCCTGCCCGAACCCGGCGCGGCTCCCGTTCTGAGGAGCCTCAGAATGAGGCTGGCATTGCATACGCCGCCGGGTCAGCCGGAGGGAAGAGGAGTGGAAGTCGGGGCCGGGACGGTTGGGAGCGGGAACGGCGTGTAGGTCGCGCTCGCGCGAGCCATGTCAGCGGAGAGTGATGCCTGGACCGAATGAGCCTGGGCGGTAGGGGTCGCGCTCGCCAGGACATCACCCGGGGTAAAGACCGTCAGACTGGCTTGCGGCACCAAGGTCGAGTTGGTGACCTCGCGGCCCCACGGAAGCAACCCGAACCACCACGCTGCCGCCAGGCCCAAGCCGACTAATCCGACAAGGCTCGCCATGGCGATCAACATCGGGATGATCCTTCGCCTGGGTCTTGGACGGCGGGACTCGGCTGGGACGGCCAGCAAGACGATTGTGATGTTGTCGTACCCCCCCCGATCTCTTGCCAACTTAACCAGTTGCGAGACGGCATCCTTGTGGTTCCGGCTGATCAGGGTCTGGCTGATCTCGCTGCCCTTGACCATATCGGTTAGTCCGTCGCTGCAAGCCAGGATCTGGTCACCTGTCTGCAGAGCCAACCCCTGATTGGCCTCCGACTCGGCATCGGTTTCCTCGGGTGTCCAGCGCAACCGGGTGTCGACGGCCGGGTCCCGGGCGCCCCCGATATGTCGGCGCAAGACATGGATGTTGGGGTGATCCTTGACCTGATCGGGGGAGATCACGTTGTGGTCCAGCGCCTCCTGGATCCAGGTGTGATCGACGCTGATTTGCCGAAGATTGCCATCGCGAATCATGTAGATCCGGCTATCGCCGACCGAGGCGGTGTAGAGGCGATTTCCGATGATCCACACCACGGCTATGGTCGAACCCATCCCGGATAGATCGGGCTTCTCGCGCGCTGCCCGTACAACTGCCCGGCCGGCCTCGACGATTGCCGACCGCAATTGCTCAACCGGCTCATGTGCGCTCGATCCGGCCAACGCTTTGACCGTGGTGTCTACGGTGAGCTGGGCGGCGACCTCCCCCGCCTGGTGGCCGCCAATCCCATCCGAGACGATAGCGAGGATGGAAGGCGTCCCATCCGGTTCAAGGGTATAGGTTGTGATCGAGTACCGATCTTCGTTATTCTTGCCGGTCTCTCCCGGATGGGTCTGTGCCACCGCCGTCACGTGGGATCGATCACTCGGGATCACGCCTCGGCCTCCTGCGAACTCTCGTTCCCCGAAAGTAGATGGATCCGAATCTCGCGCGGCGCGGGCGGAGACGCAAGCCGGAACCGCAGCCCGACGCGCCCGAGGTGAATCAGATCGTCGTGCACCAGCTGGGCGCCATCGTCTGGGACGGGATCGAAGTTGATCCACGTGCCGGAGACCGAGCCCTGATCGCGCAGAAGATATCCCCCCCCTGCCAGGCGGATCATCCGGGCATGCATGCCTTCGACGGACGGGTCATCCAGGACGATCCCTACCAATGACGCATCCCGCCCCAGGAAGACGTCGACCCCGGTAAGGGGCAGTGGGCTGCCTTCTTGGCCTCGTGCATCGATCGGAACCAGCATCGCTTCGACTGCGCCTCCGGCTGGGGGAGCCTGCAAAGTCGCCCGGCGGATTGTCGTCGGGAGGCCGATCCCTCGCCGGCCAGCCGGTCTGGATGCAGCCTGTCGACGACCGGCAGACATCAAGCTGAGAGCTAGAACGACACCAGCCACGAGAACGGCCAGGCCGGCGGCGATCGATCCAAGGGCCGGGCGGAGCGCCGACAGCCCGCGCGGAGGCGGCCGGATCTCGATCTCAAGCTGGATCGGATCCGAGCTCGCCTGCAGCCCGAGACTGTCCTGCACCTCGACCCGGAGCAAATGACTCCCGCTCTCGATGAAGCCCGTCAGATCGAGGTTGAATCTCTCGAAGGGCGCAGTACCTCGTTCGGCAACCGGTTGATCGTCGACGAAGAGTGTGCTGTGAGTGATCGGACGTGGGTGAGCATCGGGGAAATCGACTAGGACTGTCAGCAACTGCTCGGTCGGCGGCAGCTCCTCCAACGAGACCGAGGGATCCTCCCCTTCTCGAATGACCCGCGCCGGAGGCTGGACAAAGCTCACTTCGGGCGGGAAGACCTCTACCTGATAACTGGTTTCAAGGGTGACTAACGGCGCGCCCTGAGGTTCCACCTGGATTTCGATCCGGTGTGTTCCCGAGGAATTCACCTGGGAGGTGTAGGTCAGGGCATACACAGTCCGCCGGTCGATCAGTTGCGTGGCCACACTGGAGAGACCCTGCGCCGGATCAAAAACGTGGAAGGCTCCCCCCGTGCTATCCGCCAGTCGTCTCAACTGGTCGGTCGCAGGAGACTCAACCGACTCGGGAGGCCCGATGAGAACAGGAAAGACAGCCGTAGCCGTCTGTTGGGCTCGAGAGACCACATTCTCGAGGAGTCCGCCAGCCAGCCCCTCTATGGGAGGCGTGATTAGTACCAGCGAACCCAGCATGCCTTCCCTGGGGGGCGCCTCGCTCACGTAGTCAAGGGCGTCCATGATCAGATCGTAGCCGGAGGCCGTCTCAACGAACGCCGGCTGGTGGGTTGAGAGAGCCGACCGCAAAGTGGACACTGGGGCGTGGACGGCGAGCGGGCCTTCACTTGTGATCAGAGTGAGATCGTCGGCGCCATAGCCGGCGACTTCCGGCACGGCCCACCAATCCAAAAGCGCCTGACGGACAAGATCGAAGCGTGAACGGCCTTGTGAGTCACGGATCCGGAGGCCCCGCCCGGTCAGGATGGCGAAGATCTGGCGTGAACCGACCTCCGTCTTCGTCACCGAGGGGTCGGGGCGCGCCGATCCATCCTCACGGATCGTGATGCCGCCCAAGGGCAAGTCTGGGATCGCCCGGCCTTCAGGGTCAGCGACCGTCAGATATACGGTTACAGTCGGGAAATTGTCGACGGCGACGGAGGACACCCCCAGCTTGATGGGTGTCTGGGCCCGCGCGCCGGTTTGCAGAGTGCCTGCTGCAACAAGGGCCAGGATCAAGATTCCCCCGATCTGGCGCCCTGGTCGAGTCATGCGACCATTGTAGCATGGCGCTTTTCAGCTTCAGGCACAGCGGCTGTCGTGGCCGGCACCGGATCGACCTGAACGCAGGCCAGGCACCGGCGAAACGCCCGAGATCTACTCTGCAATCCATCACGTCGAACGAGGGTTCGATCCACGGGCGCCCGAATAAGGTCGGCCTCCCCGGGATCCCGGGGCTCTTTGCATTCGGCTTACAAAAGCGCGCAGGGGATGGATGTCGCGGTACTATCCGGAAGAACGAATTCGGAGAGAGGGCTAACGATGAGTGCGCAGAGTGATCACTTCTTGCATGACATGTCCTTCTCAAGAGAGACAGCCGAGCCACCCCTGACGAGCAGCGAAAGGGCCATCCGCTGGATCATGGTCATAGGCTTCGTTTCGATCATCGTCCTCGAGGGTTGGCTCTTGTGGAAGGTCTGGACATTCTGGGCTTGACGAGATTATCCCCCGGGGCCCAAGGGCGAAAGCCCTGAACCTAAGCCCCTAAAGACGCTGGCCAGGAGGTCCCTGATCTTTTCAGGTGTACCTCTAAAGCCTCCCTCCGGCTGACCCTCCCGCGGTACCCCACCAGCGGGAGGGTCAATTTAACCGGGTAACACCTGTCGCCGGAGAGGATCTCGCCCGGGTGGGCAGGAAAAGGGGGAGTCAGGCCCCAGCCGGGATGGCTACCGGTGCGAGCCCGGCCCGGCCGGTTAGTCGCCGGAAGGTCAATGTCCATGCCCCGAAGACATAGGTCTGGAGCACACCGTTCAGGAGGATCACGACGGGGATGTACAGAACGAGGCATATCCCGCCCACGATCAACCCTGAGTTCATTGCCGTCTGGGTCCCGAGGGCGAACGCAGTCCCTACCGGGATCAGGATGAGGATAAACGGCGCGGCCAGCAGAAGGCCGATGATGGCCGACCCGAGGATCAAGATGAGCGCCATGACCAGGAGCGGGCCGATGTTGGCACGAGCCACCTCCCAGGCGCGGCGGAATGCGTCGAACACTCCCAGGTCCTCCACAACCAGCGCCACCGTCGTCAGGGTCACATAGACGCCAACCAGAATCATCACCGGGATCAAGATGCACAGTAGGGGTATCAAGCACAGCAAACCAATACCCAGCGTGACCACAGCGAAGATGACAAACAGGATGACGAGGACCAGAGCGGCGGCGAATAGCATGACCCGGATGCCGAGCAGCCTCCAGAAGAACCTCATTCCCATCCCAAAGGCCTCGCCCAGCGGCACATCCGCTCCCTGGTCCGCCTGATTGAAACCTGCGATCAGCCCTGCCTGGCCAATCACGCCCAGGACCAGGGCGACGACAGCGATCACCAAGATCAAGGCGACCAACGCCACGGCAAGGATGATCCACGTCTCCTCCGGGATATTCCTGAAGAAACGCTCTATGCCCGATAGCTCACGAGGCCCTAGGCTGTCACCGCGAATGCCGGACGAGGCCTGTCCACCTCCCCCGCCGCCACCTCCCCCGCCGCCTCCATTGCCGCAGGCGGCCAGGATCCCCAGGACCCACAGCCCCTTGTACTTCCAGGTGATCTCCCAGGTCCGCTTCAGGACTTCTCCGTAATCCATAGCCTTCTCCTCTGTAGTCCCCCTCCGTAGAGAGGGGATTCTCCACCAGCACCGGGGACTACCTGGTCCCGCCAGTGGTCGGGCCTTTCAACATCTGGAGCGGCACCTCGGCCAGCCCTGGCGTTGTGCCACGCATTCCCCCATCCGGGTTCAGTCGACTCTGGGCTAACACCCTCCTAATTGAGGACTCCCGGGTGACATGCGGGCCCTTGGGCTTTGTGGGCGCCCCACCGGTCAGGTCTATCCGAGAGCCTACTCCCATTCGATGGTCGCCGGCGGCTTGCTGGTGATGTCGTAAACCACCCGGTTCACCCCGGCGACTTCATTGACGATCCGGCTGCTGATCCGTGCCAGGAGCTCGGAGGGCAGTCGGGCCCAATCGGCCGTCATGAAGTCATCCGTGGTAACCGCTCGCAAGACGACGGTCTCGGCGTAGGTCCGCTGATCCCCCATGACCCCAACCGAGCGTACCGGAAGCAGGACGACAAATGCCTGGGCCGTGTCATCTCTGAGCGAACCCGCCAGGGCGAGCTCCTCAGACGCAATTCTATCCGCCGCCCTGAGGCGGATCAGGCGCTCCAGGCTGACTTCCCCCAGACAACGGACTGCGAGCCCTGGGCCTGGGAACGGCTGTCGCCAGATCAGGGATTCCGGCAGGCCCAGCGCCAAACCGACGGCACGCACTTCATCCTTGAATAGATAACGAAGCGGCTCGACCAGGCTGAAGCCCATCTCTCGGGGTAAACCGCCGACGTTATGGTGGGTCTTGATCCGAGATGCTTTCTGCCTGTCGGGGGCACTGGATTCGACGACATCCGGGTAAATCGTCCCCTGAACCAGGTACGGCGGGTTGCCGAGGCCGGCCGCCTGTTCTTCGAAGGTTCGGACAAACTTCTCGCCGATCACCCTGCGCTTGGCCTCGGGATCGGTCAGACCCTCAAGCGCTTCGAGGAAGGCCTCGCTCGCGTTGACCGCTACCAACCGTGCGCCGAGGTCCTCCCCGAAAGCCGTGACGACGGACTCGGGTTCACCGTGGCGCAGCAGTCCGGTGTCGACGAAGACGCAAGTGAGTTGGTCGCCGACTGCCCTTTGGACCAGCGCCGCCGCAACTGAGGAATCGACTCCGCCGCTGACCGCCGCCAGGACTTGTTCCTTCCCCACTTGCCGACGGACCTGTTCGACCGCCTGGTCGATGATCGACTCGGCGGTCCAGTCGGCCTTGGCCCCGCAGACGTCCACCAGGAATCCGCGCAAGATGGCCGGACCGTCCGGGGTGTGCCGTACCTCCGGATGGAACTGGAGGCCGTAACGCTTCTCAGCCGGGTTGGCCATGGCTGCGTAAGGCGAATTGTCCGAGCGGGCGAGTGGCGCAAAGCCGGGCGGCAGAGCGTCGATGCGATCGCCATGGGACATCCAGACTGGGAGGCGGCCGTCAGGCAAAAGGGGGTTTTGCTCGGTGACCTCGACCTCGGCCTTGCCGAACTCGCGATCCGCAGACGGCGCGACGCGCCCCCCCAGCGCATGGGCCATGGCTTGCATGCCGTAACAGATCCCGAGAATCGGAAGACCTGAGCCGAGAACATAGGCCGGGATCTGGGGCGCTCCCGGCTCGTAGACGGAGGCCGGTCCACCTGAGAGGATGAACCCCTTCGGCCGTAACC
>Ga0209619_10001522_pt1 | contig 17023 bp, 17 predicted proteins | sample Rifsed16ft3_FD_184011 | JGI IMG/M metagenome (GOLD analysis project Ga0209619, IMG submission 184011) | Soil microbial communities from Rifle, Colorado, USA - sediment 16ft 3 (version 2) | ecosystem: Environmental > Terrestrial > Deep subsurface > Rock core/Sediment | place: Rifle, Colorado... | reverse complement strand
CGGCGGCTCCACGCCGGCCACGCCGGCCGCGCGGGCCACGCCGGCCGCGCGGGCCGCGGGGGGCGGCCCCTGCGCGCGTGCCGGGCCCGCGGCGAGGCACGCACTGCCGACCAGCGCCGCCGCGAGCGCCGCCGCGAGCGCCGCCGCGAGCACCAGCCTCACCGGCGCCTCGACGGGCGGCCGCGCGTCTCGCGCACGTTGAAGAAGCGAAGGAGCGGGTCGGCATACCCGTGCTCGGTGCGCACGAGCACCTCATCAATCGCGAGCCGCCTGAGGAGCTGCTGTCGCGTCGCGCGCTCGCCGGCGAGCACGCGATCGTAGCGCTCGCGCACGGCGACCGCGCTCGTGTCAATCTCGACGAGCCGGCCCGTCTCCGCATCCACGAGGCGCACCACGCCGAGGTCGGGGAGCACGCGCTCGCCGGGATCGTCGAGCACGACGGCGACGAGATCGTGCCGCTGCGAGAGCCGCGTGAGCTGGCGCTCGATGCTCGGCGTGACGAAGTCCGAGATCACGAAGACGACCGCCCGATGCGTGAGCGCGCGCGCGGCCCAGTCGAGGGCGACGGCGAGGTCGGTGCCGCGCGACGATGAGGGCCAGGCGAGCACGTCGCGCACGAGCCGGAGCGCGTGCCGGCGCCCCTTGCGCGGCGGCACGACGTGCTCGATCCGGTCGGAGCAGAGCAGCAGCCCGACGCGGTCGTTGTTGCGCGTCGCGGTGAGCGCGAGCACGGCGGCCAGCTCCGCCGCCATCGCCTGCTTGTCGCGTTCGCCGGTCCCGAACCGGCTCGAGCCGGAGCAGTCCACGATGAGCAGCACCGTGAGCTCGCGCTCTTCGACGAAGCGCTTGACGTAGAGCCGTCGCATGCGCGCGCTCACGTTCCAATCAATAGTGCGCACCTCGTCGCCCGCCTGGTACTCGCGTACCTCGGAAAACTCCATCCCCTGCCCCTTGAAGACGGAGTGGTACTCGCCCGCGAAGCGCGAGTTGACGAGCCCCCGCGTGCGGAGCTCGATCCGCTTGACCTGGCGGAGAATCTCCGGCGCGATCGCCTGCTCGGGCTTCACGGCGACGGGACGGCGTCGAGCACGCGCGCGACCACCTGGTCGCTCGTCACGCTCTCGGCCTCGGCCTCGTACGTCAGCAGGACCCGATGGCGAAGGACGTCGGGGGCGATCGCCTTCACGTCGTCGGGCGAGACGAAATCGCGGCCGCGCAGGAAGGCGTGCGCCCGCGAGGCCTGCGCGAGCGCGATGGTCGCGCGCGGGCTGGCCCCGAACTCGATGAGCGGGACGAGGTCCGCGAGCTTCGCGTCCGCGGGCGCGCGCGTCGCGTGGACGAGGTCCACGATGTAGTCCACGAGGCGCGGGTCGAGAAAGAGCCCCGCGATGTGGTGGCGCGCCGCGAGGATCGCCGCGGGCGATGCCACCGCGTCCACCGGAATCGCCTCGCCTCCGGCCATCCGCCGCATGATCTCCTTCTCCTCGTCGCGCGACGGATAGTCCACGCGGACCTTCAGCATGAAGCGATCCACCTGCGCCTCGGGGAGCGGATACGTGCCCTCCTGCTCGATCGGGTTCTGCGTGGCGAGCACGAGGAAGGGCTCGTCGAGGTGAAAGGTCGTGCCGCCAATCGTCACCTGCTTCTCCTGCATCGCCTCGAGCAGCGCTGCCTGCACCTTCGCCGGCGCGCGGTTGATCTCGTCGGCGAGCACGATGTTGGCGAAGATCGGACCCTTCTTCACGGTGAAGCGGCTGGTGGACTGGTCGAAGACCTGCGTGCCGACCACGTCGGCCGGCAGGAGGTCCGGCGTGAACTGGATGCGACTGAACGTCGTGTGGATGGTCTCCGCGAGCGTGCGCACGGTCAGCGTCTTCGCCAGCCCGGGGACGCCCTCGAGGAGAACGTGCCCGCCGGTGAGGATCGAAATGAGAAGGCGCTCGACCATGGCATCCTGGCCGACGACGCGGCGGGCCACTTGGGCGAGCACCGCCCCGATCACCTTCTGGTCCACTTCGGGTTGTGCTTTCACAGTCCCAATTCTACCCCGCGTGCCCGGTCACCGCCTGCAGCGCCGCCCGTTCGCGCGCGGTGAGCGGCCGGCACGCGCCGGGGGCGAGCTTCCCCAGGGCGACGGGGCCGTAGCGGGTCCGGACGAGACGCTGGACTTCGAGGCCCAGCGCGTCGCACAGCCGGCGGACCTCGCGGTGGCGTCCCTCGCGGAGGGAGAGGACAAACTCCCAGGTGCGACCGCCCAGCGCGCGGGCGGACACGTGCTCCGGACGCACGAGCCCGTCCTCGAGCACGACGCCGCGTCGCGCGGCGACGACGGCCTCGGGCGCGTTGCCCTTGACGGTCGCCACGTACGTCCGGTCAACGCCCGTCGCGGGATGCGTGAGGGCGTGGGCCGCCGCCCCGTCGGTCGTCAGGAGGAGGATCCCTTCGGTGAGGTAGTCGAGGCGGCCGACGTAGGTGAGGCCGGGCACGTCGGGCACGAGGTCGAAGACCGTGCGGCGGCCGCGCGTGTCCGTCTTCGTCGTGAGCACGCCGGCGGGCTTGTGGAGCACGAACCAGTGCGTGCGCGGCGGCGCGGCGACCGGACGCCCGTCCACGGTGATCTCGTCCGCGAGGGGATCCACGCTCTGCCCCGTGCGCGCGACGGCGCCGTTCACCCGCACGCGACCGGCGGCCACCAGCTCCTCGGCCTTGCGCCGCGACGCGATCCCCGCGCGCGCGAGCGCGCGCTGGATGCGCATCGCCGCGCGCGTCACAGCGGCTGCGGCTCGCGGCGAAGGGCGATGGCGAGCTCGTCCACGCGCGGCAGCTCCTCGAGGTGGCGCAGCGCGAACTGCTCGAGGAAGAGCGGCGTCGTGCCGTAGAGGAGCGGCCGGCCCAGTCCCTCGCCCCGGCCGACGACCTCGATGAGGCCGCGCTCGAGCAGCGCCTTCAGGATCGCGCCCACATCCACGCCGCGAATCTCGGCGATCTCCGCGCGCCCGATGGGCTGACGGTAGGCGACGAGCGCCAGCGTCTCGAGGGCGGCGCCCGAGAGCCGCTGGGGGCGGAGCGCCATCTGCGCCCGCTCGATCGCCTCGGTGTACTCAGGGCGTGTCAGGATCTGCCAGCCCCCTCCCTGCTCGACGAGCCCGACGCCGTGGCCCTCGACGTCGTAGTGCCGCCGCAGCTCCTCGAGCGCGGCCTGCACGGCGGCGAGCGACGCCTCGGCGTCGAGCGCCGCGAGCGCCTCGAGCGGCACCGGACGCAGGCTCGCGAAGAGCGCCGCCTCAAGCAGCTTCGCCAGCGGACTCACGACGGATCTCCACGTCGGCGAATGGCCGGGGTTGGGCGAGCTTGAGCTCGCTGCGGCGCGCGAGCTCGAGCAGCGCCAGGAGCGCGGAGAGCACCTCCCACGGTTCCGCGCCGGCGCGCACGAGGTCCCGCCAGCGCGCGGTCGCGCGCCGCGCGAGCAGGGCGCGGACGATCGTCATCGCGCCCTCGACATCGAGCGCGCGCGGCACCACCTCGTGCATCGCCGGGCGCCGCGCCGCGCGCAGCACGCGGTCCACGGCGACCAGCAGCTCCCCGAGCGAGAGCACGAGCGGCGCTTCCCGCGCGCCGGCCGAGCCGGCCGCGTCGGCGACGTACACGCGCGCGAAGCGGTTGCGCCGGTCCTCGCCTCGCCGCTCGAGTAGATCCACCACCTCGCGCATCTGCTGGTACTCGAGCAGGCGGCGCACCAACTCCGCGCGCGGATCCTCCCACCCCTCCTCTCCGTCGTGCCGCGGCAGGAGCAGCTGCGCCTTGATCCGCAACAGCCGCGCCGCCATCTCGAGGTACTCGGCGGCGTCGTTCAGGGCGAGCGCGTGCATCCGTGCAAGGAACTGCTCGCAGACGCGCGCGATCGGAATGTCGTAGATGTCCACCTTCTCGTCCCGGATGAGCGAGAGGAGCAGGTCGAGCGGGCCGTTGAAGTGCGCGAGCTCGACGACGAAGCTGCCGTCGGGCTCGCCGATTCCCGAGACGGGCGCGGTCATCCCGTCCACGGGCTCGTGAGCAGAAAGGGCGAGACCAGGCGCACGGCCACCTCGTTGAGCACCATCACCGGCGCCATCCACGCCATCAGGACCGGCCGGCCGAGCGTGATGAGCGCGAACAGAATGAGAAAGCCGAATCGCGCGAGCTGCTGGTACCGCCACGCCCACTTCGCAGGGAGGACGTGCTTTATCACGTGCGACCCATCGAGCGGCGGGATCGGAATGAGGTTGAACGCGGCGAGGATGAGATTGATGAAGACACCGTAGAGGAACATCACCTGCAGCAACGCGAGCGACGTCCCGAGCACGGGGGCCGCGCGCCCCGCCAGGCCCAGCGCGATCACCACCGGCACGAGGAGCACGGCGAGCACGCAGTTCGTCGCGATCCCCGCGAGCGAGACGATGATGTCGCCGCGGCGGTAGTTGCGGTACAGGCGCGGATTCACCGGCACGGGCTTGGCGCCCCCGAACGCGACGCCCGCGGTGACGAAGGTCAGCACGGGCATGATGATGGTCATCACCGGGTCAATGTGCTTGAGCGGATTCCAGGTGAGGCGGCCGAGCATCAGGGCGGTGTTGTCCCCCTGGCGGAGCGCCGCGTAGCCGTGCGCATACTCGTGCGCCACCATCGACAGCAGCAGAATCGGGGCGACGAGGAGGAAGGTCTGGTACTTTTCCAATGCGTTCGCGTGGGCGGCAGAGAGATTCTTGGCGCGGCGGTCGGAGCGAAAGGTAGGGACGCCGTGGTGGAGAGTCAAAACCGTTGGCGCACCTTGACTTTGGTCTCCGCGCGTCCTTAGCTTCTCCTCTCGCCCGCGACCGCCCAACGGCCGGTGCGTCGAGGCCCGGGCGGCGACCGCACCGCGCGCGCCGTCACTTTCCCCGAGAGTTCGTGTCGTGCCAAGAATCGCGTCCGCGAAGAAGAACATGCGCAAGTCCCGCGCCGCCGCCGTGCGCAACCGTGCGCAGCGCGCCGCGTTGCGAACCGCCCTGAAGCGGGCGAGAACACCGAATGCCTCGCCGGCGGAGAAGAAGGCCGCGGCGAGTCTCCTGGACCGCGCCGCGCGGAAAGGGCTGATCCACCGCAACGCCGCAGCGCGCCACAAGTCGCGGATCGCGCGCTAGGCGCGCGACGCAGTTTGCGCGCCGATTGCGCGGCGCGCGGCGTACCCCAGCGCGAAGTGGCCGACGAACACGTCAGAACGCCGCGAGCTCGCCGCCGCAGCGCTCGCAGTACCACTCGGTCGGGAAGTTGAGGGTGCCGCACTCCTGGCACTTGAGCGAACGCACCGCCTCGGACGTGCGCGGCGTGGGCGGGCCGAGCACGCTGGACACGTGCTCCTCCTCCGGCTCGGGCGCTTCCCGCGCGTGGGGCTCCGGCTCGGGGATGGGCGGTTCCGGCACCGGGAAGGACTCGCGCGCGCGCGCGGCCGTCGCGCCGGAGGCGCGGCCCGCCGCGGCACCTGACGCGCGCCCCGCGCCGGAGGGGCGCGGCGCCGGTTCGGCTGGCGCCGGCGGGGGCTCGGGCGGCGACGACGGCTCCGTGATGGCCCGGTGCCCGCCGGCGCCGGTGTAGGGCGTGGTGCGGCCAAGCACGGAGCGCAGAAACTCGAGCTCGTCCACTTCACCCTTCTTCTCGGTCGGCGCGGCGGGCTCGGATGGCCGCGCGACGGCGGCCGAGTCGCGCAACGCGGGCGCTTCGCTGACTTTGCCCGTGGACGGAAGCGGCGGCTCGGGCGGTGGCGCCCTGCGCGGGGGTGGTGCGGGCGCCGAGGGGGCCGCGGGAGGCACGGGCGCCGCCGCCTCGGAGAGGAGCGCGCGCAGAGCCGCCAGCTCGCGCTGCACCGTTTCCTTCTCGCCCGTCAGCTCGGCGATCGCGGCGTCGAGCTTGTTCCGCAACTTGTCCCACTCTTTCTCGGTGTACTCGCCGACGGTGGCGCGCAGCTGTGCCTCGGCGCGTTCGTCCGTCTTCTCGCCGATCTGCCGCTCCTGCGTCGCGAGCGACGCCTCGAGCTCGGCGGCCAGCTTCTGCACCGTCCCCGATTCCGACGAGAGCTTCTGCTGCGCCTCGGAGAGCCGCGCCACGTAGTCGCCGTGCACCTTGGTGTAGACGTGCGCGGGCGTGCTCTCCTTGCGCGCCTCGAGCTGCGCAATCCACTGCTCGTACTTGCGCCGCTCCGCGAGGAGTGCCTGGACGTCCTGGATCTGCTTGGTCGGCGAATCGGTCATCGAACCCCTTTCCCCTTCCCGGGCCGGGCCGCGCGCGGCCCGCCCCTACCGGCAATTATCGCACGATCGGCCGCCGCACGCTCAACTTCCAGCGCGCCCAGCGCTTCGGCCGTGAGCCGCGTCACGCGCCCGGCCCGCCGCGCGGCGAGCAGGATGCGCGCCCCGTGCTCGAGGCTCTCCATCCGCTGGTGGGCGGCCTCGAGCGTCCGCCCGACCGTCACCGCCCCGTGGTTGGCGAGCAGCGCCGCGTCGTGGGTCTCGAGCACCCGCGCCACGCGCTCGGCCAGCGCCCGCGAGCCCGGCATCGCGTACGGCACCAGCGGGACGCGCCCGACCGTGTACGCCATTTCCGCCAGCGCGCCGTGGTCGAGCGCTTCGTGCGCCACGGCGAACCCCGTGGCCGCCGGCGGATGCGCGTGCACGACCGCGCGCACGTCAGGCCGCGCACGATACGTCGCGAGATGCAGGAGGATCTCGCTCGACGGCGGACGCGCGCCGCCCGACCGCCGCACGGGAGCGCCGTCGAGCGCGACTTCGACGAGGTCGCGCTCGCGCACGTCGGCCTTCGACATTCCCGATGGCGTGACGAGCACCCGGTCGAGCCCGACACGCACGGACACGTTGCCGTCGCGGCCGGCGACCAGCGCACGCTCGTACAGCCGCCGGCAGACGAGCACGATCCCGCGCCGTGCGCGGGCCCGAGGCGGGAACGGCCCCCTCGCCACCCTACCCCGTCGGCTGGTGGACGATCCGGCCGTCCACGATGGTGCACGCCACCCAGCCCGTGAGCGTGCGTCCGCCATACGGGGTGTTGCGCCCTTTCGTGTGGAAGCGCGCGGGATCCACCGTCCATTCGCGCGCGGGGTCGAAGACGGTGACATCGGCGTGCGCGCCGCGGCGCAGCGTGCCGCCCGGAAGATGGAAGACGTTGGCCGGCGCGCACGACATCTTCTCGACCAGCGTGGCGAGCGAGATCAGCCCCGGCTTCACGAGCCAGGTGAGGTTGACGGCGAGCGCGGTCTCGAACCCGACGATGCCGTTCGGCGCGTTGGCGAACTCGCGTTCCTTCTCGTCGTAGTGATGGGGCGCGTGGTCCGTCGCGAGCACGTCCACCGTCCCGTCCTTCACCGCGGCGCGCACCGCCTCGACGTCGGCGGCGGACCGGAGCGGCGGGTTCATCTTGGCGTTCGTGTCGTAGCCCTCGACGGCGTCGTCCGTGAGCGACAGGTGATGCGGGCACGCCTCGGCGGTCACGCGGATGCCGCGCTCCTTCCCCCAGCGAATCAGCTCGACCGACCCGCGCGTGCTCACGTGGCAGAGGTGCACGTGGCCGCCGGCGCGGCGGGCGAGCAGGATGTCGCGAATCACCATGATCTCCTCGGCCTCGGTCGGTATCCCCTGGAGGCCGAGCCGCGCGGACACGAGGCCCTCGTTCATCACGCCGCCGGCGGCGAGCGTGGGTTCCTCGCAATGATCGGCGACGGGAATGCCGAAGGCGCGGGCGTACTCGAGCGCGGAGCGCATCAGCTGGGCACTGGCCACCGGGCGGCCGTCGTCGCTCACGGCGACGGCACCCGCGCCGACCATCTCGCCGAACTCGGCGAGGCGCTCGCCCTTCTGACCGATCGAGACGGCGCCAATGGGGTGCACGCGCGCCGCCCTCGCCGCGCGTGCCTGGCGGAGGACGAAACCCACGGCGGCCTGGTTGTCGGTCACCGGATCGGTATTCGGCATCGCGCACACCGCGGTGAAGCCGCCGGCCGCGGCCGCGCGCGACCCGGTGGCGATCGTCTCGACGTCCTCGCGCCCCGGCTCGCGCAGGTGACAGTGCACGTCAATGAACCCGGGCGCGACCACCTGGCCCGCGCATTCGACGACGAGGGCGCCGTCGGGCGCGGCGATCGCGCCGCCCACGCTCGCGACCGTGCCGTCGCGCAGGAGCAGGTCGCCGACACCGTCGAGCCGCGTCGAGGGATCCAGGAGGCGCCCACCGCGGAGCAGGATGTCCCGGCGCTCGCTCACGCGGGCCCCTTCGCCGCGTCGGCGAGCGCGGGCGTGTGGCCCGCGAGGAGGTAAAGCACCGCCATCCGGATCGCCACCCCGTTCGTCACCTGATCGAGAATGACGCTGTGCGGCCCGTCGGCGACGTCCGAGTCTATCTCGACGCCCCGGTTCATCGGCCCCGGATGCAGGATGAGCACGTCGCGCGGCGCCCGCGCGAGTCGCTCGCGCGTGACGCCGAAGACGCGGTTGTACTCGCGCAGCGAGGGAATGTACCCCGCGTGCATCCGCTCGAGCTGGAGCCGGAGCACGTTCAGCGCGTCGGCCCACTCGATCGCCTGCTCGATGCGGTCGAACACCGTGACGCCCATCTCCCCGATCGCGCTGGGCAGGAGGGAGCGCGGGCCGCAGACGGCGACCTCGGCGCCGAGCTTCCTGAGGCCCCAGATGTTGGAGCGCGCGACGCGCGAGTGGAGGACGTCCCCGCAGATGCACACCCGCTTGCCCGCGATGGCGCCGAAATGGTCACGGAGGGTGAGCAGGTCGAGGAGCCCCTGGGTGGGATGCTCGTGCATGCCGTCGCCGGCGTTGATGACGTTCGACTCGATGCGCTCGGCGAGGAAGTGTGCGGCGCCGGACGCGGAGTGCCGGATGACGACCATGTCAATCCGCATCGCCTCGAGATTGCGCGCGGTGTCCACCAGCGTTTCGCCCTTCGTGACGCTCGAGGCCGCGACCGCGACGTTGACCGTATCGGCCGACATCCGCTTCTCGGCGAACTCGAACGAGATGCGCGTGCGGGTCGAGGGCTCGAAGAAGAGGTTGACGACCGTGGCGCCGCGCAGCGTCGGGACCTTCTTGATCGCGCGCTCGGAGATCTCTTTCAGCGGCTCGGCCGTGTCGAGCACGAGCCGGATCTGGTCGGCCGAGAGCTGTTCGAGGCCGAGGAGGTCCTTGCCGAGCGGCGCACGGGCGCCGGTCATCGCGGCTCCACGGGCGCGAGCACGACCTCGTCGCGCCCATCGAGCTCCGCGACGAGCACGTCCACGCGCTGACCGCGCGGCACTTCGACGTGCTTCCCGACCACGTCGGGCTGAATGGGGAGTTCGCGACCGCCGCGGTCCACGAGCACCGCGAGCGAGACGTGCGCCGGGCGCCCGAAATCGGCGAGTTCATCGAGCGCGGCGCGGATCGTGCGGCCCGTGAAGAGCACGTCGTCCACGATCACGACGTTGCGCCCGTCGAGCGCGACGGCGATGTCCGTCTTGCCGACGACGGGACGCGGACCCACCGTCTGGAGGTCGTCCCGGTAGAGCGTGATGTCGAGCGCGCCGAGCGGGATGTCGTCGCCCTCGCGCGCCTTGATGACGGCGGCGATCCGCTGCGCGAGCTGCACGCCGCGGCGGTGGATGCCGACGAGGAGGAGCCCTTCGGTTCCGTCGTTGCGCTCGACGATCTCGTCGGCCATGCGCGACACGGTGCGCTCGAACGCACGGGCGCTGAGCACGGTCGCCGGAGTGGTGGGCATCTCGAACCCGAAATATGCGCGTGGAGCCGGGGGAAAAGAAGGAGAGACGAGCGAAAGCGTGCCCGCCGGCGCCCGCACCGGTTGCGGGCGCGCGGCGCGCGCGGCGAGCTTGTTGGAATGACCGCGCCCCGCGGGGTCCCGCACCTGACGCTCGTCGTGCCCTGCTTCAACGGCGAGGACCGGCTGCCGGCCAGCCTGCGGCAGCTCACGAGCTTCCTCGCGGCCCAGGCGTACGAGTCGGAGCTGGTGCTCGTGGACGACGCGAGCGCGGAGCCCGCGGCGCGGATCCTCCGCGGATTCGCGGCCAGCCGCTCGGGCGTCACGCTCCTGCGCAACGAGCGGAACCTCGGCAAGGGCGCAGGCGTCGCCCGCGGCATGCTCGCGGGACGTGGGAAGTACCGCGTCTTCACCGACGCCGACCTCGCTTTTCCGCCCGTCGAGGTCACCAAGATCCTGCGCGATCTCGAGCAGGGTGCCGACGTCGCCATCGCGTGCCGCGTGCTTCCCGAGTCGCGCTACGTGATGAGCCCGAGCTTCTTCCATTACCTGTACACCCGTCACGTGATGAGCCGCGTGTTCAACGCGCTGGTGCGCGCGCTCCTGCTGCGCGGCGTGCTCGACTCCCAGGCCGGCCTCAAGGGGTTCACGGCGCGCGCCGCCGAAGTGGTGTTCCGCCGCCTGACCGTCGCGCGCTTCGGCTTCGACGTCGAAGCGCTCTTCATCGCGCAGAAGCACGGATTCACGATCCGCCAGACGGCGGTGCATTTCCGCTATGACGAGGAGCCCACGACGGTGCGCTTCGCGCGGTCGGCCGTGACGATGGGGCTCGACCTCGTGAAAGTGCGGCTCAACGACTGGCGGGGGAGATACCGCTGACCAGACACGCGATGTGCGACGCGGGATGCGGAGCGTGCTGAGGAAGCGGCTGATCATCAACGCCGACGATTTCGGCCTGTCTCCGGCGGTGACGGCAGGCATCCTGGAAGCGCACGCGGCGGGAAGCGTGACCTCCACCTCGATGATGGTGCGGTGCGCGGGATGGGACGACGCCGTGCGCCAGGCGCGCGCGACGGCGTCGCTCGGCGTGGGGCTGCACGTGAACCTCCTCGTCGGCGCGCCGCTGACGTCCGCGCGCACGCTCACCGATCCGCGCGACGGCCGGTACCTCCCGCTCGCGACGGTCGTGCGGCGGGCGCTGAGGCGCGCGATCAACGCGGGAGAGGTGGTCGCCGAGTGCGAGGCGCAGCTCGCCGCGCTGCGGGCCGAGGGGATCCGCGTCACACACCTCGACTCGCACCGCCACACGCACGCGCTCCCCGTGATCCGGGGCGCCGTCGCCCGCGTCGCGGCGCGACACGGACTCCCGCTCCGCCGGCCGGTGGAGTCCGCCCGGTGGTTCCCGCTGGATGTCGTCTCGCAGCTCCACCGCCAGGTCGTCGCCTGGTCGTGGCGCCTGACGACGCCGGGCGCGTCGCGAACGCGCGCCTGCGATCACTTCATCGGCGTCTCGATGCAGGGCGGCGAGCGCTTCCCCGAGCGCGTGCTGGCCGTCCTCGACCGGCTGCCGAACGGCACCACGGAGCTGATGGTCCATCCCGGCCGCGTGGACGACCTGCTCCGCGGCGTGGACCGCTACACCTGGCAGCGCGAGCGCGAGCTGGAAGGCCTCGTCTCACCCGGGGTGCGGGAACGACTTCGCCGGGGCGACTTCTCCCTCATCGGCTTCGGCGCGCTCTGACGGGCCGCGGTTGGCGATGAGCCCGAGCAGCTCGCCCTGCATCGCGATCCAGAGCGGCACGAGCGGTACGGTCTTGAGCAGGTACGGCACGTAGTACTGGTGGTACCACGGGCGGGGCATCAGGTCGGACGAGCCCAGGTTCACGATCAGAATGCAGACGGCCACCAGCGCCGTGCGCCACCCCGCGCGCTCGGAAGCGGCAAACCAGATCGCCGCGCCGATCATCGCGATCGCGTACGACGGCGACTCGGCCTGGTGGTTGAACAACACGCAGAACACGAGGATCGACGCAGCGAACCGCACGCGAAACGACCGGTCGACGCCGCCCCGCCGGTAGTGAAGCACGGCGGGAAGGAGAAGGAGGAGCGTCCCGGCGAGCTGCGTGGGCCAGTACGGCCACGTCACGCCGAACCACGCCTGGAAGAGCCCCATCACGCCCGCGTAGAGGTCCGCGCCTCCAGTGCCGATGCGCGCCGTTGGTCCCGCGTCGAGCGTCTCGATCGCCCACCAGGCGCGATACTGCATCGCGAGCGACCCGGGCGGCGTCACGAGGAGCGGGAGCGCGACGCCGAGGGCGAGGACCACGGTGAATGCGGCCGCGAAGCGCGCCTTGCGCGGATGGAAGAGCGCGCCCGCGACCGCGGCCAGCGGGAAGATCTTGATGAGCGCCCCGGCGGCGATCGCGGCCGCGGCGCCCCACTGCCTCCGCCTCTCGTACGCGACCCAGGCGAGGATCATGAGCGCAGCCGACAGCGCGTTGCTCTGCGCGCGCTGCAGGTCGCCGACGACCGAAAGCCAGGCGAGCGCGAGGGCCAGCGCCGCCTGTCGCGCCGGCAGGAGTCGTGTGAGGCCGGCGTACACCGCGAGCGCGCACGCGAGCGCCCAGAGGACGTACCCCGGGACGACGGGAAGCACGGCAAACGGCGCGAAGAGCAGCGCGAACGTCGGGCTGTACTTGAAGAGATCCGCGTGCCGCGCGGAGTACGCGGCGTAGAGATTCTCGCCGGAGACCAGATGCTCGAACGCCGCGCGGAAGATGAGGAAGTTGTTCTCGTTCGAGAGCAGCGTGCGCTGGAGACCCACCAGGACGGCGGTCACGACGTAGAGCGCCAGGAGCCAGCGCAGCGCGCGCGAGGACCCGGCGGCCGTCGGCGCCGGGCCGGGCTCCGCGTCGGTGTGGGGCGCGATCACCGCGGGAAGATGACGCCGCGCGCTCCGTTAACGAAAGCGGCGCGCCAACCGGCGCGCCGCGACCTCCGACCGGCGGAGGGCTCGTGCAGGGCCCGTGCCGGGCCCGTGCGGGGCGAGGACGGACCGCTACGCCGCCACGGCGGCCGGGCGCTCGGAGGGCTCGGCCGCTCGCGCCAGATAGACCGTTTCCCGTCCGGCTCCAAGCGGATCGCGAGCCAGGGGACGGAGAATCGTCCCGATCAGAGTGCCACGGTCATCGAACAGGACCAGCAGCGGACCGGATGCGTACATCAATGTCAGTTCCCCCATTTGAGCCTCCTGCCCCTCCCAGGTGCTTGCGCTTCTGTCTTAGAGACACGCGACCGGGCAAAAAGGTTTATTTGCGAGGCGTGCGGGAGGCGGAACGGCGTGCGGCCAGGAGGGCGCGCGGGGCCTCCTCGTGCCCGGCGCGGACGCGAAAGAGGGGGTGGCGCCGAGCGCGCCACCCCCTCCCCCGACGTCACCGGGTGACGGCAGGGTTACGGCTTGGGGGGCTTCGGCCGGGCGCGGAACTGCTCGTAGAGCTTGCTGTGCCGATCCACCAGCGGCACCAGCTCACCGCGGATGAACAAGTACTTCACGTGGCTTCGTGGATCGAGCGGATCACCGGTGGTGAGGAAGAGGTTCGCCGCCTTGCCCACTTCGATGCTCCCGAGCCGGTCAGCCACGCCCCAGATGCGCGCCGGATTGATCGTGATCGCCTTGATGGCCTCGTCGGAGTCCAGCCCGAACCCCACGGTGAGCGCCACTTCGAACGGCAGGTCGCGAATGCTGCTGGCGCCGCCGGCCTGGAACGCGATCGTGACGCCGGCCTTCGCGAGCACGCCGGGGTTCGCGTAGATCTCGTCGTACGGCGAGTCGGGGTCCGGCGCCGCGTAGATCGGGCCGACGATCACCGGCACACGCCGCGCGGCGAGCGAGTCGGCGAGCCGCCACGCTTCGCGCCCGCCGCGAATGATCGGCTTGAGCCCGAACGAGTCCGCGAAGGCGAGCGCGCCACGAATCTGGCCCACGCTCTGCGCCTCGAAGATCACGGGGGTCTCCCCTCGCACGACCGGGACCATCGCTTCCATCGCGAGGTCGGTCTTCTGACGGCCGGGGGCGCCCGCGGCAAGCTTCGCCTTGACGTCGCTGTACGCTTTCGCGCGGGCGAAGTACCCGCGCAGCGCGCGGAGCGCATCGCCGGCGTCCTCGATTCCCGATCCACCGCCGCGGCCGCCACCGCCGCCGCGCCCGCCGCGCCCGCCGCCCGCGCTCGGATAGTTCACGACCAGGCCGACGGTGCGCTTCACCGCCATCTCGTCGGCGGTCCACCCGCTCAGGTCAATCAGCGCCGCCTGTCCGCTGATCAGCCCGCCCGACGGCGCCGTGACGGCGTTGGTCAGGCCATTGTAGCGAGCGACCGGGATCAGCTCCGAGTGCGCGTTCACCGCCGACAGCGCGTTGTCGTGTGGATTGAACTCGCCGACCTCGACGCGGTCGTTCCCTCCCGGCACCGACCCGATCTCGTCGAGTCCGATGTACGTGCCGGAGTTGATGAGGCCCGGATAAACGAAGAGTCCGGCGCCGTCAATGACCGTGGCGCCCCCCGGCGCCGCGACGCCGGCGCCGACCGCCGAGATCTTCCCGTTCTGGATCACGACCGAGCCATTCGTGATGCGCGGTCCCGTGACCGGCACGATCGTGGCGTTGCGGATGACGTACGCGCTCGCGGGCTTGGGTGCGCCCGGCGTCATCTGCGCCGGAAGCGCCGCGGCCGCGGCCCCGCCGAGGGCCAGGACGAGCCCGGCGACGCGCGAAGGTGCAGCAAAGGGTGGATGCATCACCGGATTCCTCCATCGTCCATCGCCGCGCGCGTGCGGCGCAGCTGCTCCATCAGCGCCTCCAGCGTCGGCGCCGTCTTCCGGTCGAAGAACACGCGGCCGTCCACGAGCGTCATCTCCACCCGCGCCGCCGACGAGAAGGGATGCGCGCTGAAGATCGCGATGTCCGCGTCCTTGCCGACATCAATCGAACCCGTGTACTTGTCCACGCCGAGCTGCCACGCGGCGTTCAGCGTGATCATCTTCAACGCTTCCTCCTCCGACGTCTCACCGTAGTGCATCGCCTTCGCGGCGTCCTGGTAGAGCCGCCGCGCGCGCTCGTCGGAGTCCGAGTTCACCGAGACGCGCACCCCTCGCTCCGCCATGAGCGCCGAGTTGAACGCGATCGCGTCCCACGCCTCGAGCTTGTAGCCCCACATGTCGGCGAACGTGGACGCGCCCGTGCCGGCCGCGGCGATCTCGTCGGCGACCTTGTAGCCCTCGAGCACGTGCTGCAGCGACGCGATCCGGAAGCCGAAGTCCTTGGCGACCTTGAGGAGCATGTAGATCTCGTCGGAGCGGTACGAGTGCGCGTGCACGAGGCGCTTGCCCTCGAGGATCTCGACGAGCACGTCGAGCTCGACGTCGCGACGCGGCGGAATCGGCTCCGCTTCCCCACGCTTGAGCGCGGCCTTCGCCTTTGTGAAGGCCGCCCACTCCGCCTGGTAGTCGCGCGCCGCCGTGAAGCGCTCACGGAGCAGCTCCTCGACGCCCATGCGGGTGCGCGGATAACGCGGCTGACGTCCGGGCTGAGGTTGGCTGTTCGTCTGCCGCACGTTTTCGCCGAGGGCGAACTTGATCCCCGGCGGCGCCTGCTGGAAGATCATGCTGTCCACGGGAAGCCCCCATCGAAGCTTCACGGTGACATTCTTCCCGCCGATGGTATTGGCCGAGCCGTGCAGCAGGTTGGCCGCCGTCACCCCGCCAGCGAGCTGCCTGTAAAAGGTCAGTCCATCTTGTCGGACTGCATCGGCGAGCTCGACTTCGGCCGTCACCGAGCTCGAGCCCTCGTTGATGCCCTCGAGGGACGAGTGGGAATGCGCATCAATGATGCCGGGCGTGACGAACTTCCCGGTTCCGTCAATGACCTGCGCGCCGGCCGGCACGGCGACGTTCGACCCGACCTCCGCGATCTTGCCGTCGCGGATCAGGATCGTGCCGCGCTGGATGGTGCCGTGCGACGCGGTGAGGATCGTGGCGTTCGTGATCGCCACGAGCCTCGCCGCCGGGGGGATCGGCATCGTGAACGGGGCCACGCCCGGCGCGGCGACCGGCTGGGCGCCGGCCACCGGTGCGGCGAGCGCGAGCAGCGCGAGCGGCGCGCCGTCGTCCGGCGGAGCGCCGCGCCCGCCGCCGCGCCCACCCGCGGCCGGCGGTGGGGTCACCTCGAATCGCTCGCCATCAATGAACACGGCGCGAACCCGCGCGCTGTCAGAGAGGATTCCACCCCCCTCGGTCACCACGAGGTTCGCGATCTTGCCGACCTCGATGCTGCCGAGCGCGTCGCCCAGTCCCGTCATCTCGGCGGGCCGGATCGTCATCGCCTGGAGTGCCACGTCGGCCGGCAACCCCGCGGCGACGGCCTTGCGCGCGTTCGCCAGGAAGGTCGAGGCCGGAGTCCGGCCGGAGGCGAGCGCGAACCGGATTCCGCCCTTGTGCACAGCCGCGGGGTTTGCTTCGATCAGTTTGCGCGCCTCACGATCGAGTGCCGCGCTGTCGCCCGGCTCGCGCCGCTGCGCCTGGCGGTACGACCAGCCCGTGCCGGCGGACGGGACCGGAAAGTTGACCGACACAACGACGGGGCGGCCGGCGAGCGCGTCGAGCGCGCGCCATCCCTCGGTCGCTCCGACAATCGTGAGCTTGAGGTCGAACTCCTTCGCCACGCGCACGGCGCGGCGGATCTCGTTCTCGTTGCCCGCCTCGTAGAACGCGGGCAGCGTGCCGCGCACGACGGGGACGAGCGCCTCGAGCCCGGGATCGTTCGGCGGGCGTGGGACGCCTCGCGGCTCGGCGCGCCATCGGTCAACGAGCAGACCGTGCCGTCGCGCGTCATGGAACGCCTGCCGCTGATAGGCGATTACGCCCATGATGGTGCCCGGCGTTCCGGCCTCGCCGCCGCCGAAGCCGCCTCCCCCGCCCTGGAAACCGAGGTGTTGGGCGACCGGCGAGCGCAGCGCCGCGCGCCCGTCGGCGCTGTCCTTCGCGGGCACCAGCGCGGAGAGCCCGCGCAGGGCGCCGCGCGACGGCGCGACGAGCACCGCGGTCACGCCGCCCTCACGCGCGGCACGCGCGTCGGCGACCGACAGGCGCAACTCGTCCGCCACCACACGTTCGGGATCGAACCCGGAGAACCGGGGCGCGACCGTGACCAGCGCGGCCGGCCCGCCGCCGCCACCGCCCC
>Ga0209619_10001521_pt1 | contig 17026 bp, 14 predicted proteins | sample Rifsed16ft3_FD_184011 | JGI IMG/M metagenome (GOLD analysis project Ga0209619, IMG submission 184011) | Soil microbial communities from Rifle, Colorado, USA - sediment 16ft 3 (version 2) | ecosystem: Environmental > Terrestrial > Deep subsurface > Rock core/Sediment | place: Rifle, Colorado... | reverse complement strand
GATTCTATTATCTCATTAAATGAAGGGGCTATGGCATTCACACCCATTGTCCGGAAGGTTGCGCAACTAACCAAAGAAAACATCCCCGCAATCAGAATGGAATTTATAAGGATTTTCATTTTATATAGGTCTCCACGAATTTCTTGATCTTATCAGGAATCTTCCACCATTTTTTAACTCCAAGGTCGTCTATAATAACATTTGCGGCTATGTATCCTGGGCCGCCAATAATCAAGCCCCCCGGATACATTGACGCACCACAGAGGTAAAGGTTATCTATCGGCGTCTTGCTGACAGAGCAGGTATCGCTGGGTCTAAAATAACCCATCTGCAGAGGATTATAATCTCCGTGTTTGATAGACCCTTTGATCATGGAAGCAATGCGCCTTTCTATGTCAAGAGGCGTTTCGCTTACCGTCATAAGCAGGTTGCTGTCTTTAATATTGGGAGCATACTCTCCCCAGACCTTTAGCGCCGCTTTAGTGATTTCGTCTTGTCTATTCTCCCAGCCCCCCCGTAAATTATATGGAGCAGGCATCTGGAAGAACGCAGTGTGCTTGCCAGGCATTCTGGAGAGCGTAGGATCAAAAAGTGTCTCGCATGTGGTATGCCCTCCTATTTTGTTCATCTCCCCCTTCATAATATTTCCGAAGAACGAAAGGACGTCTTCGTGGGATTCCAATCCAATGATGTTGACAAATGACCCATTGAGCTGTTTATCATCCACAGCATATTGGGGGGGCTCATTCAGGGCAACATGCACTGAAAAGAGGCTCCATTTATCCCATTTCCATTTTTCAACGCTTGATTTCAAATCCTCGGGAAGATTTTCCTTCCCTACTAATTTGTTAAAAGTGTTGTGGGGGTCCAGGCTGGATGCTATAACCTTTGCCTTTATTATTCTGCCATCAAAGATCTCCACCCCTGCGGCTTTTCCATTTTCCAAAATAACCCTTGACACCTCTGCATTCTCCAGAATCAAGCCGCCGTTTTGGATTACCTGTTTGCTCAGCGTTCCGGCAAATTTGTGAGAGCCGCCGTAGCATATGCATTTATTCAGACCTCTTACAACGAGCAACGGCACCATAAATCCCATACCCGCCTCGGTGGGATCAATCCCCCACATGCAGGACATATAAGTCAGTATTGCCTTTATACGGGAATCTGTGAAATTTTCATCAATTACCTCTATGGGACTCTTTTCGGATACCTTTGCCAGCTCCCTGCCTATTTCTGTGTTTTCCATGGATGTTGTAAACTCAATGGGCGGAACAGGAGGCCAGTAGGTAGCAGGCGCCAGAATTTCATCAACAATCTTTTCATAAATACGGAATACCCTTTCAAATGCCTCCGCATCTTTGTCTGAAAACTTTCTGAGCGAATCAACAGAATCTCCCAGCATCTTTGAAAGAAGCAGTCCTTTTTTATCCTTAAAAATAATGCCTGTCTGGGAATTTGGCTTAATCCACATCAACCCGAGTTTTCCCATCTCAAAATCTTTAATCACAGGCATATAATCAACCATCATATGGTAAGTGGCGTGGGTATTTGCATAGTACCCGGGAAACATTATTTCCTCGGTAGCAAGCCCGCCTCCTATCTCATACCGTCTTTCGCAAAGGACCACTTTTAATCCCGCCTTTGCAAGATACGCTGCTGTAATTAAACCATTAGGACCAGCGCCGATTATAACCACATCGCACTCAAGGGATTCAGGCACTGTGGGAACAATGGTTTTTGAGGGCTTAAAGGTTGTTTCTTTTGGGGTTATTTTCATGATACTATTACCTCCTTTCTGCAATATACCATGGAGAAGGATACCACCACTTGCCAGGCTGCACTACTTTGTCTTCAATCAATATGTGCATAAGATTATATGGGACTGCCATAAGGCATAGCCCGCCGGGATAAGATGTGTGGTTGCAAAGATAGAGTTTCTGCACCGGGGTTCTATATCTTGCAAGCTCCGGAAGGGGCCTTAAATTCCACCACTGGTCCTCGCATTCCCTTATGCCATACCAGTTGCCTCCCACAAACGCCATGTTCCTGAAAGAAGAATCATACGGAGTATTTACAAATTTTGCAACAATCTTGTCATCGGTCATATTGGGCGCTACACTCCTGAGCGTTTCAATAAGTAGATTGGAGATTTCCTCTTTGGCATTGTTTACCGCGAGTGGCCCGTCCCGGTGGTATTCCGGCGGCGGAACCTGCAGGTAAATCGGAGAGAGAACATGATAGCCTTCAGGACTTCTGGTTTCATCAAATATATCATGAACGCAGACAGGAATAATCATGCTTTCTTTCTTCGCGGGGTGTGTTTTGAATGAGTAAACATCCTTCATCTGGTTGATCATCGGTTCCCGCGAATCCACTGGAATAAATACGCAGGATGGGTAATTGGCGCCGGATATAATATCCTTTGCTTCTCCTTTGTATTGCGGAAGTTCTTTGGTTATAAGAGAAAGGACAAAAAGGCTGCCGCCATTGAGGTTTATATCCTTTACTTTTTGAACGAACGATTGCTCTAAATGTCTTTTGGGCATCAGGTCAAGGAAGGTATTTTTTACATGGACAGCTGATATAACAGCTTTATCTGCCCAGATGGTCCTGTTTCCAAGCGGAGACGTGTCCTCCAGCTTTACCCCCTTTGCCTCTCCGTCCACCACAATTATTTCTGCAACCCTGGAATTTGTTATAATTCTTGTACCGTTTGCTATTGCACACCGTGCAAGAGCGTGCATATAAGAGTGCATCCCGCCCCTGGGCGAACCAGAGGAATACATTGCTAAAAGATTGCACGCAAAGCCGTTTATTGCCGTTCCCCTCCATGACGGATGGGGACCGTTATACCAGGAACCCATTCCAAAGGAGACCTTCAGCGCTTCGGTTTCAAATAATGCGTCAAGAAGCTCAAATGTAGAAAGAGCGTTCCATGAATCATCATAAATCTCAGGAAGACATTTTTTTAAAACTTGCGACCAGGGATAATCTTTTTGCTCAACCTCAACCCCTGATGGAGGCGGCGGGGTCCAATAGATTGACCTCAGAAATTCTACGAGATTAGGAAAAAGTTTTTCGTGAAAAAGCGTCCAGATCTGGGCATCTCTATCCGAATACCGCTTAAGGGATTTTAATGTCTCTTCTGGATTAAATATACCAAATGCTATAGCTTTGCCATCAGAGGTTACGCCTCCGCCTATATTTTTGAAATGCACCATCCTGAATCCGTATTTATGCAATTCCAATTGTTCAAAGCCAGGGGCCGCCGCACCATAGAGATAGGTCGCATGCGGGTCAATCCTGAATCCGGGAATTGGCTCTGTATTCTCTCCGCCGCCGCCCACCTCCAGCCGTTCTTCGCAAAGGCATACCTTCAATCCGGATTTAGAAAGATAGGCTGCAATACCAAGGCCGTTTGGTCCTCCGCCAATAATTACTACATCATATTTTTCCGTCATGATGGTCCCTCCCTTTATTTATTGTCCCGCTCATGATACCTATTCCATCAAACCTATCTCCCGTGCCTTTTTTAAATAAGCCGGTTCATCCCAGACCTTTTTAACACCAAAATCATCAACGATTGTCTGGGCGCCTATATAGCCGGGACCGCCTATAATCATGCCCCCCGGGTATGTGCTTGCCCCGCAGACATAAAAACTTTCAACAGGGGTCCGCACACCTGAGCATTGGTCGTTGGGTCTGAAATAGCCCATCTGAAGCGGAATGTATGCCCCGTGTTTAAAAGAACCCCTTACCATATTCTTTATTTTCTTTTCTATGTAGGTCGGGGGATATATATATGTATGGACCGGATCAATATTGGAAGCATACTCTTTCCATTTTGCCAAACATTTCTTCGCATATTCATCTTTTGTCTTATCCCAGTCATCCCGGTAAGACACGAGAGATTCCCACCTCGCTGTATGAAAACCCTCCGGAGAGCTAAGGGGGTCAAACACAGATGTGCAGGTAACATGCCCATAAACATCTTCTGAGATCTGGCCACCCTCTATGGCTTTAACATGGTTTAACAAAGTTTCCATATTGTTAATGCCAAGAAAACATATCAGCGCTGAGTTTACATCCTTTGAATGCTCCGCGGCCTTGTAATCAGGCCTATTTCTTAAACCCATATGCATGCCGAAAAAGGATGCTTCTTCCCATTTCCATCTTTTTGCGCTCTCTTTCAAGTCAGGGGATATGCTTCCATCATCAAAGAATCTCAAGAATGTCTGGTGCGGATCAACGGTTGATATAACACATTTAGCCTTAACCTCTGTTCCGTCGGCAAGATAAACTCCGCATGCCTTTCCATTAGCCATTGAAACCTTTACTACCTCAGCCCGTTCGTACAGCTCCCCGCCAGCCGAAATTATAACCTTGCAGAGCGCAGACGACAATCTGTGGGAGCCCCCCATACATAGCCCCACATTCGTCATCCGGTAAACATACAATGGAAAAAGATACCCCAAAGCTTCAAAAGGAGAAATCCCCCACATTGTAAAAAGATTCAGCAGCGCTGTCTTGGCTCCATCGCTAAAACCATAACCATCAATAACCTCCATGGCGTTCATTTCCGATATCTCTGCGACCATTTTGCCTGCCTTATCTTTTGCATTCTGCATTGCCTGAAACTGATCCACGGGCGGAAGTGGAGCGGCATATGTAAGCGGGATCAGGACTTTTTCTGACATTTCTTTAAAATCCGCATACATCTTTAAATATTTTTCGCCATCGGATTTAGAAATACTTGCAAGATATTCTGCGGTTTTTTTCGGGTCCTTGTATAAAATCACCGGTTTCTTATCTTTAAAAACATACGCGCACTGAACCTCAGGGTAAATATATTTAACATTGTACTCCCACAATTTAAAATCATGATATGCGGGCATGATTTCAGCCATAAGGTGGTATATTGCGTGGATGTTAAATCTGAATCCGCCGAATTCCTCGGTGCTTAAACCTCCGCCTGTCTCATGCCGCGCGTCCAGCACAATGGTCTTCAGGCCTGCCTTTGACAGATATGCCGCGCAGATGAGTCCATTGGGTCCGCCGCCGATTATAACAGCATCGTAAAGATTGTCCTTCATTTCTTTCTCCTTACTCCAAGACTTCTGGGGATATTCGTGATATTTCTCAGATACCACTGGCACGCCTTCCCCTGCCACCAGCTTTGTTCCCGCACCCCCATATCCTCGGCAACCTCGGAAGCCGCAAGGTATCCCGATGCCAACCAAGTGGCACCCATGGGATTTATAGAATTTGAAAGATAAAGATTATCAATAAATGACCTTGACCCGCCCTTCTTTAAAATCCCGGGCAATGGCCGGTTAACAAAGAACTGTTCCGGAACCATGCTTCCGCCGCACCAGTTTCCTCTTATTGCAGAAGGATTGTTTCTGTATATATCAACCGGTGTATATATAATCCTGTCAAGAATGAGGTTTTTAAATCCAGGCGCAAATCTTTCATAGGTATCGGTTACCGAATCCGCAAGATCAAATTTTATCTTGTCCCAGTCCTTAAAACCATCAAGCTTCCTTTCATTCCATTTTGTAGGCAGAGGAGGCACATCAAACCAGACAAAAGAAGTATGACAGCCCTCGGGCGCCTGGGTTGGATCAGCAAGCGTGGGGATAAACCAGTTTGCAATCACTTCGTTGTGAATTTTGCCATTTATCAGACTAACAGCGTATTTTTCCATCTCATCGGTGTTTTCTCCTCCGAAATATCCCATAAAACAACTTTGAATCCCTTCATTAAAATCCGCGGATTTCCATTGGGGAGCATCTTTCAGCGCATAATATACGCCAAACAAAACCTGTTCATCGTAAAGGAATCTGTTAATAGACGTTGCCCTCTGCGTTCCTATATGCTCTTCTCCTATAAGATCAATAAAGGTAGGAACGACAGTAAGGTTGCTTACTATTTTCTTTGCGCTTATCGTTTCGTTTGGAAATATAGCCTTTTCAGATAAAACAACACCCTTTGCCACCCCTTTTTCCACTATAATTTTTTTCACCGGGCAGGATGTCAGTATCTTTACCCCGTTAGCGGTTGCGCATTTCACAAGGGCATGGGTAAGGGCATGAGAACCGCCTTTTGCCTGATGGACCGGAATGATTGGGCCGGTAAGCGGCGAAAGCGCGACTGCGCCGACAGCGCCAACTTCTCTGTGAATCGGCGGATAGGCCCCTATCCATGAGAGCGACTGAATCATGGTTTTTACGTGCTCTGATTCAAACAACAAATCCAGAAGCTGAAACCCATTCATCTGCTGAATATCCTCAAAGGTCAATTTTATTCCTACCCTTCCGAAAACCTCTTCAATGAACGAGGAGAAACTGCGCATTATGTTCCAATCCGGAGCTGTAAACAAAAATTTGTGCAGCACATCAAGGACTTCTTCTAATCTCGTAAAAAACACCTCTGTGGCGATTTTTAATGTGTCCGTATCCTTTTTGGAAAGCCCTTCCCAATTGCTGAATGTGTCAGGTAGATCAACACCGAAGAGAGCGCATTTGTTATCAACAAAGGTTTTTCCATAGGCATAATCCGTGGCTCTAAGTTCCAACCCGTATTTTTCCAGTTCAAGATCATCCATGGCAGGGCTTAGCGCCGTGATCAGCCATGTAGCATGAAGATTGTGCAGAAATCCCGGGATTCCCGGCTCAGATGTATCGCAGTGCGCTCCGCATTCCCCCTTTGCTTCAAGAACGAGGGTCTTTAATCCTGCCTTGCCTAAATACGACGCACAGGCAAGCCCGTTAACTCCCCCCCCAATTACAATCACATCAAAATCTTTCATAGTCATCTCCCTGTTCATTACGATATTGACAAACGCTTTCTCTTCATCATATCTTCATAAGCCTTTGAAACCTTCTGGTCAATAATTGAATAATCCTTGCCCTGGAACTGTTTTCTCTTAACCAGATAGATAAAATATTTGTAAATGTTTTTAATAACCATGAAAATCATTTTTCTGTTCAATGCCATCTTTATCATTCCCGGGACATCTTCCGGATCAAAGGTTATCTTGAATTCCCAGTTTACCGGGTTTATTATTCCATACACGGCTATTCCGTTATTTTCTGGATTGCCCTGGATCTTGTAGCACCTGAAATCCATCTCCAGTTCGGATCGTCCTAATCCTCTTGACCATAATTTCATCTTTTTTCTCCTTTTAGCATTATTAAAGTTTTTTAAATAATATTAAAATTAAAATGTCATGTCAAGTAAAATTTTTTAATGGCTTAAATTTTATTCTTTGCTTTTAAAAAAGAAAGGTAAGCTTCGCTGCTTGTATATTTTGGTTGGTAGCCAAGATCGTTTTTTAACCGTGAATTATCAGTAATCCAGGAATGCTCCAGGTATTCAAGCACTCCGGCAGATGAACGGATTAAGGGAATACGGAGATCCCATAAAATGCTTGCCATGATATATACTATAAACTTTGGCAGACGCACTACTATGCCGCCAGCCATTTTTACGCATTCTTCCAGCGTAAGTGTGCCATCGCCGGCAAGATTGAAAATGCCAGCCTTGCCTTTTTCAAGCGCAGCAACTGTTGCATTTACAACATCATCCTCATGAACAAACTGCCATGGGGGATTAGCATTAAACATAAGCGGAAAAACCTTTTGCAGGAATCCAGCGGCAATATAATTGTCAACATTTGGGCCTATAATAACGCAGGGCCTGAATATAGTAATTTTAACATCCGGGTTTTCTTTCTTAAAGGCGTCCATCATCGCTTCAACGCATATCTTGTCATTGGCATACTCAAAATCCGGATTCCCCCTGAGGGGGGCGTCTTCCTTTAACGGAACCTGGTTGTCCTTCCAGGCGCCATAAGCTGTCGTGCTGCTGAAATACAGAAATCTCTTTGCTCTGCATGCCCGGAGAGCTTTCAGAACGTTCGCGGTTCCATTATAATTTATATCGCGCATAAGAAACTGGTTGTGAATAGGATTCAAAATAAACGCAAGGTGTACAACAGCGGTTATCCCCTCTTCCTTAAAAATATCCTGAAGTTTTTCATCCCTGATATCCATTTTGTAAAATTTAGTTTTGCTCAGAAGTTGCTTCGGCTCTCTGACATCAATTCCTATTATCTTCTCGCAATAGTTCCGCTCCTCAAGGATGTGCATGAGTTTTGTTCCTACATATCCGCCAATGCCTGTTATAGCTACTCTTTTTAACTCTTCCATTGCGAATCTTCTATATCACTCTCTTTATTATGCTTGCAAAAACAATGAAATATATAAATTGCGCTGCAAGAAAATAGATCTGATGGTTTCCTACAAGCGCCATCTGCCCCTTTGGGCACACAAGGTTATTATGGCACTTTTTGCAGGCGACCTCGGAATGGACAATATACCACGATGCCCCTGCCAACGATGTGATAACAAAAAATACCCATTCTCCTCGCAAGAATGTAACCATGGGACCGGTGAAAAGGGTTATCATGTAAATTACACGAATAATGTTCCAGTCAGTTTGCGTCCAGAAGCCTTTTTTTCTGCTGAATAAACCTGCGGTTATTCTGCCGGCATACGGTATGGAAGCGCATGCTTCCCCGTAATGCGGGCACTTTGTGCAGGCAACATACCGGTCAGCAATGAGCTGGGAAAAAAGAATAAAAGCGAGGTATCCGTAAGCAAAAACAGAAAAATTCAATGAATACATTGTCAGCAGTATGACAAGCAACAGCACACTGAAGCCTGCCCATACAGCAGAAGAAGATTGTCCTCCCTCAAAATTATTTACCGAATATCTCCTTATATCTGAAGGCATTTTTTATATATATCAATATAAAATTTTTTGTCAAGCAGTTTTTTTTAATGCAAAATATTTTTTCTTCAGAAGGATTTTCCCAAATTTTACCTGTTCTTTATTCCGTGGTTTTATTGCTTGCCTGGGACCACAATCGGCCGTCTGCCATCTGTATCAAAAATCAATCTGAAGCTATCACCGTAGACAGATCGCAGAAGTTCTCCGGTTATCACCCCGGATGGCTCCCCACAGGCAATCATTCTGCCCTTCAGCAAAAAGGCCATTTTATCGGCGAACTGCAAAAGTAGGTTAAGTTCGTGCGAGGCTGTAATTATTGTAATACCCCTCTCCCGCTGGAGGCCATTAAGCAATTCCATAATCTCAACGCAAGCGGAGAGATCCAGATGCGCAGTGGGTTCATCAAGGAGCATTATCTTCGGCTCCTGTGCAAGCGCCCTTGCAATTACCACTCTTTGCTTTTCGCCCCCGCTCAACTCGGTCACAAGCCTGCCCCTAAGATGTATTATCCCAGCCGTCCGCATTGCCTCCTCTGCAACAGCAAAATCCCGGTCTCCCTCAAGCCCAAGTATTCCGAGATAGGGGTAGCGCCCCATAAGAACAGATTCCTCTACGGTAAAAGCAAAGGGCAGTTCATGCTCCTGGGATACATAAGCAATTATTCTTGCCAGGGATATTCTTTTAAATTCCTTTAAATTTTTGCTCTCAATGAAAACAGCACCCTTGTCCGGCCGAAGCAATCCATCCATAAGCCTCAGGAGCGTTGTTTTACCAGATCCGTTTGGCCCTGTAATTCCGAAGAACTCACCCGCTTTGACGCTCAGCGATATTTCCTCAAGGACATTTTCCTCCCCAAATCCAAATGAAATCCTGTCCGCATGTATATCCATTCAGCGCCGCTTCCATCTCAGAAGATACAAAAAGAATGGCGCCCCGATGAATGCTGTAACAACCCCGATGGGAAGCTCCTGGGGAACGATGACTGTACGCGCAAGAATGTCAGAAAAGACAAGAAAGGCTGCCCCTGCTATACCGGCAGCAGGCACAAGAAGCCTGTAATCAGGACCAAAGATTATCCGGATAATGTGCGGGACTATCAGACCAACAAACCCTATTATACCGCATACCGAAACTATTGTGGAGGTCAAAAGAGACGCAAAGAGAAAAAACATTGCAAGAGATCTTTTCACCTTTAGTCCCAACTGCTCCGCGCCATCCTCGCCGAGGCTGAGTATGTTAAGATGATTTGAATAAACAATCAGCGGCACAGAGCCTGCAGTAACATAAGGAGCAATAGCCTTTACAACCCCCATGTCCTGCGTTGACAGGTCGCCGAGGAGCCAAAATACTATCCCCCCAAGCATGCTATACGGCACCACCGAAATGATAAAACTCACCCCGGCAGAGAAGAATGTGCCGACAATTATACCTGCAAGGATCATTCTTCCGGTGTTCAGCTTGCCGTCAACCCTGGCGATGTAATAAACAACAAAAACTGAGAAGAGCGCCCCGAGAAGCGAATACAACGGAATCCCAAAAAAAGCATAATCAATGCCGAGAAAGATACTTAACACTGCTCCGAAGGCAGCACCGGACGCAACACCAAGAACATATGAATCCGCCAGAGGGTTTCTCAGTATCCCCTGAAAAACAGCGCCAGAAATGCCAAGCGCCCAGCCAGCCATGGCGCCGATTGCAAACCTCGGCAACCGGATGTTGAATATTATGGTTTTGGCTAAATTTTTTTCGGACGAAAAAAAAGAGGAAATGGCTTTATAAAAACCAATATCAGAAACACCGCTCGCAATGGAGACGAGAAATGATAGAATAAGCGCCATACTCAATAATGTTAATATTTTCGCTATTTTTTTTGCTGTGAGAGGCTTCCTTTCCATTCAGATCTCCTGCGGCGAACCATTTATAATCCTGTTTAATTTCTCAAGGCCTTCTATTATTCTTGGTCCGGGTCTGTTAACTATATCGCCGTTTATTCTGTAAACCTTTTTTTTAAGCAAACCGGCAAGCCTTTTTGTTCCGCCGGGATTCTTCCTCATTTCGCTTATAACCACTATATCAGGGTCTCGCTTGAGAATCTCCTCAATGTTTAACTTGGGATAGGGCGTGGCTGCATCTGAAAAGATGTTAACCCCGCCAGCAAGGCTGATCAAATTATCAGCAAAGGTATTCTTCCCGGATGCGATCAGCGGATTAACACCATACAAAAACAGGACTTTTCTACCGCTTCTTTTCTTATCCGCTGTTATATTTTTTAAGCGCCTGTCCATATCATTTACTATTTCAATCCCCTCTTCCAATCTGTTCACAACCCTGGCAATGTTAAGAATGCTTTTCTTTATTCCTTCAAAATCCCTTGCATCCGCGATATACACAGGAATTCCAAGATTTTTTATCCGTTTTACCGTCGCCGGGTCGTTCCCATCCTTTGTCCCTATGACCAAATCGGGCATCAGGGAAAGAATCTTTTCAATATTGGGATTAGTGAAGCCCCCAATCTTTTCCTTTTTCTTCGCCTCATCAGGATAGTCGCAAAAATCCGTTATTCCGACAATCCGCTCCCCGGCGCCCAGAGCAAATAATATCTCGGTTATGCTCGGCGCAAGGGAGACTATGCTTCCGGGAATTCCATCAACCCTCACCTCTCCGCCGATTTCATCAATGAAGACCTTATCCGCAAATAAATTTCTCAGGTTGAAGAAAAGAGAGAAAAATAAAAAGAATGCTGTTAATCGCCTCATGTTATCCTCTCTGTTTTCCCTGATTCTAATGGAATTAAATCACAGAAAACGAACCGGTTGTCCCTGAGGATTCTTCCTCCTTTAACAAGCTCTATCCTTTTTTTAAAAATGGAGCCCTTATAGACAAATGTATGAAACTCTCCATTCTCCCCGCAGGGATCCACACCATCCGGCAGGTCATTCAACAATTTAATGTCAAACTCCCTGCCGGCAAATTCAGCATTTAACACCTTTGTATCAACACAGGTAATAACAGCCCCGAAGCCAGAGGTAATAAAAAAATGAGCAAGCTTCTTCGTATCCTTTTTCCAGATTGGAAACAAGCAATCCATTCCTATTCCTGAAAGATTCTCTTCCCGGTATCTCCTTACATCCTCAAGAAAAATATCTCCGAAACACACTTTTTTTATGCCTTTGGACTTAAACTTCTTCAGGGCCGATTCCATCTTAAGATCATATTCTTCATTTGAGATATGTTTTGAAATAAGCACCTTCTTAAGGGAAATGCCTATTGATTCCGCCTGACTCTCAAGCAATGTGCTTCTCACACCATGCATGCTTATTCTATCATAATCAGAAGTGATCGTGGTAAGCAACGCCTCAACATGATATTTTTTGCTCCTCATTAATTTCCAGAGGGCGAGGGCGCTGTCTTTGCCCCCGCTCCATACAAAAATTACCTTTTCCCTCATTGCTATGCCTTTTCAAAACAGGGCGTACGGTCATACGCCCCTGCAAATATTTTCATCCGGGTTTGATACATCAAACCCATCCAGGTTATCCACATCTTGTGCATAACTTTGTGGATAACACAATATATGGGGAAGAGAAGATTAGCAAGGCATCGCCTCTTCCAAAATTTTTATTTCTATTCCACATACACCGCATCCTGTGCCGGACCAGACAGTTCATAACTACTCAGAATCTCGTATGTCTCCGGGTTTATTGCAAAAAGGTTGCGGTTGTCTGTGGAATCCCAGACCGTTGCGTAAATTGTGCCTGTGGAATCAAAGGCAATCGCGGTGGTTGAATAGCCTTGCTGCTTCAGAGCAACAGGATTACTTGCGTCTCTTATTGCGGCAAGGCTGACAGCATCAATCACAAGAATGTCCGGACCAAACATATCTGTGAGGTATCCCTTTCCAGAATTAAAATATATCTTTGTGGGGGCATTCCCAATTGCAATGTTTCCCGTTACATTTCCGGAACCATCCCTGACCACAACCCTTCCGAGCTGTGTTGTGCCGAAATCCCCCGCGCACACAATAAAGGTCATTGAGCTTTCATCCACCACAACCTGTTGTATATTTATGCACGCATCAATACCGGAGTCCTTTGTTTCAATCAGGGAATCATTATCCGCATCAATTACTGCGTAGGCGCCCCTTGTTTTATACGCAGAGGGCCAGGCGCCGTCATTTGCCGATTCTGCAACATATACCCTGTTTCCTGAAATAGTTACTCCGAGCGGATATGGTTTTTTACCCTCTTCCGGGTCGGGCAGTTGAATGGATTTTATATAACCGGTTTCCAGATCCACAACCTCAACTGTATGAGAGAGCCAGGCGCTGACAAATGCCTTTTTCCCCTGATAGACCGCCACGCTCCATGGATTTGAACCCTGCGGAAGGTAGTACCAGCGCGTGGTTTTAATTGTTTTTACATCCACCTTCTGTAAAGAATTTTGCGCAGAATTTACAATATAGAAATTATCTCCGTCTTTTACAATCTGATTGGGGATTTCGCCTGTTCCCCCCGAGAGGACATCCTTTGACAATGAACCATCCGCAATTGCAAACAAATCCAGAGATCCCTTCACAAAACCTGCGGGCTGAATCAGCGCTGCAAGCCTTGGAATACTGCATACACTCCCCTCGTCAATCCCGCCATTGCAATCATTATCAACGCCATCGCATATCTCCGCCGATGCAACACACTCATGCGAACTCTGCGCGCATCCTGCGACAATCGCCCATACAGCCGTCAGCCCAAGCAGAATAAAATTAACATACCTTCTCATTTTTGCCTCCTTTATATTTTATAGTTTATTGTAAAATTTAAATTTCTTCCCGGCTGCGGATAGCCCGGTATCTCCTCATATTGATTATCCGCAATATTTTTTGCAGAGAGCTCAGCAGAAAAATTTCTGCCATCTGAATAACCTATGCCCGCATCTATGCGGGAATACGCAGGCAGCCTGTTATTCGGATCGTTCTGCATATCAGTAAACCGTCCGGAATTATAAATGTAATCCAACGAGAATTTAAAACGCCGGACAGGTATGCTTAAATTAATGCTCAGCACATCCTCGGGCCTGTAGATAAGCCTTTTTCCGTAGGAAGGCAATCCCTTTGTTAGATCAACCGCATGCAGGTATGTATAAGAAACCCCGATAGTAACGAAATCCAGCGCATTGAAACTCAACTGCGCCTCGGCGCCTTGGAGTTCGGCAATCCCTATATTCTTCGGTGTCCACTTCCCGCTGTCTGACGGTTGCCATTGGATCATATTCCTGATGTAATTGTGGAAATATGATATTTCTCCGCGTAAAAATCCGTATCTTACGCCTCCGCCGATATCTCCATCCATTCCCCGCTCAGGCACAAGGGCTGGATTGCCCTTGGCGAACGCATCCTCCGGCCAGTAAAGGTCTAAAAATGACGGCATGCGAAACGATGTTGCCGCATTCCCCTTTATCCATAAAAAGTCCCATGGTTTAACCCGGATGCCGAGCCTTCCTGTCTCTATTCCTCCCTTATCAGAGTAGTATTCTCCTCTTATTGCAGGCAGAACAATAAACCGGTTATCCAAAATATTTATTTCGTCCTGAATAAAGATTCCTGCAACCGTCCTTGCATGCCTTCCCGCTGAAGTGCTGTCAATAACCTCTATCCTGAATTCCGGTGAAACTGAGACTATGTTGTTTTTTACAACAGCATCAACTTTGACTATCGCCTGAGGGTTGTTCCCCCTGGAAACAGAGGGGCTGTCAGCCAGGACAAAAACATTATCATGATAATAAAGGTAGTGATAACTGTCCGAGGCATCAAAGGCAAGAGTGAGATCCTTCATTTGTTTTTTAACGCTTAAATGCGCTTGATTTTCCCACTCCCGCTGAATGCCCTCAGGTGTTGGGGTAAAGTAGGAACCCGGGACCTCTTTTTTTTGCACCTCAAAACGGTTGCTGAATGTAAAACTAATATTTTTGCTGTTCCTGCTAACTTTTGCCTGAAATGCATCGCTTATAAATCCATTGTTCTCTCTTGTGAGTTTTTCATCCCTGTAAGTGTATTTAAAATCTCCCTTAGACTGCGTGTGTTTCGCATTTATTGAATAACCGAAATCAGCGAATTCATACGATGAAGAGAGCGAAGCCGAAAATGTTCCGAAGGAACCGTAGCCGAGATTTATATCAAAAGGCTTTCTCCCTGGGTTTGCTGTAATGATATTAACCACACCGCCAACCGCATCTGAGCCATACAGGGACGATCCCCCGCCCCGCATTATCTCTATTCGGTCAATGCCTTCCAGGGAGAGCAGAGAGAGGCTGGAAGATGTGCTGTTCTTGACCCGCATTCCATCAATCAGAATCAATACCTGGTCTGAGGATGAGCCTCTTATGGATGGTGTGAGCAGATCTCCGGAGGAGCCATAGGAATTAAGAAAAAGCCCGGGCTTTTTCTCAAAAATCCCCTCTTTGTTGTTGAGTCCATCCGAGGGTTTTAATACAGAAATAAATGCCGGCGTATCTTCTTCTGTTGATTCAAGTCTTTTACCGGTAACAACCACTTCCTCCATAACAGCGGTTTCTGAAAAAATAAGCGTTGGAAAAATAATTAAGAGCAACAATATAACGCGAGCCATTACATTACCCTCCGGCACATAAAACAAGCATGGAACTTATTTCTGAGACTTCGCAGGTAAAACCAAGGCAATCCCCGGTAATTCCGTTGATCCTTTTTTTAAAATACAGATAAAGCATAAATACAACTAATACATTAATTGTCATAACACCTGCGGCTCTCATGCCTAAAATAGATATAGAAATTACGGAGATTAAAATAGCAGCGATCGCCTGTTTTATTTTTATCCCATTAACAAAATCCCTGCCTGTTCCATCAATGCGCGCATAGGGAAGAAGATAGGCAAGAACAACCATAGTGCCCCGCGCAATGGATGGGACAACGAGTAGAAATCCCGGCTTTATGTTTCCGGGCATGGAATGGATTCCTCCGAATTTAAGCAAAACAAAGAGAAGCAGTCCGAGCGCGCCTATTGCGCCTATATGCGGATCCTTCATTATCTGAAGAACTTTTTCCCTTCCGTTTCCTTCGTAAAATCCATCAAAAACATCTGCTACCCCATCAAGATGCATACCGCGCGTAACAAAAACCCAGAAAATGAGAATAAGAATATCCGCAAGGAATTGCGGGAAAATTTTATGTAAAATAATATATCCTGCATATAAAATTATTCCGATTATCAGCCCCGCGACCGGGAAGAAAATTGCTGAATCTGCTTTATCCTGCGGAGACGGCGGCCTTTTGAGCCTTACAGGAATAATGGTTAAAAACTGAACTGCAAGCAAAAATTTATAAATCATTCCTGGAAACCCCTGCGCCATCAAATGTGGCCATCTCGTTAAGGATTTTCACTCCTGCCTCAATAAGATTTATAGCGAGACAGGCGCCTGTTCCCTCGCCCAACCTGAGATGCAAATCCAGCAGGGGGTTTAATCCTAAGTACCGAAGCGCCGCTATATGCCCCTTCTCTTTAGAAAGATGGGACGCAAATAAATATTTCACCGTATTTTTGTTCAATAAGAATGCAATCAGGGCTCCCGCAGTTGCAATAAATCCATCAAGAACAATGGGTATTTTTCTTGAAGCACAACCAAGAATTGCTCCGGCAATGGCGCCGATCTCAAGACCGCCAACCTTTCTCATAATATCTATTGGGTCGTCCTGCTTCGGTTTATGGAGAGCGATAGCGCTCTTTATCACTGCAATTTTATGCCTAAGCCCTGCGTCATCTATTCCCGTTCCCCTGCCTGTTATCTCTTCCACGGGTTTTTCTGTGATTACGGCTGTGATTCCTGCAGCGGAACTAGTATTGCCGATTCCCATATCCCCGACGCCTACAATATCCACCCCGCATTCTGTTTCCGCTATGGCAGTCTCTATTCCGGCCTCAATTGCCATGACTGCTTCTTTTTTTGTCATTGCCGGAGTTTTCAAAAAATTGCCTGTTCCCCTCCGCACCTTTTTAGAAATTAACCCTTCTGTTTTGCCAAAATCGTAATCCACGCCCACATCCACAATCCTAACCCCTGCGCGGATATGCCTTGCGAGGACATTGACAGCGGCGCCTCCCCTGAGAAAATTAAAAACCATTTGGCGAGTTACTTCTTTGGGATACGCGCTCACCCCTTCTTCGGCAATCCCGTGATCGCCTACAAAGGTGAGGATTGTCTT
>Ga0209619_10001518_pt1 | contig 17046 bp, 9 predicted proteins | sample Rifsed16ft3_FD_184011 | JGI IMG/M metagenome (GOLD analysis project Ga0209619, IMG submission 184011) | Soil microbial communities from Rifle, Colorado, USA - sediment 16ft 3 (version 2) | ecosystem: Environmental > Terrestrial > Deep subsurface > Rock core/Sediment | place: Rifle, Colorado... | reverse complement strand
TAGCGGCGAATACGAGTCATTCCGCCGTTGGGAAGTGATGGACGACGAGACCTTCGAGACCCCGGATCTGCATATCAAGCTGGAAGAGGCGCAAAAGCGCGATCCCGATATCCAGGTCGGAGAGTTCATCGAAGAGCCGCTGGAATCGATCGATTTCGGGCGCATCGGAGCGCAAGCCGCGAAGCAGGTCATTTTCCAGAAGATACGCGATGCAGAACGCGAGCAGGTGTTGGCCGACTTCATGGAGCGCAAAGAGCACCTGGTGTCCGGTACCGTCAAGCGGCTCGAGCGCGGCAGCGCGATCATCGAGTTCGGCAAGATCGAAGCCTTGTTGCCGCGCGACCAGATGATCGCCAAGGAAAACCTGCGCGTCGGCGATCGCATCAAGGCGCATCTGCTGCGCGTGGATCGCAGCGCACGCGGACCGCAAGTGATCCTGTCGCGCACCTCGCCCGAATTGCTGGTCAAACTGTTCGAACTCGAAGTCCCCGAGATCGAAGAAAATCTGCTGGAAATCGTCAGTGCCGCACGCGATCCGGGTTCACGCGCCAAGATCGCGGTGTTGTCGCATGACTCGCGTATCGATCCTATCGGCACCTGTGTCGGGATGCGCGGCTCCCGCGTGCAGGGCGTTACCAACGAGCTGGCCGGCGAGCGTGTGGACATCATACTTTGGGCGGAAGATCCGGCCACCTACGTCATCAACGCGCTGGCTCCCGCCGAGGTGAGCAGCATCGTCGTGGATGAAGAGCGGCACAGCATGGATGTGGTGGTCGAGGAAGAAAATCTGGCGCAGGCGATCGGCCGCGGCGGTCAGAACGTGCGCCTGGCCAGTGAATTGACCGGATGGGAACTCAATATCATGACGGTGGAGCAATCCAGCGAAAAACATAACGAAGAGTTTTCCAGGACGCGCGCGGTGTTCATGGAAAAGCTGGATGTGGACGAAGAGGTCGCCGACATCCTGGTGCAGGAAGGTTTCAATACGCTGGAAGAAGTGGCGTATGTGCCGCTGGAGGAAATGCTGGAGATCGAATCGTTCGACGAAGCGACGGTGAACGAATTGCGCACCCGTGCGCGCAACGCACTGTTGACTGCGGCGATCGCCAGCGAAGAAAAAGTGGAGCATGGGATCGGGGATCTGCTCAAGCTGGAAGGCATGGATGAGCAGACTGCACGCACCCTGGCTGGCAAGGGTATCGCGACACAGGAGCAATTGGCAGACCTGGATGTGGATGAGTTGGTGGAGCTGTCTGGTATGGATGGCGAACGTGCCAACACATTGATTATGACGGCACGCGCACCCTGGTTCGCTTAACGGGGTGATTGGGGTGATTAGAGGATAGTAATGGGAAAATTGAACGTAGCGCAGTTTGCGACTGAACTGGGATTGCCGGTTGCCTTGCTGCTTGAGCAGCTGAAGGCAGCCGGGATCGCCAAGGATCAAGAGTCCGATCCGATGTCGGAGAAGGACAAGGCGAAATTGCTGGAGCATTTGCGCCAGGCGCATGGCGCCGAAAAACCCGCCAAGAAGATCACGCTGATCCGGCGCGAAACAACGGAAATCAAAAAATCAGACAGCTCCGGCCGTGCGCGCACGATACAGGTAGAGGTGCGCAAACGCCGGGTAGTGGCTCCGGCAGCTGCCGCCGAAGCGGCAGCGGCTCCGCCACGCGGCGGTGGATGGCCTCGGCGATGACCCGGATCTCGCGCATCAGCTCGGCGAACTGCTCGGGGTAGAGGCTCTGCGCCCCGTCCGAGAGCGCCCGGTCCGGCTGGGGATGCACCTCCACCAGGATGCCGTCGGCGCCGGCCGCTACGGCGGCACGCGCCATGGGGATGACCTTGTCGCGCCGCCCCGTGGCGTGGCTGGGATCGGCGATGATCGGCAGGTGCGACAGCTCGTGCACCACCGCGATGGCCGACACGTCGAACACGTTGCGCGTGGTGTTGCTGTCGAACCCGCGCACGCCGCGCTCGCACAAGATGACGTCGTGGTTCCCTTCGGCGAGCAGGTACTCGGCCGAGAGCAACAGCTCAGTGATCGTGGCGGCCAGGCCGCGCTTCAGCAGCACCGGCTTCTTGGCGCGGCCCGCGCGCTTCAAGAGCGAGAAGTTCTGCATGTTGCGGGCGCCGATCTGAATGATGTCGGCGTGCTCTTCCACCGCGGCCACGCCCTCGATGTCCATCGCCTCGGTGACTACCAGCAACCCGGTTTCCTCCCGGGCCTTGGCCAGGAGCTTCAGGCCCTTGAGGCCCAGGCCCTGGAAGGTGTACGGGGAGCTTCTGGGCTTGAAGGCGCCGCCCCGGAGAATCGCCGCGCCGGCTTCGCGCACCGCCCGCGCCGAGGCCAGGATTTGCTCTTCCGACTCCACCGAGCAGGGGCCCGCCATGACCACCACCTGGTCCCCACCGACTGCCAATCCCCCCGGCAGCCGGACCACCGTGTTCTCCGCTTTCCACTCGCGCGACACCTGCTTGTAGGGCTGCGTGACGTGGATGATCTCCTTCACGCCCGGGAGGGCGGCGAGCCGTGACGCATCCACCAGGCCGTCGTTGCCGACCAACCCAATGGCCGTGCGCTGGGCGCCCGGCATGGGACGAGCCTGGTAACCCATGTCGCCGATCGTCTCCACGACGCGTTGGACTTGGTCGGCCGTCGCGCCGTGCTGCATCACCACCAGCATCGTCAGTCCACTCCGATGGTAAACCGATCGCCGTCGTTGGCGGCGAGCACCTCGCCGCCGAAGGCGCGCGCGGCGACCGAGGCGGGATCCGTGCCCTCGATCGCCGGATAAAAGTGCGTGAGTACCAGGCGGCGGGCGGCGGCGGCGCCGGCCAGTGCCCCGGCCTGGCTCGGGCTTAAATGTATCCCAATCGCTTGGGTATCGGGGAGCGAGCACTCCGCCAACAGCAGATCGCAGCCCTGGGCCCAACGGGCCAGGTCGTCGCTCGGGCCGGTGTCGCCGGTGTACACCAGGCGGGCATGCGCGTCCCGCACCGCGTAGGCTAGGCTCTCGTCGGTGTGCGGTGTCTTCCAGGCTTCGAGTCGTACGTCCCCAGACAGGTCCAGGCTTTCGCCCGCGGCGATTTCCGCCAACTGCAACGGATACCCCGGCTCGAGCACCCAATCCCCCAGAGCGCCCGCGAGGACCGTCATTCGGGTCCGCAATCCAACCGGCCCGATCACCCGGAGCAAAGCGCTCCGGGCGGGCAGGGTGCCCCACCGGAGCGCGAACAGCAGCATGGGCAGCTCACCCCAGTGATCGGGGTGGAAGTGGGTCACGGCTACGTGGGTCACGTCGGGCCACGGGACCGCGTGCCGGGCGGCTCGGTGGAGCATCCCCGCGCCGCAGTCGAGCAACAGGCGGACCTCCCCGGTGGCCACCCAGTGAGCCGGCGCCGTGCGGTGGGCCGACGGCGCCACGGTGCCGCTGCCCAGCACCACGAGTTCCATGGTCACGGCGGCCCCAAAAACACGATACGCTTGAAAAAGGTCCCATCCGGCGTCACCAGCTTGACGAGATACACGCCCTGCCGCACGACCGTGCCATCCTCCGTGCGCCCGTCCCACTCCAGATTCGCATCGCAGCGTCCACCCGCAGCGCCCCCGGGTCGGCCGTACCGTCCCGCAGGCAGTGGGTCGGGAAACGCGTCGCCGGGGATCAGCGTGCGTACCCGGTGACCCCGCAGATCCAGGATCTCGAGCCGGACGCTGCCCGAGGTGGCGAGGTCGAACCAGAAGCACGTGGCCGCGAGGCCGAGGGCGCGGTTGGGGAACGGATTGGGGAAGTTCTGGAACAGCAGGGTGACGGGCGGGACGCTCCCGTCCACCACCACGAACGCCCCCTGGCTCTCGGTCGTCGCCGTATCGCTCCCCAGGTGCGACACCACGCGCCAGCGGTACGGGGTGTTCAGTTCCAGATCGCTGGCCGGCGTGAACGCGGTGGTGTCCAGCCCGGCGGCCCGCATGACGACCTCGCGATTGTCGGTCCGGAAGATCTCCACGTCAAACCGGAACGGGCCGGGCGGGCTCACCACGGCCGGCGCGGTCCAGCGGAGCGCGGGGCGGGCGTCGCGCACGGTGGTGCCGGCCGGATCGTCCAGGGTCAGGAGGTCCGCCCAGGCGGGCACCACGAATTGGGCGTCCGTGGTGAGCGCCAGGACCGCGGAATCCGCGGCCGTGGCTTGCAGCGTGAAGCTCAGGCGCCGCCCGGGTCGCTGTGCCCGGCCCAGGATCGCCTGGGTGGCGGTCAGCGCGGTGTCGAGCAGGACCACCTGCGGGCTGGTGTCCGCGCGGGTCACGGTCAGCCGGTAGCTCACCGGGTTGCCGAAGGTGGGGACCCCCGGCGTGCTCCAGGCGAAGGTTGGAGTCACCGCGGTCAGGAGCGAATCCCTGGGGGTGGAGACCACGATGCCGTACGGAAAGGTCGCGGCGGCGAGCACGTCCGGGAGTCCCCAGCCGCGGTTGTTGTCGGGTCGAGGGGCGCCGTTGCCCGCGCGGCGCAGCGCGTCCCGCGCCTCGACGCCGGTGAGCTGCGGGTGAATCTGGCGCAGCAGGGCGGCGGCGCCGGCGATGAGCGGCGCCGCGAACGAGGTTCCGTTGAGGCGGCCGAAACTGCCGGATGCCTGTGTGTCGAGCACCCAGACGGCAACGCCCGGGGCGGTAACGTCGGGTTTGGTGCGGCCGTCGGCGGTGGGGCCCCGCGAGCTGAACGCCGCGAGGGCGCCCGTGGAATCTTCGGCCCCCACCGCCACCACGGAGTCGCCGTCGGCCGGCGTGGACAGCGTCTGCTGGCCCGGCCCCTCGTTGCCGGCGGAGGTGACGACCGTGATGCCGCGCTGGGCCGCGATGTCCGCGGCGATGGTCGTCACGGCGATGTCGCCGTTCAGCTGGCTGGCCGGGTACGAGAAGTTCTCGCTGGGGTCGAATACCCGATAGCCCAGGCTCGACGAAACGATGGTGGCGCCGAGCGAGGCGGCCCACTCCAGAGCAGCCACGTAGTTGTCTTCTTCGACCCGGCGCTCGGAGCGCACGTCCTCCGTCTTCGCCAGGATGTACTGGGCGTCGGGAGCCACGCCGATCAGGGTGCCCGGTACGTTGGCCGCCAGGAGCGACCACGTCGCGGTGCCGTGCCGGGAGGCGCCCGGGGCGTCGGGTGGCTGGTTGCTGACCACGGCGTCGTTGAACACGAAGTCCCGCTGGGCGATCACGTTGGCCGACCCGAACGCCGCCAGCCCGGTCTCGAAGCCGGTGTCGAGCATCGCGATCCGCACCCCGCTCCCGCGGAACCCACGGTCCACCAGGGAGAACAGGCGCAGCCGCCGGAACGGCATGGCGGAGGGTCCGTAGAGCGAGTCCTGCGCCGTGGCGGCCGGTGCCCGAGGCACCGGGGGGAAGGGCGTGGGCGGAGGTGGTAAGGGGGCACGGAACCGGGCGACTGGCTGGATGCGGTCGAGCAGCGCGCTGGTCCGCAGCTCCTGGAAAGCGGCCCGGTTGAGGTTGGCGGACACCGCGTGCAGCCAGTCCGATCGTCGGCGCACGGTGCCGCCGGCCTGTTCCACCAGGGCAACGGCGTCGTCCAGCGCGTAGGGCGGTCGCACGAACAGCCACAGGGCCACGGTGCTGTCGCGTTGCAGCAGGCGCTCCGCCGCCGGTGAGACGGTGGGCTGCTGCGCCTCGGCCGCCGCTGCGAGGATGGAAAGCGCCACCAGCGTTCCCACCCGGAAGGGTGGGCTCAGACCGGCTCGACCTCGCCCAGGCGCACGCCGACGATGGTGGAAACGCCGGGCTCTTGCATGGTGACGCCGTAGACGGCGTCGCAGGCCTGCATGGTGCGCGGGTTATGCGTGATCACGATGAACTGGGTCTGCGACTTGAACTCGTTGAGCAGGCGCACGAACCGTGCGACGTTGGCATCGTCCAGCGGCGCATCCACCTCGTCCAGCAGGCAGAACGGGCTCGGCTTGGTGAGGTAGATGGCGAACAGCAGCGAGATAGCCACCAGGGTGCGCTCGCCCGAGGATAACAGGTGGATACGTTGGGTCCGCTTGCCCCGCGGCGCGGCCCGGATCTCGATGTCGCTGGTGAGCGGGTCGCTTTCGTCCGCCAGCCGGACCTCGCACTCGCCGCCTTCGAACAACGCCTCGAACACGGACCGGAAATGGTCCCGGATGGCGCCGAAGGTCTCGACGAACATGGTGCGGGCGGTCTGGTCGATCTCGCGCACCGCCTGGAGCAGCGCGTGGCGCGCGTGTACCAGGTCGTCGCGCTGGCCGGTGAGGAACTCCAGGCGCTTGACCTCCTCGGCGTGTTCCTCCACGGCGAGGGCGTTGACCGGCCCCAACGCCTCGATCGCCTGGGCCAGCCGTTCGGCTTCCTCCTGAAGGGCCTCGGGGTCGCCGGCGACGTCGGGCGCGCCGGCGAGGAGCTGGTCAATGGGTTTGTGCCACTCGCCTTCCACCCGCTCCACCATGGCTCGACGCCGGGCGGTGGTCTCGGCCTCCCGGAGCTCGAGGCGGTGGGCCTCTTCGCGGAGCTCGAACACCTGCGTCCGGCTCGCTTCCACCGCGGACTCGGCTGCGCGGAGCGCCTCCTCGGCCTCGCCCACCCCGGCCTCCGCCTGCTGCGCGGCCGCCTGGAGCTGCTGCACCTGCACCCGTCGCTCGGCCAGCTGGTCGGTCCACTGGGCCCGCTGCTGCGCCAGCGCCGCGGTCTCGGTGGCGATCTCGGCCAGCTCGGCTTCGAGCCGGCGGATGGTCGCTTCCGCCTGCGCCAGCCCCTCCGACGCCCGGCGCTCCCGCTCGCGCGCCGCGTCCTCCCGCGCCGACACCTGGGCTTCCTCCACCTGCCAGTGTACCCGGCGCTCGCGCGCGGCCTCTTGCTGAGATTCGAGGTCGGCCAAGCCTAAGCGCTGCGCCTGCAACCGCTCGTCCAGACGGGCGCGCTCCTGCTCGGCGGCGGTCCGAGCCGTCTGGATCTCGCGCAGGCGGCGCGCTCGTTCGTCCAGGTGGCGCCGGGTGCGAGCCAACGCGTCCTCCACCTCGGTCCGTTCGCGCTCCAGGCGTTGGAGCTGGCGTTCGGCGTCGTCGTTCCCCGCCTGCGCCTCGCGCAGCGCCACGCGCGCGCGGTCCAGCCGCGTCGCGGCCGTGGCCAGCGTGGCCTCCGCCTCGCTGTGGGCCCGTTGCGCGGCGGCGACCGCCTGGTCCAGCTCGCCGCGGCGCGCGGCCAGGCGGGTGCTGTCCTCCTCCAGCGCCGCCAGCTCGGCGCGGCGACTCAGCAGGCCGCCGCCGCCGTCGCCGGACAGGAACACCGCGCCGCTGGTGCGCCGGATGGATGTGCCCTCGGGGTCGAGCAAGACGTCGCCGGCCACCAGCCCGGCGACCCAGGGCCCCGCCGGCTCGTCCGCGTCGAGCCCCATCGGAAGGCGAGCGCCGGCCGCCCGCGGCCCCGGGCTCACCGGCAGCAACACCAGCGGCCCGGGCCGCGTCTCTCCGTGCCACTGCCGGACCGCCTCCACCGCGGCCTCATCCCGCACCAGCACGGCGTGCAGCCAGTCCGCGAACAGCCGCTCCGCCAGCCGCGCCGAGGCGGTGGAGGTCCGCACGAAGTCGCTCAAAGGTCCCAGCACCGCGCCCGGGCCGAAGGTGTCGCGCACCTGCATCAGCTGCCGCGCCGCCGGCGCCAACCCTACCCGCTCGCGCTCCAGCTCGGCCAGGGCGTCACGACGAGCGACCGTCTGGGCTTGCGCTTCGTCGGCCGCCCGCAGCTCCACCCGCAGTGCCGCCTCGGATTCGCGGCGCGACGACAACTCGTGGCGAGCCCGCTCGTGCTCACCGGTTGCCTCGTGTTGCTCCCGCTCCCGCGCCGCCAGGGTCCGGCGCGCCTCGTCCACTCGCGCGCGGGCCGCTGCGCACTCGCGCTCCGCCTGCGCCAACCGCTCCACCAGATCTGCTTCCTGCTCCTTGAGGTCCGCCGTCTCTCGCTCCACCACGCCCTGCTCGGCGTGCAGCGCCCGCTCGGTGGCGCCATGGTCCTGGAGCGCGTCTTCCAACTGGCGCACCGTGTCCCGCTGCGCCGCCAGGCGGTGGCGGGTGGTGTCTTCGCTGGCGGTGCGCAGGTCCAGCTCGGTCTGGACCGATCTCCGTGCGGTCTCCGCGGCGGCCCGCTCCTGGGCCGCGGCGTCCCGCTCCCGCGTGGCCTGCTGCGCCGCGTCGCGCGCCTGATCCCGCTCGACCTGGGCCCGAGTGTGGCGCTGGGCCGCGTTGTCCAGCCGCTCCCCGGCCAAGCGCGCGTCGCCCTCCAGACGCCCCACTTCCAGCTGGGCCGCTGCCAGCCGCCGTTCCACCTCGGCGCGGCGCGCCTCCGCCGTGGCGCGCGCCTGCACCCGCGTTTCGCGCTGGCGCTCACGCGCGGCCAGCTGCTCCTGCGCGGCGGGAGCCCTCAGGCTGAGCGCCTGCCGCTCGGCGGCGAGGCTGGCGCCGCCTGCGTCCAGCGCCGCCAGGTCGTGCCGGGCGAGCGTCATCACGATGGCGAACCGCTCGTCGCTGAATTGCCGGTGGCGCTCCGCCTTGCCGCGCTGGCGCGCCAGGCTGCGCGCCTGGGTCTGGACTTCGGCGATCAGGTCCTCCAGCCGAACCAGGTCCTCGGCGGTTTTCTCCAGCCGCCGCTCGGTGGAGGTCTTGCGGTCACGGTACAGACCGATACCCGCCGCTTCCTCGAACAACGAGCGCCGCTCTTCCGCCCGGTCCGACAGCAGGCGATCGATCATCCCGGCCTCCATCACCACGCCGGCGTCGCTGCCGAGGCCGGTGCCGCGCAGCAGGTCCTGCACGTCCCGCAGCCGCACCGGTGATTGATTGATCAGGTACTCGCTGAGCCCGCTCCGGGTCAGGCGGCGGGTGATGGCGACTTCGTGGTAGGCGATGGGGAGCCCCCCGTCGCCGTTATCGAAGATGAGCGAGACCTCGGCGAGGCTCACCGGCTTGCGCTTGACCGAGCCGTGGAAGATCACGTCCTCCATGCGCAGGCCGCGGAGCAAGCGGGTCCGTTGCTCGCCCAGCACCCAGCGCACCGCGTCGGAGATGTTGGACTTGCCGCAGCCGTTGGGGCCTACCACCGCGGTCACCCCCTCGTCGAACGCGAGCTCGACGGGTACGGCGAACGACTTGAATCCCGACAGCTCGAGCCGGGCCAATTTCATCGTCTGGTCCCCATTCGGTACGCGAGCGTGGCCGTAAGGCCGGTCAGCCGAAGGAGAGAGTCGGCCGCGCGGGCCTGGTCCGGTGCTTCGAACGCGCCCACCAGGACCTGAGCCGATCCACCGGGCGCGGGAACAATGTACGCCGCCACCCCCCGCCGACGAAGCCCCTCGGCGATCTCGCGGGCCGCCTCCGGAGCCGCTTCGCGCCCCACCAGGAACGCGTGGGGGGTTCGGAGAATGGTCCCGTTGGGACGCTCCACCGCGCCGCGGCGCCACAGCGCGCGCAGCAGTGAGTCGGCATCGCCGGGCGTGGGGAAGGCCCCGATGATCACTCGGAACCATAGCCCCTGGTGCCCCAACCGTACCGGGCTCACGGTCACCGCGTCGGCATCGCTCCAGTCTTGGGCGTACACCGTCGCCTGGTCCGCCTGGCTGAAGGCGGCTACCTGCACACTGTAGAACAGGGAGTCTCCGGGATCGGGAGGCGCGGGTGTCGGGGTCGCCGCTGGGAACGACGCCGAGGAGGTATCGGGCACCCGTTCCTCGGCCACGGCCGCGGGCTGTGACCCATCCGAGCCCACGCCGAACACGACGGCCAGGATCGCGGCGAGCCCCACCACGCCCACGGCCGCGATGATGCCGGGACGGACCACCGGGTGCCGGGGCGGCGGTCGCCGGCCCAGGGACGGCCGCCGCGCTGGAGGCGGCGTGGGACGAGGCGCCGGCCGCTCGTTGCATACGATGGCGATCAGCGGAGTTCCCCGCTTCAGCCGCTCGCCGATCCCGGGGAAGGTGAGGCCGTCGGGTGCGTACCCGACCGGCGCGAGCACCACCAGACCGTCCAGCTCCAGGTTCAGGCGGGGCAGGGCCCCCGGCGGAACGAACAGGAGCAGGAGCGCTCCCTCCTGGCGAAAGCCGCGCGCCAGCCGCTGCCATCGCTCATTGGCCCAGACCTCGTTCGGATCGGTGGGGACGGTGCCGACCGAGATGAAATACAGGTCAGGCTCCTGTTCGCGGGCGACGTGCCCCATCGATACGCCGAAGATGAACGCGTCCACGATGCCCTCACCGGCGGTGTCCTTGGCGCCCGGGTGCAGGGCGGGACGCTCCAGATCCAGGTCCACCAGGCCCACCCGGCGCCCGGTGCGGGCAACCGCCCGAGCGGCGTCCCAGGCGGCGGACGCCGCCCAGGCCACGTCGTTGGTCGCCGGCGTGACGGCGATGACGGTGCAATCGGCAAAGAGGGTGGCGGCGAGGTTCGGGAAGTGCGTCGGGGTAACTTCCCGTGGCGTCATCGGGGTGGTTCCTGCCCCTCGCGCGTGAAGATCCAGAAAGGCCGGCCGAGCTTCCTCCCGATGGCCTCCGCCGCCTCGCGGGTGGGGTAGGGGCCCAGGACCACTCGATAGGGCTCTTCCGGTGTGGCGGGCGGCAGCACCACGGATTGCATGCCAGCCGCGCGCAGGTTGCGCGCCAGATCCTGGGCCCAGGCTTCGTTGGCGGTGCTGCTCACCTGTACGTAGATCGCCTCACCGGAAGCGACCGGCACGGCGGCCGCGGCCGTGTCGGCGGCCAGCTGAAGGGCGGGCCGCCGCGGGTCCCACGCGGCCGCCAACCAGCGATCCCGTGCACCTGCCGCCACCCGTCCCCCGACGGTGAGCGAATCCGGTGTGTGTGCCTCGATGTCCTGGCCGTGGGCCACCAGGATGCTCCCGTCCGGTGCGACGGCCGGAAGGTCCTCGCGCCAGGATGCCGGCAGCGTGCCCAACAGGTGGGCCGCTGCCGGGTCCACCAGCCAGATCGAGTCGCCGCTCGCTGGGCGAATCAACAGGAGGCGACCCAGGGGATCCACTCGCAACGCGCTGGCGCGTCCGGGGAGCCACAAGCGCTCGGCCGGTTCCAAGGACGTGCGATCCAGCATGAGTAGCTGCTCGTCCGCGGTCGCCACGTAGATGCGGTGCTGGGATGGAGAAAGCCCGACGGCGTCTGGCGCATCAGCGAGCGGGCGGAACCGTCGCCGGGTCGAGTCCGCGGGGTCGAGCACCACCAGCCCGGAGTCCACGGCGACCACGGCCAGGTCGCCCCAGTTCGACACCGCGATGGGACCATTGGGGATGCGCTGCGTGACCGGGGGCTTGCCGTCCGACAGCGCCACCAGCCGGCGCTCGCGCGGCGTCCGCACCAGCGCCACCAACCGTTCGGACCCGCCGCCCCACACGGCCTCCGGCAACGGGTCCAGCTTGCCGGGCCAGGGCGTCACGGTGCGGTAGCTGAGGGCGCCCACCGAGCCGTCGCCCCGGACCAGATGCAACACGCCGGTGGGGCCCATGGCCGCGGCCACCACGGTCGTGTCAATGACCCGCGCCCGACCGGTCGTAAGGTCCAGGGTGGTGAGCTCGCCGCGCGCCGTGAGCAGGTAGATCTCATCCTGGTCCCGCGAGAACCCCACCATCCGCTCGACCGCGAGTCCGGGTGTGCGGAAGCGCCAGGCGGCCTCGTCGAGCCAAGGCAGGACGTACAGGCGGGCGTCCGCGCCACGCTCGCCGGCGAACCGAAACACCACGGCCTTGAGCGCTTCGGCCGACACGCGGTGCTCGGCCATCGCGGTCTTGATGGGGTTGGAGGTGCCGGGGCTACAGCCCTGAAGGCCTACGAGCAGCGGCAGAAACGGGAGGGCTAACTTGGCGTAAGTCACCACGGAGCTTAAAGATAGGCACCGCGAACGGGCCGGACAATAGGGCGAAACGAGGTTGTCAGTTGTCGGTTTTCGGTGATCGGCACATGCGACCACCGAAAACTGAGAACCGATAACCGTGTGTCTCTAGAACGTCGGTCCGATACTGAGTGTCCAGTAAGCCGACTTCCCCGGCCGGTCGAGCGGCTTGGCGTAGTCGGCGCGGAGGATGAGGAAGCCCAGGATGTTGCCGCGGATGGAGGCGCCCCAGCTCTTGAGCGGCTGGCGCACCACGTCGGCGTTCTCACCCCGTGTGCGGCTCCACACCAGCGTACCGTCGCCGGTGCCGTGCCGGCGATCCCACGCGAGCCCGGCATCGAAGAACAGGGCGCCTTCGATGGGGGGCAGGCGCACGGGCAGGATGCCGAGCGTGAGATTGCTGATCAACGGGAAGCGCAGCTCGAAGTTGGCCAGGGCGATCCGAGACCCGATCATCTGGTCCAGCACCGAGCACCCGGTCACCGACCCGCCCAGGTCGATGAGGCATTCGTTCCGCCGGAACGAGCCGGCCGTGTACCCGCGGATCAGGTCCGGGCTCCCCAGGAAGATGGGGAACTGGCTATCGTCGCGTCCCAGGCGGCCAAAGAACATGAGGCGGCTGGCGAACACGATGGGACCGACCAGCTGGTCGTAGCGGCGGTAATCCGCCAGGAGCTGGTGGAAGCGCCACCCGCCGAACGCCGGCGCGTACTCGAACCGGCTGCGCCGGCCGATGAACGGGCCCACGTACAGCGAAATCGAGTTGTCGTTCACCAACGCGAGGCTGGGCTGCAGGTAATTGACCGCGCCCAGGCCGTCGGTATCGAGCCGTTCATCGAGCAGGAAACCGGACGAAGGATCGAAGTACTGCGAGAACGCGAGTCGGGCGCGCGAGATGCGGCTGGCGCGGAGCCCCAGCTCCAGGCGCTGGAAGCGGCTGAAGGGTCGCGATGCCTCGGCGAATGCGGTGCGGACGACGTACCGGTCGAGCTGGGTGGTGAGTTGGCCGCGGCCCAGCGAGTCGGTGCCCAGGGACGTTCCCGAGTAGAAGAAGATCGGCTGCTGCTGATACCCCGCGGCCCAGTTCACCCGGTGGTTGAGGTTGGCATAGACCGTGAGGATCTGGGCTTCCTCGATCCGCCCGTTGACCTCGCCCGCCAGGATGAGCCGGTGGTTGCCCAGCATGTCGGACAGCGAGATGGCGGTGCCGCCGAAGAACCCGTTGCCGAAATTATCGCGCTGGTAGCCCACCGACGGCTGCACCACGTAGTCGGGGGCGAGCTTGGCCGAGTAGCGCTTGAGCGTGAAGGCAGAGGTGTCCGGCAATGCCAGGGTGGCGCTGTCGAGGAGCGCCCTGACGGACACCGGCTCCGGGCCGGCGGCGTGGCCGCTGCCGGGATCGGCCGCCGACGCGCGGAAGCCGCCCTGTATCCGGTAGACCGACGCCGTCACCAGCGGCGCCGCCTGGGGAACCTGGTCCGGGGGCGGGGCGGCCACCGTGTCGCGGGGCGCGGGGTCGGCGGCCTGGGCAATCACCGGCGTGGCCGGCCGGTACGGGAGCTGTTTCAGCGATCGCGGATTGTCGATCACGTAGACGTTGTAATCGCCCTTCTCGTAATACGTGATCGCGAGGCGGTCCGCCTGGCCGGCCCAGGAAATGACGGGCGAGATCGGCGTGATGCCGGAGATGCCGGTGAACGCGCTGGTGAGCTGGTAGACCTCCCGATCCGTGAGGTCGTACAGGAACACGTTGGAGATGCCGCTGCGGTCGGAGACGAAGGCGATCGACAGGCCGTCCGGCGCCCACTGGGGGTTGATGTTTTGCCCGGCCATGTGATCCAGCAGCTCGATGTGCCGGTCGCCGAAGTGGTACAGCGCGATGCGCAGCGGACCGAAGAACAAGGTCTCCAGGTCGGTCTGGCCTCCGCGATCGGTGGCGAAGGCGATGGTCTTGCCGTCGGGGGACCACACCGGATGCAGCTCGGCGTACCGGTCCTGGGTCAGGCGGGTGAATCCGCCGCCGTCCGCCCCAATCACGAACAGATCGGAGAGTCCGCCGTCGTAGCCGGTGAACACCAGCTGGGTGCCGTCGGGCGACCACGATGGATTGGTGATGCCGTGGAGCGGCAGCTGGATGCGCCGGTGCACCCGCTTTCGTGCCACGTCGAAGATCACCAGGTCGTCCTGGCCGCCGTGCTTGGCGGCGATCGCGAAGTAGCGGCCGTCAGGCGCCCAGGAGCCGGTCGAGTAGATGAATCGCAGGCTCTCGAAATCGGAGCTGAAGGCGCTCTTGATCAAGCGGCGCTTGACCTTCCCGGTCTCCCCGTCCGCGAGGTAAAGGTCCACGAAGAACGAGTTGCCCTCGGACAGATAGGCGACGTTCTTGCCGTCCGGAGACAGGGCGGGGGAGAGGTGCAGCGTGCCTCTGGAGCGCCGCTGGGTCAGCAGCGACTGGGAGAAGCGCCGGGCGGACTGTAACTCGGCGATTTCGGGCAGGTAGGTGCGCTGCACCGTTTCGCGCCATTCGTCGGACAAATCGTCCAGCGACATCCCCAGAGCGCGCCGGAAGCCGTCCTCGATCCCGGCGCTCGCCACGGCGTGGAGCACCTCGCCCACCACGGCGTCGCCCCAGCGCTCGCCGATGAACGACCAGATGGCGTGCCCGAAGCGGTAGGGGAAGATGTAGGGGTTCCAGGTAAGCTCCTCGATGGTGGGGAGCTGTCCCTCGAGCGCGGCGTCGCGCAGCCACATGGCCGTCTGCGGCGTGGTGGGGCCGAGCGACAGGTACTCCGCCATGCCTTCCATGAACCAGAGCGGTGGATTGACCTGGATGAGCCGCTGGATGCCGCCGCCGATGCGGCCGCGGGCGAACACGTCGAACTGGAACTGGTGCACGATCTCGTGTTGCAGGACGTGCTCGAAGTCGGCGTAGGCGCCGGTGAAGGGCAGCAGGATGCGGTGGCGGAACGGCTCGGTGACCCCGCCGGTTCCCTCGCCGATGTCGGTGACGTTGTTCTGCTGGAACTCGGTGTGCGACGCGTAGAGGATGAGCGGCTGTCGCTCGCGATACTGATGGTTCAGCACCCGCGCGAGCCGCGCGTAGGCCCGTTCGGCCATGCGGGCCGCGTCCAGCGCGGCCTCGCGCTCGGCGGCGTGGTAGTAGACGTCGAAGTGCTCGGTCTGCGCGACCGCGAAGTTCAGCTGGCGGTACTGGACCTTGTTCTGGCCGAAGTACTGGGCGGACGCCGCCCGGCCGGTCCCCAGGCCGACCAGGCCCAGCCATACGATGCTCCCCACGATGGTCCGCCGCATGACCCGCTCCCCGCTCCCGCTAGGATGGGTACGCACCGGTCGAGTGCGCCGGCGCGTCCGCCCAGAGCCGCTCGAGCTGGTAGAACTCGCGCAGCGATGGGTGGAAGACGTGCACCACGAAATCCACGAAGTCGATCAGCACCCAGCGACCGCCGGCCAGTCCCTCGACGTGATGCGGCCGCCGCCCCTCCTGGTCGCACGCCGCGAGCACATGGTCCGCCAGCGCTCGCACGTGGGTGTCACTGGATCCCGAAGCGATGACGAAATAGTCGGTCGCGTCGCTCAGCTGACGGAGGTCGAGTACGACGAGGTCGTACGCTTTGTGCTCGCTGAGGGTGCGGATGACGGTCTGGATCTCTTGGCTCCCTTCAGGCCCCCAATCGGGGACCGTCGTCCTTCCTGAATTGATAACTCCGGCCGGGCCCAAGCGCCACGGGGATGCGGGGGGCTGAACTGCGTGAGGGGTGAGGGGTAAGGGGGCCACCACCCTCACCCCTTACCCATCACGCCTTGCCGTTCCCGTCTTTCACTCCACCTGGTAGCAGACCCCCCACGCCCCGGGCCCGATGTGGGCGCCCAAGGCGGCGGTGACCGGCTGTACCAGGCAGTCCACCGGGGTGTAGCGTCGCCGGATTTCCATCTCCAGCTCGCGGGCGGTGTCGGCCGCGTCGGCGTGGACGATGCCGAAGCGCACCCGCTTCGGCATCGGCGTCAGGCGGCGCTCCAGGTGTTCCAGCACCCGTGGGATCAGCCGCTCCCGGCCGCGCACCCGGTCCAACGGCGCCACGACGCCCTCCTGATTGAGTTCCAGGATGGGCTTGAGGTCCAACCACTCGCCCACCCAGGCGCGGGCCCGGCCGATCCGCCCGGAGCGCAGCAGGTGCTCGAACGTATCGAGCGTAAACAACAGGCTCGAGCGCTCCCGGATGCGCCGCAGCTCCTCGGCGATCGCGGGAGCGCGCATGCCGTCTGCTGCCAGCTCCGTGGCCCGCAGCGCCAGGAGCCCCAGGCCCAGGCTGGCGGTGTGCGAGTCGAACACCGTGACCCCGGCGAACTCCGGGGTCCGGGCCACGGCGGCCGCCGAGGCGTAGGTGCCCGAGAGGGCCCCGGACAGGATCAGCGCCAAGACGTCCTCCGCCTGCGCCAGGCCGTCGAGAAAGGCCTGGTGAAACGCGCCCGGCGCCGGCTGAGACGTGGTGAACCGGGTTCGCTCGTGGCGCATGCGGCGGTACAGTTCCGGGCTGGTGATATCCACGCGGTCCAGGTACACCTTGTCGTTCTCGATCACCTGCACCGGCACGATGATGATGCCCAGGCGGTCGGCCAGGTCGTCCGGCAGGTCGCACGAAGAGTCCACCACCACCGCCACGGGCCGGTGAGCTCGGGCCAGCCGCCGGTGTTGCTCTTGCACGTCTTCCGCCTTCCGCGCCGCGATCACGCCCCAGCCCTGGGCCAGCGCGAAGACTTCTTCCGGCTGGTCCGTGTGGACGTGCACCCTCAGCAGATCACCGTCGGCGAGCACCACGATGGATCCGCCCAAGCTGCGGAGTCCGGCCCGCACGGCCGTGGCCGGCGGGAGACCGCCCCCGCGCACCAGCACCTCGGTGCAGAACCGATAGTCGCGCTCGTGTTCGACCTGGGCCAGCGCCGCCGCCGAAGGCGTCTCGGACGGCGCACGCTGGCGCGCGAAATGGAGCGGGTGACCCTCGATCAATCGCATGATGCCCTCGAGGGCCTGTACGAAGGCCTTGGCGCCGGCGTCCACCACGCCGGCCTCTCGCAGCACGGCGAGCAGATCGGGCGTGCGCGCCAGCGCGGCGC
>Ga0209619_10001517_pt1 | contig 17050 bp, 15 predicted proteins | sample Rifsed16ft3_FD_184011 | JGI IMG/M metagenome (GOLD analysis project Ga0209619, IMG submission 184011) | Soil microbial communities from Rifle, Colorado, USA - sediment 16ft 3 (version 2) | ecosystem: Environmental > Terrestrial > Deep subsurface > Rock core/Sediment | place: Rifle, Colorado... | reverse complement strand
CGAGGGAGTCATCCTCATCGCCGCCACCAACCGGCCCGACGTGCTCGATCCCGCGCTTCTCCGGCCGGGCCGCTTCGACCGCCGGGTGGTGGTCTCGCTCCCCGACGTCGCCGGGCGCGAAGGTATCCTCAAGGTGCACACCAGCCGCATTCCGCTCGCGAACGACGTGAACCTCTCGATCCTGGCCCGGGGGACCCCCGGTTTCTCGGGCGCCGACCTCGCCAACATGGTGAACGAAGCCGCCTTGAACGCCGCCCGCCGCGGGCAGAAGGTGGTGAAGATGGCGGACTTCGAGGAGGCGAAGGACAAGGTGCTGATGGGCTCGGAGCGGCGCTCCCTCATCATGAGCGACCACGAGAAGCGGACCACCGCCTTTCACGAGGCGGGGCACGCGGTGGTCGCGGTCTTCATCAAAGAGGCCGATCCCATCCACAAAGTGACGATCATCCCCCGGGGCATGGCGATGGGGGTCACCATGCTCCTTCCGGAGTCCGATCGCTACAGCCACGACCGCGACTACGTCGAGGCGATGATCGCGGTGAAGATGGGCGGACGCATCGCCGAGGAGATCATCCTCAACCAGTTGACCACCGGCGCCCACGACGACCTCGAGAAGGCGACGGAGCTCGCCCGCAAGATGGTCTGCGAGTGGGGCATGAGCGAGAAGATGGGTCCCCTCACTTTCGGAAGGCGAGAGGAGCAGATCTTCCTCGGGCGGGACATCGCGAGACACCAGGATTACTCCGAGGACACCGCGATCAAGATCGACCAGGAGGTCAAGCGCATCGTCGAACAGAATTACGCGCGCGCCCGGCACATCCTGACGGAGCATCGACCGCTCCTGCAGAGGGTGGCAGAGGCGCTCCTCGAGCGCGAGGTGCTCGACGCCGAGGAAGTCCGGATGCTGATCGAGGGACTGCCGCTGAAAGCGCGTGAGTCCGTCGACGAGGCAGCCCCGGAAAAAGCGGATGCCAAGGAGTCGAAGGAGAAGGAGCGGAAGCCCGCCCTGACCCCTCCCATCCTGCAGAATCCGGGGAGCGTCACCCAAACTTAGGAAGTGTAAGAAAAGGGGATGGGGAGATGGGAGGAGATGGGGAGATGAATCAGGACCTATTGGCCAATTTATCTCCCTATCTCCTCCTGTCCCCTTATCCCCCTTGCATTTGGATTTCTTCTTTGCGCCCTTGCGCCTTTGCGCCTTTGCGTTTCTTCCGGATCCGTTCCCGTAATTGAGGAGCGAAGGTACTAAGCTAGCGAGCTAGCTCAACCGCGGCTTCGTCGAAGCGCTCGGCGATTCATCGAAAGGCCGGAAGTGAGCTCTCTGACCTTCCGAGCGAAGAACGAGAGACTGAAGCTAGGGGAGACGACCGCTCTCATGGGAGTGGTGAACGTCACCCCCGATTCTTTCTACGCCGGAAGCCGTCGTCTCGACCCCGACCGGGCGCTCGCCTTCGCCCTCGAACTGGTGGAAGCGGGCGCCGACATCGTCGATATCGGGGGCGAGTCCACCCGTCCGGGGGCTTCCCCCACCGACGTCGAAGAAGAGATCCGTCGGGTGGTGCCGGTGGTGGCGCGACTTCGCCCTCTATCCCGCGTCCTCATCTCCGTCGATACCCGAAAGGCGGCGGTGGCGGAACGGGCGCTCGACGCGGGGGCGGACATCGTCAATGACATCTCCGCTCTCGGCGACTCCCGAATGGCGGACGTCGTCGCCCGGGCGAAAGCGGGTCTGGTGCTCATGCACATGAAGGGAACGCCCTCGACGATGCAGGCTTCGCCCTCCTATCGAGACGTGGTCGCCGAGGTCAGGGAGTACCTCGGGCGCGCGATCGAGAAAGCGGAGTCGTCCGGAGTTGCGAGCGATTCCATCCTGGTCGATCCCGGCATTGGATTCGGCAAGACTCTGGAGCACAATCTCACTCTCCTCAGAAACCTCGCGGCGCTATCGCAGCTTTCGAAGCCGATCCTCGTCGGGACCTCGCGCAAGAGCTTCCTCGGACGGATCCTCCCGGGAACGGCCGAGGAACGGATCCTCGCGACCGCGGCGAGCGTCGCCTGCGCGGTGATTCTCGGGGCTTCGGTGGTGCGGGTGCACGACGTCCGCGAGATGCGCCAGGTGGTGGCGGTGGCCGATGCCATCAAGAACCAGGGGATCGAAGGAAGACCCAAGGGGCCTGTGGGAGGAGTCCTTTCGGTCTCCGAGGGGGCGCCATGAGCGGGCCCACGGACGAGCTCGTCCAGTTCCTCGAGGCGCTCGGACAAAGGCTCTCGTGGATCGCGGTCCTCGACATCGCCATCGTCAGCTATCTCATCTACAAGCTCCTCCAGCTCATCCGCGGAAGTCGCGCTTTCCAGATGGTCGTGGGGACGCTGGTCCTCGTGGTCTTCTTCTTCGCCTCCCAGTGGGCGGAGCTTTCGACCGTCAACTGGATCCTCCAGAAATCGCTCGCCTACATCGGCTTCGCGATCATCGTGCTCTACCAGCAGGAGCTCCGTAAGGCGCTCGCGCAAATCGGACAGGCGCCGCTCTTCCGGTTCCTGAATCCTTCGTCGAGCCAAGGGACGCTCGATGAAATCGCGTTCGCGGTGCGGAGCCTCGCGCAGCGCCGCATGGGAGCCATCGTCGTTCTCGAGCGCGACACCGGGCTCCGGGGATACGTCGAGGGCGGCATTCTTCTGGACGCCGTCGTCAATTACGACCTGCTGCTTTCGATTTTCAATCCCAAGTCCCCCCTTCACGACGGCGCCGTCATCATCCAGGGAGACCGGATCGCCGCCGCCGCGTGCTTCCTTCCCATCTCCATCAACCCCCAGCTCTCGAAGGAGCTCGGCACCCGGCACCGGGCGGCGATCGGCATCACCGAGGACACCGACGCCGTCGCCATCGTGGTCTCAGAGGAGACGGGGAAGGTGAGCCTGGTGGAGGACGGCGCCATCGCCTCCGGTCTCGAGGTGGAATCATTCCGATCGCGGCTCAAGGAAGCCATGGGGCAGGCGGAAGCGCCGGCTTCGGCTCGCGAGGCCGCGGAAGCCCCGGTCAAAGAAGCCGCGGTCGAAGAGACCGCGGAGGCGCGTCCGGCGAAGCGATGAGAGAGCATCTGGGTCTCAAACTGATCTCCCTCCTTCTCGGGTTTTCATTGTGGTACGCGGTGGCGCGCGAGCAGGAAGCGGAGTTCTCGCTCTCCATTCCCATCGAGCTCCGGGATCTGCCCGAGGGGCTCGAGGTGATCGAAGAATCCGTGCAACAGGTCGAGGTCCGGCTTCGCGGCCCGGCGGAGATCCTCCGCCGGCTCACGCCCCAGGACGTCAACGTCGGTGTCGAGCTCGAGGACGCCGAGCCGGGGGAGCGACTCGCCTATCTCACCCCGCGGGAGGTCTCGGCGCCGTTCGGAGCGAGGGTGATGAGAGTAACCCCGGCGAGCGTCCGGATCGTTCTCGACCGCACCGTGGAGCGGACGGTCGAGGTGATTGCCCGAGTGGTGGGCTCCCCCGCCGAAGGGTTCGAGCTCTACCACATCGACCTGTCGCCGCAGAAAATCGACGTCGTGGGCCCTTCGTCCCGTGTTTCTGGCCTGGAGCAAGTGACGACCGAGCCGGTCTCCGTGGACGGGCTTCGAGAGCCTTACTCCCGCCTGGTGCGGGTCGAGCTCGATCCGCTGGTGAGGGTCGAGCGGGAGCTGAACGTCGCTCTCGCCCTCGACGTACGCGAGGAGCGCCGGCGCCGCGAACTTGCGGAAGTGGCGGTGCGGGGCATTCCGGAAGGCAAGGCCGCGAGGCTCACCCCGGGCGCGATCAAGGTCCGGGTCGAGGGTCCGAAGAGCTTCGTCGACGAGCTCCGAGCCGAGGACATTCTCGCCCAAGTCCAACTGCAGGACCTCGCGCCCGGACGACACTCCGTGGCTCCGACCATCGTCATCTCCTCTCCCAAGGCAAGCGCGATCCAGGTCCTCTCGATCGAGCCCCAAGAGATACGCGTTCACGTACAATGAACGCTGTGCGAGCGGAGCGCCCGCCTTCGCGCGAAGCGCTCCGGCGGGACCGCGCCGAAACCGAAGGGCGGAGGCGGGAGCCCGGTACTGAAGAAATGAAATCTCTTTTCGGAACCGACGGAATTCGCGGCATCGCGTACGAACCTCCGCTCGATCGCGCCACCGTGATCGGGATCGGCCTCGCGCTCGCGAGGAATCTCGACTCGTTCTCCCCGAAAGTGCTCCTCGGCCGCGACACTCGACGGAGCGGACCGGACCTCGAGCGGTGGCTCATGAGCGGGCTCGCGAAAGGAGGCGCCACCGCCGAGTCGGCGGGAGTCATCACGACGCCGGCCGTCGCTTTTCTCACCCGGAGCGAAGGCTTCGACGCGGGCGTGGTCCTTTCCGCGTCGCACAATCCCTATCGCGACAACGGCATCAAACTGTTCACCGCGGCGGGATCGAAATCGAGCGCGGATCTCGAGGCGCGGATCGCGCGCGACGTCGCCCGGAGCGAAGACGTGCCGGAGGCCACGGAGAAAAGCTCCGCCATCTCGGATCCCGACCCGCGGTTCGAGGAGCTCTACCTCGATCATCTCCTGGCGGCCGTCCCTCACGAAGCCAGGGCGCGGCTCCCCAAGATCGAGATCGCTCTCGATTGCGCGAACGGCGCCGGATACAGGGTGGGGCCGCGGCTCCTGAGGGAGCTCGGGGTCGTGGTCCATCCGCTCTTCGCCGAGCCGAACGGGGAGAACATCAACCATCTGTGCGGCTCGACCTACATGAGCGCGGTGAGCTCCGCGGTGGTCGAAAGGGGGTGCGATCTCGGGGCCGCCCTCGACGGCGACGGAGATCGGCTCTTAATGGTCGACGGAAGCGGCCGGGTCGTCGACGGCGACGCGCTTCTCCTTCTCTGCGCCCGGCGTTTGAAGAAGGAAGGACGCGCGCGCGCCGTCGTGGCCACGGTGATGAGCAACATGGCCCTCGAGCGGGCCCTCGACGATGAAGGGATGGACCTGTATCGCGCCGCGGTCGGAGACAAGTTCGTCGCCCAGGAAATGGCGGAACGTAATATCATCCTCGGCGGTGAGCAGTCGGGACACATCATCTTCGGCGACTACGGGTCGACGGGCGACGGTTTGCTGACACTCCTCCAGGTATTGCGGGTGCTGGCGCTCGAGGGCCGGAGCCTCGAAGAGCTCGGGCGGCTCGACCCGTTTCCCCAGGTCCTGGTGAACGTACGCGTGAGAGAACGCCCCGAGGTGAGGGACGTACCGGCGCTCGCGCGGGCGATCGACGAAGCCGAGCGGCGGCTCGGAAGCCGAGGCCGCGTGTTGGTGCGCTACTCGGGGACCGAGCCCTTGCTGCGCATCATGATGGAGGGGCCCGAGCGGGCGGAGATCGTGTCCCTGGCGAAGAGCGTCGAGGATGTCGCCAGGGCCGCGATCGGAGAGACGCGGTGATCGAGCTCGGAGTCACTCTTGATGCCGTAGCGCTCCTCCGGGAGTCCCGGAAGACGAGGGGCCCAGACCCGGTGTTCGCGGCGTTTCTGGCGGAGCAGGCGGGAGCTTCCGCGATCAACGTTCAGCTCAGGAGCGATCGGCGCCACATCCAGGAGCGGGACGTGCGCCTTCTACGGGAGTCCGTGGGGGTGGAGCTCAACCTGGTGATCACCCCGAGCCAGGAGATGATTCGATTCGCCCTCACCGCGAAGCCGGATCGGGTGACTTTCATCCCCGAGAGGCTCGAGTCGGCGGGCGGCGGCGGATTGGACGTGCTCCTCAACACCGCTCCGCTCAAGGAGCGCATGAGGGAGATGCGTGAGAGCTCCATTCTCCCCGGAATCTTCATCGATCCCTCGATCGATCAGGTCAAGGCGGCGCATCAGGTCGGGGCGGTTTCGGTCACCATCGCGACCGAGGCTTTCGCCGCCGCGAGCGATCAGGTGGGCCTCGCGCGCGACCGCGAGGCCATCGATCGGGAGCTTCAGAAATTCTCGGACTGCGCGCGCCTCGGGTCCAAGCTGGACCTCCACGTGAGTGCGAGCCACGGACTGACCTTGCGCAAAGCGCGGCTCTTGTTGGACATCCCGGGTCTTGCCCGGATAGACGTCGGTCACGCCCTGATTTCGAAAGCGGTCATGATCGGGTTCGCTTCCGCCGTCTCTGAGTGGATCGAGCTCCTCCACCGGCGCCCGAAAAATTGACGATCTGGTATTTCTTTGCTAAATTCAACGACTTAGGGGGCTTTTAGGCCTCGGAGGACGATGTCGAGTTGAGCTCCAAAGAGAAGCACGCCAAGATCCCGGGCGACAAGTCCGATAAGTCCACGGTCCGTGAGTACTTCGAGTCGATCTGCGTCGCCGTGATTCTCGCCCTCTTCGTGCGCACGTTCGTCTTCCAGGCATTCAAGATTCCGACGGGATCAATGGAGGAGAACCTCCTGGTCGGGGACCATCTCATCGTCAACAAGATGCTTTACGCCCCCACCGCGACCGGGCTCGAGGGCAAGCTCTTGCCGGTGCGGGAAGTGAAGCGCCAGGACGTCGTGGTCTTCAAGTTTCCCAACGAGCCCGAGCGCGATTTCATCAAGCGGGTGATCGCTCTTCCAGGCGAGCGCATCCGCATCGAGAACAAGAAGGTTTTCATCAACGGCGAGCCCCTGGACGAGCCCTACGCGCATTTCCTCGAGGTCCCGGGCACGGACGAGAACGTCTACTCCGACCCCCGGGGAGACAACATGCACGAGATCGTCGTTCCCGAGGGGCACTACTTCGTCATGGGCGACAACCGCGACAACAGCCACGACGGCCGTTTCTGGGGCACTCTGTCCGGAGACCTGCTGAAGGGGCGCGCGCTCATGATCTACTGGTCCTACGACGCCCCGGACGGACGAGACGCTTATTTCAAGGAAGGATGGGAGCGGGTCAAGGAAGTCCTGTCGGTCATTCGGTATTTCCCCACCCACACCCGCTGGAGTCGATTCTTTCATCTCGTGCGCTGACGACCCTATTCTATGGGTGATGCCCGGTCTTCTAGGAACTAGGAACCAGGAGGAATGTCGATGAGAAGCTCAAAAGGTGATCGCGGCGCGATAAGCACGGGGTTGGTCGTGGGGATCTTGCTCGTGCTGTTCGCCGCCTACGAAGCCAAACAGTTCGGCCCACTCCTCATGCACCAGTTTCAGTTCCACGACATCGTCATCGAAGCGTCGAAGTTCTCGGCGATGAAGGACGCCAACTCCGTCGCGAACGAGCTGGTGCACGAGGCGGCCGAGCTCAAATTACCCATCACCCGCGAGATGATCAAAGTGACCAAGCAGGCCACCTACACCCACGTCCAGGTCGTCTACCAGCTGTCCGCCGAATGGCTGCCCGGCAAACCCTACACCTGGACGGTGACCGTCGACGAGGAGAGCAGGATCTTCTAATCGCGCTCGTCGGCGATCAAGCCGGGCTCTTGGAGCCGCCGCCATCGGCGCGGCGCTTGAGGAACGAGAGCTTCTCGCGCTCGGCCTCGGTCTCGCTCATCAGCTGAATCAGGTTGCGCAGGTTCGCGATGGCCGCGAGGATCGAGTTCAGCACCTGCCGCTTCTGCATCTTCAGCTCGAGGATGTCCTTCTCGATCTCGTGAGCTCGTGACTGCGCCGCCTCGACGAGACGGTCGGCGGCGAGCTCGGCCTCCTTGAGAAGCATCTGGGACTGCTTCTTGGCGTTCTCCTTCAGCTCTTCCGAGGTTCGCTGGGCCGCGACCAGAGTGTTCTTCAGAATCTCCTCGCGCTGGTGATGCTCGGAGAGGAGCGCCGTCAGGCGCCGCACTTCCTCCGACATCTTCTCGTTGTCCGAGCGCAGGTGCTCCATCTCCTCCGAGACGGCGTTGAGGAACATCCTCACTTCCGCCCGGTCGAGACCGCGGAAAGTCCGTTGCTGGAACTCGTGTCGCTGGATGTCTAGTGGGGTGAGTTTCATGGCGGGGTCCTTTCTTAGTACTCGCTCGCTCTTCGCTCGCTCGCTCCCCTCGCTCCTCGCTCGGGGAGGATGGGGCCCTCCGGGCCCCGCTGTTCGGCTCGCTCTTCAATCAGTGCCGCGGGGCCCCACCCCCGCGGCTTTCTCGCTCCGGGACTCGCTTCGCTCTCCCTGCGCTCGGGCTGGGGGCTCCCGCTCGCTCTCCGGCGTCTCGGGGGCCGAAGAGCGCGGTGCCCACTCGAACGAAGGTCGCGCCCTCTTCGATGGCGACCTCGAAATCGTGGCTCATTCCCATGGAGAGCTCCCGTCCCGCGAGACCTCGGCCGAAGGCCTCAGCGCCGAGCTCCCGGAGACGGCGAAAGTACGGTCGAACGGCTTCGGGATCGGGCTCGAACGGCGGCAGTACCATCAGCCCGTCGACCCGGAGGCGCCGAAGTCCGGTCAGGTTCTCGAGCGTAGGAAGGAGCTCGATCTCCGGGAGGCCAAACTTCGTAGGCTCGGAGGCGAGATCCACCTGAACCAGCACCGGCTGCACCTTGCCGATTTCCTCGGCGGCGCGATCGATCTTGTGGCCCAGCTCGACGCTATCGAGGGAGTGGATGCGGTCAAAGAGGGCGACGGCCTTCTTCACCTTGTTCTTTTGCAGGTGCCCCACCAGGTGCCACTTGGGAGGGGCCCCATTGCGAGCCTCGAGTGCTTCGAGCGATGGGATCTTCTCTTCCGCCTCCTGTACCCGGTTCTCCCCGAGGTCAGTGACACCCGCCTCGACCGCGGAGGCCACTTCGTCGACGGTGCGGCCCTTCGTCACGGCGACCAGCGTGACGTCCGCGGAGGGCCTCCCCGCGCGGCGGCAGGCGCTCTCCATCCGATCGCGGATGGCGGCGAGACGAGAGGGGATCTCCATGTCAAAGACGACGGTCGTTCTTCCGAGTGTCCGGCTAAAAGCGTGAGAGTTCAGCTATTATACGCGCACGAACTTCGCCGTGTAAATACTCACATCTCGCCGTAGGAGGCGCTGTAGGTCGGCGCCTCCCAAACCCGGACCCGGCGCAACGTGACTTCCCGGGGAAGCCTCCGTCGCAGCTCTCCATGGAAGAAGCGCGCCAGGTTCTCCGTCGTCGGGTTCTCGCTGTCGAAAGGAGGGATCTCGTTGATGTGGCGGTGGTCGTACGGCGCGACAACTTCCTTCAGCTTCGCCTCGAGCTCGAGGAAGTCCATCACCAGGCTCGAATCGGGAAGCCCCTCGGCGGAAACGAACGCCTCCACGCGGAAGTTGTGCCCATGGAGCGGCTCCAGATCGGCTTTGTATCCGCGAAGCTGGTGGGAAGCGGCGAATGTGGTCTCTGCCGAAATCTCGTAGCGTAGCGTCATGTCGTCAATCCGGGTCCTGCCCCGCGAAGAATTTCTCGACCTCGTCGCGATCGTGGGTGAGGCGATAGGGAGGGAGGCTAGAAACGAATCGCTTTCCATAGGCCATGGTGGAGAGCCGGCTGTCGAGAACGGCCACGACACCCCGATCGGTCTTCGATCGGATGAGCCGGCCAAGTCCCTGCTTCAGCGTGAGAATCGCCATCGGCACCTGGTATTCCGCGAACGCGTTCCCGCCGGCCCCGGTGACGAAGTCCATCCGCGCCGACACCAGCGGGTCCGAGGGGACGGCGAAGGGGAGCTTATCGATCACGACCAGCGAGAGCTGCTCGCCCATCACGTCCACCCCTTCCCAGAAGCTCGAAGTCGCGAGGAGAACCGCGCCTGGAGTCTCCCGGAACGAATCGAGGATCTCTCCTCGCGAGGCCTCTCCCTGCACGAACAGTGGAAACGGCAGATTCGGCTCGAGCTCTTTCCGCACCGCGTGCAGGTTGGCGAAGCTCGTAAAAAGAAGGAATGCCCGGCCGCGGCTTGCGTCGAGGAGGCGCCGGATCTCGTCCGCGGCGCTTCCGATGAACCCGGGGTCTTTCGGCGGGGGGAGATGACGGGGGACGTAGAACAGGGCCTGGGAGCGGTAATCGAAGGGCGAAGGCAAGAGACGTCCCCGACGGGTCTCGACCCCGAGTCGTGAAGAGACATACTCGAAGGACTCGTCGACCGCGAGGGTCGCGGAAGTCAGGACCACGGCCCGCTTCCGGTCGAGGAGCATGCTTCGCAACATCGGCGCGACGCGAATGGGCGAAGAGCGGAGGGCGACCGACCGCTCGCGCCTCTCGCACCACGAGACGGCCTCGGGATCGGCGGCGTTCACGATGACCTCGAGATCGATGTCGATCTCCCCCGCCCTCCGCGAAAGGGCGACGGTGCTCTCGTCCGGCTCAGGAATCCCCTCGAGCCCCTCCTGGATCCGCGAGAGCTGTCGGCGGAAGAGGTCGATGGCGCGCTCTTGCTCGGGAGTGATGCTCTTCGGGCGGAGACGGTACCGATCTTCCTTGCCGTCCCTCGGCCGGTACGTCTGGAAGAGCTCCTGGCTCGTCCCTCGGAGCCGCTGGAGCTCCGCCAGTGCCTGTCTCACCCTCGACCTCCCGCTCCGGCCGTTCCAGGCTTTTTCCGCGTCCTGCGCGAGCTCGTCCACCCTGGCGCTACTCACCGTGAGCCCGAAGTTCGCCGTGGCCACGTCTTCGAGCTGGTGCGCCTCGTCGAGCACGAGATGGTCGTAATCAGGAATGACTTCGCCGTAGGACCCCTGCCGCACGACCAGGTCGGCGAAGAGAAGATGGTGGTTCACGACGATGAGCTCGCTCTCCGCCGCCCGTTGCCGGAGCTTTGTCACGTAGCAGCGGTCGTAGTCGGGGCACTCCTTGCCGACGCAGTTCTCGCTGCGCGCCGAGAGGCCTTTCCAGAAATCGAGCTTCTCGGGCACTCCGGGGATCTCGGAACGATCCCCGGTCTTCGTCGTCTGGCTCCACCGGTGAAGGGTCTCGAAGTGGGAGGCCTCCTCGAAGAAACGAAACGCGGGCTGCGCCTGGAACTGCGCGAAGCGGGCGAGACAGAGGTAGTTTCCCCGGCCCTTCATGAGACAGGCGGTGAACGGCAGGTCGAGGGCCTTCCGCACCAGCGGGATGTCCTTGTAGAAGAGCTGTTCCTGGAGGTTCTTGGTCCCCGTCGAGATCACGACTCTTTGCCCGGAGAGGATGGCAGGGATGAGATAGGCGAGAGTCTTCCCCGTCCCGGTTCCCGCTTCGACCAGGAGCTCGCCCCCCTCTCGCAGGACGTCGGCCACCGCGGCGGCCATCTCCTGCTGGGCTTCGCGATGCTCGAAGCCCGGAAGGCTAAAGGCGAAGGGACCGCTTGGGCCGAGAATCTCCCGCACCCGCTCGGCATCGAGCCCTTCGAGGCCTCGCTCCACACCGTTCAGGCTTTCGCTTCGTGTCATCGACGGGCTCAGGCCCATGTAGGACGAGATCGGGGCCGGCTTGCCTCCCAGGCCTCCTGCGATCTCATCCCCGCGCAACCAAGCTGGGGTAAAGGGGGAAGCCCGAAGTGAGCTCTCGGACTTCCCGAGCCACTTTCTCGAGCTCGGGTGGTTGCTCTCGACCCCGGAGCGCCCGGGCGATGAGTCGACCGACGGTTTTCATCTCCTCGTCTTTCATCCCGCGGCTCGTGAGCGCGGGAGTCCCGAGCCGGATGCCGCTGGCGACGAGGGGCGGCCGCGTATCGAACGGGATCACGTTCTTGTTCGCGGTGATTCCGGCCCTCTCGAGAGTTTCCTCCGCCTCCTTGCCGGTGATGCCGCTCGCGCCGACGTCGACCAGGAGCAGGTGGTTGTCCGTTCCGCCGGAGACGAGGCGGAATCCCTCTTTCGTCAAAACCTCCGCGAGGGTCGCGGCGTTTCTCACGATCTGCCGGGCGTAGTCTCGAAAGGAATCCTCGAGCGCGAGCTTCAGACAGACGGCCTTCGCCGCGATGACGTGGACCAGAGGCCCGCCCTGGATTCCGGGGAAGGTGACGCGGTTGACGTCCTTGGCATACTCCTCGCGCGAAAGGATGAGACCGCCCCTCGGTCCGCGGAGGGTCTTGTGGGTGGTGGTGGTGACGAAGTCCGAATGGGGAACGGGGCTGGGATGGGCTCCTCCGGCGACGAGCCCCGCGATGTGAGCCATGTCCGTGACGACCTTCGCCCCCACCTCGTCCGCCGCTTGCCGGAACCGCGCGAAATCGATCCGGCGCGGGTAGGCGCTGGCGCCGGCGAGGATCATCTTCGGCCGGTTCTTTCGCGCGAGCTCGAGAAGGGCGTCATAGTCGATGAGCTCGTCCTCGCGCCGCACTCCGTAGGGAACGACTTTGTAGAGGCGTCCGGAGAAGTTCAGCGGATGTCCGTGAGTGAGATGCCCCCCGTGGGAGAGGTCCATTCCCATGAAGGTGTCCCCCGGATCGAGGAGAGTGAGGTACACCGCCATGTTGGCCTGCGTCCCGCTGTGGGGCTGGACGTTCGCATGCTCGGCGCCGAAGAGCTTCTTCGCCCGCTCGATCGCGAGCCGCTCCACGACGTCGGCGAGCTCGCAGCCTCCGTAGTAGCGCCGACCGGGGTAGCCCTCGGCGTACTTATTGGTGAAGACCGAGCCCGTGGCCTCGAGGACCGCGAGGCTCACGAAATTCTCGGAGGCGATGAGCTCGAGACCGTCGCCCTGGCGAAGGGTCTCCCTCAGGATGGCGGAGGCGATTTCCGGATCCACCTGTCTCAGCGAAACTTGCAGCTCCTGGCCCACGGAAGCGCTCCTCGGAAAGAAATCCCATCTTATCGGTTTCCCTCGGAGGGCGCGAATCGGAGCGCGGAGGGCGATGGGGGCGCACTATCGCAGGCAACCGAATTCGGTTACACTGTTGAGGTTCTCGTTCATTAAGGACACAATCAGCGCTACCCAGGCAAGACAGGGCTGTAAGTTTGGAAAAACAGACGGACAAGCTCCCACGGCTGCCGCCCGAATCCGCGGATTCCGCCGGAGGCGGGGAAGAACCGGCCTCGAGCATTCCCGAAGAGGCGTCGGAGATCTACGAGCTCGTCGAGGAGGCAGGGGTCGCCGCCCTTCCCGAGCGGGAGCCGCCTCCGCCGCCGCGCCCGCAGGCGCCCGATCTCCCCGAGGAAACGGTTCAGGAGGTGCGCGCGCTCCGGGCCAAGCTCGAGCACAAGGACCGTCAGATCGAGCAGGTCATGGAGGCCTACCGGGCCAAGAAAGAGGAGACGGAGAAGCTCCGCACGCGCATCGAGAAGACCGAGCGCCGAAAGTTCGAGCAATCGAAGGGGGACTTCATCGCTCGCTTCGTCGAAGTGCTCGACAACCTCGACCGCGCCATCGACTCCATCGAGAACGCGTTCGATCCCGATTCGGTGCTCCAGGGGATCATGCTCGTGCGCTCCCGGCTGGTCCAGCTCCTCAAGGAAGAGGGGCTCGAGAAGATCTTCGTCCGGGGTCAGATTTACGACCCCACGCACAGCGAGGCCGCGGGCATGGAGGCCGTGCCCGACGAGTCCCAGGACGGAATGGTGCTGAAGGAGCTGCAGCCGGGGTACATGCTCAAAGGTTCGCTCCTGCGCGTGGCTCGAGTCGTAGTCGGGCGCTACGGAGCCGAGGCGACGGACGGCGAAACGACCGAACTGAGCGAAGCGACCACCGCCGATCGGATCCCGATGGCATCTCCGGCGCCGCCAACGCCGAACGCGCCGTCCGAGGGCGACGACTCCAGCTCCACCTGGGAAGCCGACAAATCGGGCCACGAGCTCGAGTTCAGCGACGACGGCTTCGACTTCGGTGACGAGTGAGGCGCATCCGATAGAAACGGACTGCGGCCTCGCGGTGCCGGCGGGAAAGCCTCACGGTCTCACCGTAGCGCAGCACCAGGCGGTTGAGCCCCCCCCGCAGTAGCTCCGCCCTCACCGTCATCGCTTTCGTCTCGGGCTCGAGCCCCTCTACGGACACGACTCCCGCGGGACGACCGTTCAGCTCGACCGCGACGTCCACGGCGCTCGCCGCCGCGGCCAGGGACAGCTCGATCTCGAGATCCGGAGGCTCCGTCACCGCCGCCAACACGAAGAAGATCTCGGAGCTTTCGCCGCGAGACGTCCGCTCGGTGCCGTAGGCGCTCGGACGCGGCGGATCGAACCCCTCGCCGAAATACGGAAGCTCGCCCGCGCCGAGCTCGACCGAGGACCTCCCTTCAGGAAGGGTCATTCCCATGAGCACGGCGCGCTCCGGGACCTGATGCACGGAAATCGCGGCGCCGAGAGCGTCGCCCGTTGGAAATCGCCGGACCTCTCTGAGGCGGGAGACGTCGATCCCCGGCGGATAGCCCGAGTAGAAGACCCAGTCGAAGTTGCCGGCGAAGACCTGCTCCTCGACCCGGAGCCGATGGACCCGGAACCTTTCCGGGTCGAGTCGCGGCGTCCATTGATCCTGGAGAACGCGGCTTCCCTCGGGGATTGCCGAAAGCGCCCAGGCGAGGGCGCGATCGGCCGGAGACGGCCTCCCCGCGCGCTTCCAGAGCTCGAGGCTCCCGAAGGCGGGTCCGGCGAGGACGACGAGCGCGAGCGCCCATCGAGCTCTTCCGCCGATCCGCGAAACGAAGGAAGCGGTGAGAAGCGCCGCCGCGGGGAGGAGAGGAAGGGCGTGGCGCGGATAGGCTCGATCGAAGAACGCGAACACCAGGAGATACACCGCGGGATAACCGAGGACGACGAGCCGCCTCGGCTCCCGGGTCCAAAGAGCCGCCGCCGCTCCGAAGACCGCGAGGAGCGCTCCCACGAGCCCGACCCCGCGCGTCGCGAGCGAGCTCAGGACCTGGAGCGCGGCGTTCATGTGGCTCGCCCGGTAGTAGCCGAAATGCCGCTCGAGCCCGCGCGCGGACTCTGAAAGATTCACGAAGGTGTAGGGGCTACAAACCGCGAACACGGCAAACGCCGCCGCGAGGCCCGCGAGAGTCCAGGCGCGACTCCGCTTCGGCTCGGACGCGAGGAGGGACGCCATCCCGTAGGGAACGACGGTGAAAGCCCCCGTGTACTTCACCGCGGTCGCGAGACCCACCGCGATTCCGGCCAGAAGGTGTCGACTCGGCGTGGGTGAGTCCTGGAGTCGAAGCGCCGCGAGAAGAGCGAGGGCAACGAAGAGGCCGAGCATCAAATCGGGGTTCACGACCGCCGATTCCCGGAATGCGAGGGAAGACAGCGCGGTCAAAGCCGCCGCCAGGCCGGCGCCCCAGGGAGAAAGGAAAAGGAGACCGCAGGCGAGAACCACGGCGGCGGTCGCGACTCCGGCGGCGAGAGTCATTCGCCTGGCTCCGAGATAGAACTCGGCGCGTGGAATCTCCGCCACGGAGCGTCCATCGATGAGGAGACGCAGCTCTACCGGAATCCTCTGCAGATAGAAATGAAGGCCGGGGTAGCCGGGGTGCCGCGGATCGAAGTCCCCGGTCTTGACCATCTCGAGCACGTTCTCGACGACCTCGCCCTCGTCGGGACCGATGTAATGCTCGACGTCGTGAGAGGCGATGGGCCAGCGGAGGAGAAGCGCGGCGAAGACGATGAAGCCCGTGAAGAGCACCGCCCCCCGAGACAATCTCAGTACTTCACTCCTTCAGAAGAAGAACGCAAAGACGCGAAGATGCGCAAGGGCGCAAAGGAGAATTGATTGGGGATTCTACTACTTCGCGCCATTGCGTTCCTCTGCGCCTTTGCGTTCTTCTTGGCTAGAGCCTCGAGCGCCAGTCGTCCAGCAGGTCGCGGAGGGTTTCGCGGAGGGAGTATCGCGGCGACCATCCGGTCTCGGTTTTGAGCCTCGTCGGATCCCCGACCATCAAAGGAGCGTCGAGAGCGTGATACCGCTCGGGATCCACCGCCACCTGGATCGGAACCCGGGACTGCCGAACCAGCTCTTCCAGCACCTCGCCGATCGAGACCGCCTCGCCCCGGCAGACGTTGTACGGTCGTCCCGGTTGGCCTCTTTCCACGATCGCGCAGTAGGCGGCAGCGACGTCACGGACGTCGGTGAAGTCCCGGCGCGCATCCAGGTTTCCTACGCGGATGACCGGCTCCCGAGTTCCCCTCTCGACTTCCGCCACCTGGCGGGCGAAGCTCGACGAGACGTAGCCGTCGGCCTGCCCGGGCCCGGTGTGGTTGAACGACCGCGTGATGTACACCGGGAGTTCATCGGACCAGAACGAACGCCGCCCCAAGAGCTCCTGCGAGGTCTTGCTCACGGCATAGGGCGTGAGCGGTTTCTGCTCTCGCTCCTCGGAGATGGGCTGGGCCTCCGTCGGCACGTCCCCGTACTGCTGGGCCGAGCCCACGAGGAGCACCCGCGGCTTGCGGCCGGTCTCCTTCGCCGCCGACAGGAGGTTGTGAGCACCGATGATATTGGTCTCGAGCGTGCGCCCGGCCTCCTTCCACGATCCCTCCGGATTGGAAAATGCCGCGAGATGGAAAACGGCGTCCGGGGCGAAGTCGCGGATCGCGGTTCCCAGTGCCGCCTCATCGAGGATGTCGAGCGGAAACACCTCGACCCGAGGCCCGAGTGAGCCCGGTCCTCCGTCGGTGGGATGAACGAGGCCAGAGACCTCGTGGCCCTGGGAAAGGAGGTGCTTCGTGAGATGGCGCCCCACGAAGCCGGCGGCTCCGGTGACCAGCGCGCGCACTCAGTCGATCTCCGCTCTCCAGTAGTCGAGCATGTCGCGGAGCGTTCGCTCGTACGGAATCGAAGGTTCCCAGCCCGTCGCCTTTCGGAACTTGGAGCTGTCTCCGAGAAGGACGGGCACGTCCGACGGCCGGAGCCTCTCGGGATCCACTCGAACCTCGACTTCGAGCTCGGACATCCGGATGAGCTCGTCGAGGATCTGCTGGATGGAGTAGGCCTTGCCGGTGCAGATGTTGTAGGCCTCGCCGGGCTCGCAGCCGCCGTCGAGCGCGAGCCAGTAGCCGCGCACGATGTCCCGAACGTCGGTGAAGTCGCGCCGAGCTTCCAGGTTTCCAACATGAAGGACCGGCGGTCTTTTCTTCTTCTCGATGGCCGCGAGCTGCTTCGCGAAGTTCGAGGAGACGAAGACGTCTCCGCGGCGCGGGCCGTCGTGGTTGAAGCCGCGCGTCCGGACCACCTTGGTTCCGAAGCTCTTGAAGTACTGATAGCCGAGATAGTCCTGACCC
>Ga0209619_10001516_pt1 | contig 17056 bp, 11 predicted proteins | sample Rifsed16ft3_FD_184011 | JGI IMG/M metagenome (GOLD analysis project Ga0209619, IMG submission 184011) | Soil microbial communities from Rifle, Colorado, USA - sediment 16ft 3 (version 2) | ecosystem: Environmental > Terrestrial > Deep subsurface > Rock core/Sediment | place: Rifle, Colorado... | reverse complement strand
CGCCAACCTCACCTACTGGTTGATCTCCGGCGGTCGCAGGGGCTGCTGGCACCGAAGGAGAGGTCTTGCCGTAAACATCCGGACTATTGGCGAATGCGCTGGCTTCCAGCTTTAGTGCTTCCACCTGGACCTCTGCCATGGCGGCGGCATCCAGCATGGTAAACCCGGTCAATTCCAGGGTTTCCTGGGTCTGATCTTCGCCCGTCCAATCCACTTTAATGTTTCCCACACCGCTGGCATAGAATTTTAGTTGATGCGCGTCCGGTTCGAGCAGGCTGGTTTCATCAATCACCAGCACGTCCTCAAAACAGTCGAAGGGCACACAAACCTGTTCGCCTTCCTTGGACACCATACCGCGATCGGTGTATTCGACGGCCGGACCCCAACCCTGTGAGTAACTTTCCGTGGCGGGTTGGGGATCGCCCTGCATGGAAATGCCGGCGACCGCTTCTTCGATGCCGTGAATCCAGGTCGGGCTCTCGATGATCTTGCCCTGATCGTATTCTTCTGGATATTGCCCCAGGCTCCATACCGTGCCGTCATCCGCCTGGGCGAAGAAAACTAACTCGGCTTCCACCAGCTCATCCTCGCTGTAATCGCGTTCCCAGGCAACCACGTTTTTAATTCCCGCGATCTCTTTTACCAGGTCGGTGACGGTGAAGACCACCCGGTGTGTCAATTGTTCACCCTGGGAACTGGTAAAGCCCTCAAAGGTCAATTGGGCACCGGGCGGTAATGGGAACCACTCATTGTCGATCCGAGTCGGCTGGCTGAATTGGCCAGGGTCGAAGGTTTCAAACTCTTCCCCGGTAGTTTTCGGGTTGCAGGCTGCGCCTACAATGAGGAACAACAGAGTCAAAATCCGTAATCCGCGCAGGTGTAGCATATCAACTCCTTGTTTTGAACCGTCTTTGACTGTTGGGCAGTCTATTGCCCTCCTTTTTACCTGTCAGATCAAACTCCTTCATGCGGGTAGGCTGGTCTGCATTTCAGAACGTTCTCGCCGTGACTTGCCAAATCTGAGGTAGAGGGTTGGTACAACCAGCAAATTGAGCAAAGTGGATGTGACCAAACCGCCTAAAATTACTACCGCCATGGGGTGTTCAATTTCCTGTCCGGGGATGTTACCCGCAATTACTAGCGGAATCAGAGCCAGACCGGTGGTCAATGCGGTCATCATGATGGGCGCGATCCTCTCGCGAGCTCCGCGCATCACCAATGCGGGTCCGAAAGTCTCGCCTTCCTCATTTTCCAGGTGTTGGAAATGGCTGATCATCATAATGCCATTGCGGGTGGCAATACCCAGGATGGTTAATAGCCCTACCAACGAACCCAGCGAAAGGACTCCTTTATTTCCCAGGAAGGCAGCCAGCAGACCGCCCACCAATGCCCACGGCAAAGTTAAGAAGGTCAAGGTCGCCAGACGCCAATTATTGAACGATGTCAGCAGCAGGAAGAATATCGCTAACAGGGCAAAGATCCCTGTCACAAAAATGCGGTTTTGAGCTGCTTGCCGTTCGGCAAATTCTCCCAGAACTTCGGCATGATATTCCAGGGGGAAGGATACGGTTTGCAGAGCAGCTTCTACGTCCGTGGCAACCGAGCCAAGATCACGGTCGCGAACATTCGCCGACACATCGATCTTGCGAGATTGGCCTTCCCGTTCGATCACATTGGGTGAGGGGACGATTTGTACACTGGCGACATCCGCAAGGCGAACCCGCCCACCACTGGGGGTGTCGATCAGCAAATCCTGGATGTCGTTCAAACTATCACGGGTTTCAGGCGTACTCCATACGTTTACGTCATATGTCTTGCCGCCAATAAAGATATCGCCTACCTCTTCACCTTGCAGCAAAAAGGCAGTTGCCCGGCGGATGTCGCCTGGTTTAAGGCCTACCTGCTGCGCTGCAATCAGGTCAGCTTCGATGTTCACCTGCGGCATGTCGGCATGCAGTTCTTTCTTAAGATCCACGATGCCTGGAATTCCTTCGAGGGCTGCCCGTACTTCATCGGCTTTTACTCGCAGCACCTCAAGGTCAGGTCCATAGATACGGATGACCACGGTATCGCTTGACCCGGTTAGGACTTCGCGAATTCTTTCCTTCAGATAGGTTTGTACATCGCGAACCAGGCCAGGGTAACCGTCCACAGTTTCCTGTACTTTAGCGAGCGTGTCCTCATAGTCAACCGCGGGATCGACACTAATCCAGTTCTCGGTAAAGTAGACGCCGTAGGGCTCATCCGCAAGCAATGCCTGGCCAATATGGGAACCGCAGTTCCGCACACCATCAATAGTCAGAAGCTCGCGGCATGCCTGGGCTGTGATGCGCCACATTTCAGGGTGAGAGGTGCCTGGTTTTGTGATCCAGTGCATCAGGAAGTCGCGTTCCTTGAACGAAGGCAAAAGTTCCGAGCCGAGTGAGGGTGTCACGATCAATCCTGCCAGTACGATCACAGTGGCAGTGGCATAAGCAAGTCTGGGAGAGCGTAAAGTCGAACTGAGGACGCGGTCATAGACTCGGTGCAGCCAGGGGATTATGGGCGATTCCCGGTGTTCGACAGGGGCATTCTGCATCAAAATCAGCACCATGGCAGGTGTGACGGTCAAGGCAACCAGCGGCGAAACCAGGCCAGCGACGATATACGCTGTCGCCAGCGGTTTGAAGAACGCACCTGAAAGCCCTTCCAGGAAGAAAACAGGAAGCAAGGCTGAGATTTCGATCAACGACGCATAAATGATTGCCCCGCGTACTTCGATCGACGCATCCAACACAATCCTGGCAGTCGATTGAGTACTCCCTTCTTTTCGCAGCCGCCGCAACCGACGCACAATATTTTCAACATCCACAATGGCATCATCGACGACAGCGCCAATGGCAATTGCCAACCCCGCCAGGGTCATGACATTGATCGTCACGCCACGCAGGTTTAGCACCAGCAGAGAAGCCATTAACGAAAGTGGAATAATCGTTGCGCTGATTAATGCAACACGCCATTCGAAGAGGAAGAATAACAGAACCAGCACAACCAGCAGCCCGCCGATCAGCAAAGATTCTGTCAGGTTATCGATGGATTGTTCAATGAATGTAGCCGGCCTGAAGATGGTGGTATCAATATCGATACCCTGCAATCCAGGTTTCATCTCGGCGATAGCTTCTTCGACGCCGCGAGTGACTTCCAGCGTGTTTGCCCAGGGCAGCTTTTCAACGATCATCATCAAGCCTTCACCATCGTTGATGACTGCATCGCCAAACAGCGGCCAGGTATCCCAGACAACATTCCCGATATCGCTCAAAATCAGGGGGCTGCCATCATTTTTATAACGGTCATAAATGGGCACCTGACCCAATTGAGCTGGCTCCAGGATCGGCAGCACAGTTTGCAGGCCGATACGCTGGTTGGGCGTATCGATAAAGCCGCCGGTACCAATTACCGATCCCTCCGAATACATAAGCAGCCCAACATCCAGTGCATCGGCGGTCGAATCCATAACCTCGTTGAGTGCGACATCATAGGCCTGCATTTTGTCGAGATCAACCTGCACCTGAGGCATCTTGATGCGTTCACCCCATATGGGCGCATTGGCGACACCGGGTACATCCAACAGCCGGGCGCGAATTTTCCAGTAGGCAATCATCGAAAGGTCCATCATGTCGACCTGATCTGATGAAATGCCAATTTTCATTACCCGGCTGGTTGAAGACAAAGGTTGGATGATAACCGGCGGGGCAGCCCAGGTCGGTAAGGACGTATAGACTGACGAGACTCGCTCTTGGACTAACTGCCGGGCTAAGATCAAATCTGTATCCGTCTCAAAAATGAGCACGATGTCAGATAGATCGGGCACCGATCTTGAGCGCATTACATCCAATCCTGGCAGGCCATTTAACGCCTGTTCAAGCGGTACTGTGACCAACTCCTCAACTGCAGCAGCAGAGAGACCAAGAGAAAAGGTTTGAATTTCAACCTTTGGCGGGGCAAATTCAGGAAATACATCCACAGCTGAATTGCTCAGGCGGGCACCTCCGATAAAAAGCAGGGCAGCCGCGGCAAAAACCACAAGGTAACGAAATCGAAGGCTATTTGCTACGATCCAGCGCATGAGATACCTCCTGAACGGTTATTTGGACACCCCGGTTTCAGCTCCAAACAACTCTGCTACTCCCATAGTCACAACCGTTGAACCAAGTTCAGGTCCTTCAAGCAGGTAGACCTGATCTCCTTCAATGTAATCAATTACGATCGCCTGGCGAACATAGACGAGTGGTTCCGGGTTGAGGTATACCCATGTTTCACCCTCCACTCCGTAAATCACAGCCGAATAAGGGATGACCTTTCGCTGCACCAAGCCGCTGAATAGTGGTAAATCAACGAAGACACGATCACCGACTGTCAGGTCATAATCATCTTCATCGATTTCAAGATAGTAATCATCCAGGTCATCATCATCCTCGCCATCATCATCCAGACCCTCATACTCGACTGAGCTAGCGGAATATGATTTGGCCTCCTTGACGCCGGTCAGCGGGATGATAAAAGCCTGTTTACCGCGATCCACTTCCTGTGATCCATTCATATTCAAGCGAACCCGAATATAAGCTGTAGCAATTGCAGACGAACCACTTGCCCCGGTAGCCATTGGTGAAATTACCTCACCTCCGACCCTTAATTTCCGATCAACCGTGGCTTCTCCTACTTGTGCGGTCTGCACACTGATGCGGCTCGCGGCTTTTTCCGTCAGGACAACCCGCTTGAACTCAGACCCGTCAATATCTTCCAGCGTTGCTGGGAGAACCTTCTCTGAACTGGCCGCTTTGGGAGAGCAACCCATCAATGCGACGCTTGCCAAGGTGGCAACGATCATGAAACGAAGAAAAAGGGTTTTCATTTCCACATCCTTTCGTAAAAAGCACTGGACATTTCTGGACCATCAACCATTATCAATTTGCTTACGACGCATTCGATAAAGGACCAAAATCCCGATCAGCACAATCACTGGACCTCCGATGGCATAAGGCAGGACACCGCCCGGATTGATACGGGTGAAGGGAGTCACGGTTAAGTGAATTCCCGGGCTGGCCACTGGATGGCTGGTTGTATCCTGGCTGCCCGGTGCCGGAATAAGTGTCATGTAGACCATGTAGTCGCCGTCCAGGATGGTGTTGATAATCCAGGCATGCGACACGGATCCACCTGGAGACAGCGGCTGACTATATTGCGTGCGCTGCGGCGACCAATCCTCAGGGTCAACCACGTCACCCTGAGCGTTGAGGTTGATGATGTTCATCGCCACAATTAAGGGTAAAGACTGGCTGCTGCCGTTGTTGGTCACAACGGTATTGAACTCAACCTTGTCGCCAGATTTGACCACTGCGGTATCGAGATCGATCGAGATAGTAAGATCTTCTGCCTGGGCATTCCCGGTCTGAAATCCCATGGCTGGGCTTGCGCCTGCCAACAAGATGAAAGCCAGGAATATTGAGGCACTGGATCGCGACCACAAACGTTTCAAAAATTTACTGCTTCTGCCTGCTTCAAGGCGCAATCCGGGTCCAGCAATGAAGAATAAAATTCCCAGGATGAGCACCGCAAAAACAACCGGCGAGATGAGCCAGGTCCAAAATTCAGCCAGCGTTCGGTAATTAACCAGGTGCTTCGACAGGAAATGGTTAACCGCTGCCAGGGGATTCACCCATTGCAGGAATTGGCCAGCTGCACCAGTTTGTGCGCGCCCGGGTAGTTGCGCCGGCACCAGGAACAGGATGTAAATTCCGAGGCTGACAAAATAGCTAACCTTGTTGCTGCTTGACCAGAAACTAACCAGCATGCCAAGCCCGGTATAAGCTGGAACGAGGACGCTGCCGGTAATTGCGCCCCATAAGATTGCTGGGCCAAGAACTTCATCGCCTTGCGAAACCACGATCAAATAAGGAATGGCGATGATTAGCGCCGCTGGCCAGGGAGAGATGCCTGCCAGGAATTTACCAAAAACGATTTGACCTCTTTTAACCGGCGTGAGGAGCACCGATTCGAGCGTGTTGCGTTCGCGTTCTCCACTCAGCATATCTGCGCCGATGACCAGGCCAATGAACAGGCTGACTGCCATGGCGTTTTTCAGCATCTCATACACCATCTCTTTGGGTGGGATGAGGCTTAATTCACTGTTGTACGAATACACATAAACCATGACACCCAAAAGGACGCTGTAAATCAAAATCATGTTTAGCGCTTTTCCACCAATCCAGAGATCGGCCATCTCCCTGGTAAACACCAACCACCAGGCAGGCCGTGCATGACCTTTCGGAACAGCCCGGTCAGCCATCATCCCTTGCGCATCCTTTTCATTTACTGAGGTCAAATTCATTTAATTACCTCCTCAGTCAGTTGGAGGAACACATCCTGAAGTCGGCCGCCTTCGGCTTCATAACTCAAGACTGGGATTTCCGCTTGAATTAATGCCTTAAGGAGACTGTTTCGAGCTTTCTCGTTTTGCGAAATGGTCTCGTCGAAATTTGCGAATTCGACCGATATCCATCCTTGCATTTGAGGACTAAGGGATACCTTGAACACGTTTTGCAGGCTGCGTAACAATTCAAGCGACGCTTCAACATTCACTGCTGGTACACGCACCCTGGCAACATTGCGTTGGATATTACCTACTACATTTTGAACTGGACCTTGTGCTACCACTTGCCCTGACGACAGAATGATGACATCATCGCAAATGCCCTCAATCTCGGACAGCATGTGGCTGCACAAAATCACACCTGTCTGGTGTTCCCGAGCAATCCGCTGAATGAGCTGAAGCAGTTCCTGTTGACCTCGCGGGTCAAGTCCAAGGGTCGGTTCATCCAGGAAAACGACTACGGGATTATTCACCAATGCCCGGGCGATGCCAAGACGTTGGCGCATGCCATGGCTGAAGCTGCCGATTAAGGATTTAGCCCGGTTCTCGAGCCCAACCTCATTGAGCAGCCTGAAAGCGTTTGTACCGGCCTCTTTCGGCGATAAACTGTACAACTGTCCGAAGTAACGCAGGTATTCAAACGCAGTCATTTGCCGAGGAAAACCCAGGTTCTCCGGCAGCACACCAATTTTTCGACGGATCAGTTCCGGGTGATTGGAAGAGGTGTTGTCCACCATAAAGTGCCCGGAATCGGGCTCCATAATAGTGGTCAGGATGCGAATCGAGGTTGTTTTCCCAGCCCCGTTAGGTCCAAGAAAGCCCAATACACGCCCGGCGAGCAGCGTGAAAGTCAGGTCTTTCACCGCTTTTCGATTTCCGTACGTTTTCTGAATGTTTTCTGCAACCAGTATCGGTTTTGGATTTTCCGTTGCAGAAATTCCGGTATTATCTGGTTTCATAAGAAACTCCAAAACAAGCCAACCAAAGATTCGTCAGAGTAGACCCATTGCTCAACACCCTATCCAAAATGGGGGACAGGTTCTTGAGTGAGTTCCAATTCGGCTTCCTGGAAAGCGCCAAAACGCAGATACAAGGCCGGAGCGATAAGCGCGGTATAAACAGCAGTTGTAACCAGGCTGCCGACTGCGGATATCGCAATGGGTAACAGGATTTCGTGCCCGGGGTTGTTTCCGAAAATTATGATGAGCACGAAAACCGATGCAGCCATCAACATGGTTATGAGAGACGGAGCAAAACGATCAGTTGCTCCGATGGCAACGAAATCTGAGGTGACCTTCTCACCCGCCTGCACGAGTGCCTGAGATCTGTTGATCATCATGATGACGGATCTCAAGCAGATTCCCATAACTGCCAGCATGCCGAGCAGACTGAGCAGGGTAACCTGGCTTCCCGAAATCATAGTCGCCAAGACCCCGCCGCTCACTGCTGCCGGCAGAGTCACCAAGAGCACAAATGCCAATCGCCAATTGCGTGTTGCGGCCTGAAGCAGCAGGAAAACGCCTATGAGCACTACCAGACTGGAGATCAGAAGCTGCTGTTGGGTTGCTTGCCTGGTTGAGTAATCACCCATCACCTCGGCATGGTATTCCAGCGGGAAGAGATAGCTTTGCAGGTAGCTGTTGATTTCAGCAGCGACCGATTGGGCGTCACGCGCGGCTACTGTGAAATTAACATCCATGTACGGCGAAACTGCTTCACGCTTGATTACAGTGGGTGAAGCTACCATGCGCACGTCAGCTAATTCTCCCAGCCGAACCTGTCCGCCCGCTGGTATATCGATCATCAGGTTGCGGATGTCGGAAATGCTGTCACGCGTCTCCGGGGTACTCCAAACAACCACATCGAAAATCTTCTGTTCTTCGAAAAGGCTGCCTACCTGTATGCCTGAGAACAATGATGCAGCCGTGCGGCGAACATCACCCGGCTTGATGCCATATTGCTGTGCCACTGGCAAATTGACTTCAATTTTTATGGTTGGTTCAACCACCGGCAGGTCTACACTGGCGTTACTCACACCACTCATGCCAGCTAAAGCTAATTGAAGTTTTTCCGCCTCAGCGCGCAGTACATCCTGTTCTTCGCCGAAGACTCGTAATACCATCGATTCCTCAGCCGCAAAATGCGGCTGGTCCAACACCTGATCGATGTAAGTTTGGACTTCCATAGTTACGCCGGTGTAGCCGCTGGCTAAATCCTGGATGGCGGTCACTGTGGAAGCGTAATTACGATCAGCGGTAATTTGCACCCAGAGCTGTGCAGAATTTATCCCAACCACCTGATCTCCAAAGACAGCCCGGCCAATGTGGGCGCCAACATTTTCCACGCCAGAGACGCTGCGGAGATCACTGCTGACCAATGAAACGATTCGATCCATGGCCTGGCGAGAGGTGCCTGGAGCGGTTTCCAAACTCACCTGTACATAAGGCTCTTTCATTTTCGGCAGCCGTTGGGAATATCCGATGATTGGTATCAAGGCTGCCCCAACCAGTACCAGGATGACCACGGTCGCGAAGATTGCATTTGGCTTTGCCAGGGAGCGCTTCAGGAAGCGGCTGTAGCCGTTCGTGATCCAACCTGATAACGGTGATGTCCGCCTGGTGTACTGGGTATTGGCAAAGAAAATGAAGCTTAATGCTGGTGTAATGATGAATCCCGCCACCAATGAAGCCAGGACAGCCAGCAAATAAGAAACTGCGGTCGATTGGAATAAAGATCCAGTAACACCACCAATGAAGAACATGGGAACCACAATAATTAATAGGATTAATGCCGTGAAGATGGTTGAATTATGAATTTCAGCAAGACTTTCACGAACAACCTCGCCGGGGTTGATGGGATGTTCCATTTGCCTGTTTTGAGTTAGGCGGTGCACCAAGATTTCACTATTCACAACCGCCTGATCTATGATGACCCCAAGCGCAACCACAAGCCCCGCCAGGACCATGGCATTGAGCGATTCTCCGCGGAGGTACAAAACATACAAGGCCCCGACAAGCGAGAAGGCGATGGATACCACGCTTACAACCACTGCCCGCCAGCTGTATAAAAACAGCCCCAACAAAACGAGGATAAGAATCGCTGCGATAACAGCAGTTTGGGTAAGGTTGGCTAATGCCATTTCAATGAAGGTTGCCGGACGGAATAGGCTGGCATCGAAGTTAATTGCTGTGAAGCCTGGGCGCATCAAATCGAGCGCTCTTTCAACATCCTGTGTGACCTGCAGCGTATTTATCCCTGGGAGTTTTTCAATCACCAGGAGCAAATTTTGGTTATCGTTGACAATGGCATCACCAATCAACGGCTGATGGTCTTCAACAACAGTGGCAATATCCGAAAGCAATAACGACTCGGTGCCTTCGATTGGCACCTGTGCCAGTTCCTCTGCCGAAGTTATCGGCAGGACATGCCAGATGCTCAAGCGTTGATTAGGCGTGTCAATGAAGCCACCAGTTCCGGGGGTCGATGCTTCCAGGTAACTGAGCGATGATACCCACAGGGCGTTTCCGGTTGTTTCTACCACTTGTTCCAGCGTTACGCCCTGCGCTTCCAGGCGATTGGGGTCCACTTGGACCTGTAACTGGCGGTCGCGGTTACCCCAAACCGAAACATGCGCTACTCCCGGTACACCCATGAGGCGCGGGGCGATCGTCCAGCGAGCCAGCACCGACATCTGAATCAGCGACAATTCTTCTGACGACAGCCCGACGATCATAAAACGGCTGGCTGAGGACAGCGGCTGGATCATGGTCGGTGGTTTAGATACATGCGGCAAGCCGACAGCTGCCTGAGACAGTCTTTCGGAAACCATTTGTCGTGCCTGGTACAGGTCCGTTCCTGGTTCGAAATAAATGAGGACACTTGATAAACCAGGGACTGATTCCGACTGGATCACATCAAGCCAGGCTACTCCAGCGAGCAAATCCTGCTCCATCGGCATTGTGATCATTTGCTCGACCTCTTTGGCCGATAGTCCCAACGCCTCGGTTTGGATCTCGACGTATGGCGGTGATATTTCGGGAATCATATCGACCGGCATATTCGACATTTGATAAACGCCGAATACAAGCAGAACCACCGCGATGATGACGACTAGAAAGCGGAAGCTAATACTTGAGTTGATAATTCCACGGAACATCGGATTCTACCTCCTGGAGTGGTCAAGCAGTCCTCTGTAAATGGATTGTCGAAGAAGCGTCACTTCTGAAAATTATTCGCGCTGCACAACTTCCTCACCCTGGATAACTTTGATCAGGTCATCGATAACGTTAACCGCCTGATTTTGTTTTTCGTAAATCTCTACCTGACTTTCCCCCAGACTGACGACAAGAATGCGGATCTGGGGTTGGGATTCCAAAAAGGACAATAGATTTCCGATTTTGGATTTTCCCAGACATGCGTCGATGATGACAACTTCCGGTTGAAATTGATCGATCACGGTATTCAGGTGCTGCTTATTCTTGTAAATTGAACTCGTCACCTCAAATCGTCCATCCTCCTGCAGCAAGCTAATTAATCCGGCTACCAAGATGGATTTGCTTTGGACGATTAGGACGTGCATCCTGAACTCCTGATCGGTCGATTACGGCTTTCACAATCTTAGACAAAAGCCGCCACGCAGACTATTACCTTTTATGGTTCGTCAGGATGGGTTAAGGACTATATCCGGTTACGTAAATAGCCGTAGTAACTAGATCGTTTGACAATGGGGATATATAAAATACCGGCAACAACCCAGTTGCGGCCGGTATTGGGAATTCCAAACCTTCATCCAAAGGATTACAAGGTAAACGAATTCAAAATAGAAAACTGGTCTAAAAGAAGGACCGATAAAAATATTTGGGAAATGACTGTGTCAATCGTGACGGGAAAACGCTGCTGGCGGCGGGCGAATCCAACCACCTCATTTCGGCTTTTCAGTTTGAGTTTTTGCAGGATGCTATGCACATGATTCTTGACAGTGTTTTCGCTGATAAACAATTCTTGCGCGATTTGCAGGTTGGAAGCTCCCGCCGCAATAAATTCCATCACCTGCAATTCACGATGGGTGAGGGTTTGCGGGGTTTCCTCATCCTGAAGCTGGGTTTTCCCCAGACGGTAAAACTCATCGAGGATTTTCGAGGTTTGCTTGCGCGAAAGGGCAGCTTCCCCCTGTTGCAAGCCGTGCAACGAGGCAATTAATTTATTGATCGAAGTGTTTTTCAATAGATAGCCGCGGGCGCCAGCGTGAAAGGCATCAAACAGTAATTCATCGGATTCTAGAATGGTCAGGATGACGACGCAGGTTTCCGGCAGCAAGCGAGAAATTTGACGGGTAGCATCCAGCCCGTTACCGTCTGGCAGTGCGATATCCATCAGTATTAAATCCGGCTGTATGCTGACAGCCTTTTCGATGGCTTCTTTAACCAGGCCAGCCTCGCCGACCACTTCAAAATCCGGTTGCTGTTTGAGAAGACTGATCAAACCCTCACGGAAAATCGTGTGGTCATCGACAACCATAATTCTAATTCGCCCAGCCTTCATCCCCGCTCCAAATTCCAATAATACTGGAAGTCAAACCATTAAATTCTGACGGTCGGATACGAAAAAACCACTTTAATGAAATGGAGCTGTCGATTGTTTTGGCTTTAAATCCGACAACCAGATTATTTTTCCACCCTCGCAGGTATGGACCTGCTTCGAGCTGTCCATGCGATTTCGAAGACGGAAAGTTGGACAATTTCTATTAAAAGGCTATCAACGATTAATATGACTTAACCACTCCATAATATATTATAGTAAAGTGGGCTATTTTTCAAGTAGCAATACCGTCAAAGAACTAGTTCTTTATATGGGCGCGTTCACGCAGCATTTCCGTTCTGCCTAGATCGAAGCCGAAGGATAGTTTTAAAGCTTCTTGCGGGCAGACAGTGATGCAGGTTTGGCACAGGGAGCATTCGGTGGAAAGAACCCGCTGATTATTGAGTACATAATCGCTGATTCGCACATCCATAGGGCAGCGCTTCTCGCAGGCATCGCAATCGTTGCATTGACCGGCGCCGCGGCCGATTTTTATCAAAGAAAAACGCGAAGTGAGTTTGAGCGGCACGCTGACCGGGCAAACATATTTACAAAAGGCGCGGTTGTCTTTGAGCGTATACGCCAGGGTGATTCCGATCGCATAATAGAGCAGGTTGCCAATCACAAACCACCAGACCGCGATTCGACCGGATGCGCCATCTTTAAACCCTACCGCGAAGACCAGCACCAGCACGACCGCCAGGCTGATGGCAAAATGTAGATAGCGAATCCAAGCCCAGCGTCCTGGCAGACGCCCAGATGGGCGTTTGAAGGGCAGCAGATCCAGCACCATCACCGTCCAGCATGCCCAACCGCACCACATACGCCCAAAAAGCAGCGGACCAAATATTTTTGCGATAGCGTAGTGGATGACCCCCATCTGAATGACACCTGTCAACAGCCCAAAAATCGCACCTTCGATCTGGACGTTTTCCTGACCCATAAAAATCGCGTACCCGAGCAAAAATAAGCCGATCAGCACCAATGTTAACCGCCGTCCAATCGTTTTTTGTTTCTTTGGCAGAACGGCATACATCCCAAGGCCCACGCCAAGCGAGACGCCGATGTAGCCGAACATCAATAACGCCTGCAGGTAGCCGGATGATAAAAATCCCCATAAACCAAGGCCGACAAATACCAGCATAACGACCATCGGCACGATCAGATTTTTGAAAGATATATTGGCTTTCATGGTTTTTGCGGTCACTTGGAATCCTCAAATAAACATGGGTGATTGAAAACGGGAACGCTGGCGGGATTTTCCCAGGTTGAAGGTAGGAAATTGCAGTCGGATTGTGAAAAAAAACCGGATTGTAATATAGCGGATTTCAAACAAAAAGGATGCATTTTCATAGATCCAATCCGAAATCTATGTCGTACATTAATATGATAAGTTTTATCCACTATTCACCTAAGGAGAGGACAAATGAAAGGATTTACCCAGTTCAAACTGCTGTCTGGATTAACTCTCATCATGCTGCTCTTTACTCTAACCACAACCAGTTCTGTCCAGGCGGCGATTGTCGAAGGAGAGGCCGGCGGCAGGCCAATTTTCGTCGAAATGACCGGCGCGGCTGAAGCTCCCGGCCCTGGTGACCCTGACGGCACTGGTACGGCATTTTTCACCCTGAATCAAGGCCTGGGTGAGATTTGTTTTGAATTGACCGTCGCCAATATTGACCCTGCCACGGCTGCCCACATTCACCGGGCGGATGTTGGCGTTCAGGGCCCGGTAGTCGTACCCCTGGTTGCACCGACCAGCGGATCGTCCAGCGGTTGTGCCGTTGTTGATCCAGTTTTGATCATGGAAATCCGCCAATTCCCGGAACGGTTCTATGTAAACGTGCATAACCCGGCCTTCCCGGCGGGTGCGGTGCGTGGACAACTAAGTAAATAAACAAGACTTCGGTGAGCAATAAAAAAGCGGTCAGCCAGATATGGTTGACCGCTTTTTTTTGGTCCTGATTTCACGGTAGCGGGTGCCAAAGTTGAGCCAGCAGGACGGCCGCGATCACCAGCAAGGCCGCGATCGCTGCAAAAAATACTGTGATTTCAATGGTATCTTCGCGAGTCTTCAAAATGGTTGGAAGGCTGTCGAATACTTTGATGAGTTCATCCGCGCTGTTGGCCGAGTAGTATTCTCCACCCGTCATGGCGGCGATGGCTTTTAAAGTGTCTTCGTCAATGCCGCGGCGGAAGCGCCTCCCGCCAAAAAAATCTTCTCCCTGCGGCGCCGAGCCAGCCCGGGTGCCGAAACCAATGGTATACACCCGAATTCCGCGGTTGACGGCTTCCTGGGCAGCGTCCAACGGGTTAGGCCCGGTCGTGTAGACCCCGTCCGTCAATAGTACGATGATATCCGGGGCTAGTTCCGCTGGAGGAGCAGCTTCTTGAGTTGACGGCGGTGGTTGGCTGGATGGACCTGAATCGCCGCCCTGGTTGAATTCAGAAATCGTTTCCAGGGCGGCAATAATGCCGCTGCCGATGGCTGTTCCGCGTCCGATAGTGAGATGTTGGATGGACTCTTTGAGTTCTTCGGCATCAATGCTGGGTTCCTGAACGAGTTGGGCGATGCCCGCAAAAGCCACTACGCCAATTTGAATATCGCCTTGCTGGCGGTCAATAAATGCCAAGGCGGCGTTCTTGGCAGCACCCAGGCGGCTGGGGAGAATATCCGTTTGCCGCATACTTCCAGATACATCCAGTGCCATAACCACGGTTGCCCGCCCTTCCGGCACCAAAACGGTTGCTACTGGGCGTGCCACTCCGATCACCAGCGTGGCAAATGCCAGAAAAAACAATCCGAGGGGCAGATATCGACGTATGGTTGATTGCGCCGGGACGGCGGAGCGCACCAGGGTCAAACTGGAAAAGCGCACCGCATACTTCCGTCGGCGGCGCTGCCGTAGAAAATAGGCAAGGGCTAACAGGGGAATAAACCCCAACAGCAGAAAGGCTCCCGGCCATTGAAAATTCATGCCACACCTCTCATTCCATCCATCTGGCTTTCAACTGTCACAGCAGCCGGTTGAACCAGGCCATGGAGAACGTGCTGCCAATGAGCAATAATAAAATACTCGCGCCGGCAAAAAGTGAAGTAACCTCCATCGTCTCAGTTTTCACCACTAATTGCGGCGATAAATTTGCATAAACAGCTTGCGGGTCCAGTTGCCCTTGAGCCGGATAATACGTCCCACCTGCCGCAGCAGTGATGCCTTGAAGCATGGCTTCATCCAATGCGGTGAAAACGGAAAAACCGCCGACCTCCAATGGAGCACCAGCGCTGGTGCCGAAACCCAGAGCGTCTACCCGCACGCCGTGTTCTCCGGCGGCAGCTGCGACTTCCATGGGGTTAATGGAGAAATTGTTTTCACCATCGGAGAAAACCACAATTACCGAGGAAGGGTATTCACCTTCCGGCAGCTGCTCCAACAGCTCGCTTGCACCTGGGTCGAGCTGCTGAGGTTCACCAGGCGCAGACGGTGTCGGGATTTGATCCGCGGTCAGCAAACCGGCATCCATGGCGATGGTATGCAGCGCGGTGAGAATACCCTGTCCGAGCGAGGTACCGGCGGTAGGCTGAAGCCGGTCTATGGCAGACAGCAAAGCACCAGTGTCACGAGATGGGGATTCGATGGTAAAACCACTGCTGCTAAAGGATACCAGCCCAATCTCTACCGTCTCCGGCTGGCTCTGAATAAATTCGCGGGCGGTAGCTTTGGCAACCTCCAGGCGGCTGGGGTCGACATCCGTGGCGCCCATGCTGGCTGATACATCCAGGACAATGACCACCGTCCCTTCAACCCTTGGCAGGCTTACCTGGGCTTGCGGTCGGGCCAATGCAAGCAGAATAATCAGCAGGCTGAGCAGGAACAGAGCCGGCGGGATGTGCCGCCGCAGGCCTGGTGCTGACTTACTTGCTGGCGTGGAAAAACCGAGGTTGGACAGGCGGTTGCGCCGCTTGCGGTTAATCGCCAGATACACTCCAAAAAGGAGGGGGACCCCGCATAACGCGACCAACATACCCGGCCAAAGAAAGGTCATATCTATCCTTCTATCCTTCTATCATCTGACTGCACCGGATAGTGCGTTGGCGTGTGCTGTGCGGTTCAAGCGGTGGAGCTGCTTGCGCACCGCCGAATAGCGCAGTATGGCACGCACCAGGTCTTCATGCGTCGATAGCGACCAGGGTTCAACGCCGGCATGCCGGAAGGCCGCATTAAGTCCGTTTTCGCGCTGCTGGACGGCCTCATTAAACTGCGAACGAAATTTTCGGTCGCTGGTATCCACGTACAATTGTTCACCAGTCTCGGCATCCTCCAACCAAATCGGTCCCGCGTCCGGAAGCTCCACCTCACGCGGATCCCACAGACGGATCGCCAGTACTTCATGGTTCCGCGCCAGCAGGTTGAGGGTCCGCTCCCAACCTGGGGCGCTGATGAAATCGGAGAGGATGAACACCAGCGAGCGCTTTTTGATGGTCAGCAATCCACTGGAGAGCAGGGCATTGAGATTGGTTAAGGGAGATTTGGGTAGGCGGGGCTGCTTCATTAACTCGTGAATGAGCTGCAGCACGTGATTCCGTCCGCCTTTGGCCGGCAGCATCCGGTGTTTTCTATGGCTGCCGCCATTGGACCCGTTCCCAGCTTCCTGACCATTGAATAGAATCGCACCGACCCGGTTGCCGTGCCGCGTGAGCAGACGCGCAAAGGTGGCAACCAGGTCAATCAGTACTCCGCGTTTTTCAGTTGAGGTTGTACCAAAATCCATGGATGGACTGAGATCGACCAGGAACCAGGCAGTGATCTCGCGGTCTTCCATGTATTGGCGAATATAAGGTGTGTTCATGCGCGCGGTGACGTTCCAGTCGATGTAGCGGATATCGTCACCGGGTTGGTACTCGCGCAGGTCGGCAAAATCAACACCGTAGCCGTAAAACAAGCTACGGTAATCACCCTGCAGCAAGCCATCCAGCCGGCGAATGACCTGCCAGAACCGCACTTGACCGTCGCACGCCTGGCCGGCGTCCTCTTCGCCACGCTGCAAGTGCTGGCGTTGGCGATCCTCAAC
>Ga0209619_10001515_pt1 | contig 17056 bp, 12 predicted proteins | sample Rifsed16ft3_FD_184011 | JGI IMG/M metagenome (GOLD analysis project Ga0209619, IMG submission 184011) | Soil microbial communities from Rifle, Colorado, USA - sediment 16ft 3 (version 2) | ecosystem: Environmental > Terrestrial > Deep subsurface > Rock core/Sediment | place: Rifle, Colorado... | reverse complement strand
CCAGACCGGCTCACCCGTTTGCGGCTTGACGGCGAGCATGGAACCGTCGCCTCCGCCGGTCATGAGGATCCTCATCCCGTCGATTTCCGCGGCGTACAGAGGCGCGTAGGTCGTGTCGTACGGCTGGCCGCCGGGCGAGCTCACCCAGTACGTTTGACCCGTCGTCTTCTGGAACGCGAAAAACCGGTGGGCGCCGCGCGCCTGGTCGCCCCATCCCGAGCTCAACCCGCTCACGATGACGAGGTCGCCTTCGACCACGGGGGATTGAGTGCGGCCCCCATGGGTGGTGACGAGCCCGAACTCTTCGTTGAGGGACCGACTCCAGAGGACCTTCCCCTCGGGAGAGAATCCGATGAGCGTCCCGGAGACGGTGAAGGCGTAGACGTTTCCCGTTTCCGGATCCGCGACCGGGGAGGCCCAGGCCACGCGGTGTGGTGGGACGTCGCTCATATAAAGGTTGATCCGGTGCTCCCACAGAAGCTCGCCTGTGTCCACGTCGATGCACTGGATGCGCTCCTGCAGCTCCGCGCCCGCGCCCGCGGCGTTCTGGAGATAGAGACGATCGCCGACCACGATCGGCGCCGACCGGCCGCCGAAGGGCGCCCGCCAGGCCAGGTTCTCGCCCTCAGGAGACCAGCTCGACGGAAGGCCAGTCTCCTGGGAGTGACCGTCGCGGGCTGGCCCTCGCCAGTCGGTCCAGTTGTCGGCTGTGGCGAGAGTCGCGGCAAGAGATACCGTCGCATACAGGGTCAAGGTCTTCGTGATCATCGCGGTGTCATTATCGTGTGCCGCATACCATGAGTCAAAGAATGCCTTGTAATGTAAGATGAGACCCTGAGTCTGGAAGGAGCATCCGTTCATGAATTTCGGCATTCGCGCCGTTGCATTCACCGTCGCTCTCTCGTCACCCGCGATGGGCTCCGAGTGGTCCCGTTTTCGAGGTCCCAATGGAACCGGGGTCGACCCCTCCGCGAGGGCTCTGCCTCTGCGGTTCGGCCCCAGCGAGAACGTCATCTGGAAGACCGAGCTTCCTCCCGGGCACTCGTCGCCGATCCTCACGGAGGACCGTCTCTTCCTGACCGCGTTCGCCGAGGAAAAGCTCTTCACGTATTGCCTGGACCGCAAGACGGGCGGGATCCTGTGGCGTCGGGAAGCGCCGAGGGCGCGCTCGACCAAGATCGACGATCGGAACAACGCCGCCTCTCCGAGTCCCGCCGTCGACGAGAAGGGCGTCTACGTCTTCTTTCCGGACTACGGTGTCCTCGCGTATGACTTCGACGGGAACGAGCGCTGGAAGCATCCGCTCGAGGCTTTCGAGAACGTCTACGGTATGGGAGCCTCGCCCGTCGTCGCCGACGACAAACTCGTGCTGGTGTGCGACCAGAACCAGGACTCGTTCATCATGGCCCTTCATCGCGACACCGGAGCGGTCGCGTGGAAGGCCGACCGTCCCGAGGCGACGAGCGGTCACTCGACCCCGGTCCTCAACCGGGACCCCTCGGGTGAGCTCGAGGTCATCGTGCCCGGCTCGTTCCAGCTCACGTCGTACTCGGCCGCGACCGGCCGAAAGCTCTGGTGGGTGACGGGACTCTCTTTCGAGATGAAGTCGACGCCGGTGCTTTCGGACGGGATCGTCTACATCAACGGCTATGGCGCTCCCGAGAATCAGCCGGGCACGAACGTGAAAGCGCCCACGTGGACGGAAGCGCTCGCCTCGCAGGACCAGGACAAGGACAGGCGCCTTTCCGGCGAGGAGGCCCAGGGACACGCGCGCTCCTGGTTCGGCTTCACCGACCTGAACGGGGACAAGCACCTCGACGAGCCGGAGTGGCGCTACTACGAGGCCGCGCTCGCTTCGCGCAACGGCATTCTCGCGATCAAGGTCGGCGGCGAGGGCGACATGACGGAGAAAAACGTCGCCTGGGCCTATCACAAGCGCGTTCCCCAGCTCCCATCGCCGCTTCTGTACCAGGGCGTTCTCTACATGGTGAACGACGGGGGGGTAGTGACCTCTCTCGATCCAAAGACCGGGGAAGTGCGGGCGCAGGGACGGCTCAAGGGCGCGGTCGACAACTACTTCGCGTCCCCCGTCGCCGCCGACGGCAAGATCTACATGGCGAGCGAGCTCGGTAAGATCGCGGTGGTGAAGCCCGGCGGGAATCTCGAGGTGCTCGCGGTGAACGACCTCGGCGACCTCATCTACGCGACTCCCGCCATCGACGGCGGCCGGCTCTACGTCCGAACGCGCGGCGCCCTCTACTGCTTCGGGGAGTCATGATCCTCGTCGCCCTTCTTTTGTTTGTCCTCGCGCTCGATCAGGGGGAGGATCTCCGCGAAGCTGCCCGGCGGGGCGATCTCGAGAGAGCGAAAGCTCTCCTGGACGCGGGCGTTCCCGTGGATGCGAAGAACCGCTACGGAGCGACGGCGCTCTTCTTCGCCGCCGACAGGGGGCACCTCCCGCTGATCCAGCTCCTGATCGAGCGAGGGGCCTCGACGGAGGTATCCGATACGTTCTACGGCATGACGCCGCTGGTGCGTGCGATCGATCGGGGGCACGAGGAATCCGCGATCTTCCTGCTGAAGCACGCACTCGCCTCGGGTCATCTGAACCGCGAGTCGTTCGACGAGATTCTCGAAGAGTCGAAGTCCTCGGGCAGAGCGGAGGTCGTCCGGTTCCTGGAATCGACGACACCTCCCGCTCCCGCGCCCGCATCCGAGGCCCCGCCAGAGGAGATCGACTTCACCTCGCTCGTCGGAAGGTATCGAATCGAGGCCAAAGGCGAGGTCTTCGCCGTCGAGAAAATGGACGAAGGCCTGGTGATTCGGCTGGGAGAGAAGACTGTGCCGCTCGAGGCGAGGGGAGTGAGGGAGTTCGCGCTCGGGGGGAGCGCGGGCGCGCTCGCCTTCGGGGGCCGCGGCGGCATGGTGGAGTACGCGCTCCTCACGCGCGGATCGGAGACGGCTTACGCCCCCCGGGAGGAAGGGGACATCCTGGGCGCCGGCGGCAACGTTGCCGCGGCGTCAGGCGATTTGCGACCCGAGGCGGCGGCCCCGGCGCCGTGGCCGTCGTTTCGCGGACCGAACGGCTCGGGCATCGCCGACGGTCAGCGGATCCCCCTCGAGTGGGATTCGGGGGCCAGGAAGAACGTTCGATTCGCGACTCCGATCGAAGGCTTCAGCGTCTCGAGCCCCATCGTATGGGGGGAGCGAATCTTCGTCTTGAGTGCTTCGAGCGGCGCCTCCGACCGCACGTTTCGCACCGGTCTCTACGGCGACGTGACTCCGATCGACGACCTCTCGGAGCATCGATGGCTTCTCTACGCTCTCGACACTCGGGACGGACGCGTCGTGTGGGAGCGGGAGTTGGAACGAGCCCGGCCGGGAACGAAGCGCCATCCGAAGTCGAGCCAGGCGAACGCGACCCCGGCGACGGACGGAAAACGCATCATGAGCCTCCTGGGATCGACGGGGTTTCTCTACTGCCACGACTTCGAGGGGAATCTCCTCTGGAAGAAGGAGATCGGAATCCTCAACTCCGGCTGGTTCTACGACCCGGACTACCAGTGGGGCCACTCGAGCTCGCCCATCCTCTACGACGGGCGGGTGATCGTGCAGGCGGACGTGCACGGAAGCCCGTTCATCGCCGCCTACGATCTCGAGAGCGGAGACGAAGTCTGGCGCACGGCGCGCGAAGGCGAGATCCCGACGTTCGCCACCCCGACCGTCTATCGCGGTCCAACGGGCGATGAGCTCGTCACCAACGGAACCCGGATCCGCGGATACGATCCCAAGACGGGAACGCTCCTCTGGCATCTCGGACCGAACTCCGAGATCCCCGTCGGCTCTCCGGTGGTGACATCCGATCTCATCTATGTCACCGCCGGCTATCCTCCCATCAAGCCGATCTATGCGATCCGTCCCGGGAGCCGAGGTGACCTCGCGCTTCCCGCGGGAGTGGACAAGAGCGAGGCACTTGCCTGGTCGAAGACGCGGGGCGGCACCTACATCCCTTCACCCGTCGTCTATCGCGGGTACGTCTATACCAACGAGAACAACGGTCTTCTCGTCTGCTACGACGCGGCGACGGGCGAGATCGTGTACCGAGCGCGCATCGGAGGCACGGGCGGCGCCTACGCCGCCTCACCCATCGCCGCCGACGGACGGCTCTACTTCACGACCGAGGAAGGCGAGACGTTCGTCGTCGAGGCGGGTCCCGAGTATCGTCTCCTCGCGAAGAATCGCGTCGAAGGCGTTGTGCTCTCGACCCCCGCGGCGTCCGACGGCCTTTTGGTGATTCGGACTCTGGAGCAGGTCTATGGAATCGCGAACCCGTAAGCCGGAAGGAGTTCCCTTCATGAGGAGGCTGTTGGCTCCGACTCTCGCCGCACTCGCTCTTTCCCCGAGCGCTCTCGCGAACGGCAACTGGCCCCATTGGCGGGGACCGACGCGCGACGGGGTCTCGACCGAGACGGGCTTGCCGGTGAAGTGGAGCACGACCGAGAACGTGCGCTGGAAGATCCCCATGCCCGATCGCAGCGGCTCGACACCGATCCTGTGGGAGGAGACGATCTTCCTGAACGTGGCCGAGGCCGGCGAGCTCCACCTCTGGGCGCTCGATCGAAAGGACGGAAGCCGGAAGTGGAAGGCGTTTCTGAGCGGGGGCGATCATCGGGAGCGCAAGCAGAACATGTCTTCTCCCTCGCCCCTCACGGACGGAAAGAGCGTCTGGGTCATGACTGGAACCGGCATCCTCAAGGCCTTCGACTTCGCCGGCAAGGAGCTCTGGTCGCGCGACATCCAGAGGGACTACGGAAGGTTCGGGCTCAACTGGGGCTACGCGTCGTCACCGCTCCTGCATGAGGGCTCTCTCTACGTGCAGGTCCTTCATGGAATGAAGACCGACGACCCGTCGTATCTCCTTCGCATCGACGCCGCGAACGGAAAGACTCTTTGGCGAGTCGAGCGTCCGACGGACGCCATTCGGGAGTCTCCGGACTCCTACACCACGCCCGCGCTTCTCGAGTACGAAGGCAAGAAAGAGCTGGTGATCACCGGAGGCGACGTCGTCACCGGCCACGACCTCGAGACCGGCCGCGAGCTCTGGCGCTCCGACGGTTTGAATCCGGAGAACGACGCGAACTATCGCATCGTGGCGTCGCCGGTGGTCAAAAACGGGATCATCTATGCCCCGACGCGGGAGAAACCGCTTCTCGCGATCAAGGCGGGAGGACGCGGGGACATCACGGCTACGCACCGCCTCTGGGAGTTCGACAAGGGGCCCGACGTTCCCACCCCGGTAACCGACGGGAAGGTTCTCTACATCGTCGACGACCAAGGGATCCTGTTCTGCCTGGATGCAAAAACCGGCGCGGTCATCTGGGGCCCGAAGCGCATCGCCCCCGGAATCTACAGCGCGTCGCCGGTGCTCGCTGACGGGAAGGTCTACGCGACGAGCGAGGACGGCATCACCACCGTGCTGCGCGCCGGCCCGGTGTTCGAGGTGCTGGCCGAGAACCACCTCGACGGCTACACCCTGAGCTCGCCCGCGATCTCCCGAGGCGAGATCTTCCTGCGGACGGAGGCGGCTCTCTTCTGCATTCACAACCCTTGACGCTCAGGCGATGAGGGGTGCGGGCTCGGACACACGACTGCCGCCCCGTCGATACTGGTCCATCACGTCTTTCCCGTAGTCCTGCTCGGCGTGATAGAGGTTGTGGGATCGACATTAATGCCGATATCGGCATAACTTGCAAAAAGACCGCAATAGTTTTCAGCGATTGACGAAGCTATTGGTTGAGACGTACCGGAGACCCAAACGATGAGCAGAACAGCAGACAGTATTCGGAAGGGCTTGGAACAGGCCGTTCGATACGCGAAGGGTCGCGCTTCCAGGAAGGCGTATCGCGTCCACGTGCCCGCCCATGTCGATGTGAAGGCGATCCGAAGGAAACTCGGGATGACCCAGCAGACGTTCGCCGCGCGATTCGGGTTCAGCGTCAATACGCTGCGGCACTGGGAGCAAGGCAAGCGCGAACCGGAGGGGCCGACGCGGGCGTACCTCCTCGTCATCGATCGCGCACCGGCCGCCGTCCAAAGAGCGCTCCGCATCGCTTAAGGCGCTGGGCGCCGGGCTCTTATATCTGGTAGTCGAATCCGAAGTACGCGGTAAAGGGGGGCGCCGGGATCACCGAGCTCGATCCGAAGCCCCGCATGAAGTACTCGCGGTCGGTGAGGTTCTTGAGATTCAGGCGAAGCTTGAAGTCTCCAAGCTTGTAGAAGGCGGTGGCGTCGAAGGTCACGACGCCGTCGAGCTCGAAGACGTTATCCTCGGCGATGAACTGCGAGGACACGTACCGCGCGCCGCCCCCGATTCCGAATCGCGGGGTAATGTCTTTGCTGAGCCAGAGATTCATCACATGCTCCGGGGCGAAGGCCGGCTTCGCTCCCGAACGGTCGAGGGTGAGGAATGTCGGCGGCGTCAACGACACCAGGAGGCGTTCGGTGAAGCTCGTGAGCTCGGCGTCGTTGAAGGCGTAGGAGAAGAACGCGCGGAACGAAGACGCCGGCTGGGCGGCGAGGTCGATCTCGAAGCCGCGGGATCTCTGGTCCCCCACCTGCTGGGTGAAGCCGTTGTCGTCGGGAATCGGAATGTTGTCGCGCTCGAGTTGATAGACGGCGAAGACCGTCTCCGCCCTCCAGGCGGAGAAGCGCTTCTTGACTCCCCCCTCGTACTGGGTGCCGCGCTCGGGAACGAGCTCACCCTGGACTCGAGGCGACGGAGGAGCGAAAGCGCGGGAGTAGTTGGCGTAAAGGGACAGTTCGGGCGTCGCCGCGAAGAGAACCCCGGCCATCGGTGAGAACTCACTGTCGTCGCGCTCGAGCCCGCTCACGTCGTCGCGGAAGTCGATGCCATCGAAACGCCCGCCCAGAAGAACGTTGAGCTTCGGACCGAACTGAATCTGGTCCACGACGTAGGGCGCGGCCACGATGGCCCGCGAGTCTCCCGCGACCGACTGGTCGGGGAGGGGGAAGGGGGGGGTCCCCGGGTCCAACGGGCTGACCGCGTCGACCGGAGAAAGCAAACCCGCTCCCAGAGTGTATTCGTCGGCGAAACGAGAAATCTCGAAGCCCGAAAGCACGCTATGCTTCACCGTTCCGGTCGAGAAATCGAGCACCACCTCGAGCTGGTTTCCGGTGAATCTCTGGCGGTCGTCGAGCTCCGCGAGCGCGCGAACGGCCAGGAGCGAGCTCGGGCCCGCGGGGAAGACGCCGCTCAAGATCGTGCCGGCCGTGGTCCAGTCGAGGGACCTCTGGTAGAACTTGTCGCGGACCATGAGCCACTCCGAGAAGCGCCATTCGTAGTCCGCCTGGAAGCGGAAGATCTCCTGGGCTGAGTCGTCGAACGGCGACTGGTAGTTCGTGCCCGGATCCACGGGGATAACCGCGCCCTGGACCACGGGGATTCCAGCGTCCGGGATGTACTCGAGGTCGAGAAACTCGAAGTTCAGGTTGAGTCGCCCCTTGTCTCCGAAACGGAAGGTGACCGCGGGATTGATGGCGCCCGTACGGCCGTCCTTTCCGTCTCGATAGCTGCCTTGGCTCCGAAGGAGTCCGTTCAATCGGAAGTCCACGTTCCCTTCAGGATCGCCGTAGTTCCAGTCGAAATAGCCTTCGTAGTGGTCGTAGGACCCTCCGGCGGCCCCGAAGGAGAAGAGCTTCGCTGGAAGCGGTTGCTTGCGGACGATGTTCACGACGCCCGCGAGGGGATTGCTCCCGTACAGGAACCCGCCGGGACCCTTGAGGACTTCCACCAGCTCCACGTTGTACATCTGGTAGAGCGTCGCTTCGGGCTCGGGGGCGCCGTCGAAGAGGACGAGACCGCTCGAGAGCGAGTCGAACCCGCGAATGTAGAAGAAGTCGGCGATGCCGCTCTGGGTCTGGATGTTGACGTTGCTGACGTTCGTAAGCGCGTCGCCGAGGACGCGGTCGAACCGTTCGCGCGCGAGAGCCTCGGTGACGAACCCCACGTTGTTCGGAGTCGAGCGGCGATCCAGGGGAAGCTTGGTCACGATGGTGTTGGAGCTCGGCACGTAGGGAAGAGACCCCTCGACGAACACGTACTCGTTGACCGACACCGGCACCGCCTGCGCTTGCGGATCGACCTTTTTCGTCTCTTCTTTTTTCGACTCGGACTCCTGGGAGTAAGAGGGTGAGCCAAAAGCTAGAACGACGAGCGCACCGAGGACGAGGCGGAAGACGCGAGGCATCGCGATTCGCATGAAACCCCCGTGACTTTAGGCACGAGAGCATCTTAGTAGGTGCGAACAGGCCCCGCAAACCAAATTAATGAATTTGGCGGGGCCCCGGAGGGCCCCATCCTCCCCGAGCGACGAGCGAGCGAGCACTAATCAATGAATGCGTGGCAGTAGCGGTAGACTCGCCACAATCTCCGCCTCGGCGCGCGCCAGAACCGAAAGCCGCTTCTCGACGGCTTCGCGCTCGTCGTAGACCGCCGCGAGCTCGCGGAACATGTCCGCGTGCCGTGCCTCTGCTTCGGACAGCTGCTGATAGAAGCGAGCGAGATCGGGATCGAGAAGGTTCTCGGCGAGTAGGCCGAGCCGCTCCCGGGAGCGGGCCTCGATGAGGCCGAGAAGAAGGAGCCGGTCGGTGAGCCGGCCGCGGTTCGGCCGGGCCAGCGAGAGAAGCTTCTTGGCGTAGGGGTCGCCCTTGTCGCCTCCGAGGCTCCGGCCGCGGGCGAGCAGGCGCTCGTGGACCATGCGGAAGTGCTGGAGCTCCTCGACCGCGAGCGCGCCCAGACGGCGCACGAGCTCGTCGTGGTCGGGGTACGCCACGATGAGCGAAAGCGCCGAGGCTGCCGCCTTCTTTTCGCAGTGGGCGTGATCGTCGAGGAGAGAGTCGAGGTCGGACATCGCAACCTCGACCCACCTTGCGGGGGTCTTCGAGAGCAGCACTCAGGACAGCTCCGGACGCCTCACGTGCCAGTCGGTGGCGCTTTCATACGCGTGCGCGACTCGGAGGATCGTCGCCCCGTCGAACGGCCGACCGTAGAACTGGATGGTGATGGGAAGCTCCGGCGGCCCCTTCGAAAAGCCGCAGGGGATGGTGATCGCGGGGAGTCCCGTCATGTTTCCGAGAAACGTGTTTCCTTCCCTCCGGAACGTCATCCTATGGTCTCGCCCTCCGCGTTTCAACGGCCGCCTCGGAGTCGATTGCGCTTTCCCCGGCGCCGCGACTGGGGGTATGATCCACTTGTCGGGCCCTCACAGGGTCCGGCGAGTGGTGCCAAGAAGGTAGCGGCGTTTGAAGCGTTTCCCGAGATCGTTTGCCTTCGTCCTTCTCTTGGCCGGGCTCCCCGTTGTCGGCTTTGCGGAGGCTCCCGCCTCCGACCTCGCGAAGAAGCTCGATTCCCTGAGGAGACGGTTCAAGCTGCGGAGCGCCATCGGCATGCTCGTGAAGAGCGTCGAGACGGGGGAAACGCTCTACGCCCACAACGAGAACCAGCGCTTCATCCCCGCTTCGGGGATGAAGCTCGTCACCATGGGCGCGAGCCTCCACTATCTGGGCCCGAACTATCGGTTCGAGACGCGCTTTCTCGCCGACCGGCCGATGGTGAACGGGGTCGTCGAGGGGAACCTCTACGTCCATGGGACGGGGGATCCGTCGCTCACCCGGCACGAGATGGACTACATCGCGCGTTCGCTCGCCGGAGCCGGTCTTCGGGAAGTGCGGGGCGACATCGTTCTCGATGACAGCTTTTTCGACGATCAACTCCGAGGGCCCGCGTCCTACGACAACATTCTGAAAAAGGGGCTCCCCATCCAGTCGGCGCTCTCGTACAACTTCAATTTGGTGGAGCTCCGGGCGCGGCCGAGCGCTCCGGGCTCGAAGGCCGAGCTCCACGACGAGGGCTACGGCTACTTCGACGTCCTCAACCGGGTGACGACGGCGACCCGCGGCCGCCCGTGGCTTCGGGTCTCGAAGCTCCGACAGGACCGGGTGCTCGTGAGCGGTCGCGTCATCCAGGGCGACGAGGAAGACCACGTGGGAACTTTCGTCGCTCCCGACCCCACCGCGTACTTCGCCTCGGCGTTTCTCGGGAAGCTCCGGGAGCAGAGAATCCTGGCGCTCGGGCAGGTAGTGAAGGGACGGGTCGAAGGCCGGAAGATCGAGACGCTCTACGTGCACCGCTCCGACCGTCTGATCGAGGTGCTCTCGGCGCTGGGGAAGTTCAGCAACAATTTCTCAGCGGAGCAGATGCTGAAGACCCTCGGCGCCCACCGATTCGGTCCTCCAGGAAGCTTCGTTTCGGGCGCGCGGGCGGTGGGCGAGTACCTGGTGGGTCTCGGGTTCAGCCGCGACGACTTCCGCATCGAGGACGCCTCGGGGCTCTCGTACGACAACCACCTCAGCGCCGCGATTCTCGTCCGGGTGTTGGAAGACCTCTATCGCGCTCCCGAGCTCCGTACGGATTTCATCTGCTCGCTCGCCATCGCCGGGGTGGACGGGACTCTCAGGAGCCGTTTCTTGAACGAGGACGAGCTCGGGCGTATCATGGCCAAGACCGGGAGCCTCGCCGGGGTTAGCTCGCTTTCGGGGCTCGCGTTTTCCCGGTCGCGCGGCCCGCTGGTTTTTTCGGTCCTGACGAACGGAATCGGCAGGCAGTATCGCGCGGATTTCGTGGAGGACGAGATCGGGCGCATGCTCATAGAGGAGTGAGTCGGGGAGAGTGGCAGGCGGAATGGACAAGAACCTCATCACCAGCACGTCGATCCACGATGACGAGAAGCAGGAAGTGGTGGTGCCCCGCCACTGCACGCTCTCCGGCTTCACCGAGGCGATGGCCGATCGGAAGGGACTCAACGTCTCGCGGCTCGAGCCCTTGACCCGGCTCGAGGTGCGGACGCGGAACAGCCTCTACGAGATCACCGTGCTCCACCCGAACCACTGGAAGATCCTCGTCCGTGGCGGGCGTTTCTTTCCCACCGAGACCGCGGCCTACCTCTGCGGCTCCGGCTATGGCGGAACGCTTCTGAAGGTCGCCTGGATCGGGGTCGGCCTCTGCTGCGAGCTCTCCTCCGAGGGACTCCGGGTGGTGACGTCTCCGGTGGAGGACATCCAGATCGTAGAGAAGGCGCTTCCCGGCCCCTTCTGAGAGGTGCTTTTGCAGCCGGCGAGCCAGGAGCGCTCCCAGGCGAAGGTCCCTACGCTGCGGCCCGCACGAGACTCCGACCTCGACTTCATTCTCGACCTTTGCCGCAAGGTGTTCCTGGAGTTCGGAAGCTACGACCGATATATCGCCGAGTGGTTCCGCGAAGAGATCGTATCCTCCCACATCGCCGAGCTGGATTCCGCTCCGGCCGGGTTCTTCATGCTCGCGATTCATCCTGCGAGCCCGACCAGGGAGGCGGTCGCGGAGCTCCTTTCGATCGCCGTCGTGCCCGAGCTCCGTTCGAGGGGCATCGGAGCCGCTCTCCTCGACCGATCGATTCTCCTCGCCCGCGAGTCGAGCCTCGATCTCCGCGAGATTCGTCTCTCGGTCGCGGAGGGGAACGCGCGCGCCCAGCGGATGTTCGCGCGCCGCGGGTTTCGTATAGGCCACGTCATCGGCGTTTACCCCGCGGGGCAGCGCGCGCTCTTCATGACCAAGGTGTTGAAGAAGGAGGGGAAATCGTGAGGCTCGATCGGAGAGAGTTCATCGTGTCGGCGGCCGCGGGTGTTTCGGAGGCCCGGAGGATCTCGGGAGGAGTCGCTCTCGACGCCTCCGCGGCGCGAGCCGATTTTTCCGCCGCCACCCGCTCCGCCTATCTGAACACCCCGTACATCGGTCCCATCCCCCGGTCGGTCGAGCAGGCGGGCGTCGAGTTCGTCCGCTCCAAGGCGGAGAACCCCATCTCCCTGGGCGCGATGCTCGAGAAAACAGACGAGGCCCGGAAGAAATTCGCGGAGCTCTTCGGGGCCGCTCCTCACGAGATCGGATTCCTGTTTGCCACGAGCGAGGGGGAGAACCTCGTGACCTCCGCCCTCGATCTTCGTCCCGGGGACAACGTGGTCGTCGACGACCTTCATTACACGACGAGCTACGTGCTCGGAAAGTCGCTCGAGAGGGAGAAGGGCATCGAGCTCCGGATCGCCCCCTCGGTCGAGGGACGCGCCGACCGGGAGAATTTCGAGCCTTACGTCGACGCCCGGACTCGCCTCCTGTCGGTCTCGTGGGTTTCCCATCAGAACGGCTTCCGCCACGACCTGAAAGACCTCGCCGAGCTCGCCCACGCTCACGGGGCGCTCCTCTACGCCGACGGAATCCAGGCGCTCGGGATGTTCCGAGCCAACCTTCGGGAAGAGGGTGTCGATTTCGTCGCGAGCGGCACCTACAAGTGGCTCTTCGCGAGCTACGGCGTGGCCCCGTTCTTCATCCGCGAAGAGCACCTCGAAAGGGTTCCACCCGATCGGATGGGGGCGCTCTCGCTCGAATCCGAGGGTCCGAACCACGAATTCCGCCTTTACCCGAGCGCGCGGAAGTACGAGTACGCGACCCTCGCGTTCGGACCTCTCTACCAGCTCGACGCCGCACTCGACTACCTGGCGAAGGCCGGACTCGGGAACATAGAGGATCACACGGTTCCGCTCGCCCGCGAGATGCGGCGAGGTCTCGTCGATCTCGGCTTCCGCGTGAGGACGCCGGACAAGAACGGCTCCGCGATCGTGGCCTTTATCCACGGAAAGGACCCGGAGAAGGCGCAAAAGGTCTTCGAACGGAGGGAGGTCCGGGTGAGCTTCCGCGAGGGCGGCACCCAAATCCGGGCCGGCGCCGCGCTCTTTAATAATAAGGAAGACGTCGAACGGTTCCTGGAGGCAGCGGAGGAGCTCCGCGGGTTATGAGAAAGAGTGTAAGAAGGGGGATGGGGAGATGGGAGGAGATGGGGATGAATCAGGAACTATTGGCCCATTTATCCCCCTATCTCCTCCTGTCCCCTTATCCCCCTTGTATTGGTTTTGCTTCTTTGCGTTGAAAAAGAAATGAAGCGATACCCCGCGTTCGATCCCCCCGAGTACCGAGACTGGCTCCCCGACCCCCTCGTGATGGAGGAGTTTCGCTCGCGCTTTCTCTCGGACCCGAGCCGGAGGAGCATCGTCGCCGCGTTGACCCCGAAGGAGCACGTCGCCCTCTACAAGGGTCTCGTGAGGAACCGTCTCCACGACATCACCCTCAAGCGCTGGGTCCGGACGGGGGTCCTCTCGAAGGCATGGCTCGGGACCGGCGAGGAAGCGGTGACCGTCGGCGCAGTGCACGCGCTCCAGAAGGGGGACGTCGTCGGTCCGATGATCCGGAACGCCGGCGCCGCCCATGAGATGGGGATGCCGCTCGCGGATCTGTTCCGAGCCTACCTCGCTACCTCGGACTCGCCGGGAGGGGGAAGAGACGTCCACGTCGGCGATCTCTCGAAGGGGGTGGTCGCCCCCATCAGCATGGTGGGCTCGCTGGTCCCGGTCTGCGCGGGTCTTGCGTTGTCGTTCAAGCTTTCGAAGAAGGAGAGCATCGCCGTCACCTGGGTGGGCGACGGCGCCACCCGAACCACGGCCTTCCACGAGGGCATGATGTGCGCGAAAGCGCTCTCGCTTCCGCTTCTGGTTTTCGTTCAGGACAACCAGATCGCTCTCGGCACTCCACGGCCGTTGCACAGCGCCGCCCCGATGAGCGCGGTCGCGACCCTCTACGCCGCGACCGGCTTCGCGTGCGACGGCAACAACGTGCTCGACGTCTACGCGACCGGAGCCCTCGCGGGCGAGCTCTGCCGCTCCGGCAGAGGTCCAGTGATCGTGACCGCGAAGACCTTTCGCATGGGAGGGCACGCCACTCACGACGAGGGGGAGTCGCGGGCGATTCTCCCCGAGGCGGATTTCGCGCATTGGGGGAAGCGCGATCCCGTCGGGATGTACGAAAGCTATCTCGCCGACTCGCCCCTCGAGCTCTCGCCTTCGCGCTCGAACCGCGAGGCCTTGGAACGGGCGGAGGCCGAGGTCGAAGCCGAGATCGCGGAAGCGGAGCGCGAGGCGCTCGAGAGCCGGGAGCGCCGAAAACCCGACCCCGCGACTCAGACGACGGGAGTGTTCGCCTCGTGAGCTGGATCAAGGAAATCACCGACGACGAGTTTCAGAAGGAAGTGGTCGAGCGCTCGCACCAGGTGCCGGTCCTCGTGGATTTCTGGGCTGCCTGGTGCGGTCCTTGCCGGGTGCTCGGGCCGACTCTCGAGCGGCTCGCGAACGAGGCGCAGGGGAAGTTCGTGCTCGCCAAGATCGACGTGGACCGCTCCCCGCGCCAGGCTGAGGCGTTCGGTGTGCGGGGAATCCCGACGGTCATCGCGTTCCGAGACGGGAAGCTGGTCGCGGAGTTCAGCGGCTCCCTTCCCGAGGAATCGGTTCGGGAGTTCCTGCGCAAGGTCATGCCGTCTCCGGTCGAGGGTCTCGTCGAGCGAGCCGAGAAGCTCGCGAGCGTGGACCCGGAAAAAGCGGAGGCGCTCTACCGGGAGGCGCTATCGGCCGAGCCGGGCAACCCCGGCGCCGCGGTGGGGCTCGCCGAGGTCCTCGTCGCGCGGGGCGAGACTGCCGAGGCTTCGGCGCTCCTGGATCCGCTCGTGCCCGGGGGTCCGCTTGCGGATCGCGTCGCCCAGCTCCAATCGGAGATCAAGCTGCGCGGCCGCAGGCCCGAAATGAGCGAGAGCGAGCTCCGGTCGCGGGTTGCGGAAAGCGCGGAACCGGGCCCTCTACTCTTCGAGCTCGGGAAGCTGCTGGCGTCGGAGAAACGCTACCCCGAAGCCCTCGAAGCCCTCCTGCAGGCGGCACGGGCTAACCGGAAGCTCGCGGAGGGAGGGGCGAAGGACCTCATGATCGAGATTTTCCACGCCATCGGTGTTCGAAGCCCGCTCGCGGACGACTACCGCACCCAGCTCACCCGGCTGCTTTACTGATACCTTGGAAATTGCTGATTCTACGAAGGGATGCCCGGTGTAAGTTTGTCCAGGGCTGTGACGGAGCCTCCTACAGTTTTTCGGCTTGACGCCGGGACGGGTCCAAGGGCACAATCAACGCCCAAGAGAAGGCTCATGGACGCGAAATCGACTCCCTCCTGCGCGGCCGGGCCTTTCTTCTATTTTGGCGCCTAGCGCCAAAATACTTCTTCACACCCAAACCCCATATTCCCCCGATCGAGATCTTTTTTTTCTTTGATTCGAGGTAGAGACGATGAGCGAGACGGAGCAGAAACAAGAGAACGCGAAGGCGATACAGGAGATTCGGCGGGAGATCGACGCCCTGGATCGCGAGGTATTGAGGCTTCTGGGCGAGCGGCGGAAGAGGAGTGTCGAAGCCGCGAAAGCGAAGGAGATCGAGCCCGACTGGTTCCGGGACCGGGCTCGCGAAGAGCAGCTCCTCTCCGATCGGATCGGGGTGGGCAAAAGCCTCGGCCTCGACACCCACTTCGTGGCGACGCTCTTCGAGGAGATCGTGGAGGATTCGCTTCGCGTCCAGTTGGAGTACTTCCAGGACCGGGCGAACGACAATGTGCGCTCTCTCCTCGTCGCCTACCAGGGAATTGAAGGCTCTTACAGCCACCTCGCCTCGGAGAGATACCTCGCCCGCCGGGGCGGTGCGGTCTCTTACCTGAGCTGTCATCAGTTCCAGGAAGTAGTGGAGGCGGTGGAGCGGGGGACCGCCGATCTCGGGGTGCTCCCCATCGAGAACACCACCTCGGGAGCGATCAACGAAGTCTACGACCTGCTGCTCCACGCGCAGCTCTCGATCGTGGGAGAAGTGAAGCTCAAGGTCGACCACTGTCTTCTCGGCCTTCCCAAGGCGCGCCTCTCCGAGATCCGGACGATCTATTGCCATCCGCAGACCGTGCTCCAGTGCAGCCACTTCCTCGCGCGCGTGCCTCACGCCAAGATCGAGTACTTCAGCGATACCGCTCTCTCGGGGCGTAAGATCAAAGACGACGGCGATCCGACGCAAGCGGCGATCGCGAGCGAAGAGGCGTCGCGGCTCTTCGGTCTTTCCATCATCGAGCGGGGAATCGCGAACCAGGAGGAGAACTACACGCGGTTTCTCGTCGCCGCGCGCAAGTCGGTCCGGGTAGACGGCCGCATTCCCTGCAAGACGTCGATCGTGATGATGACGGGAAACGAGCCGGGCTCTCTTCTCGAGGCCCTGCTGGTGTTCCGGGACAACGGGATCAACCTCGCCAAGCTCCAGTCCCGTCCCGTGCTCCAGAACCCGTGGGAGGAGATGTTCTACGTCGACTTCGAGGGGAACCTCGAGAACGCGAATGTCCGCCTCGCGATCGACGAGCTGACGCGAAGGGCCCGTTTCATCAAGGTGCTCGGGAGCTACCCGTCGCAGGACCTCCCCGCGCCGCGCGCTTCGGCCGAGCCCGAGCTCGATGTGGAGACGGAGTCCGAATCCCCGGCCATGGCCTTTACGCCCGTCCCCGAGAAAAAAGCCCCGGCCGGCTATCGCCTCGCGAGCCGCGAGTACAAGTCCGAAGACACGGTGATCGACGTCCGGGGCGTCCGCATCGGCGGCGACCATCTCGTGGTGATCGCCGGCCCCTGCGCGGTGGAGTCGTTCGAGCAGATCCTCGCCTGCGCCCGCGAGGTGAAAGAGCAGGGCGCGCACATCCTGAGGGGCGGCTGCTTCAAGCCGCGCACCTCGCCCTACAGCTTCCAGGGCCTCGGCTACGAAGGGCTCGACATGCTCGTCGAGGCCGGTCGGAAATACCGCCTGCCCGTCGTGACCGAAGTTCTCTCGCCCGAGGACGTGGGCCGGGTCGCCGAAAAGGCCGACGTTCTCCAGATCGGCGCCCGCAACATGCAGAACTTCACTCTGCTCTCCGAGGTGGGCCGCGCGAGGCGACCGGTGATGCTGAAGCGCGGAATGAGCTCATCGCTCGACGAGCTTCTCCACGCGGCGGAGTACATCCTCGCCGGCGGAAACCAGCAGGTGTTCCTCTGCGAGCGCGGGATTCTAACCTTCGAGACCGCGA
>Ga0209619_10001507_pt1 | contig 17082 bp, 16 predicted proteins | sample Rifsed16ft3_FD_184011 | JGI IMG/M metagenome (GOLD analysis project Ga0209619, IMG submission 184011) | Soil microbial communities from Rifle, Colorado, USA - sediment 16ft 3 (version 2) | ecosystem: Environmental > Terrestrial > Deep subsurface > Rock core/Sediment | place: Rifle, Colorado... | reverse complement strand
CTGGAGATCCCGAAAGCTCATTTGAAGAGCAATCCCGCCAAGCTGGAACATCCCCACTTGAAACGAGACCCGAGTCCGCGTCGAGGGCTTCTGGAACAGAAGCGCGAGGGTCTTCCCGGCGAGAACGTTTCCAAACTTTTCAGGCGATGCCTTCATTTCCGAGGTGATGCGGAAGACCTCGGAGACGTCTTCAGCGGTCAGATCGCGGATAGAGATTAGATGCTTCGGTTCCATCGAGTCTCGGGAACGGTCGCCGCTACGGGCTAAATCGAGTGAAATCCGAGTTTAGGAGTTGGAAGAAGAGGTTGTCAAGCTTTCGAGTGATTCGGCTCTCAGGCCGCCTCGCGCAGGAGAGAGGTGATACCCGAAGAGCGAGCGAAATGAAGCTCCCGGAACGGGACTTCTGAAGCGAGCTCTGAAAATATTCCCAGGATTCGTGTGGCGACATCCGGAAGGTAGTAAGGCACGATGGCGCGCGCGAGGAGATCCGCCGCGAGAGAGGGAGACGTGCCCCCCAGCGCGTGGTGCGTAGCCTTTCTTAGAACGAACATCCCGGACAGGGGAGAGGACGCGTTCGACACCACGTTCCCCTCGCCGGGCCAAGGTGTGCCGAAGGCAACGAAACCCCGTTCCGTTTTGCGAATGGCGATGCGCTCGTCGGAAAGGAGCGGCGTCCCTTCGCTGGCCAATAGCCCTGCGAGCGTGGTCTTGCCGTCACCCGAGTGCCCGGCGAACACCAGACCTCGGTTCGAGACCACCGCCCCGCAGGCGTGAAGGAGTACCGCACCTCGAAGCGCGAGCGCGGGCACCAGGAGAAGCTGATCGAGGGGGTACGGGATCTCCCAGTCTCGTGGCTCGCTATCCTGCGGCGCGAGTCTGCTCCAGGCCGTTTCTGAGAGAAGAACCTCGGCCTGAGAGAAATTTTCGTCGATCCTCGTCTGGCAATAGAGAAGAGCAGTTGGAGGGTGGAAGAACTCGAATATCGTCGATTCCCCCACTCGCAACGCTCGCCAGTGTAGCTTCGAATCGTAAACTAACGACCCTTGGGTTTCGCCAAGTCGGGGCACGCTCGAAACCCGAATTTCGATGTCACTCGGTTCTTCCGAAACGATGAACGGCTCGAAGCTTCTGGGAAGGCGCAGCGGCCGGGTCGACTCGAGCTCGCAACGAAACGCGAACCGGGTGTCTCCAATCGCAAAGGTACGGGTTTCGCCGCCGCCGATCGAAAAGTCAGGGAGCACTACGTCAGGCTGACGAAAGGTGTCAGCTTCCGAGGTTCATGCAGCTATTCACGTCACAGGGAGACGCCGCAGGGTGACTTGTGTTGAGCGTCTTGCATCCCGCCACGAGACTCTCCTCAGGCTTCAGATTCACGCGTCGAATCTCCGGCTTGACGTACGGCCTTCGCTCCTCGCTCGTTTCCTTGCTCATGTCTTACGAACCTCCGGATGTTCAGGATTGAAGAACGGGTAACAGAAGCTCCTTGAGAGCGGTCTTCCGGGTGTACTGGTCCACGGGCCCCTGGTACATTCCAAGCTTCTCGCCCCGGCGGTGCCCAACCTCGCAGGACCACTCGACGCGGGCCTCCATGTCACCTTTCTCCATCTGGGACCACGCGGGGCACTTGCCACAGACCGACACGAGATTACAGGAATTGCATTGGTGAGCGGGGCTCCTCATCCTGCTGTACACCGGTGGGAACATCTCGTTCCAGATCTGGCGGAAGCTCATGTGCCGCAGGCTGAACTCGGGCTCCCTCAAGAGAATGCACATCTTCATGTTCCCATAGGGATCCACATGGAAGGTCCGGCTCCCGGCGCCGCAAACGAAGAGCTTGCTCGAGCGAAACTCCTTTCGCGGCTCGGAGTAGTGCTGGAAATCCTCCTGCCATCCTGGAAACGAAAACTCGATATCTACCACTTCATCGGGGCTCAGGCGCACGTTGCAGGGCACCTGAGAACGATCGAAGTTCGGGTTGATCATGGTGTCGAACTTGAAACGCAGTCCCTTGGACTCGGCGAACCTCGCCATGTCGTGGAGCTCGTGCTTATTCGTTCGCATCGCGACTGTCTTTAGCTTCAGGGGGATGCCGCGCTCGTGGAGTAGATCCACGCCGCGGTAGCATTTTTCGCGCGAGCCGGGAATACCGGTGACCGCCTCGTAGGTCTCCTTCGTGAACCCGTAAAGGGAGATCTCCACCGCGTTTGGCGGGTCTTTCTGAAGGCGGTCCGCGATTCTCTCGGTGATCATGGTCCCGTTGGTGAATAGAGTCACCAGGAGCCCGAGCTTGCGCGCATGGTCGTAGATCTCGAAGATGTCGGGTCTCAGGAAGATCTCGCCACCGGTGAGAAGGAGCCAGATGGTCCCGGCTTCGGCGATCTGATCGAGGATCGATTTGACCTCGTTGGTCTCGAGAATACCCTTGGGCCACTCGCCATCGCGGTAGCAGTGGAGACAGCGAAGGTTGCAGCGCAGGTCGAGCTCGATCGAGCCGCTCAACGGGACGCGGTTTTCAAGCCACTTGCCGATGACATCTCGGCTGAACATGTCTAAAGGAAGATCAGGAATTTGCGCGCACGCCATTTGGATCGACCTCGATTTTCACAAAGAGATACCTCCCGGATTGAAGCAAGGCGGGTGCCATGGTCCCAGTCGAAACCTGGCGTGCAAACCATTGAAGAGCAGTAGCTTAGTGCCGGGCTCGATAGCGGAGGAAACCTTCGCGCGGGGAAATCACCGCACCCCCGCTGCTTTTTGGCAGTGGGTGCGAGTTTCCCGATCTAAGGCTGCAGGGTCCGGATGTCGATCCCGGCGCTCACGTTGCGGGGGTTGACGTTCGTCGAGAACGTCTTGCTGATGAAGTCATCCGCGCGATCCCCGACCACACCCCCCTCGGAGGCGCCCTCGAGGCCCGCGCTCACCGAGCGCGCGGTGATGCTGATGCGGACGCTCGCGAGCATGTTCTCCGCCGTGAGCACGGTTGCAGGAAGATCGACCGCCGGGTCCGGCGGAGTGTCCTGCTCCACCGGCGCTGTGACGCCGATGACGTAGCGGATCTCGAAGTCTTCGACGTAGCCGACGGCCTGGCTGAGGTTAGAGAAGTCCGTGTTCCTCATGAGGACTTGGGGCGGCGGTCCGCTGTAGGTGCCGAGCTTGTCCGGCTCGGTGAAGTAACGGACGACGGACACCCGCGTGATCCTGGGCATCTGCCCCGGCGCATTGAAAGTGGCATCCTTTGTGTTGGGCAGTCCGTTGGGCAGGTGGGAGTACGCTGCGTCGTAGGCGGCGTAGTCCAGGTCCACGGTCGCCGTTGGCCCGGTAGTGTTGTCGAATGCCTTCACCTGCGCGAGAGCCCACTGAGGCACTCCCACGTTCGCGACGTTGTTGTAGAGCAATACCATGCCCTCGTCGATCTCAGTCGTCGCCGGATCGTCCGGCTCGAGGTTGGTGGTATTCGCTCGAAGCGTGACGCGATCGCCCACGACGGTCTGCACTTCCTCGGGCACGAGATATACGGATCCCGGCGACTGGAACATCCCGATGACCTCGAGGACGTCGGTGGGGGCGGCGTTGCCGGCGCCGTTGATCCGCGAGAACGCCGGAAACTCCGGGGGAAGCCCGGCGCCGGCCTGGAGGATGTCCCTGGTCACCAGGTCGAGCGCGGCGCGCGCGCTCTGCTGGAGATCGGCGACCTCGGGCTCGCGCTGGAAGGATCGCTGCCCCCTCGTGAGGAGGCCGAAGACGGCTCCCATCACGATGAGGGTGATCGCCATCGATATCAAAACCTCGATCAGCGAGAATCCACGCTCGGACTCGACGATGATTCGGTCTTGCCTCGCGTCACTCATCGTTCTTACTCCCGGTTCGTGAGGTCGGAGGCCGAGCCTCGGCCCCGCCCTCCCCCTCGGTTGGGTCGCCATTCGAAATGTCCGTCGAAACGGCTTCCCGGGATCCGCCCGTCGGAGCGAACCCGTACTCCCGCATCTTGTGGAGCAGCGTCTTGCCGCTCACCTTGAGGATCTCGGCCGCGCGAGTCCTGTCGCCGGCGACCTCCTCGAGAGCCACCTCGATCTTTTCTCTCTCCGCGATCGCCGCCGCCCGTCGGCCTACGTCGGCGAGGCTGCCCGTGAGATCGAACCCCTTCGGAAGCCGAGGAGCGGTTCCGTCGAGGCCGAGGTGCTCGGGGCGGAGCCGCGAGCCGTCACAGAGGATCACCGCGCGCTCCAGGCAGTTCGCGAGCTCTCTCACGTTTCCCGGCCAGTCGTAACGGCGGAGAATCTCGAGGCAGTCCTCGGGAATCGCGATGGACGCCTTGTTCATCAAACGGCAAAAGCGTTCCACGTAGTGGCGCGCGAGGAGGGGAATATCTCCCCGACGTTCCCGGAGCGCGGGAATCGAGATGGGGAAGACCGACAGCCGGAAATAGAGATCCTCGCGAAACTCTCCCCGCTCCGCCGCCTTTCGCAGGTCGCGATTGGTCGCGGCGACGATGCGGACGTCGACGCTCAAGGTCACAGTCCCGCCCACCCTCTCGAACGCACGCTCTTGCAGCACCCGGAGGAGCTTCGACTGGAGCGCGAGCGGGAGATCCCCCATCTCGTCGAGGAGCACCGTGCCCCCCGAGGCGAGCTCGAGCTTTCCCAGCTTGCGGCTGGTGGCGCCGGTGTAAGCGCCCTTCTCGTGGCCAAAGAGCTCGTTCTCCAGGAGCTCGAAGGGTATCGCCGCGCAGTTGATGGCGAGAAACGGTCCCTTGCGCCTCTGGCTCAACTGGTGGAGGGCGCGGGCGAAGAGCTCTTTTCCCGTGCCGCTCTCCCCGAGGAGGAGCACCGTCGTGTCCGAAGTCGCGGCGCGCTGAAGGGCGCGGCTCACATCGAGCAGCGCCGGGTCCTCCCCGATGATCTGGGGAAAGCCGTATCGAGCGGCGTACTCCTCTTTGAGGACCAGGTTCTCCAGGAGGAGCCGCCGCTGCTCGACTGCGCGCTCCATGAGTAGGAGCAAATGATCGGTGTCGACCGGCTTCGACAAGAAGTCGAAGGCTCCGTCCTTCATCGCGAAGACAGCGTCCTCGACCGTCCCGTAAGCCGTCATCACGATGACCGGCATGTTGGGATCGCACTCCCGCGCCGCCCGCAGCACGTCGAGTCCGCTCGCGCTTCCGGGAAGCCGCAGGTCGGTGAGCACCACCGCGATCCGCGACGAGGTGAGGATCCGCCGGGCATCTCCCGCCGTCCGGCTATCCACGACGGAATAGCCCTTGCCTTCGAGCGTGCGTCTCAACATGGTTCGAAGCGAATCCCGGTCCTCGACCACGAGAACGTCGAAGGCGCCCGCGGCGATCTCGGGATGAGCTTCCAAGTCGGCTACAACCATGATTCCACGTTTTCCAATGGGGCCTTACTTCAGCGCACCCATCCGGGAGGAACGCCTGCCTTCCGCCCCTCGGCTCGGATCGCCTCCAGCTCGGAGCGCGCGGCGGCGAGCTGCTGCTCGACCTGCTGGCGCGAGGCCAGGTTGTTCGCACCGCGCGGATCGACGCCGACTCTCTGGCCGTCACCCCAGTCATCGGACTGAAGCTGCTGCTCGAGCTTCGCGATCTTCTCCTTCGATCCCTTCATCCGATTCTGCCAGTACTCCGGTGTCTTCTTCTCGTCCTGGGCGGGCGTCTCGCCCCCCTCTCCTTCCGCAGCGGCCGCGGTCCCGTCTCCGGAGGCCGGCGCTTGCACCGTCGAGGAGGTGGGCGGGAGCCCGCCGAAGCTCGAGGCGAGCTCGCGATCGGTGATGGTTCGCTTGGACCCGGCGCTGTTCTTGCCGCGGCGCTCCTTCTCTTTCTTCGCGACTTCAGCAAGCGACTGCGAGGAGGCGACTGCCGAGCCGAGCCCGAGGACCAGCGTCGTCAGAACCAGGTTTCGAAAGCATCTCATGGTGTTCACTCCTTTGCGTCTCGCCCTTGGCGCGGCTCTCCTGTCCGGTTGCGCTCCTCTGCCAGGGCTTTCTTCGCTATCTCCAGGCGCTCGCGCACCACTTTCGCTCGCGGGTCCGAGCCTCCCGCGCGCTGGAGATAGGCGTCGTAAGCGGCGAAAGACTCCGGAATCCGGTCAAGCTTCTCGTAGGCTTGAGCGAGGCTGAAACGAAACTCTCCGTTCTCCGGTGCTTTGGCCACCGCTTGCTCGAGAGGTCCCACTGCTTCCTTCGCTTTTCCCGACTGAAGCTCGGTCACCCCGAGAGCGTGCTGGGCGACGGCGGAGCTCGGATCGAGCTCGACCGAGCTCTTGAGCGCTTCGATCGCCTCGTCGATCTTTCCCGCGGCCTTCAAGCTCACTCCGTACTCGTACTTGAACTCCGGGCTCGCCTGGTTCGAGCTCGCGAGAAAGGCCGCTTGCTCCAGGGCTTCCTCGGGTCTTCCCATTGCCCGGGCGATCCGGGAGAGCTCGAGCCGCGCGGCGCGCTCGTTTGGATTCCTCTGGATGTACTCCTTGAGGGCCGCGGATCCGCTCTCGAGATCGCCCGCCTTCTTGGCGGCGGTGACGTAGTGGTCGAGGAGCTCGAAGGAATCGGGCTGGAGCTTCCGCGCGTCCGCGAGGGCGCCCATCGCTTCCGGGAACTGCTGCAGATGATAGAAGGAGAGGCCGAGATACTGGTGCGCCGAAGGGTTGTCGGGAATCTCCTGGATCACTTCCTGAAAGAGACCGATGGCGGTGGAATAATCCCGCTGGTTGTACGCCGCGCGGCCGGCGTTGAAGCGTTCCAACACATCTTTCGAGGCGATGCCCGTCCGGACCGGCGCCTCGCGGGGAGCTAAATCCGGGCCTCCTGAGGATGCTTGAACCGCCGGAGCCTCCCCCCCTCCGGCGTCGTCCGAGGTCCCTCGGAGCAGAAGAGCGAGGGCGGCGAGGAGGACGGCGGCGGCGACGCCGCCGATGAGGAGCTTCGAGAGAGTCGTACGGTCCTGAGCGGCCTGGGGGGAGACGACTCCGACTCCCGCCGGCGCCTCCGCATCGAGGGGCTCCGAGCAGCGAATGCAATACTCGAACGAGCCTTTGTTCTTCGCCCCGCAATGAGCGCAGCGCTTCATCTTGCCCTTGGCCGCACCAGCGGCGTTCTTCCGAGTGCCCTGCTCGGGTGATTCCATACAGCCTCCCGAACCCCCTCCGCTCGTCTCCGAGGGGGCCTTTTTTCCTTCTGAGTACCCCCCTAGCCTACTCGTTTACGTTGGCAAAAGCGACAAGGCTTCCCGGGACCCCTCAGGATCCCGGGCAGCCCGTCATCCGAAATCAGAACGGTGAGGTGCGAGGGGGCGTCCACCCGCACCTGGATGGTTAGCCCGCTTCGCCGGTGGAACGTCGTCCGAAAAGTCGCCGTCTCCTTGTCGTCCTCGTTCGGAAGAGAGCCGTGATCGCGGGTCCCGACCTCCCTAAATCTCGACGTCAGCCGACGTTGGCCGTCCGGAAAGTGGTGAAGCGGGCCTCACCGATGACGCTGAACTGGTCCGCCCCCGTGGCGCCGAGACAACGAACCTGGATACTCACCATGGCGAGAGGGAGCGCCGTGGGGACGTTGGCAATGCTCCACCGCACCTCGAACATGCCCGTGGCGGCCGTGGGGATTCCCTCGGGGTCGTAAAGCTGCGAGTAGCCTCCCACGGTGGCGCTGAGGTCGCCGCCGCCGGGGGCGAGGATGGGGTTGAGAGTGAGCGCCGCGGGGTTGGTGTAGAAGGGCGCCGCCTTGAGGCGCTCGAGCTGCTCTTTCGCAAGCGCGCTGCAGGACGTCATTCGTCCCGACAACTGGTTGGAGTGCGTGGCCACGACCATCATCTGGGCAAGGGAGAGGAGCCCGACGGTCAGGATCACGATCGCCACCATGACCTCGACGAGGGAGAAGCCCTCGTCTTTTCTCTGGGTTCTAGAAGCGGGCATCATGTTTTCTCCTACCGACCGAACGGTCATTTCTCGGTCAACACTCGGCCGTTTCGGCTGATGGTGACGGTTTTCACGATCTGCGTGGTTGTGTCGCGGACCACGACCCGGAAGTCGACTCCCACGAGGTTGACAGCGGGGGCTCCGAGGTTGGTGGGCACGTTCACCGCGCGCACCGATCCGTCGGCGCGGAACAGAAGGGCGTTGGAAGCCCCGGGGTCGAACTGGACGGCGTTCGGAAGGGGGAGCGGCAATCCGTGCGGCGACATCACGCCGTTCGCGGCGTCGGGGTCGTTCGTGTTGTTCGGGGGAGTCGGCACCGCGCCAAAGGTCGCGTCCCCTTCGGTGTAGCTGAGGGGGGAGAATTTCGGGTAGACGACGTCGTCCCAGGTCCCGGTCCTCGGGTCCGGATCGAGGCTCGTGAACTGGTACATGCCCGGCTGCGGATAGTTGAAGTTGAGCAGGATTCCGCGGTTGGTATTCCGCTTGACGGCCTGCCCGCGGCACATCTGCATCTGGGTGGCGACGTTCTGCACGGCGCCCTGCACCTTGTAGTGGCGCACGAAATTGAGCCCCATCGGGATCGCCGCCGCCGAGACGATCGCGATGATGGCGATGACCATCAGAAGCTCGATCAGCGTGAATCCCTTCGATCGATTCAGTGAGCCGTTAGCCATCCGTTGCCTCCTTCCCCCACCCGCACATAGGATTCGGGTTCATCTTGACTTCGCGCCCCCCTACTGCAATCGCGAGACCAGTTTCCGCGGGCAGGCCATGTCTGTCGCATCCAGCTGATAAGCAGATACTTATGGGCTGGACCCCTTCGAAGGGCGAGGGTCCTGCCCGAGCACCGGGGTTACCGGCGGTAACAGGGGTGGAAGCGAGCTTCCGCGGTCAGACCCAGTCCTCGGGAGCGTCGGAGACGGCCCCGCGGAGAGGCAGTCGGACGAGAAAGCTCGCGCCTCCCCGCGTCTCCTCGAGCTCGACGGTGCCGTTGTGGGATACGACGATTTTCTGGACGACGGAGAGCCCCAGACCCGTTCCCTGCTCCTTCATCGTGAAAAACGGGGTGAAGATTTTCTCACGCGAGCCCGAATCGACGCCCGGTCCGTTGTCGCTCACGCGCACTGTCGCCGAGCCGTTCGACAGTCTCACCTCGACCACCACCCGCCGGTCCTCGATCGGCGCATCCGCGAGCGCCTCGACCGCGTTTGAGACGAGATTCGAGAACGCCTTCCGGAGCAAGGGCTCGTCCGCCTCGAGATGAACCGGCTCGCCCGTGAGTGCGAGCCGAACTTCGGCTTCCGCGGCCCGAGGCTTCAGCTCGTCGAGTAGACCCGCGAGGAGGGCGTTGAGATCCACGGTCTCGAGGTGGAGCGACTCGGGCCTCGCGAACTGGAGGAACTCCGTCACCACGCGGGCGAGCGACTGGCTCTCGGCCACGACCGCGTCCGCGATCGCCTCCGCCGCGTCCGACGCCTCGGGAGTCCCTAGAGTAAGACGCGAGTCCTTCAGAAGTTTCGCGTTTCCCAGGATGGTCGCGAGCCCGTTGCGGAACTCGTGCGCGATTCCCGCTGCCATCTCACCGAGGCGCGCCAGATTCTCTTTCAAGAACAGCCGCTCGCGAAGCTCGACGATCTCCGTGAGGTCGGCGAGAAGAAAGAGCGCCCCTTTTGGCGTTCCTCCAGACGAAAGAAGCGGGATTACGGAGACTCCGAGGTGGAGCGTACGGCCGCCTTCGAGGCGATATCGCGCCTGACCCCGCAAGTGGTACGCCCCCCGCGAGAGCGCCTCGTCCACCCTCTGCAGAAGCTCGGGGGAGCTGGTGAAGACTTCCGCGAAGGTCCGCCCGCGCCACGCTGAAGCCTCGAGGCCGAAGATCTTCTCGGCGGCGGGGTTGACCACCACCACTCGGCCTCCGGGATCGAGGCTCACGAGTCCGGTCGTCATGCTGCGGATGATGTCGCTCGCGAGCGCCTCGGTCTCGTCGGCCCGCGTCTTCTCGAGGAGATGGAGCGTCTGGAGCTCCTGTTCCTTCTCCTTGAGCCGCGCGACCACGTCCTGGAAGGTATCGAGCAGGAACTGACCCTCGTCGTGGTTCTCTTCCGTTTCCCCCGCGGACAACTCCGTCGCGACCGAGCGGGCCTCGGCCACGAGCCGGCGGTGGGGCGCGACCAGGCTATGGAAGAAGAGGATCACGGCGAGCAGCACGAAGCTCAGGGCCGAGACCTGATAGATAAGCGTCATTCGAAACCTGCGGTTCACTTCCGCGATCTCGGGAGCTCCCCGAACGACCCGGAGAACCGCGTCGGACATTCCCTCGTCTCCGCCCCGACGGAGCGCGAGATAGCCCGTCGCCTCCGCCCTCTCCACGTCGTAGGGATAGGCGATGCTCGTCGTGGCCCAGCCCTGTTCCAATAGGCGCAGCTTTGCGGCGTGGTCGAGGCGGTCGAAGGCTTCTCCCTTCGGCGGCTCGCAGGCGCCTCCCGTGAGAAGCCTCCCGTTCCAGTCCAGAAGGCAGGCGGAGCGCAATCCCAGGGCCGGAGCCAGATCCGAAAGGGCCTCGTTTCCCCTCGAGAGTGCGGAGGCGACGAGGCGGGCCCGGCTTTCGAAGCTCTCTTCGAAGCTCTCCGTCAGAAGCGTTCGCGACTCCGAGGAGACCTGAAGGCTCTGGCTATTGACCAGCACCAGGACGAGGACGAGGAAGGCGAGGAACAGGCGCGCCCGGCCTTCTCTTGAAAACATTCCTAGTGTTCGCTCGCTCTTCGCTCGCTCACTCCCCTCGCTCCTCACTCGGGGAAGATGGGGCCCTCCGGGCCCTCGCTAGTAAAAACTGGTATACCAGCCTATCAGACGTTCTCCCAGGTACACGGTGGCGATGCCGCCCATCCCCAGGAACGTCCCGAATGGAAGCTTGGTTCGCAGGTCGCCCTTCGAGGCCGCCATCACCACGAGGCCGACGAGAGTGCCCGAGAGCGAGCCGAGGAAGAGCGTCAGGAGAACGCCCTTCCATCCAACGAACGCCCCGACCATCCCCATCATCTTTACGTCTCCCATGCCGAGTCCCTCGACCTTTCGCAGCCGGAAGTAGACTTCAGAGACGAGGAACAAGAGCCCCGCCCCCAGCATCGCCCCCAGGAGAGCGTCGAGAGACGAGACGTCCACCCGAGGTCCCGCGAGCGCGAGCCCTAGGGCGGCGCCGGGAAGGGTGATGCTGTTGGGAAGAACCTGGTGATCGAAGTCGATGAAGATCAGGGCCACCATCGCCGCGACGAACCCGAGCTCGGCGACATAGTCAACGCTCACGCCGTGACGAAGGAGCGACGAAAGCGAAGCCCCCCCTAAGGCGGCCTCGATGAAAGGGTAGCGGACTGCGATCGAAGCCTTACAGTGCCGGCAACGACCTCGGAGAACGACGTAGCTCAGGAGCGGGACGTTATCGTACGCCGCGACGGGCTTCCCGCACGAGGGGCACCGAGAGCGGGGCGAGACGAGAGACCGGCCCAGGGGGAGTCGGTGAATCACCACGTTCAGAAAGCTCCCCCAGACGAGACCGAAGAGGACGGCGAACGCGGGAATGAGCCACGGTGCTTCGGGCGGCGCGAGCTCCGTCACCGGTGTCAGTGGGCGGGAAGACGCCCGAGCTTGCTCTCGGGAGATAGACCGACGTCGCGTTTCGCAGGATCGAGGACATAGAGAGCGCCGGTGGGATCGACGGGAGCGGTCCTCAGGAAGCCCCCGGAAACCAGCTCGGCCCAGCTCTTTGGATAGCGGCCCGTTCGCTTTTCGAACAGGGCGGCGACCTGACGGAGAGCGTCCAGTTGATCGAGCGCGTCCAGCTGTCTCAGATGGATGGCGGCGTTGTCCACCTGCTGCGGGGTCTCGGCGGTGTCATGAATGATCTGCCACAAGCCGCGCGCCGTTTGCCGATCTCCTCCCTGGGCGAAGGCCCGGCCCGCGGTGGTCCTCATCCAGTAGGGAGCGCCTTCAATCCTGCTCCCTTCGAGAAAGACCTCGGCCGCCTTCTTGTAGTCCCGGAGATACCAGTAGTAGATGAACCCCTTGTCCAGAAAGAACCGCCAGTGGCCCGGGTGCTGTCGGATGCCGTCGTCGATGAGCGCTATGCCCTTCGAGGGCGCTCCCGCGCCCTGGGGAAAGGGCTCCGAGAGGAATGTCGCCCCGTAGGTGTAAGCGATCTTGAACTTGGGATCGAGGGTCACCGTGATCTGCAGGAGGGGATCGAGAAGGTCGAAGTTCTTGTTGGCGGCCTCCCGCCTCTTGCCTCCGAAATACTGCACCGTCCGCAGCCAGTACAGGTCTGCGGCCACGTTCTCGAATCCCACGAGGAGCTTCTTGAGGAACCTGGGGTTGTCGATATAGAGAATCTCCTCCGTCGAGCGGTACTCGCCGAAGCTCTCGTCGATGTGAGACTGGACGGCGACGACCGCGAGAACGAGGGCGCCGATCGCGAACCCGGGTTTCATGAAGCCTACTTCAAGTTCCTCTTCTGGAAGATCCAGCAAGAGGCCACGAGCAGGAGCGCGATGTATATCGCCGCGTAGGCGGTCGCCCAGCCGAGCTGGCTCCAGAGGACCGGGTCCCCCGCAACTACCGCCGCCTTGACGTCGAAGTTCTTGAAGTTGGGCAGGACATAGTAGAGGACACGGGTCACCTGCGGGAGGAACGCCGACTCGACGACGCTCTCTAAATTCTTCAGGTCGTTGGAGAGATAGCCGGCCACGTAGACGAACCCGGCGAAGAGCCCCGAGAGGATCGAGGAAGTAAAGGTGCTGAAGAGAATCGCCACGGCGACCAGGAGCGCGAGCTCAAGGTAGGTGAGGAAGATCGCCTTCAATAGCGCGGGCTCGAACGGCTGCTTCATCAAGAACAGCAGGACGTAGAGCCCGACGGTCATTACCATCAAGTTCACCAGGAGCGTGAGGCAAAGCCCGAAGTACTTCCCCAACAGGAACTGGGACCTCGAGATCGGCTTCGGAAGGATGCCGTAGAGCGTTCGTTTGTCGATCTCCTTCGCCACCAGCCCGATGCCGATGAAGATCGCGATGACCATCCCGAAGATGGAGATCGCCGCGAGACCGAGATCCTTGATGATTTTGATCTCCTGGTACACGGAGATCGCGCCCAGGACGTAGCTCGAACCGATCATCAGGAGCGCGAACAGGACCAGGTTGTAGAGCACCTTGTCGCGGACCGTCTCGCGGTAAGTGTTGAGGGCCACGTAGCCGATCTTTCGAAGGGTCCCGGCGCCTTCGACCCTGGACCCGGTCGCAATCGGACGGGATTCGGCGACGGCGTTCATTCGCGCGCTCCTGCGTTCACCTCACGGAAGAAATGATCCTCGAGGGTTTCCTTCACCGGATTCACCGAGACCAGTCGCGCCCTGCCGCCTCCGATGAGGACCGGAAGCGCCTTCTCGAAGCTCGGCATGTCGGGAAAAGAGAGGTGACTCCTCGGACCCTGTCGTCGAAGCTCCCGGAACGATCCCGCGATCCGGCTCTCGAGATCAGGGCTCAGGCCTTCGACTACGACTTCCACCTCGCGCAGCGAGACGTCGATGATCTCGGAGAGCCCGCCGGCTTCGACGAGCTTTCCCCGGTTCAGGATCGCGACCCGATCGCAGAGCTGCTCCACGTCGGACAGTATGTGGGAGCAGAAAAAGACGGTGACCCCGGACTCGCGGAGCTCGCGGATGAGGAGCGAAATCTCCCGGCGCCCGAGGGGGTCGAGACCGGACATCGGTTCGTCGAGAAACACCAGGCGCGGGCGATTGACGAGCGCCTGGGCGATCCCCAGGCGCTGGGTCATTCCTTTCGAGTACTTGCGGAGCGGCACGTCTGCCGCCTCGGTCATCCCGACTTTCTCGAGGAGCTCGCGGCTTCTCTGACTCCGCTCTTTACGGGGAAGTCCGAAGAGCTGTCCGAAGTAGTTCAGGAGCTCCCCCCCCGTCAGGTAGTCGTAGAAGTAAGGGTGCTCGGGGAGGTAGCCGATCTGCTGCTTCATCTCCGGGTCGTGGAGGGGTCTTCCCAAAATGCGGGCCTCGCCTCCGCTCGGGAATACCAAGCCCATGAGGAGCTTCAGGGTGGTGGTCTTTCCCGCTCCGTTCGGGCCGATGAGACCGAAGATCTCTCCCTCGTCGACTTCGAGGTCAAGAGCGTCGAGCACCCGTTTCTTTCTCTGGAGGAACGAGCCGACGGGGTAGTCCTTCGTCAGTCCTCGAATTTGTACAGCGCGCACGTTCTGTCTATTGAGCTTTCTATCGAGGGCCGGCGTCGCCGCCGGACCGCGGGATGGATGTCGCTTGATGGAAAAATCTTAGCACAGAACCAGAAGCTCAAGCTCAACTGATGGTCTGCGTCCCCGGCGGCGGCGGGCAAGCAAGAGGCACGCCGCTTGGATCGGTGTAGATCGCTCCGGAGGCGCCTCCGCTGAAGCTCCGGACTCCGGTCAACATCGATTGGGGAGAGGCGATGTAGCAATAGTCGACGAGCGAACCGGGATCGCACGCCGGACCCACACCGGCCGCGGCCGCTCCGATCGCGTAGTCGCGGGTGTAGCCGCCCTTGACGTAAGGAGTGGGTCGGGCGATATCGGCTCCTAGAAACAGGGGAGCGGTCGCGGGGTAGCCGGGGATGCAGACGGCGCCTCCGCCCTCATTGGTCATGCAGCTCAGGCTGGGAGCGAAGAACCCGCAGTTGATCGAAGCATAGGTCGCAGCGGCCGAGATCACCGCGCGCGTATCTCCGATAGCTTGGGCCTCATTCGCGGTAACCCGGGCCCGAAGCAGGCTGGGAATCGCGATCGCCGCCACGATGCCGATGATGGTGACGACGATAAGGAGCTCGATCAGCGTGAACCCAGTCGCTCGTTTGGCCGGTGCTTTAGACGTCATTGGATGCCCCCAACTCCTGATCTCCCCCGCGTCCAATGAAGAGGGGGTGGCGCCCTCTCGGGCGCCACCCCCTCTTTCGAGAGTGTGTTGCTTACTCGAGGTTCACGATGTTACCGCCAACGACTACCGGGCACGCCGCGATCATAGTGCCCGTCCCATCCATGTAGATGGCGCCGGAGCCCGTTCCCGCGAAGGCCCGAACGCCGGTGAGCACGCTCGCAGGGGTCGACTGGTAGCAGTAGTCGAGAACGCTCGCCGGGTCCTGGCGCGGGGTAGGCACCACGGCGCCCGGAGCGGCGACCCACGTCCGGGTGTAGCCCGACTTGAGGTAGGGGACCGTTCGCCCGACGTCTCCACCGAGGAACTCGGGGGCCAGCGGCGGATAGCCCGGGATGCCGATACCGCAGCCCGGGGCGGCGCCGGCGCGGCAGAGGCTGACTAGCGGTCCGAAGAGCCCGCCGTTCGCGGAAGCGTAGGTCTGCTCGGCCGAGATGACCGAACGGGTGTCGCCGATGGCCTGGGCCTCATTGGCCGACACCCGAGCGCGCAGCAAGCTCGGGATGGCGATCGCGGCGATGATGCCGATGATCGCCACCACGATCAAGAGCTCGATCAGGGTGAAACCTTTGTTGTTCTTCATTTGCTTTTTCTCTCCTTGAATCCGCGCGCCCGAAAGCCCGCGGATGAATTGCCTACCCGCTGTCTCCGACCCCTAAACTGGATTCCCCAACCCGGGACGTAGCCAATCCTGGTAAGCAGAGCTTGGTAACCACGGCAGCCCTAATAGCAACCGACGTGCCAGTGGAAGCGGTCTCCCGCCGGGCGGCCCCACCGCACTAAGTGCTTTGACATCAATGCATTTCGGGTGTAAACGGAAATCTGTGGAGAAATCGCGACATGCCGATTCCTGATAGGTTCCCATTTTTTGGTATCGATCCGACGCAAATAATTGACACGAGGGTGTTATTTTAGTGAAAGTCATGGAACGGGTCAACGAAGCCCGTATTTTTGAAGGAGGTAGCGGAAGGACCGGAGGTTCATGTTCAGGAGCCGGGCGGCTTTGGTCTGGACTCCACCCGCCTTCTCCATCGCGCCGGTGAGAAGCTTTCTCTCCAGGCTCGCGACCCTTTCGCCGAAGTCGACGCCCTCGTCCGGAAATCCGTCCTTCGAAACAGTCGTGGGGACGGCCAAAGGGGCGGTTCCGAATTCACGGACCTTCTCCGGGAGTCGCTCCGGAAGGACCACCCCCGTGGGCTCGAGCGCCACCGCGCGTTCGATGACGTTCTCGAGCTCACGGACGTTCCCCGGCCAGTCGTAGGCCTGGAGCCGCTCCATCGCCTCGTCGGCGATCTTGGTGAGGTTCTTCTTGGTGGAGGCGGAAGCCTTCGCCAGGAAATGTGTCGCGAGAAGAGGGATGTCTTCCCGACGCTCGCGCAGCGGCGGCATGTGGATGGGGATTACGTTCAGCCGATAGTAGAGGTCCTCGCGAAAGCTCCGGTCTTGGACCCCGCGCTCGAGATCCTTGTTGGTCGCGGCGAGGATGCGAACGTCCACCTCGAGCTCTTCCGTCGAGCCGATCCGCCGGATCTTCTTCTCTTGCAGAACCCGAAGGAACTTCACTTGCATCGTCGGGCTCATCTCGGCGATCTCGTCGAGCAGGATCGTCCCGCGATGAGCCACCTCGAAGAGCCCCTTGTGGTTGGCGGTGGCCCCGGTGAACGAGCCCTTCAAATGGCCGAAGAGCTCGCTCTCGAGAAGGGTCTCGGGGACGGCGCCGCAGTTGATGGAAACGAAGGGCTCTCCCGCCCGCGGGCTCCTCACGTGAATCGCCTTCGCCGCCAGCTCCTTTCCCGTACCGCTCTCGCCGGTGATGAGGACGGTGCTGTTGGTGGTGGCCACGGACTTGATGTGCTCGAAGAGCTCGAGCATCACCCGGCTCCCCCCGAGCATCGAGTCCAGTCCCTGGCTCTTCTTGAGCTCGCGCTTGAGGGTCTCGTTCTCCCGCTTGAGACGGACCTTTTCGAGCGCGTTTCGGATGTTGGCCTTCAGCTCTTCGAGCTTGAAGGGCTTGGTGAGGTAGTCATAGGCCCCGAGCCGCAGAGCCTCGACCGCGGTCTCCGCCGAGGCGTAGGCGGTCACCATGATCACCGGCACCGAGGGATCCGTCTCCTTGATGTGCCGAAGCACTTCGACCCCGCTCATGTCCGGCATCTTGATGTCGGAGATGACGAGATCGTAGGACGATTTGTCGAAGATCTC
>Ga0209619_10001504_pt1 | contig 17091 bp, 16 predicted proteins | sample Rifsed16ft3_FD_184011 | JGI IMG/M metagenome (GOLD analysis project Ga0209619, IMG submission 184011) | Soil microbial communities from Rifle, Colorado, USA - sediment 16ft 3 (version 2) | ecosystem: Environmental > Terrestrial > Deep subsurface > Rock core/Sediment | place: Rifle, Colorado... | reverse complement strand
CCCGGCAGACTCCGACTACACACAGGGACTCTCTCTGTTCTGGCGTTACGACGGTGAGCGCACGTGGCGGGAGATGGGACGGCGAGCCCGCCTGCGATTGCCGGTGACGCTCGAAGGACCCGGCCGCCTGTCTCTCTCGGTGACGCAGCCGGATCCGCGACCGCTTCGACTCTACGCCGAGCTCGACGACGGAACGTCGCACGAGATCACGGTTGTCCCTGGCAGCGAGTTTCACGAGCTCCATCTCGAGCTTCCCCGCACTCGAGCCAGGGCGGACGTCCGTCTCCGAACGGAAACCGCCGACGGCTCCCCGGGGCGTCTACGAATCGATCGAATCGAATGGAGCGGGGAGAAAGCACGCCCTCAATCCCGGCTCGCCTGGCAGTTTGCCTCCATCATGGTGCTTTCATTAGTGACGCTCGGTGTGGCCGGCGCTTCCTTTCCGGCTTCCGTTGGCGTATCGCTCGCCATCGGGGGCGCCGCCCTGGCGGTGAGCTTTCACGACCCGTTCGTAGCCGTTCATCTCGTACGACGAGGCGCCGTGGTGACGATGTTGGGACTAACCGTGGTGATCGCGCTCAGGCTTCTCGCCAGGCGATTGACCCCGGCATTCCTGTCACTGATTTATGGAGCGCTTCTCTTGAAAGCGCTCCTCGTTTTTCATCCAAGTTTTTTCTTCACCGATCTTCCCATACACCAGACGCTGCTCGAGCTCGTCTATCACCGAGGAGTGGTGGATTTCTGGACCCGGCTTCCCGACTACCAAGAGGCGCACAACCTGGGAGTCGCACCGGTGGGAGGTACCTACCAAGCCTTCCCCTATCCAGTCGTTTTCTATCTCCTCGCTCACCTCGGGAACTCGGCCTTCCACGCGCCGGAGCTCTGGCTGAAACTGGGGGGAGCGCTGGTCAGCGCTCTCGCTCTACTGCCCCTGGGCTTTCTGGCGCGAAGGCTCTGCCCGGCACCGCATGCCGATGTGGCGGCCGGCCTTGTCTACCTCTTCACTCCCGCCTACACGCGCAGTCTTCTGCTCTTGGAGTTTTCGGCCCTGCTGGGCCACCTGCTCGACTTAATCGTCATCGCCTATCTGGCTGGAATCTCGCTCCAGCTCTTCCCCACTCGACGAGTTCTCGCTACCGCCGCCCTCATCGGGGCGAGCCTCGCCGTTTACACTTCCGGTTTCATTCATCAAGGTCTCTTGGTAGCCTGCCTTCTCATCCTCGCGCCCCTTCTGAAAGGATTGAGTCGATCCGGAGCGATCCGGTTGGCGGTGGCCGGTCTGGCCGGCGCCCTCCTGGGGCTTCTGACCTACCACCCTCAGACGATCTCCAACCTCTTCGACGCCATCTTGCCGGCGGGAGTGGACGTTCCCACCGAGAGCGAGCTTCCCCTGGGCCCGCGGATCGACTCCGCAGTGGAACGTTCTCTGGAGTTCTTGGGCGGCCCTCTCCTCGCGCTCGGCGCGGCCGGCCTCGCCTTCTCCCTGAAGCGGACATCCCTGCCTTCTCTCCGGTTGCTTCTGTCGGCATGGGCCCTCTCCGGTGCGATAGCTTACTTTCTCCGCTACTACTTGCTGGAGCTCCTTCGCTTCCAAAAGGAGCTTTATTGGGTGGGGGCGCTGCTGGCGGTCACCACCGGCGTGCTGGCGGCGAGCTTGCGGCAGAAAGGTCGGATGGGGACGCTCACCGCCGCCGCCTTGTTGTTGGCCATCGTCATGGGAGGCCTGACGGCTTTCGGGGCGATGGCAACGCGATTCTATGAACGCTACGCCTTCTTGTGAGGCGCGCTCGGATCGTATTGACAGCTTCACCATGGCAACCGTAGAATCCTTCGGGCCAGCCGTTGCAAGTTTCTAGACGACAGCAACTCGCTTCCCGGGAGCAGAAATGAGTTCCGTCACCGCACAAGATCTGACTGAACGCAGGCTCGGTGCCACGGTGAGACGCGACGCCTGGTGGATCCAGCCGCTCGTTACCGCGACGGTTCTGGGAGCTTTTGGAATCTACTCGACCTGGGCCGCCTGGGTGGGAGAGCATTTCGAGTGGGGGCCTTACCTCTCCCCGTTCTACTCTCCGCTCCTGCAGTTCGACTGGTGGCCCCTCTCGCCCGCCTTTCTCATCTTGGGTGTCCCCTTGGGCTTCCGCGCCACCTGCTACTACTATCGGAAGGCGTACTACCGGGCGTTCTTTTTCGATCCGGTGGCCTGCGCGGTGGGAGAGCCGCGCCACGATTACCGCGGGGAGACGCGGGTCTTTCTCTTTCAGAATCTGCATCGGTTCTTCCTTTACCTTGCCATCATCCTTATATTCATTCTCGGCTATGACGCCATCCTGGCCATTTTCTGGCCGGTGAACGGTGTGGAACCCAGCGGAGAGATGGCTGCCGGCCCGCGCGAGCTCGGAATCGGACTGGGCACGCTGGTAATGACCCTGAACGTCGTTCTGCTCGCCGGCTACACCTTGGGCTGCCACTCGCTCCGCCATCTGGCGGGCGGAAGCGTGGACTGCTTCTCCTGTGCCTCCTTGGGCAAGGCTCGTTTCAAAGCCTGGCGGGCGGTGAGCTTTCTGAATCGAAACCATATGATGTGGGCCTGGTGCTCCCTGATCTGGGTCGCTCTCACCGACGTGTATATTCGCCTCTGTTCCATGGGGATCATCAGCGACCCGAGGCTCTTCTGATGACGGACATCCAGCGTCGAGAGCTCGACGTCATCGTCATCGGAGCGGGTGGTGCGGGACTGCGGGCCGCCATCGAAGCGAGCGCACAAGGCGCCAAGGTCGGTCTCATCTGCAAGTCTCTTCTCGGCAAGGCCCACACGGTCATGGCGGAAGGCGGGGCCGCCGCGGCTCTCGCCAACGTTCGCTCCGAGGACAACTGGCGGGTCCACTTCCGGGACACCATGCGCGGCGGGAAGATGCACAACAACTGGCGCATGGCACAGATCCTTGCTCAGGAGGCACCCGATCGCATTATCGAGCTGGAGTCCTGGGGAGCGCTTTTCGATCGCACCGAGGACGGGCGCATCAACCAGCGTCCCTTTGGCGGCCACACCTACGCGCGTCTGGCGCATGTCGGCGATCGAACGGGTTTGGAGATGATCCGCGTGCTCCAGGACAAGGGCGTCCACAGCGGCATCGAAGTCTTCATGGAGTGCACGGTGATCTCGATCCCGACGGTGGGGGGAGGAGCGGCGGGGGCGCTCGCGTATTGGCGTGAGAACGGTCGCTTCATTTTCTTCTCCTCCAAGGCGGTGGTGCTCGCCACCGGCGGAATTGGAAAAGCTTGGAAGATCACGTCCAACTCCTGGGAATACACGGGAGACGGTCACGCCCTGGCCTATGAGGCGGGAGCGGAGCTCATCGACATGGAGTTCGTTCAGTTCCATCCGACGGGCATGGTGTGGCCGCCCAGCGTCCGAGGGATCCTGGTGACGGAAGGGGTCCGCGGGGAGGGCGGCGTTCTCCGGAACTCGGAAGGCAAGCGTTTCATGTTCGATAACGTCCCCGACATGTTCAAGGGCGACTACGCGGAGAGCGAAGCCGAGGCCGATCGGTGGGTCACCGGAGACAGGGTCAACAACCGCCGACCCCCGGAGCTCCTCACTCGGGACGTGGTGGCGCGGGCGATCCTCGCCGAAGTGCAGGCGGGAAGAGGCAGCCCTCACGGCGGCGCCTTCCTGGACATCTCGACCAAGCAGAGCGCGGAGTACATCAAGAAGAAGCTCCCCAGCATGTACCACCAGTTCAAGGAGCTGGCGGGGGTGGACATTACCCGAGAGGCGATGGAAGTCGGTCCCACCACACACTACGTGATGGGCGGCGTCAAAGTGGATGCGGAGACTCAGGAGTCTACCGTTCCCGGACTCTTCGCTGCCGGAGAGGTGGCGGGCGGGATGCACGGGGCCAACCGCCTGGGTGGAAACTCGCTGAGCGATCTCCTGGTCTTCGGCCGGCGGGCCGGCGCGGGGGCGGCCGACTTTGCCAAGAAAAACGGCGCGGCACCCAGGGTTCCCGACGCCGAGATCGAAGCAAACATCGCCGAAGCCCTGGCTCCCTTCGACCGAGAGAAGGGCGAAAATCCCTTCGAGGTGCAGGCCGCCCTCCAGGAAGTCATGCAGAACGAAGCGGGGATCATTCGAGAAGAAGCCACCCTGAAGAGAGCCCTCGCCGGTCTCGAAAAGCTCAAGCAACGGGCGGCAAAGGTCGGAGTAACCGGCAACCGGGAATACAACCCGGGATGGAACACCGCCATCGATTTGAAGTCGCTGCTCATCGTCTCCGAAGTGGTCGCCCGCTCCGGGCTAGAGCGAACCGAGAGTCGGGGGGCCCACTCGCGCTTGGATCATCAGGCCAGCGACCCGAAACAAGAACGGATGGAAATCGCCATCAAGAAGGAGGGATCGGAGATGCAGGTCGTGCGCCGCCGACAACCCGACCTGCCGCCGGATCTCAAGAAGATCATCGAGGAAGGAGCGTAGGATGGCCCAACGCTCGATCGGGATCTTTCGCGGAACCCGCGAGGAGTGGAGGATTCGGGAGTTCCTGGTGGAAGTCGACCAAGGCATGGTGGTCCTGGACGTCGTTCACCGGATCCAGGCGACGCAGGCGCCGGATCTCGCCTGTCGCTGGAACTGTAAAGCCGGGAAATGCGGAAGCTGCAGCGCGGAGATCAACGGCCATCCCAGGCTCATGTGTATGACTCGCATGTCCGACTATCCGGAGGACCATCCCATCACCATTACGCCCATGCGCGCCTTCCCGGTCATTAAGGACCTGGTGACCAACGTGTCGCGCGGCTACGAGATCAACCAGCGCCTTCCTTTTTTTCAACCGCGCGAACCGGATTTTCCCGACGGTTCCTGGCGCATGTATCAATACGAGGTGGAGAGAGCGCAGGAGTTCCGGAAGTGCATCGAGTGTTTTCTCTGCCAGAACGTCTGCCACGTGCTCCGCACGCACGACAAGCACCAGGAGTTCATCGGTCCGGCCTTTCTGGTGCGGGCCGCCGTCTACGAGATGCACCCTCTGGATACGGCCGACCGCTCCGCCTACCTGAGGCAGGAGGGAGGCATCGGTTATTGCAACATCACCAAGTGCTGCACCGAAGTCTGCCCGGAGTCCATCCACATCACCGACAATGCCATCATTCCCCTCAAGGAACGGGTAGCCGATCGATACTACGATCCGCTCCGCATGCTCTGGCGCTTCTTTGCCGGCGGGAAGTAGCTCGCTAACCAGCTGAACAAATCGGTGTTGGCTCAAAGAGCTGTTCCTTTCTCCCGCGCTCGTCAACTGATATAATCCGGGTGGAATCTCGAGGAGGGGTCAGCCTCGGACGAACCGCAGGGGAGGGCGGATTTCATGCCAACGAAGAAACTGAAGTTCATCGCGGGAACGGCGTTGATTCTGGGCTCGGTGCTCTGGCTGGCGATCTCCGGCTTCGAGGAGGGCAAGGCCTACTACCAGACGGTCTCGGAGCTGAAGTCCATGGGCTCGCGCGCCGAGGGGGTTCGACTGCGGGTGGGCGGAATCGTGGTTCCCGGCTCCATCGTACGACGGGAAGGGGCGGTGGAGTTCCAGATCAGCCAGGACAACCAGATTCTTCCGGTTCGCTACGTGGGAAAAGGTCCCCTGCCGGACACACTGGTCGATCGCGCCGAGGCGCTGGCGGAAGGCCATTACCGAGACGGCTCCTTCGAGGCCTCCATGGTTCAAGCGAAATGCGCCTCGAAATACGAAGCGGCCTACGGAGAAAGCTCGGAGGCGGGTCCGGAAAGCTGACGGGCAAACGCCGAACCCGATCTAGCCTGGATAACTTCTCATGAACCACCTCGGAAACTTCTCCTTGATGGCCATTTTCGTGCTGGCCGCCTACGCGGTCGCCGCCTCGCTGCTGGGCGCCCGAAAGGGTCGCCCCGGGTTGGTGGTGAGCGCCGAGCGATCGATTCTCGCCTGCGCGGCTCTATCGACGGCCGCCGTCTTTTCCTTGGTGACCCTGCTGTTCCGGAGCGATTTCCGCTTCGAGTACGTCGCCAACTACTCGAACCGAGACTTACCGACCTTCTACAGAATCGCCGCTCTCTGGGCGGGCAACGACGGCTCGTTGCTCTTCTGGAGCTGGCTGCTGATCGTCTTCAGCGCCGCCGCGGTGCTCATCAACCGGAAGCAAAATCGCGAGCTCATGCCCTATGTGGTGGCCACCTTGGGGGTCATCATCCTCTTCTTCACCTACATGAATTATTGGGTGTGCAACCCCTTCGAGCAGCTCGCCGTGGTCACTGCCTCGGGGGCGCATCAGGTGTTTGCGCCGGCGGATGGCCGCGGACTCAATCCGCTGCTGCAACATCCGATCATGGTGATCCACCCACCCATCCTCTATACCGGGTACGTCAGCTTCGCCATACCCTTCGCCTTTTGCGTGGCGGCTCTCCTTTCCCGGCAGCTCGGAGCGGAATGGATTACTTCTACTCGACGATGGACCCTCTTCGCCTGGTTCTTTCTGGGCACCGGAGTCATCCTGGGCGGCCGCTGGGCCTACGTGGAGCTCGGCTGGGGAGGCTATTGGGCCTGGGATCCGGTGGAGAACGCTTCGCTGATGCCGTGGCTGACCGCCACGGCGTACCTGCACTCGGTGATGATCCAGGAACGGAAAGGGATGCTAAAGGTCTGGAACGTGTCGCTGGTCATCACCACCTACCTTCTCTGCATCCTGGGAACGTACCTGACCCGCAGCGGCATCGTCTCCTCGGTGCACGCCTTCGCCGAGTCGGACTTCGCGAAGATATTCCTGGCGTTCATCATCGTCGCTGCCGCCTTTTGCGCCTGGCTCGTCATCTCCAGGCTTCCCTTGCTGAAGAGCGATAACGAGCTTGACTCCTTGGCTTCGCGTGAATCGAGTTTCCTTTTCAACAACCTCCTCTTTCTGGCCGCCTGCTTCGCCGTGCTCTGGGGAACGCTTTTCCCGGTCTTCTCGGAAGCGATTCAGGGCGAGAGGGTGAGCGTCGGTCCACCCTTCTTCAACAAGATCAACGTGCCCATTGGGCTCCTGCTTTTGTTCCTGACCGGTGTGGGCCCGCTGCTGGCCTGGCGTAAGAGCTCGCTCGATAGTCTGAGGCGCAACTTTCTGTGGCCTGCCGCATCGGGGCTGGTCACGGGCGGCGTTCTGCTGGCGTTCGGCATGCGGCACTTCTATGCCACCGTCTGCTACATGCTGTCGGTCTTCGTGGTGGCCACCATCGTACAGGAGTTTCACAAGGGAACGGTGGCCCGGAGGCTCCATCGCGGTGGCAACTATCTTTCCGCCCTGGTCGACCTCACCCTGGTCAATACCAGGCGCTACGGCGGCTATGTCGTTCACCTAGGCATGGTACTGATCTTCATCGGCATCGCCGGTTCGGCCTTCAACGTCGATCGGCAAGCCGATCTCTTGCCGGGGGACTCGCTGAGTGTGGGTGACTACTCGGTGAAGCTGCTGCGCATCGAAGATGGAAAGACGCCCAACTACGACTGGGTGGCCACCGTGCTGGAAGTCCGCAAGAATGGCGAGCTACTCGGAGAATACGATCCGCAGAAGCATTTTTACCGGGCCAGCGAACAACCCACCTCGGAGGTTCGTCGTTACTCCACCTTCCGCGAAGACCTCTACCTGGTCTTCAGTGGAATGACGGAGGAGGACAAGGCCACGGTTCAGGTCTACTTGAACCCCCTCGTCCGGTGGGTATGGATCGGAGGCATCGTCATGTTCCTCGGCACCATCGTCATCATGGTTCCCAACAAGCGCGAGCTGAAGCTGGTACGCCAGCGGGAGGCGGAGGCGCGAATGCGCGAGGAGAAGGCTCTCCGAGACGAAGTCGCTTAGGACGATGGTAGGGATGGTTCCCAGACCGCTACTGCTGGCCGTCGCCCTGGTGCCCCTCCTTTTCTCACCCGCTCACCCAACTCCGCAAGATCCCGCTTTGGAAGCCCAGTTCGGGGAGATTGCGGACTCGCTGATGTGCCAGTGTGGTTGCAACAAGATGCTCTCGATTTGCGACATGCAGGGCTGTCACTCTGCTACCCCGATGCGTGCCGAAATCAAAGAGAAGCTGGCGGCCGGGCAGAGCAAAGAAACCATCCTGGCCGGATTCGTCGATCGGTATGGCTTGATCGTCCTTTCCGCCCCGCCGGCGACCGGGTTTCACCTCTCCGCGTGGATCATGCCCTTTGTCGCTCTGGCGGTAGGCGCGTGGATCGCCAAGAAAGTGCTCGGCTCTTGGAAGCGTCAGACGGTTCGAAGTGACGCCCGGGCGCCGGACGCAAACATCAGCGCCGAGCAACAAGCTCGCATCGAGCGAGACCTTCGGGATTTCGAGGCTTGACGCTTCTCTTCCTAGCCGCGCTGGGAGCCGGCGTGGTCTTGTTCGTGCTCTTCCCGGTCTTCGCTAGATCGGGCGAGGTCAGCCGGCGTCCCACCGCCGAGAGCCGGGAGCGGAAGAGCCTAGCAGAAAAGAAGGAGCGCATCTACGAGGCCATCAAGGATGCCGACTTCGAATACCAGGCCGGTAAACTATCGGAGTCCGACTACCGTTCCATGCGCGCCGATTTCCTCGCTCAGGCCGCCACCGTCGTCGACCGCCTCGACAAGCTGGATAAACTGGATGCGATCCGTCAACCCCGGGATTTGGGCCGGGAGGGCGAGGAGGAATCTCATGAGTCTCCAACCGAGGCGTCGGTTTGCCCTTCCTGCCAACAACCGAACCCTCCCGGCGCGCAGTTTTGTTTCCGCTGCGGGGTTCGGATCGCGGCTCCCCACAGCTGCCCCCAGTGTGGAGCCGAGCTTCCCAAGGAGGCCCGTTTTTGTACCGCCTGCGGCGTAGCCATCCCCGCCTGACGATACCGACCGGCGCATCGGCGCTTCTGTTGCTCCTTCTGCCGGCGGCGGTGATCGTCCACCCGGTGATGGGGCAGCCTCGCGGCGGGATCGTGCGGGGGACCATCCTCAACGGAACCACCGGTGAAGCAGGCGGTGCGGAGAAAGTAACGCTCATTCGGTTACGTTCCGGCATGGAACCCATCGCAACCCTGGAAGGAGTGAGCGGAAGCTTCACTCTCGAGAACATCGAGGTCTCGGGTGAGACGCCCTACCTCCTGCAGGTCACATCCCAGGGAGTGAACTACAACCAACAGATCAACTTCGGGCGAGGCTACGAGGTGGAGGCTTCTCCCTTCACTGTCTACGACGTCACCAGCGATTGGACCAACGTCACCATCAGCACCGCACGTTATATGGTGCGGCGCGAGCACGATCGCCTTCGCATCGACAAGCTCTTCGTGATCGACAACCAGACCGAGCCCAAGAAGACGCTCTATCATCCGGACGGATCCTTTCGATTCTCGATTCCCTCCGATGTGGCGGAGATGCGGGCGGTCTCGGCGGCCTCGAACGGTGGCATGCCGGTGCCGCAGTCCGCTTCTCCGCTTCCCGATGGCTCGGGCTTTTTCACTCGCACCGCTTTCAAGCCGGGGACGACGGACTTCAGCATCTCTTATGACGTCGACTATTCCGCGGGAGGCTACCACCTCCAGGATACGGCTTTCTTTCCACTTTCCGAGGTGCTGGTCCTGGTCGCCCCGGCCGACATCGAGCTCGAGGCCGATGGATGGGAGGACATGGGCCCGGAGCCCGATGGGCGCTTCAACGTCTTGCGCCGCACCGAGGTTCCCGCCGGAACGCCGCTCGAGATCCGCCTCTCCGGCGGAAGCGATCTCGCCGCCGATCTCATTCCTTCTTCGTCCGATGGCGAGAATCAGCAGTCGGCCGGCGACACGGTTACCATCCTTCCCGATCCAACCCGCGCTCAGAAGTGGATCGTAGTAACTCTCATGGCGGCTGCTCTGGCGTACGGCCTTCTCGCTTCCCTGGTCTCGACGCCGGAGCCTCGCCGGCCCGCCGATGGGAAGGTCGACGTCCTCGCCCAAACCTTGGAGCGACTCGAGAAACGACACTCCACCGGGAAGATCTCCACCAAACGCTACCGCAAGGAAAAGAAGGAGATCCTGGCAAAGGCTGCCGGGAGAGGCAAACACTGAGCACGGCTTTCGAAGCTCAGAGTGTCACCAAGCGCTTCGGACGCTTTGCCGCGGTCGCCGATCTCAATCTACGGGTCGCCTCGGGAGAGGTGCTCGTCCTCTTCGGAAGAAACGGCGCGGGAAAAACCACCTTCCTCCATATGGCGGCGACTTTGATGCAACCAACCGAGGGACGCCTGTTGTATGGAGATGGGCGGAAATCATCGACTCCCGAGGAGATCCGCCGTGGGATCGGTCTCGTTTCTCATGCCAGCTTTCTCTACGCGGACCTCACCGTGCGTGAGAACCTCACCTTCTACGCGCGGCTGTACGGACTCTCCGACATTCCTTCCGCCGTCGAGGAGGCAACGAAGCGCGCCGACCTCACCGCTCGCTCCGACTCTCCGGTACGCAGTCTTTCCCGGGGAATGCATCAGCGACTCACCATCGCCCGCGCCGTGCTTCACCGACCCTCGCTGCTCTTGCTGGACGAGCCCTACACCGGTCTGGACCCGGTCTCCGCCGATCGACTGTCGGACCTGCTCTCGCAGTCCCGGGACAGAGGCACCGCAGCCATTCTCACCACTCACGACTTGGAGCGTGGGCTCGCCGCCGCCGACCGCGTCGCCATCCTGGAATCAGGCCGGCTGGTACATGAAGGAACGGGGAAGCAAGACCCGAAGGAATTCCGGAAGCTGTTCGCGGAAGTGACGACAAGAGGCGGAAAACCCATCGGGCATTGAAGCAGATGGTGAAGTACTGGTCTGCCGTCGCCGCCATCGTTCAGAAAGACGTCCGCTCCGAGCTACGCACCAAGGAGATGGTCGCCTCCATGTTCGTCTTCTCGGTGTTGGTTCTCCTCATCTTCAACTTCACGCTCTCATTGGACGGGGCGATGACTCTGGAGCTGGCCCCCGGAATCCTATGGGTCGCCTTCGTGTTTGCCGGTTCACTGGGGCTCAATCGCAGCTTCGCCTCCGAACGAGAGAATCGTTCCCTCCACGGCCTCATGCTGGCGCCGGTCGACCGAAGCGCCCTCTACTTCGGCAAGCTGGTCTCCAACGTGCTCTTCATGCTGGTCGCCGAGGCCTTTCTGCTTCCACTGTTCATGGTCTTTTTTAATTTGAACCTCTTCGACGAGCTGGAGCCCAGAGCCTTCATGACCTTCCTGCTGGTGGTGGGGCTCGGCACCTGGGGCTACGCGGCGGTCGGCACCACGCTGGCCGCCATCGCCGCCAATACCACCATGCGCGAGGTTCTGCTTCCGGTACTCTTGTTCCCGGTCGCCGTGCCGGTCGTGATCGGTGCCGCCGAGTCCACACGGCTCATCTTCCAGCCCAGTGCCTTTTATAGCCCGTGGACGTGGATTCGCTTGCTGGCCGTTTTCTCAGTCGTCTTCGTGGTGGTGTCCTGGCTCACTTTCGAGTACGTTCTCGAAGAATAGACCGAGGAATCCAATGAGGATGTCATGAGCAGCTTCCGCATCGCTCGGATCTTCGGAATCCCCATACTCATTCACTTCACCTGGTTCATCATCTTTGGCTTGATCGTCTATTCTCTTACCACCGGCTACTTTCCCAGTCAGTACCCGGATTTGCCCCAAGCGAGCCACCTGGTCAGGGGAGTGGTGACGGCGCTGCTCTTGTTTGCTTCCGTGCTGCTCCACGAGCTGGGGCACTCCGTCGTCGCCATGCGAAACGGAGTCGGCATCGTCTCCATAACCCTCTTCATTTTCGGCGGCGTGGCCCGATGGAAAGAGGATCCCAAGTCGGCGTGGGTGGAATTCAAGATCGCGGTGGCTGGACCGGTCACCAGCTTTCTTCTGGCCGGCGCCTTTTTCGCCGTCTCCCGAATGGAGCTCGGTGGCCAAGACCTGACGGCGGTCACCCGTTATCTCGCCCTACTGAATCTGATCCTGGGGGTCTTCAATTTGTTGCCCGCCTTTCCGCTGGACGGAGGGCGCATGCTTCGCGCCGCGATTTGGAATTTCACCAGCAAGGTGCGGGCAACCCGGATCTCCTCGGTGGCCGGCACATTCTTCGCCTACCTGCTCATCATGATCGGTGTATTCAGCATGGTCGGAGGGGCCGGATTGGCCGGCCTGTGGTATGTCCTGATCGGCTGGTTCTTGAAGGAGGCGGCCAGCGGAGCATACCAACAGGTCCAGGTCGACGAAGTTCTCTCGCGTGTTCAAGTGAAGGACTTGATGGTCAGCGAGTGCACCTCGGTGCCCGCTCATGTCTCGGTGGAAGAGGCGGTGCACGACTACTTCCTTCGTTACGGTTACGGTGGTTTTCCGGTAGAGAGCGAAGGAAGGTTACGGGGACTCATCTCACTATCCGACGTCCGACAACTCCCCCGAGAGGAGTGGCCACGCAGCTCGGTGCAATCGATCATGACTCCGGTGAACGAGCAATCCACCATCTCCGTCGACGCCGACGTCGTGGAGGCTCTGCGCAAGATGGCCGCCTCCGGACTCGGCCGCCTCATCGCGGTGGACGAGTCACAGGAGTGCGTGGGTATGATCACCCACAACGGCATCTTGAGGCGGTTGCAGGTCCAGGAGACACTGGGCGTGTAGTGCTTAATAGAGCCGGCAGGGGTTCCTGTTATATGATCCCGTCTCGAAAGGTCCATGCTGCGCAAACTGTCTAGCTCGCTCGCTCCTCTTACTCTGATAGGCATGAGCTTGGCGCTTTACGGTGCCTTCATCTATGCGCCGGAAGAAAAAACCATGGGCGACGTGCAGCGCATTTTCTATTTCCACGTCGCCAGTTGGTGGATCGCCTTTCTGGCATTCGCCATGGTCTTCGGCGCAAGTGCCGCCTATTTGGCGACCCGCCGTCGTTTTTACGACACCCTCGCCTTGGCTTCGGCAGAGATCGGCGTGGTCTTCACTAGCATGGGGCTCTTCACCGGACCCTTGTGGGCCAAGCCCGCCTGGGGAATTTACTGGACCTGGGACGCCCGACTGACCACTGCCCTGGTTTTGTGGCTCATCTATGTCGGCTACTTGATGCTCCGTCGATACGTACCGGATGAGTCCAAGCGGGCCAACTTGGCGGCGGTGACCGGAATCATCGGCTTCGTCGACGTTCCCATCGTCTACTTTTCCATTCGATGGTGGCGCACCCAGCACCCTCAGCCGGTGGTCATGGGAGGGGCTGGCTCGGGACTCGATCCTCTCATGGCGCAAGCCTTGATGATGAGCCTGGTCGGCTTTTTCTTCCTCTTCTTGTGGCTGCTCGACAAGAGACTCTCCATCGAGCAAGCCCAACAAGAGATAGAGCACCTGCACAGACGGATCGAGGTCCTATGAGCTATTTGTTTGCGGCATATATGGTCATCTGGATAGCACTCTTCACCTACATTCTCAGCCTGTCGAAGAGACAGAAGCGCCTCCATCGGGAGATAGAGACACTCAGAAGAATCCTGGAGGAGAAAAAATAGCCAAGAAGGGCTTGCTCGCATCCCTAGCGTTGGCCGCGGCTCTCACGTCGTCGACAGCGCCTGCCCTCACCGCAGAGGCCCCGCGCCCGGCAAGCGCACCCGAGATCAAAGAGCTCTCCCGTGGCCAACGCGGCAAAGTCGTTCTTCTGAACTTCTGGGCCACCTGGTGCCCTCCGTGTCTGGTCGAGTTCCCTGAGATCGTGGCGATCGAAAGATCCTACCGAGACCGAGGTCTGGTTGTGATATCGGTCTCGGCGGACTCTTCGAGCACCATCGATACGAATCTCCTTCCTTTTCTCGAGAAGCATCCAGCGGACTTCCCGATCTACACCATGGCAACCGACAACGTGGAAGAGTTCATGCGTGTCATCGATCCCGAATGGACGGGGGACATTCCCGCCACCTTCTTCATCGACCGCCAGGGCAAAGTGGCGAGCAAGCGATTCGCCGCGATGACTCGCGAGGAGATGGAGCAGGTTCTGGAGGCTCTCCTCGAAAAGCCCGAACCCTAAGACGTGGGGGCTGGCCGCCGCGCTCGCCGGTTTGTTGCTGGCGACGGAGGCTCTATTCAACCTGGCCTCATTCGCTCGCGGAGCTGTGAGCATCGACGTCGGACCCTCTACCGGCCACTACCTCGCCGGTTTTTCCGACAGCGAAGAACGTCTTCCCGCGACGTTTCGGTGGACCGGCGAGAAAGCCTCCATCGATCTACCTCTGGTGGTAGCCTCCGGCCCGGGTACGCTGGTCATCCGCTATGCTCGGTTCATCGACGAACCGGTCCGTGTTCGTGTTTACCTTGCCGGCCACCCGGCCGCCTCCTTCATCGCTCGTCCGGGACGCTTCCGCACGCAACGATTCCCCGTTTCTTTCCCCGAAGGTCCGGTGCGGATCGACTTTCTCACCGAGAATCCGGCGCCCCCCCGCCTCGGCATCGCCCTGGACTGGGTCCGGCTGGAGGGAGGGCAATCGTTCCTACCACACTCGGCTTTCAACGCCAGACTCCTCGTCCCAGGTGTTTTCATCATCTCTTGGTGGCTCGGCTTCGGCGTTCTCGGCTCGCTTGCCATGGCGTTCGTTTTGTCTTGCAGCCAGGCTCTCTGGTTCGGTCTCGATCCCTTCGGTCTCGCTCACGTGACTGCCAAGACGGCTGTCGTCGGCGTGATCCTCACCGCCGCTTCTGCCGGCGCGTTGAGATTCGCCGACCGCAGACCGGAAACGCGTTGGATCCCGCTCATCTTTTTGCTCGGCTATGTGCTCAAAGGCGCTGGAATCTTCTATCCAAGCTACTTCTATCCCGACGTCCGAAATCACCGCCGCTACGTCTACGCTTTCGCGGAGGCCGAGGGAAGCATTCCGGAACGGGGTCTCGCCGCTCAGTTGGCGGTGCGGACGGCCTACCCTCGTCGAATAGGGGGCGAAGTCTACGCTCTTCCCTACTCGCCTCTCTTCTTTGTTCCCTTCACCTGGTTGCCAGACGACGTGCACCTGGTGGACGAAGCACTGAAACACGTCGCACTCGTCATGGGAGCGGCGGAGGTGATCGTCGTCTATTGGCTGGCGGCGCTCCTGGTCGGCAGTCGCGCCGGCCTGGCGGCCGCACTCCTTGCGGCGTTTCTTCCGCCGATGTACAGCCGGCTCTTCCTCGCCATGTGGCCCACGGTGGCTGGCCACCTTCTGGACTGCCTGGCCATCACCACCGCCGCCTTCTGGGCAGCGCGCCCCGAACGCCCGAGACGATTGGCCGCCTTTGCTGGTCTCAGCCTTTCTTCGGCGCTCCTCTATATCTCCAGCCTGTTCAACCTGAGTGCCTTCGTGACGTCTCTGTCTCTGGTGGAGAGACGATTGGCGGTGCGGGCCCTTGTCGTCTGGGCGGCTGCGGCACTGACCGCCATTCTGGCTCTTTATCTCTCCTTCACTTCGGTCTTTTTTCGTGAGATCGTGCCTTCTTTGTTGTCCTCCCCGACCGAGCCCGGCTCCGGGTCGTTTCTCGGCGGCATGGTGACCGTGCTTCGACGCGTGGTCTTGTTCTACGGTTACGGCTACCCCGCCCTGGCCGTGGCGGGACTCGTCCTCGCCCACCGGCGGACGGAAAAGTTAGCGTTCCGAATGCTCTCCGCTTACGGGATGGCTTTCTTGATACTGTGCGGATTGAGAGCGGTTCCGGGAGGACTCTTCAAAGACCTCAAGGAGATTCTCTTCGTGGGACCCTTGGTGGCCATCTCGGCCGGCATCGCCCTCGAGACCCTGGCCTCCCGGGGGAGATCGGGAAAGTGGTCGGCGACTCTGATCGTGGCCGGCCTCGTCTCTTTCTGGTGGGGAGGCTACCGCGGCTACCTGACTTCCTACGCGTCTTTGGCCGGACTCGACTGAAGGTTCACTTTTTCCTGGATCAAGTACAGAGGTCTTCTCCGAACCTCTTCCGCGATCGCGACCAGATACTGTCCCAACACCCAGAGACCGAGGAGCTGCACACCCCCCAAGAAGAAAAGAGCTAGAGTCGGGGCGGAGGCGCCGCTCCTCCAGAAAGCAAAGACAGAGCCGGCACAAACGATGCCCCCGGCGATTCCGAGGAGGGAAATCGGAAAGTTGCTGAAGGAAAAAGCCGCGGTCATGGCCAGCCGGACCATCGTTCGCAATCGATACTTGCTTTCGCCCAGGGAGCGGGCCGGTCGGTCGTAGAGCACCTTCGTCTGCCGGAACCCCGCCCAAACCACCATGCCCCGCAAGAACCTCCTTCGCTCGCGGAGGGAGCGGAGCGCATCGGCAGCCCTCCGGGACAAGAGGCGGAAGTCTCCGGTATCGGGCGGAACGTCGATGGTGGCGATCAGGCGAACCAGCCGGTAGAAGAGGTAAGCAGTCGCTCGCTTGAAAATCGACTCGCCCTGCCGAGCCCTGCGCTGGGCGTACACCACATCGAAGCCCTCCTTCCAGCGTCCCACGAGCTCGGGGATGAGCTCGGGAGGGTCCTGCAGATCGGAGTCCATCAAGACGACCGCGTCGCCTCGCGCATGGTCGACTCCCGCACTCAATGCAACCTGGTGTCCGAAGTTCCGACTGAGAACCAGAACGCCGACTCGCGGATCTCTCTCGGCGAGTCCGCACACAAGATCTCTCGATCGATCGGAGCTGCCGTCATCGACATAGATCACTTCAAACGATTGCCTGAGTGGTTCCAGGGCAGCGAGGAGACGTCGATGTAGCTCCTCGATACTGGCCTCCTCGTTGAAGACGGGAAGTACGACGCTCAGGGTGGGGGTCGCTGCCATGAGTTTGACCGAGGAAGCATATCTTGGACCGTCGCTCCTGGCTAGTTCCTCCCAATTCAATCTTGATGCGTGCCCGAGCTGTCCATAGAATGCGATCATGACGAGTGACCGACTGGCCGGCCAAGCAGCGCTCATTACCGGGGCGAGCAGAGGGATCGGGCTGGGCATCAGCACCGCCTTCTTGAAACAGGGGGCACGGGTCTTCTTGTGCGCACGAGGAGAAGAGGCGCTGGCGCGGGTTGCGTCGGAGCTCCAGAAGATCGGCCCCGATGTCGCATTCGCTGCGGCCGACGTGGGGAACCCCGAGCAATCGAGAAGACTCGTGGAGT
>Ga0209619_10001494_pt1 | contig 17180 bp, 19 predicted proteins | sample Rifsed16ft3_FD_184011 | JGI IMG/M metagenome (GOLD analysis project Ga0209619, IMG submission 184011) | Soil microbial communities from Rifle, Colorado, USA - sediment 16ft 3 (version 2) | ecosystem: Environmental > Terrestrial > Deep subsurface > Rock core/Sediment | place: Rifle, Colorado... | reverse complement strand
TACCCGTAAGTATTGTTCGTTCCGGGGGCTTTCATTCCCCTCTGAGCGTCGTGAGCAGCTGAGTTCAAATTCGGTCGCCCGCACCACTATACCCACATACACGAAAAACCGAAAACCACAACTGCACGTAGGCGGCATGACAAGGGAGGGGGTGTTTTTTGCCGCGAATTCCATTGATCGAGGATTTGACCAATAGCCCAGTTTCGCCTGGATCGAACCTGCTAGTGGAGTATGATTCGACATCGCAATGGATCAATGCGTCTCTGAGCATTGCTGCGGGTTGGCTCAGAACAGGAGGTAGAATGGGGTATTACGCAGTAAGTAAGCCGCCGGACAGTGTTCGTTCGCAACTTGGTAGGTTCGGGATTGATGTAGAAAAGCTCGAAGCTGAAGAAAGCCTAGCGATCTATGACCTGTATACATGCCAGCTGGGTCAGAAATCCAAGGAGAAGTATGCGCTTGAATCGTTGAAGGTCTCAGATCTGAGCATATGGTTGTCTGGGGCACTGAAACTTGCTTCTCCTGACCCCAACCTACTCTGGATAGTCGACAGTTTCTCGCCAATAGCCAGATTCAATGACGAGAAGAGTTTCATCGAATGGGTTCTAACCCGAGTCATACCCTACGCACCCGCAGAGAAGTCGATAGGCATCTGGGGAGTGCTCCGAGGGGTTCATAGCGACTGGGTGTACAAGCAACTGGAAGCATCGCCTGATGCCGTGCTTCAGTTCAAGTTTGAGGAAGCAGGCGAGGAAGTCAAGAGCCTTGTTAGAATCATGTTTATGCAGAACGTTGGATTCGACTCAAGATGGCATTCGCTCAGGATGAAAGATAACTTCGAGATAACTCTGGAAAAGTTAGGCGCCGGCTAGAGATTTTTCTGTGTGTGTGGGTATAGTGGTGCGCACACACACTGAAACGACGGTTCAAATTTGCTCGCCCGCACCATAAGAGCCACACACACGAAACTGACCAGTTCAATTTATGGTGCTCGCACGATCATTTCGGCATGACAGGCAGGGCCGCTCGGATCGTCTCAGCCGCGGACTTCGGGCCTCGGTCATGGTATGAAACCGAGCTGGACCCACATCCCGAGTGCGTCCCAATATGCATGCCACTCGGTGATCTGCCTGCCGGCCAACTTGTAGACCGAGACCCACGGAATCCGAACGTACTTCTTCGTACCTTGAACTACCTTCCCGGCAGGACCCTTGAGAGGCTCCATGTGTGTACCTGTGAACATGTACTCCACACAAACCCAATCCTCGGCGCCGAACGCCCGTTCCTTCCGGTTCCGCGCATCCGGAAACGCAGAGGTGTAGCCCACGAAAAGATCCCGAATCGCCGCCCGACCCTTGTGGGGCTCAGTGTTGTCCGGCGTCCAGTAAACGACCGATTCGGCATGCAAGTTCGCGACGCGGTCCCAGTCCCGTTCGTTGAAGGCGTCGACGAATACATCGATGACCCGCAGGTTCTCTTCGACGGTCATTCCAAATTCACCGCCTCTCCGTGCCCTACCCCTCATCTCACCAGACGGATAAAAAGGGGAAAGAAAAACGTTGTTTACCGGCGAAAACGCTGGAACTAATCATTCCGAGCAAGTTCTATCTATCCAGATCAGTTGTGTTCTGTTTGGATTGAGATGAGTTCCAGCAGCGTCGATTTGTCGAAGGAAAGTGCGATTCACGGCACTACTCTGCGCGTGTACTGGTACCTGTTCAAGAATGCGAATCCAGTTGGTGTTAGAGAGACTCAACGGGCCCTTTCGATGTCAAGTCCGAGTACAGCGCTATATCATCTTGAGAAGTTGCGCGAACTTGCCGTGGCCGACAAAGATCAGATGGGGCAGTATTTTCTGAAAGAACAGGTCCAGATTGGAACGCTTAAGATGTTTCTGAAGATCGGCCGCGTAATCCTGCCAAGGTATCTGTTCTACGCGGTTTTCCTCACAACGGCCGTCATCGTATATGCCGTAGCGGGAGCGCTCCAGATTGGTGTAATCGAACCGGCCGCAATTGTGTTCGGAATCATTGGCGCGGGTTTCTCTTGGTACGAGTCTGCTAGGCTTTGGAAGGAAAGAGTCCTGTAATCTGAGGGCGTACTGTTCGAAAATGTAGACTTAACCCCGTTGAGCAAGAGTAAGGATCAGGATAAGATGATGAGAAGAATCTGGTTGGCAGCCGTACTCGGAGTAATCTTTGGTCTTGGGATAGCCGCCTTTCCGACCTCCCTTGGTTCGCAGGAAAAGGCCATGCTTCCTCTCACTGCTTTGAACCAACCTCAACGATTCGAAGCCGCTGGGGCCTTGCAGCCTATACAATACGTCCTGCTGGGGCTCATTGCAGGCGTTGTAGTAGCGACACCAGTATTCTTGCTAACCAAGAGTCGGGTTAGGTAATCGGACCTACTTCAGCGGTACGTACATGCTCGATCTCGAAGCTCCGATGCCTGGCGTTCCGTGGACGACCTTCTTGTTTGTTATGACGAATTCACCAAGATAGTGTCCTACCATTTCGGGCTTTACTTCAACAGAAGTGAATTCCTTTCCACTGTGAACCAGTAAACTGAGGCCGACCATTTCTGGAAGAAGGATCATGTCACGGCAGTGGGTCTTGATCGGTTTGCTGTCTTTGCCTTTGCTGCTACGATGAGCGCGAATCAATCCCATCAAGATCTTCTGATCCGAAGTCAAACCCTTCGTCAGAGATCTCCTCTGCCTCGAAGGAAGCAGTCGAATAAACTCGTCCATAGACATCCCTTGCAACTCATCGATCGAATGTCCCCGGTATGAGAACTGTCGAGGCAAGGTTCAGCACTTGAGGTTTGGTTTGGCTTTGCTCTAATTAACGTTGCCGCTTTCAACCAGAGGCAATCATAGAATGCCGAGTCTTACGGCGAGGTCCGCGGCTTTGAAGTCCGTCGTCAGCTTCACGAAGGCTTTCTTGTCACCTTCTGGTGTGATCAGGGTTCTAACCTGCTTAACCCTAACTTCATAGAGTTCCTCTACTGCTCGTCTTACATCGTGCTTGTCAGACCGCCTGTCAACAATGAACGTGATCTTGTTCTCAGCCTCAAGCAAAGTGACCGCGTCCTCGGAGAGCAGCGGATATCTTATGACTTCATTTGTTGCGAGTTTCGTCATGCTGCACTGCCTCCCAGACGTCCTCCGACGACCTTCAATGCCGATTGAGTCCAGATTGTCAAACGTCCCGGGTGTGTTCCCGGAGCAAGGTCATTCACGTTTAAGCTGGCGGCATTTACGACTTTTACGCCTGAGAAGTTTCCGAACGCTTTCTCAGCGCCCTGTCTCTTTTCAACTACAAGTAGCGCACTGACAGGGTGTTTGAGAGGTCGTCCTCGCATGCTACCCCTTCCGGCGCGATGCTTTCTAACGGAAGCGCGCTCAATGTCCTCCCACACTCCAAGGTTTCTGAGCCACTTCTCCGCCTCAGAAGATTTCGTGATTTTCTCCAGATCATCTGACACGACAAGAGGGAATTCCCTGTCGTCAGGTATTCTGTGACCTCTAGCCTTGATGAGATCCTTGGATGATGTTGCCGCTAGGGCTGAAACCATTGCGAGTTTCATTTCCTTCCGGTTGATCTTTTTCCTGATCTCCTTGCTCGACACTGGTGGGAAAGTCAGTCTACCTTTCACTGTCATAGGAGCGAATGCGCCTTGGTTTCCTTTCGGATACCTATCGCCCTTTATCCTTGGAACACGAGCCATCCCGTGGCCAACGCCGATCGATTTTGCAGTGTTCCTCTTGCCAGCCATTGGGTCGCGTCCTTGAGGCTGGAACATGTGGCTCTGCAGGGCAACAACTGCGCGCCTTATGAGATCGGAGCGAACGGGCGTGTCAAAGAGCTTCGGAAGCTCGACCTTTCCGACCGACTTCCCCTCAATATCGTACACACTAACAGTCTTACTCAAGTCTAGTCACCGAACCGCATTAGATTCAATACGCCTAGCGAGATTAGAAGTGCTTCCTCGGTTCGCACTGTGGAAACCTTCTGCCCGGGCGCCGTGTTAACGAAGTAATCGAAGACATCCTGTGTAGCCTTTCCTTCCTGTCTGAGGATTTCGCGTAGGCCCATGCGAGGTGAACCGAAGGCAATCAAAATAGATCCAGCATTTTTCATTGAATTCGTGATCTCTGACCATACATCCAGTATTCTTGTTCCATATCGGGAGGTTCCGACTTTTAGTTTGAATTTCTCCTTTTCGAGCAGGCTTCCAAGCCTGAATTTCGGCTGTCTAACTCGATAGCCCCAATATATTCTTATCTTGGCCTCATCGACGATTTCGCCCGTTAGATTTTCTCCGAGCTCTCTGATTTCGACTGTTACTCGCGTCCCGATGGAAAGGTCACCTTCGCATTCGAGCAGTTTTTCCAGACCCACTTCGACCCTTAGCTTGCCCTTCTGTTTGGCGACTACAATACCCTGTCTCAAATCGCCCACCTTACACGCTTCAAGCGAACGTGGACCATCATGGGGAGGCGTCTGAAGCGGAGGCAGAATTCCAGTAAATCTCAAGTTCGGACTGAGTCGGAAAAGTCTCTTTCGCAGATATTGTGGTGTCTCAAGGAAATTGAGAATCTCCGCGCACAACTCAAGATCGGCCTTTTGATCACGCCGGGCATCGTCAGGGTAGAGTATGATCTCATTCACGCCGAAAATTGAACAGGCTCGGGCAATTGCTCCAAGTCTCCCGGTCTTCTCCCTTAAGTGAGGTATATCCGAGATTGCTGAAGCCGGAACTGCAACGGAGAGCTTCCTACCATCCCAACTTGCGCCCATCTGGGGTTTCCTTCCTGTGCAAGGAGGTGGCGTGTGAAAGATGAATCTTATTGCACTAGACCGCGTTCTGTTCTGGGACCCTTATGTTGCTCGATGACGCCGAGACATTGAAGCGAATTGACCGCTTGGGTACCCTCTCGCTCATGGAAAGGACTCCCAATCGTTTAGCTCCACCTTCCGACGCATCGTCAACCTGCGGTAAACCCTTCGAGAAGCCTGCAAACGTGGTCATGGGAGGGGTCGGAGGTTCCGGAATAGCTGGAGACATCGTCTCCGATTATTGCAGGCGCGTAACTGATGTTCCGGTTTCAGTTTGCAGAACGCTGAATATCCCCAAGTGGGTTGCGAATGGCACTCTTTTTGTCGCGATAAGTTACTCGGGTGAAACTCGCGAAACTCTCGGCCAATTTGATCAAGCGAGGAAGCAAGGAGCGGAGCTAGCCGCCATAGCTTCCGGAGGGGAACTTCTTTCCAAGGTGAAGAATGAGAGCGTCCCATACCTGAGAGTTCCCGCAGGTCTTCCTCCTAGGGTCGCTCTACCTGAACTCGTGGCCGCCGTGATGTTTGTGCTGGGTTCTGCGAAGGTTCTAGAGAACATCCCAAGGCTCCTCTCTGAGGCCACGAAGTCTGTCAAAGCACAGATAGACCAGGTGAAGTCGACTGTGCCCTTAGATCGGAACGATGCGAAAAGCTTCGCTCAGGCTCTTGTAGACAAACTTCCATTGCTCATAGGTGACGAGGAGTATGGAAGCGTCCTAAGACGTTTCAAGAATCAGATCAACGAGAACGCAAAGATGCCTGCATTCTACTACACCCTGCCAGAAGGGTTTCACAACGACATCGAAGGATTGAGAACGCTGAGCCAACTTGCAAGAGTGCAACCGATCGTGCTTCGCACACTTGAAGAGCTTGAAGGTCAGAAACGGACTCGTGAGCAACTGGTCAATTCCTTGATGGAAATGGGTTTTCCGTCCGTCATCGAATTTGAAGGATCTGGACCGGACAAGCTGAGCCGACTGCTCACAGCCGTAACTTTCGGCGATTTCGTGTCAGTCTACCTGGCGGCTCTGAGAGGTGTGGACCCGGCTGATCTGACTCTGATACCCATGTTTCGCGCTGTCATGCGCGGTGGTTAGCGTATCTTGCTAAAGATCGAGAATGAATCTCAGAGTTGTGGCTGAATCCTCTCGCAAGATTTCCATTTTGTGGTATGTCACGGCCTTGACTTCAACTTTCGCTCCGTGTCTTTTCCGATCAAATTTCTCACCCGAGATCCGAGCCTTCGTCTGCAGTATTTCCGCAGATTTCGTGATCGGAGCAACTTCGAATTTGGAATATACTTGCCCTTTGAGCTCGAATTTTAGAAGAAGCGACTCAAGCCAGTCGTAGAGCAAGCGCACTTCATCATTGCTGGAAATATCGACCTCTTCAGTGAACTCAGGTGACACAGACTTGATGTCGCACATCGTATCGAAAAGAGCCGCCGCGGCGTATTCAAGTGCCTGTTCCAGTGTTGTACCTCTCGCCTCAATGTAGGCGTCAGTTGTGTGTGGTAGGAATTCGTAGCCAGGTTTTTCCAAGGAAAGAAACCTCTTCGCGAGATTCGGGTTGGCAATTATCTCGGAACTTAAATAGGAATCGGCCTCAGGCAGTACCAGCCGGGATGGCCGAGCGGATTAGCAGCAAAACAACTCGATCTAGAGGCGCAGGCCTTGAGTGGAAATATTCAATGCAAGCCTGTGGCCCTTATGGGCCTCGGGGGTTCGAATCCCTCTCCCGGCGCCAATCATTCGGGGAAATGAGAGTACTATAATGGAGACCAATGCGAAATGAAAATGGGAAGAACCGCAGCAATCGTTCTCGCGCTCTTCGTTCTTGCGTCGGCCCTTCCCCTCGCGGTCCAAGCTGTCCCTACGCTCCAAGCCTCCAGTGACCCACGCATTCCTCCACTTTACACACTGCGTGATAAGCAAGTCACGCTGAGCGGCTCAGGTTACTCGACGAACCAAGTCTACTACGTTTGGGTTAGGAGTCCGATGGAAAATACGACGCAACATGCTGAAGTTTTCTTCACGCCACTCGCAAGTGGTCAGATACCACCAGGAATGGGTCTGCCGATTTCTACTAACGCCACTCTGGGCACGTATCTGGTCAGTATTTCCACCTCGTCGGCCGTCGATAACTCACAGGTGAAAGCCCATTTTGGCCTGTGGGGAACTCTTAAGCCACTCTACCAGCGCACGGAGTCCGTTGCGATAATGGGCGGAGGGCTCTTCCCTGGCGTAAGCTCCAAGCTAAGCATTCGCAATCCTTCCGGGGAATATGTGAAAACAGCAAGCATTGCCTCAGGCGTCAAAGGTGACTTCAATTACACTTGGCGAATCCCAGAGGATGCTCTGACCGAGGCGTACAAGGTAATCGTCGATGGAACGGGAACGTTCGATGATTCACAGCAGGATTACGTCTCCGAATCGAAGTTCAGTGTGACTCAAGCAGCACTGATCGTGAAAGTAGTTCAGCAGCCCAGCCCATCGTATCAGCGGACGGAAAAGGCGAAGATCGCTTTGACCTTGAGTTACCCAGACGGTAGTCCAGTGGTGAAATCAGGGCAGGATGCCCGCCCGTTGTTGCTTCGTCAGAACCAGTCTGCTGTTGCATCATCATCGATGTCCCTGACTGACTCCGCGAATGGCGTTTGGGCAGGGGAGATCAAAATCCCTGTGAACGCAACAACCAGTTCAAGATATCGCTTCGCCTTGCTCGCGATGTCGTTCGATGACGGTTTTGGGAATAAAGGGGGAGCGGCTGATACGTTCTCTGACTACTTCCAAGTTCGGAATGCGAGCATGGTGATCACTAGTGAGGTGAATGGAACCCAGATACAAGTTCCGTTTGGTCAAGTAAGCATAATTTCGAGAGTGGCGTACCCGGATGGTACTTCGCTCATGAACGGGACGGTTAGCGTGTTTGTTTCCACCGGTTCATCCATCTTTGAGATCAAGCTTGTTTATGACGCTGGCATCAATGCCTGGCGTGGTGCCTATGCAAGCGGCTTGGGCGATCTGTGGCGCGTTGGAACTTGGAAGTTGCGTGTAGATGTTGTCGACCCGTACGGAAACTCGGGAACAGCTGTGTATGAAGTGGCTGCACAACCATACCTATTCTTAGTCATAATTGCAGCAATCATTGCAGTGGCTTTGTTCGGTCGCTGGACAATATCACGATATGGAAGGAAAGTGTACTTCCGAATTAGGAAGCTCATACAGAAGTTGCGGGCTCTGTCTACTGAAAGGATCCGCCCCTAAACCCGTGAACAGATAGCTCCTTTCTCTGTCCATGCCACTCAAATGCGAATGAGTAGACTGGCATCAGATATTCCGCTAAAGTCGTGACTTGAAATCTGTTGCTAAGAATCTTGGAGAAGGCAAGTGGAGGTTTCACGATGGTTTCATGGAGCCTTCGCACCAAGTCTTCCTTTGCAATTGAGCTTCTTACAAGTTCAGCGTCCGGGAATTGCCCTGTAAGTTGGTCTGAAGTAATCTTTTGGAGTGGCAGCTCCCGCTCGAAGAAGGCCTCAGCCTCGAGATCCTCTTTCCCTTCAGAGTTAACGAAGAAAGAACCCTCCTTGTACATGTACGCCAATTCTGTCACCTCGTTCAAACGAAAGGCCTTGACACCCGACCAGTCGCGCCTTCCAAGCAGACGCCTTGTTAGGCCTGTTATGCCTTGAATGTCACCGGTTTCACGGCCGACGAGGTCCCGAATCTTTCCTTCAACCTCTACAGCTACAACATCCTCTGGCAAGTCGATCTTGTATGAGTTTCCGCGGAAATAGAAGCACTCATGGAACCCTTTGATCAACCAGAACTGGACAAGCTTGAGGCTGGGTTTTCCCAGTAGCCGGACTTCGTGCTCTTGCGGTTTAATGAACGAGAGCACGCGATGCCGAAAGAGCGACCGCTTACGGACTTCAGCGATCTTTACGAGTTCTTCTAATGGTGTGGGCTGTAAGAAGTAAATGTCTGGCGTGATTGTTTCGGGGTTCCAGCCGTTTCCGACTCGTGAGTCCTCGAAACCGCCGGCAGATTCGAAGAGTGATTGAAATTCGCTGACGGTAGAATCAAGAAGCCGTTTTATTTCCTCAAATCGGTCGTCCGTGCTCAAACTCGGCACTAGCAAGAAAGAGGCGGTGCTGGTGCGGGCTGCTACTGGACGGTGAGCTTCCCGTAGCGTCCCACGTTGAGTTGTGTCTCGCCTCTAAAGCTGGTTACATAACCATTCTCTATCTTGACGCTGCTGTTGACTTTCACTTGATCTATCTGCTCGTTCCAAAGAGTCAGCTTAACCGTACCTGAATCGTCAGTCACATCCGCCGTGGCAACTCTTGATTGTTCACCTGCCCGCGTCGTCACCTCTCTTGCCTCAGAGAGGCTCAGTACTTTGGCTTCTACCTCGACGCGTCTCATTCCCGGCTTCAGTTCGGAGACCTTCATCGAAATCGAAAAACTAGAACTGCAGTTCTGCTATTAAACTGTTACAATCCACTAGTGGCTTGAGGTTAGTGAATGCATTTTGACGAGGTCCTCTCGGAATGGTGTTAGCGCTTTCGGTACTTGCATTTCTACGGGATCGCGTAGAGCGAGATCCTTTTCTTCTTTCACCTTCCAAACCTCGCGATTGAACGTCAACATGGGTTCTGTGTACCGTATGTGAGTTTTCGGCCAGGTTGACTTCGGAAATCTCTGCACATGAATGCTTGTCTTCGAGTAGAGCTGCCGCCAAATCTTGTCGGTCATGAATGGGGTTATTGGAGCAAGAAGAAGGAGCACGGTTCTCAGCACCATGTGAAGCGTATACCACGCAGCTTTCTGCTGCGCCTTCGAAAATCCTTCACCGTAGGCTCGGGCTTTTACCATCTCCAAGTAGTGTGAAGCGAAGGTTTCCCATACGAAGTCTCGAATCTCGCTGGCTGGGGTGAAGAAATTGAACTCTTGGTAACCCTTCAGCGATTTCTGCACTAGACTCGATAGTTCTGAGAGTATCCACTTGTCGCTCGCCCTCAGCTTAGCCGTGCCGACCTGCGGAAATGAAGAGATGAAGCGTGAGATGTTCCAGAGTTTGGTCAAGAACTTGTGTGCCCCAGCTATGCGCGCCTCTGAGCATCGAAAGTCGGAGCCTTGAGTGGCTTCGGATGCGTTCCAGAACCTGAATGCATCGGCTCCGTATTTCTCCAGAATCGGTTCGGGGTCGACGACGTTACCTTTGCTCTTGTGCATTGCTTCGCCCCGCTCATCCATGCCCAAGCCCCCAATCCAAGCATGTGTGAAGGGAGCGCGGCCTGTCAGCTGGTAGCATCTCAGTATAGAGTAGTGAAGCCATGTTCTGACGATGTCCTTTCCTTGCGGCCGGATCGTAGCTGGATAACTCCGTTTGAAGAATCCCGGTTCCCCCTCGTATCTTGCGATGAACAAAGCCGAAACGCTCGAGTCCATCCAAGTATCGAAAGTTCTCGTGTCACCTTCAAACTCGGTCGATCCGCACTTGGAGCATCGAGCGGTCGGGGGAGGATCCCTCCAAGGCTTATAATATGTCCCCGGGGGTGGAATGAACGGGGTTGAGCAGTTCCTGCAATACCAAACCGGTATTTCTGTAGCGTAGAATCTGCGGCGTGATATAGGCCAGTCGATGGAAATGGAATTCAACCAATCTAACAGAATCTGTCTGTTCGCGTCTGGATAGAAGATTATCTTCTTCGCCAACTGCTTCAATTTCGGCAGGAGATCAAGTTGTTTCAGGTAGTATTCGCGCATTGGAATAATCTCAATAGGCGTCCCACTTCTCGAACACACAGGAGTTCGATGGCGAATACTCTCAGTCTTTACAAGGAGACCCTTGGACTCAAGGTCCTGCACAATCCTAGTTCGAGCTTCCGAAATGCTTAGTCCTTGATATGGTCCCGCGCCCTGGGTGAGCCTGCCATCTTGACCTGTCGCTAGGATTTCCTCTAGTCCAAGTTCTCTGAATAACAGGACGTCGGTGTAGTCGCCATAGCTACAGATCATTACGGCTCCGGTCCCGAATTCGGGGCGCGCGCTGGAGTGCGGTTTGATCTCAACATCTCTATTGTAGATTGGTAGTGTCGCGTGTTTGCCATGAAGCGCGGTGTATCTTTCGTCGGTGGGATTCACAATCACTAGTTGGCATGCACATATGAGTTCGGGCCTAGTTGTGGCGATGATTAGCGGCTCACCAGTCTCTTTCACTGTGAATCTTACGTGCACCAAGCGTGTTGGGAGTTCGTCGTATTGTACCTCAGCGTCGGCTATGGTTGTGCCGCAATCAGGGCAGTAGTTATTGGGGCGCGTGGCTTCGTAAATCATCCCCCTCTTCCAGAGCTCGATGAAGGTGCTCTGCGTTAGTTTCCGATACTCCTCCTGATCAGTTCGATATTTTGCTGCATAGTCTCCGCTGAGTCCGATGTTTTTCATCGTCTCGATCATTTTGCTCTCTAGATCGTCGAGCGCAGTTCGGCAGAGCTCGATGAATTTCTCTCGCGAAATTTCGCGCATCTTGACGTTGTACAGGTTTTCTGTGTAGATCTCTACTGGCAACCCATTTCTGTCGATACCGATTGGGAAGAGGACTGGGTTTCCGGACATTCGGCCGGTTCGCGCTATCATGTCTATCTGAGAATATTGGGCGACCGCTCCGATGTGCCATGTGCCTGATGGGTAGGGGGGTGGCGTGTCAATTACGAAGGGTCTCTTTCCTTTCGCCAGTTTGAACTTGTAGATTCCGTCCCTCTGCCAATCTTCGAATATGTTGCGTTCTAGTTTGTGGTCCCACCGTTTCTCAGTGATCAAAGGGAAAAATTTCTTCGCGGGCACTGGTTTTTCCAAGCTCATCTATTGCAATCACCTAGGCCGAGCTTCCGCGTCGCTACCTCATTTTGAGAATTAGACCAACTTGGAGTTACTGGACTTGGCGGTGATGCAAGCTCCTGCACCAACATTTCTGAAGGCGTTTTCAGCGTATAAGATTAACGACTCATAAGGTGGGGTTGGATTTTCCGCTCAGCCCTGATGCCCTCACGGCCAAGTAGCATCCTATCTTGTAGGCAGTGTACAGTAGAAAGACAACTAGGATGATCTGGCCTGCGAGGAGATTGGTTAGCTCTGCGAAGTTCGATAGACCATGGAAGACGCCGCCATAGACCGAGTCCGCACGGTACAGTACCTCGAAGTAGTAGTTGAAGAACCAGTGAAGTAGAATTGACGCGTAGGCGCCGTAAGCTACGAACATGATTCCGAATACAAGCCCAGCTAGAAACGCTGTAGAGACCTTACCTACCTCCCATCCGCCCCCTGACAGAAAGTGAGCTAGACCGAATACCGTTGAAGTCAGCAGAATTAGCACCCACTCGACAGGGCCTATGCCACGCGGAAACCCATTTGCCCCTAGACTGCGATATCCCAACTTTGTTTTGGCACGTTCTGGGCTGAACATAGCGAGAAATACCAGCTTCACCTTGTTCTTGGGTCCAGAGATTCTTGGGTCACTTCGATACAGGATCAGCAGAAGGATAGCGATTGGGATGCCAATCGATGTTATGCGGAAAGCGAATTCTTCCTGAATCGCGGCGAAGGAGAGTTCGGTTAGGATCACGTAAGGGTTCGTGGTCGGGAAGTTGATGCTACCAGTTTGGACGCCTTGGGTTTCCTGAAATTGCGTGATTATGATCGTCGCGTAGACTAGGGCCGAAGCGACAAGTGGCATCACGAACAGAAAATTGGTTTTGGCTAGTGAAATCGACTTTGAAAGTGCCCCTCTTACTGAGCCAAAGAAGGTCTCCCTGTCGAACCAGGCGAGGACAACACATGCCACGAAAATCACCCAAATTATTACGAAGAAAGCCCCCAAGCTGAAGTTCGTGGGAATCGGGAACACAATTATCATGAAGACATCTATCAGGAATGAGTGAATTCTCCGTTCCGCGGCCGCGAGACCGTCTGAAGTTGAGAAGAATAGAATTGGGCCCAAGGCAAGGGAGATGACGTAGGTGATTACCGAGAACAAAATGACCACGAGGGCAAGAGCGCGTCCGGCGATAGTCACTGACGTCTGGACCGATTTAGGGACTGGCATGAGTATCTGACACCGGCTGTCTAAAGGTATTGAGCCGAACGAAAGGAAAAGTGTCCTAATTCAACATACTGCTAACGGCCTACGGATCGCGTAGGCTTGATTGGGTTTTCAAATGATGCTAATGTTCCAGGCAGAGTTTTCTGAGTTCATCGACCTTGTCTGTTCGTTCCCACGTGAAGTCGCCATCTTCACGTCCAAAGTGTCCGTAGGCAGCGGTCTTCCTGTAAATAGGACGCAGAAGCTGCAGGTGTTCTATTATCGCCTTGGGACGCATATCGAAGACCTTCCTAACCGCATCCGTGATTTCCTCGTCGGGCACTTTTCCTGTTCCATAGGTGTAGACCATAAGTGAGACGGGCTTGGATACGCCGATGGCGTATGCGATCTGGACATCGCACCGGTCAGCAAGACCGGATGCGACGATGTTCTTCGCAATGTACCTGGCCATGTAGCTCCCCGATCTGTCGACCTTCGTAGGGTCCTTTCCAGAATAGCAACCGCCACCATGGCTCCCAACGCCACCGTAAGTGTCGACGATTATCTTCCTACCAGTAAGACCCGTATCTGCGAGCGTGCCACCAATCGTGAATTTGCCGGTCTCGTTGACGAAGAACTTGGTATTTTCATCCAGCATGTCCGAGGGAATAATGGGTTTAACGACTTTCTCTATAATGTCCTTCTTCAGCTGCTCTCGGGTCACATATTCATCATGTTGAGCTGCGATGACAACTGCTTCCACTCTCTTCGGTGTCCCATTTTCATATTGGACTGTGACCTGGGATTTGCCGTCGGGTCGTAGATACTTGAGAACCCCTTGTTTTCTTACGTCAGTGAGTCTCCTGACGAGCTTATGGGCCAGTGTGATTGGTAGGGGCATTAGCTCGGGGGTCTCATTTGTTGCATGGCCGAAAACCATCCCTTGATCTCCCGCTCCCATGTCCTCTTTGTTAACACCCATCGCAATGTCTGGGGATTGTTCTTCAATGGAAACAAGAACCCCGCAAGCCTCCCAGTCGATCCCAACCTTTGCATCATAGAACCCTATGTCTCTCAACACGCTGCGCACAATTTGTGGAATGTGCGCATAGGCGGTTGTGGTCACCTGCCCTGTGACGATCACGGTTCCCTTCATTATCAGAGTTTCAATGTCAACCCTAGCTTTCTGGTCATTTGCGATGATCTCATCCAAAATGGCATCAGAGATCTGATCAGCCACCTTGTCTGGGTGTCCTTCGGTTACGCTTTCCGAAGTGAAGAGAAAGGATCGAGGTTTCTGACTGAGTGTGAGAGCGACGCCGGTCTTTTGGCCTTTGGCTGCGCCTGGCATACCCATATTTGTCATCAACCTGTGAGTTGCTCCCGCAAGTCCGATATTCCTATAATATAAGTTTGGAACAAGAAAGTATTCTCCTAAGAATAACCTTCGGAAAGAGGTTTGCGAGCCATGTTACCTAACTTGGATGAGATCGGGCGACGACGAAGACTTCTAGGCATGAGTCAGAAGGAACTGGCGAAGCTTTCGGGCGTAAGCCAGTCCATGATCGCGAAGATCGAGAGCGGCCGCATCAGCCCATCGTACCAAAAGACGAAGGCAATCTTCGACATGCTAGAGAGTCTGGAGCGTCGAGATCAGCTGAAGGCAAAGGATGTGAGTCATGGGAAGGTTGTTGGTCTCCAAGCTCTTGAGCCGGTGGCGAAGGGAGTTCGAGTGATGCGAGAGACCGGGTTCTCTCAATTGCCCATCTTCAGTGGCAGTCAGGTTATAGGAAGCTTGACTGAGAAAGTGATCCTTCAGAGCCTAATGTCCACCACTAATCGTGATGAGCTTTCGAAGCAGCCTGTGGAAAAGATCATGGACGAGGCATTTCCGACAGTCAGCGAGGAGACTCCTCTAACGACGGTTTCCGCACTTTTGCAGTATGAGCCTGCCGTGCTCGTCGCGAAGAGAGGTAGGGTGTTCGGAATCATTACGAAGGCTGATTTGTTGAAAGTTGTGGGAAAAAGATCCTAACTTGGTTCCTTTCCTCTCACTGCTGCGACGATCTTGACTACGTCACGATCCTTCAACCCGTAGTCCGTCGGGAGACGAATCTTCGTGCGTGCATCGATGGCATAGATCATAGTTTTCGCAAGCTCCGAGTGAATCTGCGCGGCTAGATCAGCGACGGACGCATTTGTAGTAACGAGGAAGACATCTGGTAGCACGTTGCCTTTTCTGTCGGAAAGCCTCTCAGCATCTTCCACCGGATACACCGCATTCATGCCCAGCAATTTTAGTACGCAAGTGTTGAGCGCGAATTGTACTCCAGTCCGAATCCATTTCGAAAAGACGCGCTGTTCGACGTAGATTAACGCGTCCCGTTGGTCCGTGGTTAGCTTTTCTCTGTCTTTGACGCGGAATGCTTCTTCTCCCGGAATATATTCGATGTAGCCTTTCTGTTCGGCACGCCTCAGAGCCAACTCAGCATCGCTTGAGGCTGGGATAACGAAAGCTTGACCAAACTCCTTTGCGAGCTTCTGATAATTCGTCTCTGCAGGTCCCAAGTCCATCTTGTTTGCAATTATTATGGTGGGCTTGGAGATCTCGCGGACGCTCTTGGCAAATTCCCACAAATCTTCCCGTTTCCATCGGCCAACATCCTTCCCTGCGAGTCCGTGCAACTCTAGGGCTCTCGTGACATGTTCGGGAGTTATCTTCAGACCGGCCAGATCCTCACCCAGGTGCCGCTCAAGTGAGATTCCTTTCTTCTGATGCTTCCGGAATTTCTTCAGCGTTTTATCGATGATTCTAAAAAACCATCTGACGAGTTCCTCTTCAATATCATAGACATCCGATACCGGATTCCCCATGCCAGGCTTGGTTATCTTCCCGTCAGCGCCAACACTACCCGAGGCGTCGGCGATATGAATCAGAGCGTCTGCTTGGGATGCGACGCTGAGAAACTGCGTTCCAAGACCCTTTCCCATCCACGAGCCCTTGATCAAGCCGGGGAGGTCGATAAGTTGGACTGGAATGAAGCGTGCTCCATCGATACATGATGAATTCCTTGGATTATCAACAACACCAAGTTCCTTGCATACGCAGAGCGTTTTCACATACGCCTGCCCAAGGCTTGGTTTCTTGGTTGTGAATGGATAGTTAGAAACTGGCGCCCTCAACAAGGTTGCAGCGTTGAAGAATGTTGTTTTGCCAGCGTTTGTCTTCCCAATCAATCCAATCTTGATCAAGACATTTCTGGGATAGTGTTGCTGGCCGAGTATTACTAGTTGACGGGTTTGAGGTTGTGATTCGGCCAAAATCCATATAGGAAGTGGTTTGCGTGTGGGAGCTGGGGCCGCCCTGTCCGATTCGAATGTGGGGCCGTAGACACAATGACCGTAGGGAGTGACGGTGTCTAGCCAGGGATGACGACAGGGAATGAGTTCCCGCCAAGGGCTCCAGAAGACAAACCTTAACGGGTTTGCGGACCGGAAGGAATGACGAACTTCAGGAGCGAAGAAACCCGTAGACATGACGGTATGGCGGAAGTCGAGGGTTCAAAATGGTTCCACGAAAGCGGAACCATGAGAATCCCTTCGGCCCCACCATGCTAACAAACAGAAGTCATGGTAATCCCTTTTTACAGGAATTGAACTAATGGAACTCATGTCAAACAGGCGCTTCCACGTTTACATCGAACAGGACAAGGAGTCTGGGGTTTTTGCTGCCAGATGCCTAGAGATGAGCGTATTTAGCCAAGGGAGAACCGAAGAAGATACCCTGAGGAACATCAAGAACGCGATCAGCCTTCACCTTGATACGCTCGAAGATGAACTCAAAGGAAAGAAACTCGTAGAAGTTGAACTCTAGTGCCGAAACTTCCCAGAAAAGTCTCTGGGAAGGAATTGCTGCAGGTCTTCCAGAAACTGGGTTTTGAGGCAGTTGTCGAGCGCCGCGCGCTAGTAGAAAGTGGTGCTTTCACTCTTCGACGGATTTGGGCGCCATTCGATAATCTAAGTCTAGCTGGCTTTTGCCCGTGTTTCCTTCACAGAGTTGACAGTGAAAGCTCACCTTTCTCCCTCACTCAGCGTGTGAAATAGGCCGTGGGACGGACGCCATGCAACAGACTCCCGCCTCTCCCTCACCCAACACACGAGTACAAAACTACCGACCCACACCGCTCTGGTTGCTATACTTTCTTTCCCTACCGAATTCAATAATCAATGCTCCCCAGGCTTGCTTCTAGAAGTGGA
>Ga0209619_10001486_pt1 | contig 17257 bp, 30 predicted proteins | sample Rifsed16ft3_FD_184011 | JGI IMG/M metagenome (GOLD analysis project Ga0209619, IMG submission 184011) | Soil microbial communities from Rifle, Colorado, USA - sediment 16ft 3 (version 2) | ecosystem: Environmental > Terrestrial > Deep subsurface > Rock core/Sediment | place: Rifle, Colorado... | reverse complement strand
AAAAAGGTATAGCAACAAATTTACGAGAAAAACGACCTCTGTATTTGGCGTTTAAGCCACGATCTCGGGTCGAGAGACCATTTAGGACCCCCAATTTTAGTTGGCGGGGACTTTTTCTACAGCCTCGTTAGAGGGTAGCGAATGGCGCGTATATCCTGCCTGCTCTATAGCTGAAAGTGATGTCGCTAATACTCGTTATTATTCGGGAGGCAGAATGGTAAATCCTTCTTTATATGCGGCTTCGCGCAAGCGGGCATCGAAGGAAATAAACGGAGTTTCGGCGGTTTGCCTTCGACGCCACTCCAAGGCCGCGGCTAACTGGAAGGCGTCAGCCGCTCGTAGCGGATGAACGGCGAGCAACCGCTCGGCAGTTCTACGCAAGATTTCGGTCGGTTGAATCTCAATCCAGCTCCTGGCTAGCGTCGCCAGGACCTGACGGGCTTGTCTCTCACCAACCGCGCTGAGTGCTCCTGCTCTGACCTGCCGCATTAAGGTCGAGACGCACTCGACCCGCGTCGCCCACCAGATCACTAGGGATCGGTCATCGGCAAGAAGAGATCTGACCGTGTCGGAGCTAGGTTCTTTAACGCAGAGAGGAACGATAGCGGAAGAATCCCAAAATTTCACCTGCCTTCCTCTCTCTCCTGTAGCAAGGCTTTTAGGACTAAACCCTTGGGGTCCTTGGGTCGGGGCATCTTCCAGAAGTCTTTAGGGAGCTTTTCCCCTCCGAGCCTGATCACTCCTTGCTTTTCCATTTCGACCAGTTCCTCCGGAAACGTCTGAGGGTTCACAGTCGGCGCAAGCCTGGCGATGGGTCGCCCGCGCTCGGTGACTAAAACTTCTTCCCCCGCTTTTACCTGTCGCAGGTATTCGCTCAGGGAGGCTTTAAGTTTTGTTACAGTTGTTGTCTTCATAAGATTCCCTCTTGGGCCGGTTTGATATGACTATTATGGTCAGTTCAATAGACCCTGTCAAGATCATCAAATCGCCTTGCGCTTTGTAGGGGCTAAGATTAAACTCATTAAAGCTCATTTGCATTTAAGGAAGGAAGACATTTTGATGAATAGTTTACATGGTATATCTCTCCGAATGTTAACAGTCTTACTTGTGACCGCCTGGTTAGCCATTGTGGCGCTGGAGGGCTATGCAGAGGCGCGCGCCGGCGGGGGCCGCTCAGGCGGAAGCCGCGGCTCAAGGAGCTATCAGGCTCCAGCCCGCCCGTCACAGCCGGCTAGTCCCATGCAACCAAGAAGAGAGGCAACCCCATCTCCACAGCAACCTTCTCCCTTAGCCCCACAGCCGGGTGGTTTTATGCGTGGTTTGGCCGGAGGTCTCGTGGGAGGACTGTTAGGTTCCATGCTTTTTTCCGGTTTGGCCAATGCAGGGTGGGGAGGAGGCTTAGGGGGGAGCGGTATCGGTTTCATCGAGATCCTTCTCTTTGCAGGTCTGGGGTATTTTATCTATCGCAAGTTTCGTAAGCCTGCCGCGGCGACGGGCTTTGGCGGTATGCCATACCAAGACACGGCATATTCCCCTACCTATAGCCCTGGGCCGGCATTTGAAGCCCCTGCGGTCGATAAAGCTGACTTTAGCTCTATTCGCATCATGGACCCTCGCTTCGACCCTGCCGGATTCGTCAAATCCGCACAGGATACCTTTTTCAAGGTCCAGGCCGCCTGGGGCAGGCAAGACGGAGCGACTCTTACTTCTCTCTGCGCGGCCGAGCTCGCCCGCTCATGGGACCAGGAGCTTGCTGCGCTCGCCGCCCGCGGCCAGAAAAACTACATGGAAAACATCGCCCTTCGAGCCACCGAGATCACTGAGACCTGGACAGAACAGGGACAGGACTACATTACGGTTCGCTTTGAAGCTAATCTGCTGGACTACACAGTTGACGAGAAGAACGGCATGGTTGTCGCCGGGAACAAATCAGAGCCAGTAGAATTTGCGGAATACTGGACCTTTGCCCGCCCTGTGGGTCCTAATCCCTGGCGGCTCACAGCGATCCAGCAGCCGTAGACGTTAAGCGGTGGCTTTTTTGGCTGACTGCCGTGGAGACGACTTTTTCTTGGCGGTTTCTTCTTTGCCTTTTTGGGCCTGGCGCTTGCTCCTCTTCTTAGTACCAGAGGGGGTCTCTGTCTTGCCCGCGCCGTCTGCTGGAAGCAGTTCAATTAACGAGATAGACGCATTGTCTCCATGTCGCCAGCCAATTTTGACAATACGGGTGTAACCGCCGGGGCGGTCCTTGTAGCGCGGGGCAAGGGTATCAAAGATCTTCCTAACCACAGACTCATCTTGAACGATTCCCAGCGCCTGACGCCGGGCATGGAGGGTCCCCTGCTTGCCCAGACCGATCACCCGATCCGCTACGCCTCTTAACTCCTTGGCCTTGGGATCCGTGGTCCGGATGCGCTCGTGCTGGAACAATGAGGTCACCAGATTGCGCATCAAGGCCCAACGGTGGCTCGCGCTACGGTTGAGTTTCCTACCAGCCTTCAAATGGCGCATACTTTAAGCCGTCTCTTTCTCGCTTGCCTGCCTCCGACTCTCGATCTCCTCACGCGAAGGGAAACTTTCCAGCCTCATCCCGAGCTCCAAGCCCATATCGCGGAGGATCTCTTTGATCTCGTTGAGGGACTTGTGCCCGAAATTTTTGGTTTTAAGCATCTCCTGTTCCGTCTTCTGCACCAGCTCCCCGATATATTTGATATCTGCATTCTGCAAACAGTTCTGGGAACGAACCGAAAATTCCAGCTCGTCCACGCTGCGAAAGAGATTCTCGTTCAGAGGGGTCAAGGGCGATTCGACGCGAGACTCGCGCTGCGGCTCATCCTCAAAGTTAACGAAGATCTGGAGCTGATCTTGAAAAATCTTGGCCGCGTAGGCCACGGCATCTTCGGGCTTGACGCCCCCGTCCGTCCACACCTCAAAGACCAAACGTTCATAATCGGCCCTCTGCCCCACCCGGGCATTGGTTATATGGAAGTTTACTTTTCGGACAGGAGAAAAAATCGCGTCCAAAAAGATCGTATCCACGGGAGCTCCCTCTTCCTTATTCCGCTCCGCCAATACGTAGCCCCGGCCCATTTTTGCCACCATTTCCATATCCAGCTTGCCTTCACGGGATAGGGTGGCAATGTGCTGCTCGGGGCTGAGGATCTCCAAGCTGGGACCGGCAACGATGTCCTTTGCCTGGACGGTCTTGGTCCCTTTAGCCTCGATCCTGAGGGTCTGTTGCTCCGTGTCGTGCAGTTTGAGGCGAACCTCTTTGAGATTGAGGATAATGTCGGTCACGTCTTCGGTGACTCCTGGAATAGTAGAAAATTCGTGCAGGATCCCCTTGATCCTGACCGAGACAATGGCAGTCCCCATGAGCGATGAGAGCAGTATCCTTCTGAGGGAATTCCCAATCATCTGACCGAACCCCCTCTCAAACGGCTCCGCATAAAACTTGCCGTAGGTTGAGGTGAGGCCCTTTTCGTCTACCTCAAGCTTCTTAGGCTTAATCAAATCGGTCCAATGCTTATACATAGCATCTCCCAAAAGTTTCTGAACTTTACTTCGAGTAAAGCTCTACAATCAGTTTTTCATTGATCGGCGCGGTGATGTCGCTCCGCGTGGGCAGGATCTTAATCCTCCCGCTAAAGCCTTCACGATCGACCTCAGCCCATTCTGGAACCCCACGTCTTTGGGCGCCATCCAGGGCAGAGATAATCCGCCCCATCTGCCGGCTCTGCTCCTTAACAGACACCACATCCCCGGCACGGACAAAATAAGAGGGTATAGTGAACCGCTTCCCGTTAACCAAAATATGGCCGTGCCGCACCAGCATGCGCGCGTCTGCCCTGGAGCTGGCAAAGCCAAGCCGATAAGCAACGTTATCCAAGCGCCGCTCCAAAAGAACGAGGAGGGCCTCGCCGGTAATTCCTTTGGTCCTTTCCGCATTGGCAAAGGTGCGGCGGAATTGATTTTCCATGAGGCCGTACATCCGTTTGACTTTTTGTTTTTCCCGCAACTGGATGCTGTATGCGGAAAACTTTGGCCTCGCCTGGCCATGCTGACCCGGAGGATAGTTTCTCCGTTCGATAGCGCACTTGTCCGTATAACAGCGCTCGCCTTTAAGAAAGAGTTTCAAGTTTTCCCGCCGGCAAAGCCGGCATACCGATGCAGAGTATCTAGCCAACGATTCCTCCTTTAGACCCTTCTCCGCTTTGGCGGACGGCACCCGTTATGCGGGATCGGGGTAACATCCTTGATCATGCTAATATTAAACCCGGCCGCCTGGAGGGACCTGAGCGCCGATTCCCTCCCCGCCCCCGGTCCGCGAACAAAAACCTGAACACTGCGCATTCCATGATCCATAGCTTTTTTCGCTGCATTGTCTGCCGCCTGTTGAGCTGCAAACGGCGTTCCCTTGCGTGACCCCTTGAAACCCATGGTTCCAGCGCTCGACCAGGAGATGACATTCCCCTGGTAATCGGTAACCGTGACGATCGTGTTGTTAAAAGTCGAGTGGATATGGACAACGCCCTCGGCGATATTCTTTTTTCCTTTCTTCTTTCGGGCCGCCTTCTCGGCGGGTTTTCCTTCTTCCTGTGCCTCGACCTTTTTCTCTTCTGCTTTTTCGTCACCCTTTGCCATTACTTTCCTCCTAAATAGTTACCCGTCAGCCCTCAGCGATCAGTTTTCAGCTTTTGGCTGATAGCTGAATGCACCTATCCTTTTGACGGAGCGGTCTTCTTCCCGGCCACGGTCTTGCGCGGCCCCTTCCGGGTGCGCGCATTCGTATGGGTCCTCTGCCCCCGAACAGGCAAACCCTTACGGTGCCTCAGCCCGCGGTAAGATCCCATGTCAACATGGCGCTTGATGTTCATGGACGTATCACGCCTGAGATCTCCCTCCACCTTTTGCCCTTGGTCAATGATCTGGCGGATTTTCACCACCTCATCATCGGTAAGGTTATCGCTCTTAGTATCGAGATTGACCCCGGCTGCTTGGAGAATCTTCCTCGAACTACTCCTACCAATCCCGTAGATGTAGGTGAGGGCGATCTCCATCCTTTTATTTTTCGGCAAATCCACCCCTGCTATACGCGCCATATTTCTACCCCTGTTTCCTTATCCCTTCCCCATTTTGGATTTTAGATTGAATCCAAAATCCCAAATCCAAAATCTAAAATTGTTTATCCCTGCCTTTGCTTATGTCTGGTGTTGACGCAAACCACTCGCACGACTCCCTTGCGCCGTATCACCTTGCACTTGTTACAGATCTTCTTAACCGATGCTCTAACCTTCATCTTAGTAAATAGTGAATAACCAATAGCAAATAGTTCAAACCCGCAGCCATTTACTTTCTATTCGCCATTTGCTATTAACCCCCTTATTTCTCACGGTAGGTAATCCTTCCCCGGGCCAAGTCGTATGGAGACAGCTCAATCTTTACCTTATCCCCGGGTAGGATCTTGATGTAGTGCATACGCATCTTTCCCGAAATATGGGCTAGGACCTTATGGCCATTATCCAACTCGACCCGGAACATAGCATTGGGGAGCGTCTCCAACACAGTCCCCGTTACTTCAATGGCGTCTTCTTTGGGCATACATTCGTTACTCGTTGACTCGTTACTCGTTATCCGATTACACGAATAACCAATAACGATTAACAAATTTAGATCTTACTCAAAATATACGGACCGTTTTTGGTAATCGCGACCGAATGCTCAAAATGGGCCGCCAGGCTCCTGTCTTTGGTTACTGCTGTCCAGCCGTCTTCTGTGATCTCTACCTCGTGTCCTCCTGCGTTGACCATCGGCTCGATGGCCAAGACCATTCCCTCTCTCAAGCGAATCCCCCTGTCACGCTCACCGTAATTGGGAACCGGAGGCTCCTCGTGGAGCTTCTTGCCGATCCCGTGGCCGACAAAGGCTCGGACCACTGAATAGCCTGCGTTCTCTACGGTCTCCTGTATTTCTGCAGAAAGATCTCCCAATCTGTTCCCTTCCCGGAGTTGTTCTATACCTTTATACAGAGCCGCCTCGGTAACCTGCATGAGGAGCCGCGCCTCGTTACTTACTTTCCCTACTCCGACGGTGATGGCGGCATCCCCGTAGAAACCTTCATAGATGACGCCAAAGTCCAGGCCCACCACATCCCCTTCTTTCAACACTCGATCCGAAGGAATGCCGTGGACAATCTCTTCGTTGATTGAGGTACATAGGGTGCGTGGAAAGACCCTGCCTGCCATCGTATAGCCCTTAAAGGCCGAATGGGCTTTTTTTTTATAGATCAGCTCTTCGGCTAAGGCGTCCAATTCCAGCGTCGTTACGCCAGGGGCCACCTTTTTTTTTAACTCCTGCAGGATCTCCGCCACGATTACGTTTGCGCGCCTCATGATCTCAATCTCTCGCGCCGACTTGAGAGAGATCATGCTGCTCCTTTTTCCAGTTCCCGGAAAACACGGGCCCGGATCTCCTCCACGCTTCCCACGCCATCGATCTCCCTGAGCAGACCCCTTTTACGATAGTAGTGCACGAGTGGAACAGTTTGAGTCTCGAAAACATGAAGCCGCGCCCTGATCGTCTCTTCCCGATCATCATCCCGCTGATAAAGTTCGCCATTACAGCGGTCACAAAATTCCTCCCGTTGGGGAGGGTTTAAAACCATATGGTACAGGTTGCCGCACTTCTTGCAGCTACGCCGGCCTGAAAGCCTCTGAATGATCACTCCCTCGGGGACCTGCATGCACAAGACAGAATCCAGTTTCCACCCCAATTCGCCAAGGATACCCTCCAATCCTTCCGCCTGAGCTACTGTTCTGGGGAATCCATCCAGGATGAAACCCTTTGCGCAATCCTTTTCACGCAATCGCTTCGCCACGAGATTCAACATCACTTCGTCTGGGACCAGTTGCCCTTTTTCGAGGGACCCGGCAGCTTTCTTTCCCACGGCAGTCCGATCATGCACTGCTTTCCTCAGGATATCTCCGGTTGATACCTGACAAGCGCCGTATTTCTTCTCAAGAAACTTAGCCTGGGTCCCCTTGCCTGCCCCCGGTGGACCTAAAAAGACCACGCGCACAACTTCCCCCACGGGCCAATTTCCGCTAACCCCTTCTTCCCCGCAGGCGACCTCGCTTCATAAACCCTTCGTAGTTGCGGGTAATCATATGCGTCTCGACTTGGGCGACAGTGTCCAAGGCTACGCCCACCACGATCAGAAGCGCTGTCCCGCCGAAGAAGAAAGGCACGTTGAATTGGCTGATCAGAATGGTCGGTATAAGGGCTACAACCGAAAGATAGATGGCCCCGCCCAGCGTGATCCGGGAGAGCACGCGGTCGATAAACTCCGCAGTCTTCTGTCCCGGCCGTATCCCCGGTATATATCCCCCGTATTTTTTCATGTTCTCCGCGACGTCCGCAGGATTAAAAACCACCGCCGTGTAAAAATAACAGAAAAAGATAATGAACCCGACGTAAAGGACATCATGCAACCAACGACCGGGAGCCAGATAGCCGGCCACTGTTTGAGCCAAAGGATGCTGCACAAACTGGGCTACGGTCGCAGGAAATATCAGTATCGAAGAGGCGAAGATAGGCGGAATCACGCCTGAGGTATTGATCTTCAGCGGCAGGTGAGAACTCTGTCCGCCGTACATCTTCCGCCCCACCACCCTCTTGGCATACTGTACAGGAATTCTTCTCTGGCCCCGCTCCATAAAGATAATGACCCCCACCACGGCCACCACGATTACCAGGACCATGAGAACCACCAGCACCCCCAACTCCCCCTCTTGAACAAACTGAAAGGTGGACGTCATGGCTGACGGCAACCGCGCCACGATTCCGGCAAATATGATTAAAGAAATTCCGTTGCCTATGCCCCGCTCTGTAATCTGTTCTCCCAACCACATGATAAAGGCTGTGCCCGAAGTCAGGGTGACGATCGTCATAAAACGAAAACGCCAGCCCGGCTCCAGCACAATAGCCTCGCCCCCTGGTCCCCTGGTACCTTCAAGTCCGACAGCGATCATCATCCCTTGAATAATAGAGAGGACAATCGTGCCATAGCGGGTATACTGGGTAATTTTACGGCGACCCACCTCACCCTCTTTCGAAAGCCGCTCGAGATAAGGGAACACCACCGTCAGAAGCTGTAAAATAATCGAAGCGCTAATATAGGGCATAATGCCCAAAGAGAAGACCGAGAATTGCTCCAGCGCCCCACCGGAAAAAAGGTTGAACAAACCAAATATGGTGTCCTTGACACGTTCGAAGAAAGCGGCCAGCGCCAGCCGATCAATCCCGGGGGTCGGAATGTGAACTCCCACGCGATAGACAGCGAGCATGGCCAAAGTAAAAAAAAGCCTGCGCCTCAGCTCCGGGATCTTGGTCGCGTTTTGGAACCCTTCAAGCATGAGGGATTACTAACTCTGCCTTTCCGCCTAAGGCCTCGATCTTTTCCTTGGCCTTCAAAGAAAAACCGTGGGCCTTGACAGTCAGCGGTTTACTCAACGAACCGTCGCCTAAGATTTTTACCCGCTCCTCTTTGCCTCGGACCAATCCATGCTCTCTCAGCGTTTCGGGCGTCACCTCACTACCGGAAGCAAAGATCTCCAACTGCCCTAGATTGACCACAGCCGCGCTTTTTCTGCAGGGGTTATGGAAACCCCGCTTGGGCACTCGCCGCTGAAGCGGCATCTGGCCGCCCTCGAATCCTGGCGGAGTATTCCCCCCAGAACGGGCCCCCTGACCCTTGTGGCCACGACCGGAGGTTTTCCCATGTCCAGAACCGTCCCCCCGACCCACTCGCTTTCTTTTTTTCTTGGAGCCTGGGGCTGGTTTAAGATTGCTTAGATCCATAAAAATCAGCGAATATCGGCCAACGCCTTCCCGCGCCGACCAGCTATCTCCTCAGGAAATTTAAGGTTTTTGAGAGCCTCAAAGGTAGCCTTCACCATGTTGTGGGGATTGTTGGAGCCAATGCATTTGGAAAGAACATCCTTAATACCCGCAGCTTCAACCACTGCACGCACTCCCCCTCCGGCAATCACCCCGGTCCCCTCGGACGCAGGCTTGAGCATGACATAACCGGCGCCGAACTTGCCGTTAACCTCGAAGGGAATCGTCCCATCGATGACTGGGACTCTGATCAAATCCTTTTTGGCCCGCTCCAACCCTTTTCGGATCGCCTCCGGCACTTCTTTGGCCTTGCCCATCCCGTACCCCACCGTGGACTTACCATCCCCCACAACCACCAGGGCACTGAAGCTAAAGCGGCGGCCCCCTTTAACAACCTTGGCCACCCTGCTGATATGGACGACTTTCTCTTTTAACTCTAAACCCTGTGGATCAATCCGTTCCAAAGAAACCTCACCTTGGTTAAAAAATCAGACCACCTTCGCGCGCAGCCTCGGCTAAGGCCTTTACGCGCCCATGGAATAGAAACCCATTGCGGTCAAAAATTACGTTGGTAATCTTTTTCTCCTTGCAGATCTGAGCCAGCAACTGTCCCACCTGCTTTGCAGCCTCCAGCCCTTTGGTCTTTGGTAGCTTTCCCTTTAACTCCGGCGAAAGGGTGGAAACCGACGTCAGGGTCACCCCTCTCTCGTCGGAAATGACCTGAGCGTAAATATGTTTGAGACTGCGATAGACGCAAACGCGAGGACGCGCATCTGTTCCCCAGATCTTCTTGCGCACCCGCCCTTGTCTTCTTTTACGCCCAATTTCTCTCTGACTGTCTAACATCACCTTACCTCGGATTAGGCCGAACCGGCAGCACCTACGGCTTTCCCAGCCTTGCGCTGAATCACCTCTTCGCGATATTTGATTCCTTTGCCCTTGTAGGGTTCGGGGGGCTTCAGACCGCGAATCATGGCAGCGGTCTTCCCCAGGATCTCCCTGTCAGCGCCCTGGAGGGTAACAATGATCTGTCTCTCCACGGCCGCTGTCACTCCTGGCGGCAGAGGAAAAACGACCGGGTGAGAAAAACCCAAGGTCAAATGCAGATCCGTCCCTTTTACCTCTGCCCGGTAGCCCACCCCGTTGATTTCCAGAACCCGGCTGAAACCTCGGCTAACCCCTTCGATCATATTGGCGACGAGTTTTCTGGTCAGCCCATGGAGGGCCTTGAGATTCCTTTCCTCGCCATCTCTGACCACACGAAGTTGATTCCCCTCAAGCTTGATTTGGATCCCCTGCGGAACTTCCGTCCTGAGCTTGCCCTTCGGCCCCTCTACACGGATCGCCCCGTCTTCCAAAGCGACCTTCACCCCGTCAGGAATCGATATCGGCAATCTTCCAATTCGCGACACCGTTACACCTCACCCCCGGTTTACCAAACCGAGCAGATCAACTCCCCTCCCACTTTGGCCTTCATTGCTTCCCGATCCACCATTATCCCTTTGGGAGTAGAAAGGATATTGATCCCCAGCCCCCTACGGATGGGAGGAATCTCTTTAAACCCTACGTACACTCGCAGGCTGGGCCGGCTGACCCGCCGCAGGCCTGAAACGACCGGCTGGTTTTCCTTGTCAAACCTTAACTGGATGCGGAGCTCTTCGCCCGCGCGTTCCTTCGCCTTAGTCCTTTTAAACTCTTGCAGATAGCCCTCCGCCACCAAGACCCTGAGGATCTCCTCCTTGGTGCGCGACCACGGAACATCCACGCTCTCATGCCGTGCTCGGGCGGCATTTCGAATTCGAGTCAGCATATCCGCAATCGGATCTGTCATTCCCATCTTTGCACTCCGTGTAGTTACCAGCTCGCCTTAATTAATCCCGGGATCTGCCCCTTACGCGCGAACTCCCTAAGACAAATCCGACACATCCGAAAGCGCCGATAGAAGGCCCTGGCGCGACCGCAGAGAGGACAGCGGTTATACTGGCGCACCTTGAACTTATTGGGTCTTTCCGCCTTGATTCTAAGACACTTCTTGGCCAATGAACTCTCCTCTTAACTGGCGAACGGCATCCCCATATACTTGAGCAACGCCTTTCCCTCCTTGTCTGTTTTTGCCGTGGTGACGATCGATACGGTGAGCCCGCGGGCCTTTTCCACCTTATCGGCCTGGATCTCTGGAAAGATGATCTGTTCTCGAAGCCCGAGCGAGTAATTTCCACGACGATCGAAGGAGCGGTCTGAGACTCCCCTAAAATCTCTGACCCGGGGCAACGCCACATGGATCAAGCGATCCAAGAACTCGTACATCCGCTCTCTTCTCAGCGTGACCATGCACCCGATCGGGACTCCCTCGCGCAACTTGAAATTCGCTATGGCCTTTTTCGCTCTCGTGATCACCGGCTTCTGACCGGTGATGGCCACCACCTCGGACACCGCCGCGTCCAGGACCTTGATATTCTGAGTCGCCTCGCCGAGACCGACGTTCAAGGTAATCTTCTCCAAGCGCGGCACCTGAAGGGGGTTCTTGTAACCAAACTCCTTTATCATGGCCGGAATGACTTCTTCCTGATACTTTTTCTTCAGACGCTCCATTTTAGTCTTTTCTTAATCCAGAGTTTCTCCACAGCGACGACAGATGCGCACCTTTTTTCCATCCGGCAAAGCCTTTCTGCCGATTCGAACCGGGGCATTGCACTTGTCGCACATCACCATGAGATTGGAGGCATGGATGGAAGCCTCCTTTTCCAGGATTCCACCGGGCTGTTGCGGTCCTCGCGGCCGGCTGTGTCGTTTTACCAGATTCACCCGCTCGATTATGGCAGCCTCCCTTTCCGGAATGACCCTGAGGACCTTACCGGTCTTCCCCCGCTCCCTACCAGCGATAACCATGACACTGTCGTTCTTGCGAATGTTCATATACCAATTTGGGATTTTAGATAATCTAAAATTTCAAAGCACCTCTGGGGCGAGAGAAATGATCTTCATAAACTTCTTTGCCCTGAGTTCGCGCGCCACGGGCCCGAAGATGCGGGTCCCGATCGGCTCCTTCTGGTTATCGATGAGGACCGCGGAGTTGCTGTCGAACTTGATGTAACTCCCGTCCGAACGCCCAATCTCTTTTGCAGTCCGCACCACCACGGCCTTCATCACATCGCCCTTCTTTACCTTGGCATTTGGAATCGCCTCTTTGATCGAAACTACAATAATATCTCCGAGGGAGGCGTACTTGCGCTTGCTCCCTCCCAGGACTTTAATGCACTGGACCTTCCGCGCCCCTGAGTTATCCGCCACATCCAACACCGTTCTCATCTGAATCATGAGTCGACCTCGTCACGAAAAGCCTTAAAGTCCGACCTGAGAATCTGACGGGGCGGCCGCTTCTTTTTCCGTCGTCACGGCCCGTTCTAGAATTCGGCTCACACGCCAGCGCTTCTCCCGGCTCAGGGGTTGACATTCGACAATCAGCACCTGATCCCCTACTTGACATTCGCTCTTCTCATCGTGGGCCTTCACTTTGGTTCGGCGCTTGAGGTATTTTTTATACTTCGGATGCATGACAATTCTCTCCACAGAAACGACCACGGTCTTGTGCATCCGATTACTCTTCACCACGCCCTTGCGCTCCTTGCGCATGCCCCTTTTATTCATCTTGCTCTTTTATCCTTCCCGCTGCCGAAGCGCCCTTTCTCTCAGAACCGTCTCGACCCGAGCCAGATCCCGCTTCGCTTCCCTCAACTTCATGGGATTTTCCAGCCGGCTTGTGGCCCGTCTGAGTTTGAGGTGAAAGATCTCCTCTTTGAGCTCACCACGTTTCTGATTAAGCTCCCCAATGCTAATCTCCCTAAGCTGCTTAGGCTCCATGCGCCAACCCCCTGCGCTCGACAAAAAGAGTAGGGATAGAGATCTTGTGCGAGGCCAAACGAAACGCCTCTCGGGCTAAGTCTCCCTGCACCCCTTCCATTTCGAAGAGAATCCTCCCCGGCTTGATGACCGCCACCCACATCTCAAGGGCACCCTTGCCTTTCCCCATTCTGGTTTCTGCCGGCTTCTTAGTTAGAGGCTTATCCGGGAAAACCCGTATCCAGACCTTGCCTCCCCGCTTCATGTAACGGGTCAAGGCAATTCGCGCAGCCTCAATTTCCCGCGCGCTGAGCCAGCCCCGACCTAGGGCCTTAAGTCCATAGTCGCCAAAGGCCAACGTGGATCCCCTATGGGCCATTCCGGCCCTTCGCCCCTTCTGTAGCTTGCGGTGTTTTACTTTTTTCGGTTCCAGCATCTCTTAGCCGCTCAACCCTTCATCCTTCCCCATTTTAGATTTTCGATTCAATCCAAAATCCCAAATCCAAAATCTAAAATTCTTTATTACGCTCCCAACATCGCCTTTTGCTGCTCTTCTTCCTCGGTTAAGACCTCGCCCCGAAAAATCCAGACCTTGACCCCGATGGCTCCGTAAGTCGTTCGGGATTCCGCAAAGCCGTAGCTGATATCGGCCCTCAGGGTATGCAAGGGGACGCGGCCTTCCCGATACCACTCGGTTCGCGCAATTTCAGTCCCCCCCAATCTTCCCGCACACTGGATCTTGATCCCCTGCGCCCCCATCCTCATCGCCCGGGAGACGCTCTCTTTCATGGCCCTGCGGAAAGCCACCCTCCGCTCCAACTGCAAGGCGACATTCTCGCTCACAAGCTGCGCATCCAGATCCGGTCGGCGCACCTCAATGATATTGAGATAGGTCTCCCGATCCGTGAGCCGGGTGAGCTCCTCCTTGAGCTTCTCAATCTCGGCGCCCTTCTTACCGATCACAATTCCAGGACGGGCGGTATGGATGTTAATCTTTGCCTTGTTAGCGGCCCGTTCAATTTCAACCTTTGAAATCCCCGCATGGTAAAGACGGCTCTTTAAAAACTTCTTTATCTTGAAATCCTCATGGAGCAGATTCGCGTAGTCATGACCTGCGTACCATTTCGAGTCCCAAGACTCGATGACCCCGACACGAAAGATCTTCGGATGCACCTTCTGACCCATTAGGACTTAACTCCTCTCATCGACCACCACGGTGATATGGCTCAGCCGCTTTCGGATGCGTGTGGCCCGACCCATGGCCCGAGGCATGAAGCGTTTCCACATGCCTCCCTCGTCCACCGTAACGCGCTTAACATAAAGCCTGTCCACATCCACGCTCTGAGTAGTCTCGGCATTCGCCACCGCCGCTCTGAGCGCCTTGGTCACGAGCACCGCGGAGCGCTTAGGGACAAACTTAAGGATGTTGAGGGCCTCCTCAACCCCTTTGCCACGGATTTCATCCACAACTAGCCTTACCTTCCGGGGAGAGAGCCGAACAAATCTTGTGATAGCACGTGTCTCCATCGCTTCTAACCAAGGTAAATTTCAAATTGCAAAGTGCAAAATGAAAAATGATTTGGCAATATGAGATTTGCAATTTGCATTGATCCTCAGGCACCCGCCTTTGGGGTAGCCGGCGCTTTAGGGGCAGCCGGAACCGACCCTGGGGCAGCGCCCGGCACCGGGGCTCCGGCCGGAACCGTTGCCCTGGCCTCTCCCTTTCGATCTCCGGAATGGACAAAAAAAGTCCGTGTCGGGGAAAACTCCCCGAGCTTGTGACCCACCATATTCTCCGTGACGAATACTGGAATAAACTTTCTCCCGTTGTGAACCGCGATCGTGTAGCCGACCATCTCCGGAGTGATCATAGAACGACGAGACCAAGTTTTCACGACGCGCTTTTCCCTAGTCTGGTTCAGCGTCTCGATCTTCCGCCTTAAGTGGTCGTCCACAAAAGGCCCCTTCTTGATTGAGCGTGCCATCGGTATCAAGCCTCTCTGCGTTTCACGATATACTTATCCGACGCCCGATTTTTCCTGGTTTTGTATCCTTTGGTCGGCTTCCCCCAAGGTGTCATCGGGTGGTTCCCCTTGGAACGACCTTCGCCCCCTCCGTGGGGATGATCCACAGGGTTCTTGGCCATTCCTCGAGTCACCGGCTTCCGCCCCAACCAACGCACCCTCCCTGCCTTCCCCTGGGAGATATTCCCCTGGTCAAGATTACCTACCTGCCCGACAGTGGCGCGACACTCGGCAAGGACATTGCGCAGCTCCCCTGAGGGGAGTTTCAATAGCGCATAGTCTCCCTCCTTAGCCATCAACTGGGCTCCAGCACCGGCGCTTCGGACCAACTGCCCTCCCTTACCAATCTTCAGCTCGACGTTGTGAATTATTGTTCCGACAGGAATAGCCCTTAAAGGGAGAGTATTCCCAGGTTTAATATCCACGTTATCTCCAGCAACCACACCATCCCCCACCTGCAACTGGTCCGGTGCAAGGATATATTTTCGTTCCCCGTCGGCATAGCAGAGCAGGGCGATGCGCGCGGATCGGTTCGGATCATACTCGATCGCCTCGACTTTCGCAGGGACACCCCTCTTGTCACGCTTAAAATCAATCAGCCGATATAACCGTTTGTGGCCGCCCCCGCGATGGTCGCTAGTAATCCTACCGGTATTGTTTCGGCCTCCGCTCCGTTTGAGAGGTCTCAGCAAACCGGCCTCCGGCTTCTTTTTCGTGACCTCTTCAAAAGTAAGCCCGGTACGAAAACGTATTCCAGGAGAGGTAGGATTATAATTTTTAATGGCCATTTTTACGCACCGCCAAAAAAGTCAATTTTGTCGCCTTCCTTCAACGTCACATAGGCCTTTTTCCATTGCGGCAGACGACCAACATTTCTTCCCACCCGTCGCATCTTTCCCAGATAACGGATCATTCTGACCTTGAGCACCTTCACCTTAAAAAGCGCCTCAACCGCCTTTTTGACCTCGATCTTATTGGCATCGGGTCGAACCTTAAACAGGACTTGATTGGTCTTCTCCGCCATCAGAGATCCCTTTTCGGTGATTAACGGGGCTCGGATGATCTCCTGATGCTCTCTCATGCCACCAACCTCTCTTCGAGGAGCTTCAGGGACCCCTCAGTCAAAATCAAATGCTCGTAGCGCAGTAGATCATAAACATTAAGCCCTTCGGCCCGAAGTACCTTAACAGCGTGTAGATTCCGAGCCGAGCGCTCCACCTTTTCATCGGACTCAGGGATAACGATCAGGGCGTTTTTAACCTGCAGATCTTCGAGCATCTTGCGCATGAGTTTGGTTTTGGCCTCTGCCATTTCCAATTTTTCCAGGACAATGATCTTGCCATCACGATTCTTGAGACTCAGAGCTGAAAGCAGAGCCTCTCTGCGGGCCTTCTTAGGCAGGCGGTAAGAATAGTCTCTCGGCTGAGGGCCAAAGATAGTCCCGCCGCCAACCCAGAGAGGCGATCGAATGCTCCCGGCACGCGCCCTCCCGGTTCCCTTCTGCTTCCAGGGTTTCTTTCCACCTCCGCGCACGAACCCCTTCGTTTTTGTGGCCGCCGTCCCTGCTCGGCGATTGCTGAGTTGCATGGCAACAACCTGATGCAGCAGGTGAGGCCGAGTCTTGAGGCCGAAGATATCGTCTTTAAGCTGAGGATGAATCACCCGGACTTCCATTGTTTCCATTGTTATTTATTCCCCTTTACTGCGCGCCGGATTATGAGGATTCCGCGTTTGGCGCCGGGGATAGCGCCCTTAACGAGAATTAGATTTTCCTCGGGTCGAATTCCGACGACCTCAAGGTTTTGCACCGACACCTTTTCGTTCCCCCAGTGCCCCGCCATCTTCTTTCCTTTGAAGACCCGGCCGGGGTAAGAGCGATTACCGATGGCGCCGCCATGGCGAAAATATTCATGCGTCCCGTGGGAAGCGGGGAACCCGCTAAAATTCCAACGTTTAATCACACCGGCAAAACCTCGCCCCTTGCTCGTTCCGCTGACATCAATCCGATCGCCCGCCTTGAAAATATCCGCTACCTTGATCTCCTGCCCGACTTCGTATTGCCCCACGTCCTGTAAGCGGAATTCGCGCAAGACCTGGAAGGCCCCCTTGCCCGCCTTTACCATGTGGCCCTGCTCTGGCTTATTAACCCTCTGGTTCTTCTTGTTTCCGAAGCCAATCTGGACGGCACTGTAGCCATCTCTTCCCGTTTCTTTTTTCTGCACCACTACACACGGACCGGTCCGGATCACCGTGACAGGGACCACAATCCCATCGGCGCCGAAAACTTGCGTCATCCCGATCTTCTTACCTATAAGACCTGTCATAAAAACTCAGTGTGCGATGTTCAAAGTTCAACGTTGAACATTGAACCTTGAACGGCCTTTAGTTACTGCAACTTGATCTCTACATCCACGCCCGCGGCCAGATCCAACTTTCCCAGGGCATCAATGGTCTGCTGGGTAGGTTCCAGGATATCCAGCAGCCGTTTATGGGTGCGT
>Ga0209619_10001484_pt1 | contig 17266 bp, 16 predicted proteins | sample Rifsed16ft3_FD_184011 | JGI IMG/M metagenome (GOLD analysis project Ga0209619, IMG submission 184011) | Soil microbial communities from Rifle, Colorado, USA - sediment 16ft 3 (version 2) | ecosystem: Environmental > Terrestrial > Deep subsurface > Rock core/Sediment | place: Rifle, Colorado... | reverse complement strand
CCTCCCCCCGGCCCTCTCCTGAAAGGAGAGGGGGTAATAATGAAAGCAGGTGGCACCACGAGACGCCCCCTCGTCCTGCAAATGGACCGGGGGCGTATTCTTTTCCGCACGGAGGTGCAAAATGCTTGACTTGAATCTTATTCGTGAACAGCCCGACCTTGTCCGAACGGCGCTCAAGAACCGCCAGATGGATCCCTCTCCTGTAGATGACATCCTAAGGCTGGATGAAAAACGCCGCTCCCTTCTCACGCAAGTAGAGACTTTAAAGGCTGAACGGAACGCAGTTTCCAAGGAAATTGGAAGGATAAAGGATGCCACGGAGCGCGAGGAGAAGATCGCCGCGATGCGCGAAGTCGGTGAGAAGATTGCCGCACTCGATAAGGAAGTTGCCGAAGTCGAAGCTGAGCTGAATTCGATACTATCAGCCATGCCTAATATCCCGGATGCACGTACACCAGTCGGCACGAGCGAGGATGACAATGTTGTACTCCGCACGATCGGCCAACTCCCTGAGTTCGACTTTGAACCAAAGCCGCATTGGGATCTCGGTCCCGCGCTCGGCGTTATTGACTTTGAACAGGGTACGAAGATAACCGGCTCACGCTTCTACGTGTTGAGCGGCGCGGGCGCGCGGTTGCAGCGGGCATTGATCGCCTTCATGCTCGATCTGCACATTCGACAAGGCTACACGGAAAAGTACCTTCCCTTTATGGTCAAGACGGCAACTGTCTTTGGCGCCGGTCAACTTCCGAAATTCGCTGATAATCTTTACAAGGATCACGAAGAGGATCTTTACTTCGTGCCGACTGCGGAAGTACCGCTCACCGGCCTGCACATGGACGAAATCCTGGATGAAGCGCAATTGCCCCTGCTATACACGGGATACACACCCTGCTTCCGCCGTGAAAAGATGAGCGCCGGACGCGATGTGCGCGGCATCAAACGCGGCCATCAATTTGACAAGGTCGAGATGTATATGTACGCCAAACCCGAAGAGTCGGATGCCTTGCTGGAAAAGATGCGCGAAGACGCCGAAGCAACTTGCGCCGCGCTGGGTTTTACCTATCGAGTGAAGCAGCTTTGCACGGGCGATATTGGCTTTGGCTCGGCCATTACATACGATATCGAAGTCTGGGCGCCGGGATGCAACGAGTGGCTGGAAGTTTCATCTGTCTCGAACGTGCGCGACTTCCAGGCACGCCGTGCGAATATTAAGTATCGCCCCGCGGATGGAGGCCGGTCGCGCTTCCTCCATACACTCAACGGATCGGGACTCGGACTCCCCCGCACGCTGATCGCCGTTATGGAACAGTACCAGCAAGCTGATGGTTCGATCGTCGTGCCCGAAGTGCTCCGTCCGTGGATGGGCGGAGTGGATGTGATTGGATCGTAGGCACTTATGTCCTGGGCATACGAGCATACCAGTATGCTCAGGACAAACTCTGAGGAATCATGCCAACCTGGCCTCAGCTCGCGCTACAAGTCGCACTTGAAACCCTTACACTTTTTGTTCTGCTTGTCGGGCTTTTGGGATTGATCGTACCGGTCTTTCCTGGCCTGACAATCATGTGGCTTGGGACTCTGGTCTACGCGCTCATCCGAAACGCAGCAGGCAAAATGACAGGCTGGGATTGGTTCCTGTTTGCCCTGATTACCCTCCTCATGATCGCTGGGAATATCGCGGATAACCTGATCATCGCGCGCAAAATGCGCGATAAATACATCCCATGGAGTTCCATCCTGTTTGCCTTCACGGCAAGCATCATTGCGAGCATCTTCTTTACCCCTCTGATCGGTCTTGTCGCGGCACCGGTCGGATTATTTCTGGTAGAAAGCAGACGATTGAAGGACCGTGACGCTGCCATTGACTCGACCAAGACATACATGGTCGGCTGGGGCTGGGCATTCGGAGTGAGGTTTTTAATTGGGCTGATGATGATCGGTTTTTGGATGTTATGGGCCTGGATTTGATGTTACGGTGAATATTCGGCCTTCCCAGAAACTGTGAAACGATCATTTGAATCGGTAGCAATTTTCAGCGGAACAACCTCTGATTTATCAACGCGAAATCGGTGGTGCGAGGAGCACTTCTGAGGCTTCCCGCTGGAGAATGTCCTCCAGGGATTGCGGCGACGTATCGAAAATATGATCGACCCTTACAATTCCACCCTCGCTAAGGCGGAGGGATACGGCAGGTCTATTCTCGGGGGCAACAAAGATGATCGCAACCTCACCGGCCGGATAGTATTCTTCAGATCTGACATCTGCAGAAACTCGATAGATCGCGTATAAGCCGGATACTTCGATTCCCTGCCAATTTCCGATTTCGTCATTACGGATAAAACTGCCTTCTCCGCCCATAAATGGCAGGACTTCCATGGGAGTTCCCTGCGCTTCTCCCTCGCGGCATTTTGGCGGACCGCCCAGCCCGTCACGCAAGGTACATTCCGCAGTTGTGAACTTGACCAGAGAACGCAGCAGTTGAAGGTCGCCACCCGCAACTGCATTTATCACCTTATCGATCTCTTCCATTCCGACGCGGGTTTCGAGAGGGTGATAATTTTGAGCGGATGTCGGCTGCGGTTCTGGAGCCGTCGTTTGCGTTGGTGTGGTCAGCGGAAGACACGCAGAAATCAAGAAGACCATCAACAATAAGCCGACTATCTGCACAGACAGTTTCATTTTGGTTCCTTTCATCCCATCAATAAAGACAAAGCACGGCACAACTCATCAATGTCGCGCCTGGTGTTATATCCCTGGACGGAGACGCGGATCAATTTGTTCCCATTCCAATCCATCAAGGGAACCTCGATGTGATATTCGTCGCAAAGCCGTGCTTTCAACACGTTGGTATTCGTATCTGTCGGAAGGGGCGCGGCGATCATTTGACGGAACCAGCCGTCGGCTGCAGAATGAAGCGGGGTTAATCCGGTTAATTCGCAAATCCGCCTTTGAGCATCCCGCGCGAGTTCATGACAGGTATTTTGCACTTTATCCCAATCATGTTTTTCCTGAAATTCTATGGCGGCCGGCACAGATAAGAACGCGGCCATGTCACGCGTGCCCCACCACTCGTTGTGGTCAATGAATTGGGAATTACCCGGTGTTTCGGATTCATATCCCCAGGATATGACCAGTGGTTTGAGCAAATGCTGCCGCTCAGGACGAGCATATAAAAATCCCGCGCCTTTCGGCGCGCACAGCCACTTGTGCAGATTGCCGCAATAAAAATCGGCGCCAAGAGAATCAAGGTGGAGAGGGATCTGGCCGGGCGCATGCGCGCCATCGATGATTGTGATAATGCCTGCTTCATGCGCACGACGGACGATTTCCTTGATCGGAAAGATCATCGCAGTTGGAGATGTGATATGACTGATGAAGATAACCCGCGTGCGGGAAGTGACGCCCCGCCAGAGGCAATCGATAAAATTTTCTTCTGTGGTGAGCGGAGTCTTGATTTGTTGATTGATATACCGAAAACCGCGTTCTTTGGAAAGAAAGCGCCATATTCTATCCATCGCTCCATACTCATGATCTGTTGCAAGGACTTCATCATTCGGATCGAGTTCAAGCGAATGGGCAATGATATTGAGCGAGATCGTCACATTTTGTGTGTAGACAAGATTGTCGGCATGCGTGCCTACATACTTCCCGAGAGCCGCGCGCGATTCCGCCATCAACCCTGTGATGCGACGGCCTAAAAACTCGACAGGCTGCCTTTCCAGCTCAAGCTGCCACCGTTGATACTCGCGGAACACGGGCTTGGGTGTCGCCCCGAATGATCCATGATTGAGGAATACCACGTTAGGATCGAGAAGAAAATGTTCTTTGATAGGTTTCATAAAGTGATTATAAAGGGACGTCGTCAAAAAGTTTACCCATTTGTTTAAGTGGTTCAATTCACCATTGATTTTTGCATGGTTCTTCTGTAAAATGAATTTGCCATCACGGCTACAACATAGTCGGAACACCCTATGATGCTCGACACCAAAACGCCTATTCCCCTTTATCATCAACTTAAACTGCACATGGAAGTGCAGATCCGCTCCGGCGTGTGGCAACCGGGTGATCAGGTTTCTGTTGAATCTGGGGGCGATGATCATAGATCTCGGGCCGGGCTTACCAGCAAAAATTTGGATGGCGAATACAATACATATGGCCTTCTCAGTTACTCCTCTTGACCAATATCTACACGCTGTGACAGAACTCCAGACGCGCGTTGTGGAAAGTCAACGCGCCATTTTGACGGAGATTGCAGAGAAGATGGCCGAAGCAACACGGAGCGAACGACGCATCCTTCTCTTTGGTACAGGCCATTCGCATTTGCTGGCCGAAGAAGGGTTCTATCGCGCTGGTGGACTGGCAAATGTCGTGCCGATCCTGACCGAGCATTTGATGCTGCATCACTTGCCAGCATTGGGCTCACGCCTCGAACGTACGCCGGGTTTGGCTGATCTGATCCTGGATCGATATGCTCCGGAACCGGGAGAGATGTTATTTGTATTTTCGAATAGCGGAGTCAATCGCCTGCCGGTTGAAATGGCGCTGCGCGGGCATGACAGAGAAATGTTCGTCGTAGGTGTATCCTCGTTTGCGTATGCCCGACAGGCTCCGCTTTCGGAACTGGGATTGCGCCTTGATCAAAGCGTGGATCTGGCCCTGGACAACGGCGGTGTTCCCGGGGACGCGCTGCTTGAAATAGAAGGATTTCCATGGCGTGTAGCTCCCTCCTCAACTGTAATATGTGCACTGCTCTGGAACTGTCTGGTTTCCGAAACTGCTCGCTTGTTATTAGAGTCGGGAGTTACACCTCCCATATTCGTCAGTTTAAACGTGGCGGGCGCGGTGGAACACAACCAGGCTCTTTTGGAGAAGTGGCGCCCACGCAACATCCATTTATAGGAACATATGTCATCTTCTGATGAGAAATTTGCCATTGGCATTGATATAGGCGCGACGAAAACCGCATCTGTCCTTCTCTCACAGAAAGGGAAACTTGTTGACTCATCACAGATGCTCACGCTTGCCTCTGAGGGTACGCAGGCGGTTTTTGATAGAGTGGCAGACCAGATCCTGGATCTCGCGCGGCAAAAGCCGGGAGCCGTGGTCGGTGTCGGCATCGGTTCGCCCGGTAAAGTGGATTCAAGCCGCGGCGTGGTATATGACGCGGTCAATCTCGGATGGGCAGAAGTGCAACTTACAGAAGAGATATCCGGCCGTATTGGTGAAAGCCTGCCGGTCTGGATCCAGAAAGATACGAATCTGAATGCACTGGGTGAGTATTATTTCGGGGCGGGTCAGGGTTGCACTGATTTTGTCTATATTGGCGTTGGCTCCGGATTGGGAGCAGGAATTATCAGCAACGGTCATCTCATCACTGGCGGTGACTGGTATGCGGCCGATTTGGGGCACTTATCCATCAACCCGGATGGGCCGTTGTGTGTCTGTGGCGGACATGGATGTGCAGAATTGGTTGCTTCCGGGCCAGGACTGGTGCGCGTCATACGGCGAATCCTGGCCGACCGATCAGCGAGGAGCATTCTTTCAGATAAGGTTGAATTAATACCGGCTGATGTGTTGGCGGCCGCTTGTGAAGGCGATGCCCTCGCATTGGAAGCTTTGACTGAGGTGGGACGCGCGCTGGGTATAGTCATGTCGGCTTGCGCGGCTATTTTGAATCCCTCGCGCTTTGTGATTGGCGGCGGTCTGGGGCTGGCAGGATTCGATTTCATCGTGCCAGGCATTCGTGAGGAAATAATCCGGCGGACCATCCCCAATAGTCATGGCCACATGGATATTGTCCCATCCCGCGTTGAGTCGCCTGCCATCGGCTCCGCCTGCCTGGTTTGGCATGCGCTATCAGGAAACATGGCGAAGAGATAAAGTGGTAACATAATTATCAGGCTAAAGATTCCAAAATCAGGTAAAGGAGGTGGTGTTCTCGAATAAATGGACAGGAAGTTTGTTTGGCGAATGTACGATTGCAAGACTAAAAGAAAAGGAGAAGAAAATGCGTAAGTCATTTACATTGATCAGCCTGCTGGTTGGTCTCTCGTTGATTTTGACCGCTTGTGGCGGCGCGGCCGCGACACAAGCCCCTGCTGAAAAGGTCACTATCACCATCGAGAGCTGGCGCAACGACGATCTGGCCATCTGGACCGATAAGATCATTCCCGCCTTTGAAGCCAAGTACCCGAATATCCACGTGGTCTTTGCGCCGACTGCCCCGGCAGAATACAACGGCGTGCTAAACACCAAACTCGAAGGTGGCACAGCCGGTGATTTGATCACCTGCCGCCCCTTTGATGCGTCCCTCAAGTTGTTCCAAAGCAAATATCTTGCTTCACTGAACGATCTCTCCGGCATGGAGAACTTCGGTGACGTTGCCAAGAGCGCCTGGATCACGGACGATAATAAAGATGTATTCTGTGTGCCGATGGCTTCGGTCATCCACGGTTTCTTCTATAACAAGGATATCTTCGACAAGTACGATTTGAAGGAACCCGCCACGCGCGATGAATTCTTTGCCCTGTTGCAGACCCTCAAAGACAAGGGCGAGACTCCCCTCGTCATGGGCACCTCCGACCAGTGGGAATCTGCCACGATGGGTTTCCAAAACATTGGTCCCAATTACTGGAAGGGTGAGGAAGGCCGCCTGGCTTTGATCAAAGGCACTGCCAAGTTTACGGATGCAGCTTATATCCAGACCTGGCAGGATCTTGCGGATTGGAAACCCTTCCTGCCCGAAGGTTTTGAAGCTGTGAAATATCCTGATTCTCAAAGCCTGTTCACGCTCGGCAAGGGGGTAATCTACCCCACCGGCTCCTGGGAAATCTCCCAGTTTGAAAAAGACTCCAAGTTCAAGCTCGGCATCTTCCCACCCTACGTTCAGAAGGCTGGCGATGCCTGCTATATCAGCGATCACACTGATATCGCCATCGGTATGAACGCAGCAACCACACATGCCACTGAAGCCAGGACATTCCTAAGCTGGGTGGCTTCCGATGAATTCGCCAAGTTGTATGCCAATGCCCTGCCCGGGTTCTTCCCGCTCAGCAATGCCAAGGTGACATTGGATGATCCGCTTGCCAACGAGTTCCTCGGCTGGCGTCAGACCTGCAAATCCACCATCCGTGACTCATACCAGATCCTTTCCCGCGGTGAACCGAACCTCGAGAACGAACTCTGGCGTGTAAGCGCTGGCGTGATCAACGGCTCGCTGACTCCGGAACAGGCTGGCCAGGAAGCTCAGGCCGGTCTCGACAAATGGTATAAGCCGTAAGTTTATAACCGGTAATTTGTTTCATCCCGACGGAAGCCCGTCGGGATGAAACCTTTATGAACCATATTTGAGGAGGCGTATCATGCAACCATCCAGGCGACGTTCATCCTTTCCCGTTCATATTGCGGTGTTTCTCGCGCCAGCAGTGTTACTCTACACTCTTTTCATGGTCTTCCCCCTAATCAATTCATTGCGTTTAAGTTTTTTTGGAATCAGCGATCAGAACCAATTGTATTTTGCCGGGTTGAAAAACTACATTAAACTCTTCACCGATTCCAACTTCGCGCCATTTTTCTGGCGGGCATTGCGCAACAATTTCGTTTTCTTTGCAGTTCACATGCTGGTACAGAATCCGATTGGATTGTTACTCGCCGCACTGCTCGCCGAGGGTGGACGGATTCGAAACTTCTTCCGCACGGTCATTTTTATGCCCACTGTTCTTTCGGTGGTTATCATTGGTTTTATCTGGCAATTGATCCTCAATCCGTTGTGGGGCGTCGCGGAAAGCATGTTGAAAGCAATCAGCCTGGGAAGTTGGTTTGGTCCCTGGCTGGGCAAACCTGAAACGGCCTTGGTGACTGTCTCGCTGATCTCCGTCTGGCAGTTTGTCGGCATCCCAATGATTTTGTTCTATGCCGCGTTGATCAGTATTCCTGATGAGTTGACTGAAGCCGCCCGCGTCGATGGTGCAACAAGCTGGGATACTTTCTGGCGCGTCAAATTCCCCCTCATCCTGCCGACTGTTGGAATTGTCAGCGTGCTCACATTTGTGGGCAACTTCAACGCCTTTGATTTGATATACACAATGAAAGGCGCCAATGCCGGACCGGATTTCGCCACCGATATTATGGGCACATTTTTCTATCGCACATTCTTCGGGCAACAACTGCAACTCGGCAACCCCACCATGGGCGCGACCGTAGCCGCCATGATGTTTTTGATCATTCTCACAGGCGTAATGTTATATATGTTCCTATGGGCGCGCCGCGTTCAAACCTACGAATTGTGAGGCGCCCCATGAAATCAACTCCCCTGTATCGTCTGCAACAATTTATTGGAAAAAGCATTCCGATCATTCTCCTCACAATCTATTCCCTGATCGCAGTTTTTCCCATTGTGATGATTCTGATCAATTCCTTCAAGGACAAGTCAGCCATCTTCGGCGCGCCGTTTCAATTCCCCAATATGGAAACGTTCAGCCTGATCGGTTATGAGACGGTCGCCAAACGCGCCACATTTTCCATCTACTTTCTAAACAGCAGTATTGTCACATTCACAGCGTTGCTATTAACTCTGTTCATCGGCGCGATGGCGGCTTTCGCATTGGCTGAATATGACTTTCGCGGCAATGCCCTCCTGGCGCTATATCTTTCCATCGGCATCATGATTCCCATCCGCCTTGGCACCGTGGGTATCCTGCGCTTGATGGTTGCCCTCAAACTTGTCAACACACTGACGGGCCTCATCCTGATCTACGTTGCGCAGGCATTGCCCATGACCATTTTCATCCTTTCCCAATTTATGCGGCAGGTTCCCAAAGACCTCAAGGACGCGATGCGCATTGACGGCGCCAGTGAATATCGCATTTTCGGAATGGTCCTGCCGCTTGTCCGCCCTGCCATTGGCGCGATCGGCATCTTCACCATGATCCCCATTTGGAACGATCTGTGGTTTCCGCTTATTATTTCGCCATCTGCCAAAACCGCAACCGTGACGTTGGGCGTGCAGCAATTCCTCGGTCAATGGGTCTCGGATTGGAATGCAGTGCTCTCCTCGTTAACGCTTGCGATGATTCCCATTCTGATCGTGTACCTGATCTTCTCGCGGCAGATGATTCGCTCGATTACCGCAGGCGCGGTTAAATAAAAGGAGGTTTTGATGAAGGTTGGCATCGTCGGCGTCGGATTCATGGGGACGACTCACGCGGCGGGTTGGGCTGATACGCCTGCGAAAATCATTGGCTTCACTGCGGAGACTCAACAGGAGGCTGGCGATTTGGCGAAACAATATCAGGCAAAAATCTATCCCGACCTCGGCTCCATGCTTCCCGATGTGGATGTGGTTGATATCTGCTCGCCCACGCATCTGCATCACGAAATGATTCTCAAAGTTGCGGCGGCTGGCAAACATATCGTCTGCGAGAAGCCATTGGCACGTACAACCCAACAAGCGCGCGAAGTTGTCGAGGCTTGCAAAAAAGCGGGCGTGCAACTTCTCGTTGCGCATGTAGTTCGCTTCTTCCCTGAATATGCCCTCGCTCATTCTACTGTGGCGGAGGGACAGATTGGCAAACCTGCTGTGATCCGTTTGCAGCGCGGCAGCTATCGGCCAAAGAAACCAGCGGGCAACTGGTTTCTGGATGAAGATAAGTCTGGCGGCATTCTTATGGATTTGATGATCCACGATTACGATTATGCCCGCTGGATTGCTGGTGAAGTGGAATCAGTCTCTGCCCGGCGCGTGACCGAACTTCATCCCGATGCGCCCGTCGATTATGGTCTGGTGATTCTCAGCCATCATTCCGGCGCACTGTCACACATTGCTGGGGCGTGGGCATATCCGCCGCCTACATTCCGCACACATCTTGAAATTGCAGGAGACCGCGGCCTGATCGAATTCGATTCAGACAGCACGGCTCCGATTCGGAATTTGATTCTCAAGACAGCAGGATCCGACGCGCCCGACGTTGCCTTACCCTCCAGCCCAGTCAGTGAAAGTCCGTATACAACACAGATCAAGGAGTTTTACGCCGCGCTTGCAGATAGAAAAACGGCACGCGTCAGCGCGACCGATGGGCTGGTCGCCGTTCAAATTGCGGAGGCCGCCCTTCAATCTGCTCATAGCGGCCATCCGGTGAAATTGCAGTCCCTGGCGGAGGCGCAATGACAAGGATCGGTATCCTTTCGTTTGCCCATCATCATGGCGAAGCCTACATCTCCAACCTGCGCCGCATGCAAGGCGTGGAACTTCTCGGCGTGGCGGATGATGATCCCACACGGGGTGAGAAAATTGCAGGTCAAAACGAAGCACGTTTCTTTCCCTCTTATGAAGCCCTGCTCGAAGCCAAGCCCGATGGCGTGATCATCTGTACTGAAAACAATCGTCATCGCCCATTGGTTGAGATGGCTGCAGCGCGCGGAGTTCACCTATTATGCGAGAAACCAATCGCGACAACCCTTGAAGACGCCCGAGCCATTGTGGAGGCCTGTGACAAAGCCGGTGTCCTTCTGATGACGGCTTTTCCTATGCGTTTCAGCGCACCTTTGTTGGAAATCAAAACGCGCCTCGAGTACGGCGACTTTGGTGATATCTATTGTTTCAATGCTACAAATCAAGGCGAGTTGCCAGCCAAATATCGCGCATGGTTCGTGGATCCCGAACTGGCGGGCGGCGGCGCAATCATGGACCACACAGTACATCTTGTGGATATTATGCGCTGGTTTACCGCCTCTGAAGTTGAGACCATGTACGCGCGCAGCAACAGGATTTTCCATGCAGATGATGTTGAAGTGGAAACTGGCGCGCTGGAGATGTTGACTTTCCAAAATGGTGTGTTTGCAACCATAGATGCAAGTTGGTCCCGCCCACAATACTGGCCCACATGGGGCGGGTTGACCTTTGAAATGGTCACCCAGCGCGGCACAGTGATCGTGGATGCTTTTCGTCAGAACCTGAATGTTTATCGCGATGACTGGCAGCGTTCCAACTGGGCGTATTGGGGCTCTGATATGAATCAGGCGATGGTAGGTGACTTCGCCGCAGCCATTCGTGAAAACCGACCGCCTCGTGTTACCGGCATGGATGGTTTACGGGCAGTGGAGGCTGCGTTGGCTGCCTATGAATCTGACCGCACGGGTCAGACGGTTCATATCAAAAACTTATGAATATCCCTACACAGCAATTGCTCATTGAAAATGCGCGCCTGTTCACTCCTGATCAGGCTGAGTTGACAGGCTGGCTATTGGCTGAGAGTGGGCTGATTCGCGCGATGGGATTTGGTAACACACCGGACTTTTCGCATGAGACTTCTCTACACTCTCTGGATGCTCAAGGAAACATGCTGTTGCCCGGCTTTGTAGATTTGCATGTTCATGGAGCGATGGGCTATGAAGTGATGGATGCGTCCTCTTCCGGTTTGGAAGAGATGGCGCGTTTCTATGCCTCTCACGGCGTGACTTCATTCCTCGCCACAACCTGGACGGCCGGTCGTCCGTCCATCATGAAAGCGCTCGGATTGGTGAAACAGATGCAGGGTCAGATTCGAGGCGGGGCAACGCTGTTGGGGGCGCACCTTGAGGGACCCTATCTCAATCCGACTCGTTGTGGCGCGCAGGATCTGAATCTCATTCGCAGGGCTGAAAAAGAGGAGGCATTGGAGTTTCTCGAAACCGGCGTCATCCGTCTGCTTGCGCTGGCACCCGAATTTGATGAGAACCTCTGGCTCATAGAAGAATGCGTACGGCGCGGAATCACAGTGTCGGCCGCACATACTACTGCAAATTATGAACAAATGCAAAGGGCTGCCAAGCATGGCATTTCTCATTTGACTCATTGCTTCAATGCCATGCAGGGACTGGGTCATCGCGAACTCGGAACCGTAGGAGCGGCGATGACTCTGCCGCAGATTTCATGTGAGTTGATTGCCGATAACATCCATGTTCATCCAGCCGCGCAGAAAATTCTTGTGGCTGTGAAAAACCCGTCAGGTGTCATTCTGGTGACAGATGCCATTCGCGCCACAGGCTTGCCCGCTGGAGATTATATGCTGGATGACCGATCCATTCACATTCAAAATGGGGCAGTGCGTTTACCGGATGGTACGCTCGCCGGTTCTGTTTTGACAATGGAACGCGCCCTGCAAAACGTGTGCTCTGCTACGGGTCGCGCTCTTGCAGAGGTGTGGATCATGTCGAGCCTCAACGCGGCGCGTGCCATTGGTGTTTCATCTCATAAAGGCAGTTTGGAAGTTGGAAAGGACGCCGACCTGGTCCTGCTGGATGAATCTTTCAATGTCAATTTGACAGTTGTTGAGGGCGAGATTGTATTTTCTAAATAGTGACCTGAGCAAGGAACCATCTCGAAAGACTTCACAAGAAATTCATCCCCCTAACCGATCCAAATATTTCAGGCCTGAACCTGTATTGAAAAGCACCACGCGCTCATCTGGATGGATCCACTTTTGCTCAAGCAATTTTTCAAGCGCGGCCAGCGTGGCCGCCCCCTCAGGAGCGGCGAAAATACCTTCCAGGGATGCCAGCTGGCGCTGAGCTTCAAGAATGGCTTCATCGCTCACTGCAACGGCTGTACCTGTACTCTCATAAATATCTTGAAGAATTAGGCGATCAGCAAAGCTTTTTGGTACACGCAGGCCGGAAGCCAACGTATGAGCATTTGTCCAAAAATCACAGGATGCTGCTCTTGCCTGGAAGGCTTTGACAACCGGCGCGCATCCGTCGGCTTGCACGGCGACCATGCGCGGTCGTTTTGTGTTTTCCAACCAGCCCAGTAACTCAAGTTCCGCAAAGGCTTTCCACATGCCAACCAACCCGGTGCCGCCGCCAGTGGGATAGATGATCACGTCAGGCAGATGCCAGTTGAAGGATTCGGCTAATTCATATCCCATCACTTTTTTCCCTTCAACACGATACGGTTCCTTGAATGTGGAAACATCGAACCAACCTTCAGCGCGTGCTTTTTCGCCTGCCATGCGGGCGGCATCACTGATCAGACCATCCACCAGAACCACTTCCGCACCCATGATGCGACTCTCTTCGATGTTAGCGAAAGGCGTGTCTTTGGGCATGAAGATATGAGCCCGTAGTCCTGCGCGCGCGGCATAGGCGGCCATGGCTCCGCCCGCGTTGCCCGCAGTTGGAATTATTACTTTTTCCACGCCAAGCTCTTTAGCTTTCGAGATTGCCGCGGCCAACCCGCGTGCTTTGAACGAAGCAGTTGGATTACTACTTTCGTCCTTCACATAAAGATTGGAAAGCCCTAATTTCATTTGCAAGTGGGGCAGGGAAAGCAAAGGCGTATCTCCTTCGCCCAGAAAGATTTGATTCTCTTTATGTAAAACAGGGAGCAGTTCCTGCCAGCGCCACATACCTTTTTTACGCCGCGAGATTTCGTCCCGGTCAACTTGCTGGCGCACTTTCTTCAGATCGTAAAAGGGCAAAAGAGTTGACTGACATGACGGGCAAAAGGTGTGGAGCTCATGATGAGAATACGCTTTTCCACAACCAGAGCATTCCAGATGGGAGAGATGAGATAGCGTCATTGAATCACTCAGCGCCCCTATCTTGAATCACGGCAATAAGCGCCCTCAACCCCAATTCATAAGAGCGCCAGCCAAAACCAACGATTTTTCCCACACATACTGCCGATATCATTGAAGATTGACGAAACTCTTCACGTGCATACACATTCGAGAGATGCACTTCCACGACGGGAATACCGCTAGCAATAACGGCATCACGCAACGCGATCGAAGAATGTGTATATCCACCAGGGTTGAACACTACCCCATTCGCCCACCCGCGCGCATCCTGCAAAGCATCAATTAACGCACCTTCATGATTCGACTGAAAACATTTCAGATCCGCGCCGAATTCCTTTCCCAGTTCGATCAACTTTGTATTTATATCATCCAATATCATCGAACCATAAGTTTCCGGCTCACGCGAACCAAGCAGGTTCAAATTCGGCCCATGCAATACCAGGATTTTCATGATCCCTCCAGCGCCATTTCAAGATCAGCTACATCGACCAGAACAACTTTGCCGATCTCAACAGGCAAAGCAAAGCGGATATCACCGTTTGATTTTTTCTTATCCACCCTCATGGCACGGATAAGTTCTGCGCGCGGCAAATCTTTTGGGATATGGATGGGCAGTCCCAGCTCAGATAACGACTCACTGATCGCGTCAGACAAGCCTTGGCCTGCCACCGTTAAACGTTCCGCCAGCTTCGCTTCAGCCACCATCCCAATGGACACCGCCTCCCCATGCCGCAAACGGAACCCACTGACAAGTTCAACTGCATGCCCCACTGTGTGCCCGAAATTCAGCACCGCGCGGACCCCCTTTTCATACGGATCTTCCTCAATGACTTTTATCTTAACCGCCATCGCACGTCTTACAACCTCATCAAGGTTATTTCCAACCCAGTCCAGTCCGCGCCCACATAAATTGAATAATTGAGGGTCGGAGATGATTCCATGCTTCACCACTTCTGCCAAACCAGATATCAATTCTGGTCCAGGCAAGCTCTTCAAGGCTTGCGAATCAGCCAGGACCAATTTCGGTGGATAAAATGAACCAACCAGGTTTTTTCCTTCAGGCAAATCAATTCCTGTCTTGCCGCCGAGTGAGGCATCCACCATGGCAAGCAACGTCGTTGGAACGGCAACCCAGCAGACCCCACGCATAAATGTAGATGCGGCAAAGCCTGCCAGGTCGCAGACCACTCCACCCCCGAATGCAATGACCGTACTCTTACGATCCAACCCTGCCTTGAGAAAGGCATTCCATATGTGATTGACCGTATTTAGTGTTTTGTGGCCTTCCCCCGCAGGTATTGTAAATAGATCTGAATCCATGCCTGCGTTGCGAAGTGACAGCATTATTTTCTCTCCGTAGAATCTGGCGACGTTTTCATCTGTGACGATTATTGGATTGCGCAATCCGCGAGACGTGCATAATTCGCCGGTTTGTTCCATGCCATGATTCTGCACAATGGCATCGTACTCTCCCATCGCACTAAGATGAAAACGCCCAAGTGCAGTTTGGATTTGCAGGGCATTTTGATCCGAAGTCTTGCGATCCACATATACTTGATTGGTAAACGACGCATAATGCTCGTAGCGTTTTGCGAGCAAAGATGAAAGTTTTTCACCCAGGTCACCTGACAATAAGGGTCGTTTCATGGAATCCTCATTCAGGCGTTCCAGCAACGTTTCCAACTTTGCGATAAGCAAAATCACCTCGCCATGACTCTCTGCAAAGCTGCGATTTTCATCACGCAGGAGCGCACCACCACCCAGCGCGACTACACTTTCCGTTTCATCCGCAAGAGCTTTTAACGTAGAAGTTTCAAAATTACGAAACATTAACTCGCCTTGCTGTTCAACAATGAGCGAAATAGGCATGCCCGCGTTCTTTTCAATAATCCGATCCAAGTCTACAAACGGCAATTTGAGATTGCGTGCAAGTATCTTGCCGACTGTGGATTTACCTGTCCCGGGCGGGCCATAAAGGAAGATGTGTGGCATCAGTTATTCCCAAAACACATGCGGAATATTATCCATTTGCAAATCATCAAGACTCGCCTTCCGCAATACTTCAAAGCGCGGTTTCATTTCATCCATCGAATCGCCACCAAGCTTCTCGATCAATGCATCGGCAAGCACGAATGCCACCATCGCCTCCAGGATGGGCACCGCGCGCGGAACAGGGCAGAAATCGGAGCGTTCATATTTGGTGGGAGATTCTGTTCCTGAGGCCAGATCAACGGTTTGTTGTGGAGTCAGTGTAGTGGCAATGGGTTTCAGCGCGGCACGGATGACAATCGGCTGTCCATTGCTGATCCCGGCTTCCGTGCCACCGGCGCGGTTGGAATGACGGGTAACAAGAGACGAATTCCTGTCCAGTCTCATTGCATCTTGCGCTTGCGTGCCGGGCAGTCTTGTATTTGCGAATGCATCACCCACTTCCACACCTTTGATAGCTTGCACGGACAGAACAGCCATTGCAAGTCTTGCTTCGAGACGTTTATCCCACTGCGCAAAACTTCCCAAGCCAACAGGAACATTCAAAGCAATGATCTCAAGTACGCCGCCCAGAGTATTCTTTCCATGAATTGTCTTTTCGATCTCATCCCGCATTTTCGCAGCAGACGACTCAACAGGGCATCTTACATCCGACTCCTCGGCGTGGGCAAATCGTTCTTGATACGGCATATCACCGAAATCAGTTTGTACTGTCCCGATGGATGAAACGTAACCGCCAACAATGATGCCAAACTGTGACAAAAAATGTTTGCAGACCGCCCCCGCCGCGACGCGCATTGTCGTTTCACGCGCGGAGGCGCGCTCCAACGCGGGTCGGAGATCTTTATATCCATACTTTACCGCGCCGGTTAAGTCCCCATGACCCGGACGCGGCGCGGTCATCGGCTCGATGGCTTTGCCCTTCCACTTGGCATGGTCCATATTTTGTACAAGCAAAGCGATCGGTGCGCCCGTGGTTTCCCCCGCCATGACCCCGCCAAGAATCCGCACGATATCCTTTTCGATCTTCATGCGCCCGCCTGAGCCATAGCCTTTTTGGCGGCGAGCAAGTTCAAGGTCGATGATGGAAGCGCTGAGGGGAAGTCCAGCAGGTATTCCATCGAGGATCGCGGTCAAAGACGGACCATGGGATTCGCCCGCGGTCAGGAATCGCAAGGTCATGATTCCTCCAGGGCGGACAACATAATCTCTTGAGCCACCTGTTTTCCTGTCCAAAGTTGAAATGCAAGTGCAGCCTGTTCGATCAACATACCTCGTCCTGTTATAGCACTTAATCCTTGAGTACGTGCATCTTTCACTAATTTCGTCTGGGATGGATTGTAGACCAAATCATAAATTAAAGCATGTTGGGGAAACGGGATATTTCCAGGCCAGGGGGATTGATCCATGTTGGGTGACATGCCAACAGGGGTTGCATTTACAATAAGAGTGATGGGCGATAATTCGATGTTCGAGAGAGTGCTGTCCGTGACATGTATTTCGCAATTATTAAACGAGTCGGCAAGTTGTCCGGCTTGTTCGATTCTGCGTGCCGCAAGGACAACATTCCAGCCATCTTTGAGTAAAGCATAGACAACTGCACGCGCCGAGCCGCCAGCCCCCAAAACAATTGCAGATTTACGATTTCCGACACCTGCACTCCCTGGCATCGCCCGCCAGGGCAGGTGTGCGCCAGGCCGTCTCGCCCCGGCGGACTC
>Ga0209619_10001483_pt1 | contig 17275 bp, 18 predicted proteins | sample Rifsed16ft3_FD_184011 | JGI IMG/M metagenome (GOLD analysis project Ga0209619, IMG submission 184011) | Soil microbial communities from Rifle, Colorado, USA - sediment 16ft 3 (version 2) | ecosystem: Environmental > Terrestrial > Deep subsurface > Rock core/Sediment | place: Rifle, Colorado... | reverse complement strand
ACCAGCGCCAGACTGGGAGCACCGCCCCCGACTGTCACCGCCCCATGAGGACGATTTGGGTCTACAAGGGGACGCCCAGCCCCCCGGTCAAGCCTAGCGCCGTTCTCAACCGACCCATCGTATTTAACCTTCGCGGCCTGCGCATTCATGCACAACGATGCTCCCGTTTTTGTTCCATCGTCGTCCTGGGCGCTGGGGCTGAGGAGGGCGGGATGATACCTGATGGGAGCCCGGGCGATGTAGCGGTCGACGGACCGGTGAGCGTCCGCGCATCGTGTACGAACATCGGGGCCGCCGGGGGCCTCAGCGGCGCGATGGTTGGAATGGCGGCGGTCCTCCCGCTGATCGCGACCCTCGTTGGGGCGACCCCCTTCTGGCGGCGCCGCGGGCACAGACGACCCGTCACTTGCCCGTCAGCCTCTCGGTCCGCGCGGCCTTCGCCTTCTTGTAGCGGCCGTAAGTCGAGAGCATGAGGACGCCGCCAACGAAGAGGGCTCCCGCGGAGCAGACGAGTCTCCAGGACTCGAGATCCTCTCCGAACGGGTTGGGGCGGAGGTCCGCGGTGAAGTAGAAGTTGATCGATGTCACGATGATCAGGAGGCCGATCGCCATCGGCGCCCATACGCCGAGGATCGATCGGATCCGCTCGACGTTCATCGGCTCATCAGTCGGATGATCGCTTCCGCGGGCTCGCCGCCGCACTCCTCGAGGGCCTTGCGCGCATCCTCTTCCGAGACTCCCGCCTTCTCGGCCACGAGCTGCACGTCCTCCTCGGGGATGTCCGGTCCCTCCGAGGCCGATTCGGCTTTCTGCACATCCGCTCGGGGGCGGACGATCGGCTCGCCGATCACCTGGTAGATTCGCTGGCCCTGCGCAACGATTGACGTCACGGATGCGCTGCGGAACACGTACTCCTTGTCCGCGGTCTTGATGATGACCTCCTCGACGTTCCCCAGGTCCTCCTGCTCGATCCCGAGGCGCTTCATCATCTGCTTCATTTGCCTCGGATTCACGCGACCGCCGGGAAGCATTGCATCACATCCGTTGCATGCCCCGAGCGCGGATAAAGGTTCTGCGCCGCGCGCTAGTCCGTCATATGTTTAAATAGCCCGCGCCTCATGGAATCGACCGTGCGTGTCGCGGTCGTGTTCAAGGATCGGTGTCAGCCGAAGCGCTGTCACCTCGAGTGCATCGCGTTCTGCCCTCCTCAGCGGACGGGGACGGAGGTCATCTGGATCGACCAGGAAACCGGGAAGGCCGCGATTAGCGAGGAGACGTGCATCTCGTGCGGGATCTGCGTCCGCAAGTGCCCGTTCGATGCGATTCGCATCATCGGCCTGCCCGAAGCCCTCAAAGAAGATCTCGTCCATCAGTACGGCAAGAATGCATTCCGGCTGTTCCGCCTCCCCGTCCCTAAGAAGGGCCAGGCCATCGGCCTGCTGGGCCCCAACGGGATCGGGAAGACGACTTGCGTGAACATCCTGAGTGGCGAGGTCGCGCCGAACCTCGGGCACTATCGTCGGAAGAAGCCGCACTGGGATGACGTGCTCGAGTACTTCGCGGGGACGGAGACGCACGACTACCTGAAAAGTCTCGCGAGCAAGGAGCTGACGACCGCGATCAAGCCTCAATACGTCGACAAACTCAGCAAGGTGTACAAGGGCCGCGTGCGGGACCTTCTGACGAAGATCGATCGTCAAGGGAAGCTCGAAGACCTTTCTTCGGCCCTAGCCCTCGAGTCGTTCCTCGATCGCGACATCTCGCAGCTGTCCGGCGGTGAGCTTCAGCGCGTCGCGATCGCCGCGACGATGCTGAAGGAGGCCGACGTTTACTTCTTCGACGAGCCTTCGTCCTATCTCGACATCTACCAGCGTCTACAGGTCGCGAAGGTCATCCAGTCCCTCTCTCGCGAGAAGTACGTGGTCGTCGTGGAGCACGATCTTGCGGTCCTCGACTTCCTGGCGGACACGGTCTTCCTCATGTACGGCGAGGAGGGGGCCTACGGGATCATCGCGCAGCCTCGAGCCGTCCGCACGGCGATCAATGTCTACCTGGGCGGATACATGAAGGAAGAGAACATCCGGTTCCGGGACCGGGAGATTCGATTCGACACGCGTCCACCAAGGGCGGAGTGGAGAGCCGAGACCCTCGTGTCGTTCGATGAGCTCACAAAGGAGTATGATGCCTTCGAACTTACGGTTCGATCTGGGGTCCTCCGGAAGGGCGAGGTCGTCGGCGTCGTCGGCCCGAACGCGACGGGCAAGACGACGTTCGTGAAGATCCTCGCCGGCGAGGAGTCCGCGACGACGGGAGCCGTCCAAGGGAAATGGCAGGTGTCGTACAAGCCACAATACCTGGAGGCCGTCTACGAGGGGACGGTCGGAGACCTCCTTCGTTCCACGGTCGGAAAGAAAGCGGACTCCGGCTACTTTGAGACGGAGGTCCTGCATCCGCTCAAAGTGAAGGGGATGTTCGAGCGGGACGTCTCCACCCTGTCCGGCGGCGAGCTTCAGCGCGTCGCGATCGCCCTGTGCCTCGGGCGGGATGCGGACATCTACCTGATTGACGAGCCCTCCGCCTATCTCGACTCGAATCAGCGAATGGAAGCCGCTCGGACGATCCGCCGCGTGATGGAGAAGGAGGCGCGCGCGGGCCTCATCGTCGACCACGACGTGTACTTCATCGACATGGTCTCCGACAGTATCATGGTGTTCTCCGGCGAGCCCGGTCACAGTGGCCTCGGGGAAGGCCCATTCCCGATGCGCGAAGGGATGAACCGGTTCCTGAAACAAGTCGGGATCACGTTCCGCCGGGACGCGGACACGAACCGACCGCGCATCAACAAGATTGACTCGCGCCTCGACCGAGAGCAGAAGAGCGCGGGCGAGTACTACTACGCGATCGAGGAAGCCGCGCGCGCAGCGTGAAATCCTCTACGAGGCGCGTGGCCGCACCAAACGGCCCCGGAGGTCTCCGACCGGCTCGCCGTCTTCGATGATCGCTTCGCCCCTCAGGTAGACGTGCTGCGGGAACGATCCTTCCATCCCCTCGAACGGGGTCCAGCCGCACTTGTATCGGACGCCCTTCGCCGTGATTCGCACGGTCCTTCGCGGGTCGATGGCGATTAGGTCTGCGACCCGGCCGATCTCGATGGTCCCCTTTTCGATCCCGAGGATACCGGCGGGCCGGGAAGCCATCGAGGTGACGATCCGTTCGAGGGACACGTCTCCGGCCCGGGCACGGCGCATGAGGAGCGGGAACGACGTTGCCACTCCCGGGACGCCCGCGGGCGCCTCGTCGAACGCGTGCTGTTTCTCCTCGGCCGTGTGCGGCGCATGGTCACTCGCGACGGCGTCACATCGGCCCGAGCGGAAAGCCTCCCACAAGGCGTCCCGAGTTCCGGGCGAGCGCAACGGCGGATTGACCTTCCCGAAGGCCCCTCGGTCCTTCGAGAAGTCGAGGAACAGATGGTGCGGGGCCACCTCGGTCGTGACACCCGGCGGGACGGCGTCCAGCGCTTCGACATTCGTGACGTGAGCCACGTGGACCGCTGCGCCGCCCCGGAGTCGTCCGACCGCGGCGATCGCGCTGGCCTCCGATTCCTCCGGTCGGGCCATCGAGTGGCCTTGCAGGCCCCTCGTCTGGGGCCTCGTGAACTTCTGCGGGTCTTCCGCGTGCACGACGACGGGCCTCTTGTCCAGCTCCGCTGCGGCCAGAATGTCTTCTGTCGCGGGAAGGTCGACCTGGAGGTCGCCGGTCGTCTCCGCCATGTAGACCTTGAATCCGATGGCCTCCGTGAAACGTTCCAGCCCGCGGCCTGACGGAGGCGATGCATAGAGCGCGTAGTCGACCATTGCGCGGCCGTGCAGGACCGCGATCTTCCGTGCCACCGCGCCCGGCTCGGTCACCGGCGGACGCGTATTCGGCATGTCCGCGATCGTCGTGACACCGCCGATTGCCGCGGAGCGGGTGCCGCTCGGGAAATCCTCCTTCTCCGTGAGTCCGGGATCGCGCATGTGGACGTGCATGTCCACGCATCCCGGCAGGATCAGCGCATCCCCGTGGTCGAGGATGTCGTCCCCGCGGAGAATCTTTCGGACAGCCGCGATCCGACCCTCTTCGTCGATCCCGATGCTCAAGGAATCCAGACGGCCGCGAAACCAGACCCGGCCCCTAACGATCCGCATGGCCGGCCCCCAGGTTCCGCCGCACGACGGGGCCCCTCGGTTCGATCTCCCGGAAGATCTCCGCCTGGAACGTGTACACCCGGGTAGACGCGTCCAGCCACGCGTCCGCGAGGAGGCCGGCCTTCATGCACGCCTCCGAGAGGAATTCGGTCGCGTCCCACGCTTCCTCGACCGCGACCTGCGGGAGGAGGAGCCCGCGATACGGTCCCTGGGCGATGCTCAATCCGTCGGTCCCGACCCGCACGTGTTTCGCGAGTTCCTTCGGCTTCTTCACTTCGATGAGTTCCGGGGGCGTCAGGAGGCTCACCTCCACGGTCACGCGGTCGAGCTCGTCGGGTCGCAGGCGCGGGAACCGAGGATCCTCCGCGGCGCCTTCCGCGCTCCTCTCGACCGACTTGAGGAGCGGGAAAAACGGTTGCGGGTAGCCGATGCATCCCCGCAGCTCGCCCCCGGGATGTACATTGACCGTCACGAATGCGCCCGATTTTTCCTGGAATCGACCGGGCGTCTCGAACGAGCGCTTCGCGCGGCCCTCGACGTAGGCCTCAAGGGCTTCGCGGGCGATGCGCACGGCGAGTTCGCCTTCGCGGTCCTCGTAGCGCATCTCGCCCCTCAAGCCGCGAGGTCTCCTTAACGTTGTCGTTGCTCGTCCTCCGGATCCTGCAGAGCGCGGTTCCATCGGACATAAACCTCGTGGGCCCAGGATGCGACGACGATTTCCCGAGGGCGGAGGCACGTCCGCCTCCGTAGGTCGCAAACCTTTTATCGCTACCGGGCACTCATCGCGCGCAGAGCGATGCGCGCCCGTGTCCCCGTCCTGGAAATCATGACTCCCACGCCCGTGACCATTCAGGCAAGCGCGACGGTGGCGGAGGCCGCCGTCACGATGCGGGACAAGGAGATCGGCAGCCTTGTCGTCGTCGAGCAAGGCAAGCCCATGGGAATCGTGACGGAGCGCGACGTCGTGACGAAGGTCGCGGCATCGAACAAGCAGCCGAGCGGGGTCCTCGTCCGGGACATCATGACGTCCCCGCTCATCGCCGTCCATCCGGGCGAGGAGGTTGCGGAAGCCGCGAAGATCATGTCCGAGCGAAAGATCCGTAGGCTCCCCGTGATCCAGGAGGGAAAGCTCGTCGGGATGATTACGGAGAACGACATCATCCGGATCTGGCCGCAGCTCATCGAGGTCACGCGAGAATACGCACGCGCGGGGCTCGAATCCCAGTTCGCGAAAGGGATCGAGGGCCATTGCGAGGCGTGCGGCGTATACTCGACGAACCTCGTGTGGGACCGCAACCTCCTCGTCTGTCCGGAGTGCCGGGGAGGGTGAAGCGGATCGGCCCGAACCGGTCGTGAACCCCACCTCGGAACCTTTATACGCCTTCCTTAGGTTCGGGCCCGCCAGTGGTCCGTCTCGTCAAGATTTCTCAACAGGAGCTCGATGCCGTCCGCAAGCTCTACGAGAGCGTCATGTCGTACGCCTGCCACGGCCTCTTCTTTCGCGAGGGGATGGTGCTCGGGGAGGAGATCACGAAAGCCCTATCCCTCGGGCAGGATCCGCTCGAGATGGGGAAGAAGGCGATTCTCGAACGCGGCTGGGCCGAGGACATCTTGTTCACGGACTCGGGCGCCCGCGTCCGCGGGTCGATCGAGGTCTCCCAGGGCGCCGAGATGGAGACGTGTCACCGGATCCGCGGCCTCCTGTCGAAGCTCCTCGAAGCGAAGCTGAAGCAGCGGGTTCGCCTCACGGAGGCCGAGTGCGTGAGCACCGGCGGCCGGGAGTGCGTCTTCGAGCGGGAGGGCGTGTCGTGACGGCCCTCGCGGACATGGTCCGGGCGCTCCGAGATGTGACAAAGGCCGAGGCGGTCGCCGTGATCAACCGGGACGGCGGGATCGTCACGGCGGAGCTGCCTGCTTCCGTCTCGCAAGAGACGTTCTCAATCATGTGTGCCGCAATCCTAGGTGCCGGCATGACCGCGTCCACGGAGCTGGGCCACTCCGCGCCCCACCGGGTCATCCTCGTCTCGGACGACGCGACCCTCTTGATCCAAGAGGTCGGCCGGCGCGCGATGGTCGTCCTCGTCGTGCCGCCGGAACGCGGGATCGCGGAGATCGACACGGCCGTCTCGCGCTTCGTCCAGGCCGTCGCGCAAGACCTCGATTGAAGCGCGCCGGGAAGGCTTAATGTGCCCGCGAACCTTGGTGTCGCCGGGCCCGTGGTCTAGTGGCTAGGATGCGACTCTTACAAAGTCGAGGTCGTCGGTTCGATTCCGACCGGGCCCACGGCTTCCCGCGCCGGAGGTTCCGTCCGGCGGCCAACGGCGGCGATCATTGCCGGTAGTCTTCCGGACGGAATCCGAGGTCCACCCGGATGTCCGCCAGCCGGCCGAGGAACGCGCCATCGAGCAGGTGCACGGTCGCGTCATCGATCCGCACGAGATCCTGGTCGAACAGGGGACCGATGAATCTCGCCCGCAGATCGTTCACCGGCATGCCTCCGCAGAGCTCGTTGAACGAAGGGACGATCACGGCCTCGCGGGGGAGCTTCGGATAGCGTCGGTGCCTGCGCAGGAACGGCACGCGCAGCCAGCAGGGGACGATCTGCCGGTGGCCCATCGCGTCCCGGAACGCCGCCGCCGGGTGGTTGTGGCCCATCAGGACCGTGCGAGCCTCCATGACCTTCTTGTAGGGCCACGCATGGCCATGGCAGAACCCGACGTCCTCGATTCGAAATCCGTACGCCGGCTTGAAGCGAACGTTCCTCGGCACGATGTTCTTCAACATGCCGTCGTGGTTCCCTTGGGCGATGTAAATCTCTCGGAAGGTGGACGCGAGATCGCGAAAGAACACGTAGACATCGCGCCGCTCGCGGGAAGCCATTTTCGGCACGAGATGCTTCACGTCCCCGAGGATCACGAGCCCCCGGGGAGACCGTTTGTCAGCGATTGCGACGAGCTTCTTCCCCATGGCCTCCGCGCGGCTCGGGACGTGGACGCCCTTCTCCCGGAGCTCCTCCTCGAGGCCGATGTGCAGGTCCGCCACGACGACATAGTCCCCGGCCATCAGGGCAGGCTCGTCGGGGATCGGTTCCACGTCCACGCCCGCTCCAAGGGCCGGATTGCCTTAACCCTTGCGCGGTCCGGTCCCCTCACACCACGAATTCACCGAGGACGCGCCCGAGGTTCTCCGCGACGTCCGTCGCCGTGAGCCCGTAGCTCTTCTCCTTGAAGGCGAGATCCCCGGCGTATCCGTTCGCGAAGGCGCCGAGCCGTGCGGCGTCGAACGGGGCCATGCCCTTCGCGATGAGTCCCGCGACGAGCCCGCACAGGACATCGCCCGTTCCCCCGACCGTCATCCCCGGATTGCCTGTGTAATTGAATTTCACCCTCGCGCCGTCGCTGACGATGTCGACCGGACCCTTGAGGAGGATCGTGGCCCCGAGCGCCTTGGAAGCCTCGCGGACGGGCTCCGCTCGCTCGTCGGCTGCGTCGGGCAGGACCTTGCCGGTGAGGACCTTGAATTCCCGCGAGTGAGGCGTGATCACGGCGGGTTTCCCCGCGAAGGTCTTCGGGTCCGCCGCAACCGCCCGGATCGCATCCGCGTCGATCACAATCGGGAGGGTGAGCTGCCGGACGATGTCGCGGATCGCCTCGAGCGTGCCTTCGACGTCTCCCAGACCGGGCCCGATTGCCACCGCGTCCGCCTTCCCCGCGAGATCGAGCACCTGCCGGAGATCCTCGCGCATGAGCCGGTGGCCGACGAGCGGGTGGACGATGAACGCGGGGGAATACGACGCCACGACGGGGGCCGCAAGCGCCGGCGTCGCAATGTGGACGAGATCCGCGCCAATTCCGAGCGCCCCGTACGCGGCGAGGGCGGGGGCGCCCGTGAACGGCCCGCCGGCCACGATGAGCACCCGGCCATTCTGGCCCTTGTGGCTCCCGGCCCGGGGGACGGGATAGAGGACGAACTCTCCCGGCCCGATCGTCCGGGCAATCTTCGGCGGGATCCCAATGTCCGCCACGAGGATTCGGCCGGAGTTCTCCGGCGTCATCCCCTCCTTCACGTCGTGGAGGGCGATGGTCGCCGTCGGCTTCACGGCGAGGCCCGTGCCAAGGCCGCTCGGGACGTCCACGCTCAGGGCCGGCTTTCCCGACTCGTTGACCTGACGGATGAGGGAGGCGAAGGGTTCGCGGAGGTTCCCCTCCACGCCGATCCCCAGGAGGGCATCGATCAGGAGGTCCGCCTTCGCGATCGCCTCCTCGCTTCGATCGAGGCCCGCGAGGATCTGGACGTCCCGGAGCCGCTCGAAGTTCGTCCGTGCTTCCTCCGTCGTGAACTGGTCCGCGGATCGCGCGAGGAGCACGGTGACCCGGGCATCCCTCGCGAGATGCCTCGCGGCGACAAGGCCGTCCCCACCGTTGTTCCCCGTGCCGCACAGTACGAGGACGTTCTTGCCGGAGGCGCCGAACTGGTTCCGCGCGGCGTCCGCGACCGCCGTCCCCGCGGCTTCCATGAGATCGAGGATGGAGACGCCGAAGTACTGTGCGTTCCGATCGAGGACCCGCATCTCCGTCGCGGAAATCATTGGGCGCGCATTCGGACCTCGATAGTTAAACGTTGCCTGCGGCGGCGTTAAGTGCGGGTTGCCGTTTCCCGAGCGTATGGATGTCCGCGCGCTGCGGCCGTACGCCTGGGCGCTCGTTCTCGGCCTCTTCGTCCCGGTGTCCTGGGTCGCGGACCTCGCCAGGGCGCCGGGCGTCGCAGTCTTCGCCTTCACGGGCATCGGGATCATCCCCCTCGCCTGGTTCATGGGCCTCGCCACGGAGGAGCTCGGAAAGCACGCAGGCCCGGGCGTGGGAGGGCTCCTGAACGCCACGTTCGGCAACGCGACGGAGCTCATCATCGCCCTCTTCGCCCTCGCGAACGGTCTCCACGACGTCGTGAAGGCCTCCCTCACGGGCTCGATCATCGGCAACATCCTCCTCGTATTGGGCCTGAGCATGTTCGCGGGTGGCCTGCGGCACAAGAGCCAGACGTTCTCCCGCGAGGCGAGCGGCATCCAGACCACGATGCTCCTCCTCGCCGTGATCGGCCTCGTCATGCCGGACCTCTACATCCTCTCGGCGGAGGCGCAGGGCAGCCCCGTGTCGCCAGGCCTCTTGAGGAACCTGAGCCTCGGGATTGCAGGAATTCTCCTGGCATCGTACGTCCTTGGACTCCTCTTCTCGTTACGAACCCACCGGGACATCTTCAACCCCATCTCGGAGACGGTGGAGGAGGCCCGCTGGTCCGTCCGCACGTCCCTCGTCGTGCTCCTCGCCGCGACCGCCCTCGTCGCGATCGAGTCGGAGATCCTTGTCGGCTCGCTCGAAGAAGCGCGGTCGAGCCTCGGCCTGACGGAGCTCTTCGTCGGCGTGATCATCGTGGCCATCGTCGGGAACGCCGCGGAGCACGGGAGCGCGGTCATCATGGCCTATCGCAACAAGATGGATCTCAGCGTGGCGATTGCGACGACCTCGACGACGCAGATCGCTCTCTTCGTCGCGCCGTTCCTGTTGTTCGCATCGCTCCTCACGACGCGTGTGATGACCCTCGACTTCGAGGTGTTCGAACTCGCGTCGATCGCCCTGTCGACCGGGGTCCTCGCCGCCGTTGCAGCGGACGGCCGGAGCAACTGGTACGAGGGGGTCCTACTCGTCATGGTGTACGCGATTATCGGCGTGGCCTTCTTCTTCCACCCGTGAGGCCATGCCAAGCAGCCGGCGCGCGCTCACGTACGGTCTGACGGCGAACGTCGTGATCCTGAGCGTCGTGTCCCTCCTGACCGACGTCAGCAGCGAGATGATCCTTCCGATCCTGCCGTTCTTCTTGACGCAGGTCCTCGCGGCGAACGTCTTCATCGTCGGCCTCATCGAGGGTCTGTCGGAGAGCGCCGTGTCCTTCATGAAACTCCTCGCCGGCCGGATCTCCGATTCGGCGGGCCGGCGAAAGGCGTTCGTCGCGGCGGGGTACGGCCTCTCGTCCACGATGAAGGCCTTGTTCCCCTTCGCTCGCGCGTGGCCCGAGTTCCTCGGGATGCGGGTCCTCGAGAGGACCGGGAAGGGCGTCCGGGATGCCCCTCGGGACGCCCTCCTCGTGGAGTCGACGCCTGCCGAGACGCGCGGGAAGGCCTTCGGGTTCCATCGGAGCATGGACACGGCGGGAGCGATCGCCGGGCCTCTGATCACCCTAGGGCTCCTCACGACGGTCGGGGTGGGCCTCCGCCTGGAGGACGCGTACCGCTGGATCCTCCTCCTCGCAGCCGTCCCCGCCCTCCTATCGTTCCTCGTCGTCTTTCTCGTCCGGGAGCCCTCCCGAGCCGAGGCGGCGAGGACACCGTTGCGCGTCACGTTCCGAGGGATTCCGAGGCCTCTCCTCGCCTTCATCGCGATTGCGAGCGTCTTCTCCTTCGCCGACTTCTCATATGCCTTCCTCCTCCTGAAGGTCGGGCTCAGCTTCGGTACGACGGAGGCGATTCTCCTCTATGTCCTCTTCAACATCGTCTACGCGGCCCATGCGTTCCCGGCGGGAGTCCTCTCGGATCGCGTGGGTCGCAAGCCTGTGATCCTGATCGGCTACGGGTGCTTCGCTGCGATGGGGATCCTGCTGGCGAGCTCGGGCGGACTCGTCGTCCTCATCCTTGCGTTCGTCCTGTACGGGCTTAGTTACGGGATGGCGGAAGGAACGCAGAGGGCGTTGGTGGCAGACCTCGCGCCCGCGGAGGTGAAGGCGACCGTCCTCGGGGCGTACCACACATGCGTCGGAATCGTGAAATTGGCGTCAGGGCTCGTCGCCGGTTTCCTCTGGATCGCGATTGCCCCCGAGGCCACCTTCGCTTTCGGGGCCGTCGGTGCCATGGTCGCCGCGCTCGCGCTTGCGGCGTGGCGGGGACCTACGTCCTGAGCTTCCGGCCGAGACGCCGCTCGACGGCTTTCACCTTCGCGTCGAGCTGTCCCGACGCGCCCTTCCGATCATCGATCTTCACGACCGTAGAGACCCGCTCACAGTCCTCCGCCACCGCCTTGTGGCACCGGGCGATGAGCTTCAAGACGTCGTCGAACTCCCCCTCGACGACCGTGCCCATCGCATGCAAACGATAGGGGAGGCCGCTGCGGTCCACAATCTCCAGGCACCGCGCGACGTAGGCCCCGACGCTGACCCCCTTTCCGATTGGCGTGATGCTGAACTCCGCGATCGTCATCGGATCCTCGCTAGCCTCATATGTCGCCGGCCACTTGCAAGTTGCGTGCCGGTCGACTATTCAGGCCGCGCCCGCGAGTACGACGCTGTGCGTGCGGATGAAGCGACGGATCGGAACTTCTGGCTCCGGGGTCTCGTGGACATCGGTCGCATCCGCCCCGGCGAACGCGTGCTCGACCTGGGAGCAGGAACGGGGCGATTCGCCGCGCTCCTCCATCCAATCCACCGGGTTGTCGCGCTCGATCCATCGCGCGAGATGCTCGCCATGGCCCACGCGAAGGCTCCGTTCCCGTGCGTGCGAGGGGACGGACACCGATTGCCGTTCCTCAATGACGCCTTCGACGTCACGGTCGTCGTGATGGTCCTCCATCACCTCGCGAACTACGGAACCGCTCTCGGAGAGGTCGGCCGCGTGTCGCGCCGCGTCGTCGTCGCCACCACGGACATGGCCACCCGCCGCCTCGGCATCTTGGAAGAGGCCTTCCCAAGTCTCCTTGCAATCGACCGGAAGCGGTTCCCTTCCATTGACGTCATCCAGACGGCCTTGCGCGACGCGGGCTTTCGGCGCCTTCGGATCGAAGAACGACCGTACGTGCGGTCGTTCACCGCGGATCAGCAGCTTGACCGGGTCCGCCGGAAATACCTTTCCACATTCGACCTTCTGCCTCCGGGAGAATTCGAACGCGGGCTCCGGTTCCTCGAACGAGAGATTCCGCGCCGCTTCGGAGACGCCTTCGAGGTGAGGGCGAGCTTCACGTTTTTAGCCGGGACAAGGTGAACGCGGCCGCGGCGCCGCATCGAGTGCAGAACGTCCGGCCTTTGCGGTCCGTGTCCTCGAGCTTCTCGGAGAAGTGCATCACGCATTCCGGGTTCGCGTCATCGTGGTGCAGGCCCAGCGTGTGGCCGAGCTCATGGACGGCCGTCTTCGCGGACCGCGCGAACAGTCGTTCCCTCCCGTCGTTCCCGAACCGGGCAACGGAAATCACCGCATAGCGGTCACGGATCATCGCATGCCCGAACACGAAGTTCAGGGCGCCATCGTACAGGTCGACGTCCGTCACGGCGAGGATCCGGTCCCCCCGCTCCGCTTCCACGGCCCTCTCGAACTCCGACGCGAGGTACTGAACCGCGCCATTCTTCTCCCGGTGGGTGAAGGAGGCCGGGACCGGTTCGGCCGGAGAGAGGGACACCTGGCCCAGGCTCCCAAGCTCTTGCCGAAGGTGCTCGAGGACCGTCGGATCGATCGCGCCGAACGGCTTGATCGTGAGGTTCATCCCTTCACGACCCCCAATGGGACCATCCGCGCCACCCTTTTCGTGAGTCCTGCGCCTTCCGCGACGCGCACTACGTCCTCCACGTTCTTGTACGCACCCGGGGCCTCCTCCACGATGCCGGCGCGGGACGCCGCCCGCAGGTAGATTCCCCGCTTGTCCAGAGACTTCACGACCTCGTTCGCATCATACATCCGGGTCGCGGCCTTCCGGGACATCTGACGGCCGGCCCCGTGGCAGCTCGACCCGAAGCTGGCGCCCATCGCGGTCGGCAGGCCGACGAGCACGAAGGAGCAGGTCCCCATGTCTCCGGGGATGAGCACGGGCTGGCCGATCTCTTTGTAGCGGGCCGGGGTCTCCGGATGTCCGGGAGGAAAGGCGCGGGTCGCGCCCTTGCGGTGGACGACGAGGCGCCGGCGCGTTCCGTCGACAAGGTGTTCCTCCATCTTCCCGATGTTGTGGCACACATCGTAGACGATCCCCATGCCCAGGTCTTCCGCGGACCGTCGGAGGACCTGCGCGAACGCGTTCCTCACCCCAAACGTGATGACCTGCCGATTATTCCACGCGAAGTTTGCTCCGCAGCACATGGCCTGCCAGTAGTCCCGGCCCTCCTTCGAGCCGATCGGCGCGCACGCCAGCTGAAGGTCGGGCAGCTCGATTTTCTCGCGCTTCACGACCCGCTCGCACACGTCGATGAAGTCCGTCGCAATCTGGTGTCCGAAGCCGCGGGATCCGGTGTGCACCATGATGCACACCCGTCCGACCCCGTCGATCCCAAGGGTCTTCGCCGCTCGTTCGTCGTACACCCGGTCGACCTTCTGGATCTCGACGAAGTGGTTCCCCGCGCCGAGGCTCCCAACCTGGCCCTTTCCCCGGGTGATCGCGCGCTCGCTCACCTTCGAGAAGTCCGCATCCGGGAGGTGGCCGGTCGCCTCGATGTGCTCGAGGTCCTCGGACCAGGCATAGCCCTTGTCAAGGGACCAGGCGACCCCGTCCGTCGTAAGGCGCGCGAGGTCTTGGCGGGAGACCTTCGTGAGGCCTCCCTCCCCCACGCCGCTGGGGACGTTCTCGAAGCAGGCGTCCGTCAGGGCCCGGAGGTTCGGGCGGATCTCCGCCTCCGTGAGGTTCGTGCGGATCAGCCGAACCCCGCAGTTGATGTCATATCCGATCCCGCCGGGCGAAATCACGCCCTCGTCGGAATCGAACGCGGCGACGCCACCGATCGGGAAGCCGTACCCCCAATGGATGTCCGGCATCGCCATTGCGGGTCCGACGATCCCGGGCATCGTCGCCACGTTCGCCACCTGTTCGGGCGCCTGGTCCTGACGGAGCTGCGCCACGAGCGTCTCATCGACGAAGATCAGGCCGTCCGTCCGCATCTGCGGTTTGTACGACCGCGGGATTTCATATCGGTAGGCGTCCACCTTGCGGAGGGGGCCGTTCCATTCATTCGTCATGCGACCCGGAGTGGGAACGAACGGACGGGTGCACATAAACGTTCTTGCGTTTTCTGAGAGCGAGTGGGAAACTATATGCGCGCCCGTGTTATGGCTTGCCACGGGTTGGGACGAGCTCCGGTTTGCGCCGCTCCGCGCCGCCATCGGGTGGGCATTTGCGGCCGGGGACCGCGGACCACGGAATCCCGGGGACGAGGGGGAGGGTACTTGGGAGCCCGTGGCCTGGCGAGCAACCAGGGCTCGTCGCGCCCTTTTCCATCAATACTCGCCCAGCGTCCCCGCCCGGCGCGCCTGCCGTTCGAATGCGAGGTAGGCGAAGTATCCGAGGATGGGGGACAGGACCCCGAACGCCACGACGATCCCGAGCTCCGTGAGGGGCTGGGTCGGCATGAGTTCCGGAGGGATCCCGAGGAGGGTCGTGCGGAACAGGTCCACCGCATAGCTCACGGGTAGCCAGCGGCTCACGTAGTCCCGGACGGGCTGCGGCAGGACGGAGAACGGGAAGAACTGGGCGGAGAAGATGAAGAAGAAGAACTGGAGCCCGTTCACGAGCAGCTGGGCCGTCTCCTTCAACTTGATCGTGACCCCCGCGAACAGGAAACCGAGTCCGAGGAATCCGGAGATTGACAGCAAGAGGATGAGGAGGCCGTAGGCTACATTCTGCAGGGGCAGGCCGCCCACGAGGAGGTTCACGAGGACGACCGCGGCGGCGCACATGACCGTTGTCCAGACGACGATCGCGAAAATGCGGGAGAGGAGGTTCGAGAACTTGTTCGTGGGCGAGAGATACAGCGATTCAAGGGTACCTCGGACCTGCTCCTCCCGGAGGGAGAAGCCCATCTCCCACAGCGTGAAGCCGAGGAACATGCTCGTGACGAAGCCGTAGGTCATCATGCCCGCGAACACGCTCAGCTGGTTCCTCGACGTGCCTGGCGCGGCGAAGGCGAAGGAGCTCATCATTAATAGGAGGATGATGACGAACACCTGGACGAAGAGGGCGACGAACGCGACCGGGTAGCGGCTGTACTCGACGATGACTTTCTTCGACATGTCCCAGAACGTTGCGAGTTTCTGGGCGGTGTCCGGCCGGGCAAGTCCGAAACTTCGGTGCTCCAGTGCGGCGGTCAGTACTGACCGACCCCCTCGTTTCGCCTGATGCGGCGTTCCATCAGCCCGAAGAACTCGTAGCCCAAGAGCGGCGTGATCCACGCGGCCATGAACATCAGGCCGAGCACGATGTAGCCGGGGCCGTACAGGGAGGAGATGTTCAGCAGGGACGAGCGCATTGCGTCGTTCATCAGGGTGGGCGGGAAGGTCATCGCGACGATCCGCATGAGGGGCGGGAACATCGTGACCGGGAAGTACACCCCCATGAAGAACGGGACGACCCACTGGATCAGCTGGATCACCGAGTTCGCCTCCTTCACCCGCATGATCAGGGCCCCGAAGATGAAGGACAGCCCCCAGAGGGCAGGGATCCCGAGGACCAGGTAGCCGATTGACGCGAGCAGATTCCCATCGAACGGGTTCACGCCGAACAGGAGGGAGCCGATGACCATCGCGACGAGGAAGGCCGAGAGGGACCGCACGAGACTGTACGAGGTGACGCCCGCGAGGATATGGAGGCGCTTCGCGGGAGCGAGGTAGATCGACTCGAGGGTCCCGGTCTCCTGCTCCCGGCGGACCCAGTAGCCGATCAGCCAGAGCATGAGGGAGACGACCATGAACGTGCTGGAGCCGAGGAGCATGTAGAGTCGATACTGGCTCGTCCCCTGCCCCGCGCTGGACGTGTTTTGGAAGAAATTGTTCGCCGCGTTCTGCTCGCTCCCGGCCACCGCGGTTCCCAAGAGGATTGGGAGCGCCGCGAAGAAGACCGGGAGGAACGACTCGAGCAGGATGGCGCCCTTGTACCGGCTAATGATCTTCAAGCGGGCGACAAACACGGTCCAGACCACGTCCGCCGACGCGCGCAGCCCGGGACGGCCCAGGCCGAGTCCCCGACCGACCGTCTCAGCCGCCGCGAGGACGCGCCTCCCGTTCTCCGAGGACCTGTGTGTCAACGCTCAGCGTCCGACCCGTCTTCGCGATGAACACGTCCTCGAGGGTGACCTCCTTCGGCTTGATCGATTGGATTGTCGCGCCGTTTCCGGTGACCGCATCAATGATTCGGGGGAGCATCATCCGGGAATTCTCGCAGGCGACGTTCAGTTTCGTGATTCCCGAGTCCATCGGGGTCACGGTCACGTCCCGGATTCCCGGCACCGCCCGCATTCGCCCCACGGTGGCCTCGGGAAAGATCCCTTCGAGTTCGACGACGTCCTCCGTGGAGATGGACGCCTTCAGGGCCGCCGTCGTCCCGAGGTCGATGATCTTTCCGTGGTCGATAATCGCCACCCGATTGCACAGCTCCTCCGCTTCGTGCATCAGGTGCGTCGTGTACAGGATTGTCTTCCCCTGCCGATTCAGTTCCTTCACGATGTGGCGGAGTTCCCTCGCCGTCGGGACGTCCATCGTGACGGTCGGTTCGTCGAGGATTAGAATGGGGGCGTCGTTGATGAGCGCCTTTGCGAAGGCGAGGATCATGCGCTGGCCGGCGCTGTACGTCTCGACCGTCCGGTCGATGAAGTCGCCGAGTTTCAGTAGCGTGACGAGGTCTTCGATCCGCTTCACCCGGACCTCTCGGGGCACATGATAGAGCGCGCCGAAGTAGTCGAGATTCTCGCGGCCGGTGAGCTTCCAGTACAGACCTCGATCGCCCATCAGCATGCAGCCGATCGATGCCCGGACCATGTCCTCCTGCCGGAGCACGTCGTATCCGTTGATCCACGCCCCCCCGGACGAAGGGAGGAGCAGCGTCGTGAGGCACTTAATCAGGGTCGTTTTCCCCGCGCCGTTCGGGCCCAGGAGGCCGAAGGTCTCTCCGTCATTGATCGCCAGGCTCACATCATCGAGCGCCTGAACGAGCTTCTTCTTTCGGTTCCCCTTCTTGCGTTCCTTCGAGAGATACGTCTTCGAGAGATGCTCGACGCGGATGATTGATCCCGGCACGGGCGGAGCGAGGGACGGACACCGTAAAAAGGTTCGGGCCGTCCCGTCGGACCGGCCTATCCGCGGG
>Ga0209619_10001474_pt1 | contig 17341 bp, 19 predicted proteins | sample Rifsed16ft3_FD_184011 | JGI IMG/M metagenome (GOLD analysis project Ga0209619, IMG submission 184011) | Soil microbial communities from Rifle, Colorado, USA - sediment 16ft 3 (version 2) | ecosystem: Environmental > Terrestrial > Deep subsurface > Rock core/Sediment | place: Rifle, Colorado... | reverse complement strand
TACGTTCCGTCATCGAGGGAGAGGCCCACGGCCGTGACTTCTCCGACCGCGTCCATCCCCATGTTCCAGGCGTCGGGGACGCCGGCGACGAACGGTGCCGGCTCGCCGCCCTCGAACGGCGCCGCCACCCACCGACCGTGCTCGTTGCCGGTCGCATCCTGCCACCAGGCGACCCTGGAGCCGTCGGGCGTGACGAGGGCTTCCTCGACGCCGACGTGCTCGTCGGATAGCCGCCGGCGCTCGCCGGTGTCGAGGTCGTGCGACCAGGCCTGCAGCGACCCGTGCTCGTTCGACACGTACGCGAGCCGTTCGGGCGCCCCCGAGGCCCAATGCGGGAACCTGATCGTGGGCGCCGTGAATCGGCGCTTCCAGGCAGGGGCCTCGCTCACGGCCGCAAGTCTAGTGGAGCGCTACCGCACCGTGATCGTCGCCGTGTAGACGTCGAACTTGAACAGCGTGCCATCGGGGTTGTCGCCGGTGCTGTTGGAGTTGTCCGCCCACGCCGGGTGGATCTTGCCGTCGTGGAAGGCCATGCCGAGGTAGTCGCCGTACTGAACCCCGTTCAGGGATACCTGGGCGTTCGATGTGCCTTCACTTACGCGGACATTGGCCACGAAGCTCGCTCCGCCGTCACGGGAAACGGTGGCCCAGTACTGCGCGTCGTCGTTCGGAAGGCCGTTCGTGTCTCCCTCGCCGCCCGTGCCGAGGTCGTTGCGGGCGTCGTAGAACGACACGGCGACGTAGCCGGTCGTCTGATCGAGCGAGATGTGCGGGTTGAACTGCGAGTTCGTGCCCTCGTCGTCGTTCACTCGCACGGGCCCGCTCCACGTCGTGCCCTCGTCGTCGGAGTACCGCACGAGGATGTTGGTGTCGTTGCTCTCGTCGGGCTTCTCGCCCGTGTAGACCATGTAGACACGGCCGTGGTGAGCTCCGCCGGTCCGATCCCACGCCAGACCGGTCTCGGCGTCGACCGAGCGCGTCGCCTGCGGAGGGATGTAGTCGAACCCGCCGACGTTCGTCTTGGTCGCCTTGAGCGCGTCGCCGAACCCCTCGGGCCCGAGGCCGTCGGGGTCGAGGTTCAGCCAGATGTTCGAAGGACCCTCGGAGACGATGTTGTCCTGGTAGGTCACCATCACCTGACCGGTGGGACCGACGACGATGTCTCCGAAGCTCGCGTATCCGGGACGCGACCCCGGTGCGCCCTGGGGCTTGGAGAACTTGCCGATGTCGCCAAGGCCGAACACCGCCGCGCCGGTCGCGCGGATCAGCTGGTTGTGCGCGAAGTCCTTGTACGTCACCCACACGCTGCCGGGGCCCGTCGTGACGGTGGGCTGGTCGACCGGCCAACCACCCTTGTGGGGGAGCTTATGGCCCTTGCCGCTATCCGTGCGCTCGACCGGACCGATGTACTCGAAGTTCTTTCCCCCGTCGGTCGAGAGAGTCAGAACCACGTCGTTCGCGTTCCGGTTCAGGAAGACGAAGAACAGGTTGCCGTAAGAGTCGAACGCGAGGCTCGGGTCGCAGCAGGCCAGGCCCAGGTTGTCGCCGTCGGCGACCGCCTGTGTCTTCCAGTGCGCGCCCCCGTCGAACGAGTAGGCCTCGAACAGCTGCCCGCCGAACTGGATGTTCGAGGCGACCACGATGTTGTCGGGGTTAGTGGGATTGATCGCGATGCTGGTCTCGGCCTGGTTGCCGAGCACCCGGCTAACGTTGACGTTCGGGCTAACGGAGACGCCGGGTCCGGCCGAAGCGGCGAGCGGCGGCGCGGCCAGCGATGCGGCGACGACGGCCGCAAGGAAGACTCGTGTGAGCGAAGTCCGCATGGTCGTTCCCCTCTCTCCCAGGTAGGCCAGTCCTATCCGGACCTCGCGCGAACGTCAATCGGCCGTTCGGCGCGTCCGGCCTGGCGGAAAAGGGGGCTGCTGTGACGACCGGCCCGCTGGGGACCGAGCACGATCCCAGCCAGCCCCTTGCCACTCGGCGCGGAACCTCTCTACAATCTGTTAGCACTCGGAGAGGGAGAGTGCTAGCAGTCACCCGGTCAGGCTGAGAGAAGCCAAAGGAGGAAGGGATGGGAGCCAAGCTCATCACCTTCGAGGAGACGGCCCGTCGGGGCCTCGAGCGCGGCATGGACCAGCTGGCCGATGCCGTCAAGATCACGCTCGGGCCCAAGGGGCGGAACGTCGTCCTCGAGAAGAAGTGGGGAGCCCCCACGATCACGAACGACGGCGTGTCGATCGCGAAGGAGATCGAGCTCGAAGACCCGCTCGAGAAGATCGGGGCCGAGCTCGTGAAGGAGGTCGCGAAGAAGACCGACGACGTGGCGGGCGACGGCACGACGACCGCGACCGTCCTCGCGCAGTCGATGGTGAAGGAGGGTCTGCGCAACGTCGCCGCCGGCGCGAACCCGATGGCGCTGAAGCGGGGGATCGAGCGCGCGACCGAGGTGGTCGTCGAGGCGATCAAGAACCAGTCCAAGGAGGTGGAGACCAAGGACGAGATCGCCCACGTGGGTGCTATCTCCGCGGCCGACCCCGAGATCGGTGAGGAGATCGCCGAGGCCGTCGACAAGGTTGGCAAGGACGGCGTGATCACGGTCGAGGAGTCGAACACGTTCGGCATGGAGCTTGACCTCGTCGAGGGCATGCGCTTCGACAAGGGCTACATCTCGCCCTACTTCATCACCGACCCGGAGCGGATGGAGGCCGTCCTGGAGGAGCCCTACGTGTTGCTCGCCAATCTGAAGGTCTCCTCGGTGAAGGACCTCCTGCCGGTTCTCGAGAAGGTCATGCAGACCGGCAAGCCGGTCGTGGTTCTCGCGGAGGACGTCGAGGGCGAGGCGCTCGCTACTCTCGTCGTTAACAAGATCCGCGGCACGTTCAAGTCGGCGGCCGTGAAGGCGCCCGGCTTCGGCGACCGCCGCAAGGCGATGCTCCAAGACATCGCGATACTCACCGGTGGCCAGGTCATCAGCGAGGAGGTCGGTCTCAAGCTCGAGAACGCGACCCTCGACCTGCTCGGCAAGGCCCGCAAGGTCGTCGTGACAAAGGACGACACGACGATCGTCGAGGGTGAGGGCAAGGACGAGGACATCAAGGGCCGGATCAACCAGATCAAGGCCGAGATCGAAAAGACCGACTCAGACTACGACCGCGAGAAGCTGCAGGAGCGTCTCGCGAAGCTCTCCGGCGGCGTCGCAGTTATCAAGGTCGGCGCGGCGACCGAGGTGGAGCTGAAGGAGAAGAAGCACCGCATCGAGGACGCCGTGCAGTCGACGAAGGCGGCGGTCGAGGAGGGCATCGTTCCAGGCGGCGGCGTAGCCTTGCTGAACGCGCAGGCGGCCCTCGACAAGGCAGACCTGGAGGGCGACGAGGCCACAGGAGCGCTGATCGTCCGGCGCTCCCTGGAGGAGCCGCTGAAGCAGATCGCTGCGAACGCCGGCCTAGAGGGCGGCGTGGTGGTCGAGAAGGTGAGATCCCTCGACCCCGGCTGGGGCCTGGACGCGGCCAGCGGCGACTACAGCGACATGGTGAAGGCCGGGATCATCGACCCGACGAAGGTCACGCGCTCGGCGCTTCAGAACGCGGCCTCGATCGCGGCGCTGTTCCTGACGACCGAGGCGGTCGTGGCCGAGAAGCCCGAGAAGGAGAAGGCGCCCGCGATGCCGGGCGGGGGGGACATGGACTTCTAGTCCCTGAACCCCGGTAGACGCCGCGGCGGATCACACGAGGAGGGCTACCCCCCTCTTTCGTCCGGCGGCCACCCGGCCCGCCCGCCGTGGGCCCTCCGCCCGCAGTTGCCGAGCGGCTCCTATGGGACCGTCTAGGTGCAGCCTCCCGGGAGGTGACGCTATGGACGTCTCTCTAGCCGAACCAAGACTCTTCGACGCCCTCCGCTCAGGGCGGACCGCGGAGATCCCGTTCCGCGGGGCCGAGTTGCTCGAGCACCCGCTCCTCAACAAGGACGCCGCGTTCTCCGAGGAGGAGCGGGATCTCTTCGGACTGCGCGGACTCGTTCCCCCGCACGTGGTTCCTATCGAGGAGCAGGTCCAGCTGGAGCTCGAACACGTCCGCCGTAAGGAGGACGACCTCGAGAAGTTCATCGGCCTGGCGGCGCTCCAGGATCGGAACGAGTCCCTCTTCTACCGCGTGCTGGTCGAGAACATCGAGGAGCTCATGCCGATCGTCTACACGCCGGTAGTCGGCCGCGCGTGTCAGACCTTCAGCCACATCCTCCGACGTCCGCGCGGGCTGTGGATCACGCCCGACGACACGGGTCGGATACGGGAGCTCCTCCGGAACGCCAGGCACACCGACGTCCGGCTGATCGTCGCGACCGACAACGAGCGGATCCTGGGGCTCGGCGACCAGGGAGCCGGAGGCATGGGCATCCCGGTCGGCAAGCTCTCGCTCTACACGGCGGGCGCCGGCATCTACCCGGCGCTGACGCTTCCGATCTCGCTCGACGTCGGCACCGACAACGAGGAGCTGTTGAACGACCCGCTCTACGTGGGTTACCGGCACCCGCGTCTCCGCGGAGAGGCCTACGACGCGTTCATCGAGGACTTCGTCGAGGCCGTCGGCGACGTCTTCCCGCACGTGTTGCTGCAATGGGAGGACTTCAAGCAGCACAACGCGATCCGGATCCTCGATCGGTACCGCCACCGGATCACGAGCTTCAACGACGACATCCAGGGAACAGCGGGAGTCGTTATGGGCGGGATCCTGGCGGCGCTCCGGCTGCTCTCGGAGCCGTTGTCTGCCCAGCGTCTCGTGTTCCTCGGGGCGGGCGCAGCCGGCATCGGTATCGCCCGGCTCGTGCGCTCGGCGCTGGAGCGCGAAGGCGCCTCGCGGGCGACGATCCGCGGGGCGATAGTGATGCTCGACTCCAAGGGCCTCTGCTTCCTCGACCGAGACCAGCTCGACGACGACAAGCTCGAGTTCGCCCTCTCGGCCGAGGAGATGGCCTCATTCGGCTTCGAGCCGGAGCAGCGCTACGACCTCGAGACGGTGATACGGCACGTCAAGCCGACGATGCTGGTCGGAACGAGCGGGACGCCGGGGAGCTTCACGGAGCCGGCGATCCGCGAGATGGCGATCCACGCACGCCGGCCGATCGTGATGCCGCTGTCGAACCCGACGTCGAAGACCGAGGCCGCGCCGACCGATATCCTGGATTGGAGCGGGGGACGGGCCGTCATCGCGACCGGCAGCCCGTTCGACCCGGTGGAGCGGGGAGCGCACACGCACGTGATCGGTCAGGCGAACAACGCGTTCGTGTTTCCGGGTGTCGGACTCGGGGTCATCGTCGCGGAGGCGCGGGAGGTGACCGACGAGATGTTCCTCGCGGCCGCCGACGCCCTCGCCGAGCGGGTCGGGGACGACCGTCTCGCCGTCGACGCGCTGTACCCCCCGCAGTCGGAGCTGCGGAGCGTGTCGCGGCACATCGCGGCGGCCGTCGTGCGGACGGCGCGGGACCAGGACATCGGGCGAGTCATCCCCGAAGACCAGGTCGAGGCCGCCGTCGACGCGATGATGTGGTGGCCCGACTACGTGCCGTACCGCCCCGCCTGAGTCCCGCTCGTGGCACAATCGCCGGGATGGTCGCCATCGCGATCTCGGTGAAGCTCGATGAGTTGCAGCGCACGCTCGGTGAGCTGGGGGGCGCGGTCGTGGCGTTCTCCGGTGGCGTGGACTCGTCCGTCGTAACAGCCGCGGCCGCTCGCGCGCTCGGCGATCGCGCGCTCGCCGTGACGGCCGTGTCGCCCTCGCTTCCCCCCGGGGAGCTCGACGGAGCCCGGCGTCTGGCCGCCCGGATCGGCGTCCGGCACCTCGTCGTCGCGACGCGTGAGGCCGAGCGGGAGGGCTACCTAGCGAACGGCGACGACCGCTGTTACCACTGCAAGGACGAGCTCTACACCGTGCTTTCGGGGATAGCCGCCCAGGGTGGTTACGCGTGGGTCGCTTCGGGAACCAACGTGGACGACCTGGGCGACCACCGGCCGGGTCTCGTGGCCGCCCGAGAGCACTCCGTCCGCCATCCGCTTGTCGAGGCGGAGATGACGAAGCGGGATGTGCGGGTTGTGGCGCGCGAGCTCGGGCTCCCCGTCTGGGACAAGCCGGCCTCGGCGTGTCTATCCTCGCGGATCGCGTTCGGACGGAGGATCACGGTGGGCGAGCTGACGAGGGTGGGCCGCGCGGAGCGGCTGCTCAAGGACCTGGGCTTCCGACAGGTCCGCGTGCGCGTTCACGGAGACCTCGCGCGCGTCGAGGTCGAGCTGCCCGACCTGCCTCGCCTCGCCGAGCACGGCGTCCGCGACCGCGTCGTGGACGGTCTGAAGGACTTGGGCTATCGCTACGTCACGGTCGACCTCGAGGGCTTCCGGTCAGGCTCGATGAATCCGGAGAGCTGAGATGGCGAAGGCGCGCTTCCATCTGACCTTCCCCGAGCACCTCATCCGCGAGCCGATGGTCTACCGGATCGGCAGGGACTTCGACCTCGTGCCGAACATTCGGCGCGCGAACATCGAGGAGACCTCGGCCTGGATGATCATGGACCTGGAGGGTGCGGAGGCCGACATATCTCGCGCGATCGCCTGGCTCGAGGAGGGCGGGGTGAAGGTCGACCGGATCGAGCACGCCGGCTGATGCACGAGCGGCGCATCGAGATCCGTTGGAGCGACATGGACGCTTACGGGCACGTGAACAACGCCGTGTACCTCCATTACCTGGAGGAGGTGCGCGACGAATGGTTCCACCGGGTGCTCGGAGGCCTCGCCGACACGAACCACTTCGTGCTCGCCCGCGTGGCGATCGACTTCCGTAGCGAGCTCAAGCAGGAAGACGGCGCAGTCCTCGTCCGCTGCCGCCTCGCGCGGGTGGGTGGCTCGAGCGTCGCGACCCGGGAGGAGATCTTGAAACTCGACGGCACGCTGTCGGCGGAAGCCGAGTCGGTCACCGTGGCCCGCGACCCCGACAAGCTGTCCTCGAGGCCGCTCACCGACGCCGAGCGCGCTGCCCTGGGAGCCGAGTTGAGAGGCGACCAGTCTCGTCAAGCGGTCAACCGATGATCCGGCGGGCGTGGTGGAAGTGGTCGCGGTACCAGCCCTGGGCCACGTTCACGATCGTGACGCCTCCCACACCGCTGGAGGAGTCGAGCGCCCAGCCGTTGCCGATGTAGACGTCCACGTGGTCGACCTTGCCGTCGCCGCTGCCGTCGTAGAACAGGAGGTCGCCCGGTTTGATCCCCTTCCAGCCGATCCGATCCCCGGTCCTGGACATGTCGAGCGACGAGCGCTCCGCGAGCGTCCAGCCTCGGTAGTCGCGCGGCGGGGTGTTGTCCCAGCTCCCGGCCGCTTTCTTCACGATCCACCACGTCCAGCCCGAGCAGTCGAACCCGCCTACGGGCTGGGCGCCGCAGCAGTACCCGTCCGGCGTGCGGTCCTCCCATTCGCCGCCCCAGACGTACGGGTAGCCGACGTAGCGGACGCCGAACTTCACGATCCGGCGCTTCGCGTCCGAGAGGCGCGGCAGCTCGATGTCCTCGTAGAGCGCGGTCGCCGATGTCGCGTAGTCGGGGTCGATCGTCGCGGCGCGGTAGAGCGACCAGGCCACCTCGGCTCGCGGGAGCGGGGTGGTGGGACCCACGTCGAGGGCCTCGTCGGAGTGGTTGTACCTGAGCCCCAGCCGCATCCCGAGCAGCGTCGTCCCGAAGTCACGCGGCGTGTCGAAGCGCTTCCCGTCGGTCGTCTGCAGTCGGTCGAGGTCGGCCGCGATCCCGCGGAACTCCAGGGCGAGGACGAGGGCGCGGTGTACGGTCCTGGTCGTGACGTCGCCGTCGGGGAGGAACTTGCCGGCGCTTCGCGTCATCCAGCCGAGCTTCACCGCCACGTTGGCGTACGGCCAGAAGCGATCGGACTTCGGCAGGTCGTCGAAGCGGAGGTCGGGATCGGTCGGCTCGTCGGGTGCGAGCGCCCTAACGACGGCGCGCGCGAAGAGCCTCCGCGGCTCCACCTTGTGGGGTTTGAAGGGGTACGTTCCGTCCTTGTTCTCGGGGAAGTCGCGCATCCAGTTGTTGGCGCCTGCCACGTGATCGACGGCGGCTCTCGCCCAGTGGTTCCGGCCCACGTCGGACCACTTCACGCCGGACTCCGCCGCGAGGACGCGGGCCGCTCCCGCGGACGGCCGCCACGTGCCCGGTCCCGAGCCGGCCTCCCCGGAGGCGCCGGTTCTCGCGGAGGCGCCGGGCGCGAGGCCTACGGCGACGGAGAGGGCGATCAGGGCGGCGAGGCGCCCCGGGGGCCGCGAGGGTCGCATACCTCCGGTCTCGGCCGGGGCGCCTCTGACCTTTAGCCGAGGCGCATCTCACCTGGTCTCACTTCAGGTCGGGTCGAGATACGACGAAGGATGGATGGAAGGGGCTAGTCTCGCTGTTAGTTTCGTGCCCGGGAGGCTGCGTGTTCGACTGGACGTATCTCGATGACGACGGGAACGAGCTGGGCCGATCGCAGCGGTTCTCCGACGTCGACTCGGCCGAGGACTGGATCGGGTCCTCGTGGAAGGACCTCGCCGACACGGGCGTGGAGGAGGTCGTTCTCTACGACCGGCAGCGGGACCGGAAGATCTACCGGATGGGTCTTCGGGCCGAGTAGTTACCGCAGGTGGGCGTCCGGGTCCTCCTTGAAGTCCTCCAGGCATCCCTGCGAGCAGAAGTAGTACGTGACGCCGCTGTGCTCCCATGAGGCCGCCGCCGACTGGGGGTCGACCTCCATACCGCAGACCGGATCGATCTCCATGCTTCCTCCTTGGCCGGGCGACCGAAGGATACGCTTGGAGCGGAGGAGGTGGGATGCAAGAGCGATCGGCGGGTCCTTCGGCGGCTGCGGTGCTGGCCGTGGCCGGAGGCCTGATGATCGTGCTCGGGTCGCTTTCCGCGTGGGCGGACGCGTCGGTGCCGGGCTTCACGCCGGTTCCGTGGAAGGGCAGCCAGTCCGTAGCCGGCAAGCTCGTCCTGCTGGCCGGAGTGGTCGTGGCCGGGGTCGGCGTGGCCTCGCTCTCGCGGCTGCCCGTCGGGAGGCCTCTCGCGGCCGTCGCGCTTGCCGGAGGGATGGCGGCCGGCGTGCTCGCCATCTTGGTCGCGCTCACGCTCGACGGTCGGGTGGCGGACGACGTCGTCGCTTTCTACATGCGCCAGCTCGCTATGCCTGGCGCGGCGGCTCAGTCGCTCGTCGACGGCGCGATCGGCACCGGACAGTTCAGGGTCACGCCGGCGGTCGGGCTCCTCGCTGCGATCGCTGGATCGTTCATCGCGATCGTGGCCGGCATGCTCGCGAGGATGTGGGCCGTGCGCGCGGCCGCGCTCGGATGGTCAAGATCGCCGGACGAACCGCGGGCCGAGGGCTGAGCGATGCGCTCGAGCGAGTTCGAGATCGACACCAAGGGCCGGCTCGTGAGCGACGTGAGCCAGCGTGTCGCGGCCTTCGCCGCGGAGGCCGGCGAGAGCGGGCTCCTCCACGTCTTCCTCCCCCACGCGACGGCCGGCGTCGCGCTCATGGAGACCGGTTCGGGCTCGGAGGAGGATCTGGAGGAGGTCGTCGCGCGGCTGTTGCCGCGCGACGATCGCTACGGACACCGGCACGGTTCGCTCGGCCACGGCGGCGACCACCTTCTGCCGGTCTTCGTGTCGCCTTCTCTCACGATCCCGGTGGAGGACGGCCGGCTCGTGCTGGGGACCTGGCAGAGCGTCGTTGTGATCGACCCGAACCGCGAGAACAACCGCCGCCGAGTGCGTGTCACGCTGGTCGAAGGATAACGGTGGCGACTGTGGCGTGGGGATCGAAAACCCGGATGCTCGAGTTGACCAGGGCGTCCTCTACGATGCAGCGATGCTCCCTCTCGCCTGTGGGAGTCGAAAACAGAATTCGCGTCTCGACCTGCCGTTCCGTAGCATGCGCACGTGCTGTCCTCACTCCTTTACTTGGTCCTGCGCGGGGTGCTTCGACTTGCTCCGAGCGGCGATGATCCTGGCCGCGAGGTAGAGATCCTCGTCCTTCGCCACCAAGTAAGGGTGCTCCGCCGCAAGGTCGGCCCGCCGAAGCTGCGCCGCATCGACAAGATCCTGCTGGCCGCCGCAGCAAGAGCGCTCCCGCGGGATGGCTACTGCGTGAACCTCGCACGCATCGAACAGAACGTCGAGGTACAGGACGGGTGAGGGGCACCAAAACGGCATTCCATCATGCAGTCACCGCGTGGTACTCGTGGATCAGCCCGCCTAGGATGTCATGTCGCTCGATCTGGGGGACTTCATCCACCGGAGCGACCGGGTAGCTCTCCGGCACCCTAAGATCGAGTCCTCGGTGGGGCCTCTGGGAGTTGTAGTGGCGCTCGTAGGCGGCAAGGATCTGGTCGAGATGTCTCCGGCCGAGCACGAGGGTCAGGTCGAGTACCTCGTGGCGCACGGTCCTCACGGAACGCTCAGCAAAGCTGTTGGCTTTCGGTGATCGGATCGGCGTGAGGATCACCTCTGCGCCCTCGGAGCGGAACACCTCGTCGAAGGAGCCGGGATACTTGGAGTCGCGGTCGCGGATCAGGAAACGCAATGGGCGATCACGGTCCTGAAGCTCGAACGAGAGGTTGCGGGCGTGCTGGGTGACGAATGCCGTGTCGGGGTTGCGGGTGGAAGTAAGGAAGCGGAGCTTCCTTGAGCCGATCTCGATGAAGAAGAGCACGTAGAGCGTCCGAAGGAACACCGTCTCCACGGTGAAAAAGTCGGTGGCCAGGATCCCCTCTGCCTGAGCTCTCAGGAACTCGGACCAGGAAGGGCCGTCCCTTCGGGGCGCGGGACCGAGGCCTTCTCTACCCAGGATCCTCTTCACTGTGGTGGCGCCCACCCGGATCCCCAGCTTTCGGCATTCCCCCTGGATCCTCATGTAGCCCCACCGGGGGTTCTCCCTCGCCACGCGGCAGACGAGCGCGTAGATCTCGGGGTCAATCGGTGGACGGCCGCATAGCTTCCGCCTGTGGGTCCATTTCCGACGGGCCAGTTCTCGGTGCCAGCGAAGGAGCGTTGCCGGGGTGACGATGAAGGATGCCCATCGATCCCTCGGCAGGATGCGCGACGCTGCGGCGAGGAGGAGCTTGTCGATCCGGCGAAGCTTCGGGCGGCCGTCCTTGCGGCGAAGGACCCTGACCTGGTGACGAAGGACCATGATCTCGACCTCTCGCTCGAACTCATCGCCGGGTGGAGCCAGACGGAAGATGGCACGGACCAGGAGATACAGGAGCGAGAACAGCATCCGCGCATCCTAGGTAACCGCCGGTCAGGAGGCGAATCGGGGTTTAGGTACCCCTCACCATCGCTCGGCGAAGGCGTTCGCCTTCGGTGCGCGGATCGGGGTGAGGATCACCCGGGCATCCTCGGTCCGAAACACCTGGTCGAAGGACCCCGAGTACTTCGAGTCCCGATCCCGCACGAGGAAGCGCACGTGTATGTCGCGCTCTTCGAGATCGAAGGCAAGGTTTCGCGCCTGCTGGGTGACGAAGCTCGCGTCGGGGTTGGTGGTGGCGCCGGTGACGTGAACCCTCCGGGTCGAGAGCTCGATGAAGAACAGCACGTAGAGCGTCTTGAGGAAGACGGTCTCCACGGTGAAGAAGTCGCAGGCGAGGATGCCATGGGCCTGAGCCCGAAGGAACTCAGACCAGCTCGGGCCGCTCCTCCTCGGTGCGGGCCCGAGGCCTTCGCGGCGCAGGAGCGTGCGGACGGTCGTTGCGCCGATCCAGATGCCGAGCCCGCGAAGCTCACCCTGGATCCTCACGCACCCCCAGCGGGGGTTCTTCAGTGCCATGCGGCAGATGAGCTCGCGGATCTCGGGATCGATCGGAGGGCGCCCCGTGCGCCGAGCACGGTGGGTCCACTTCCGTCTCACAAGCTCGCGGTGCCAGCGCAGCAGGGTGTGGGGCGTGACCATAAAGGATGCACACCGCGCCCTCGGAAGCGCCCTTGCCACGGAGGCCAGCAGCGTTCGGTCCGTGGCACGAAGCTTGGGGCGGCCGACCCGCCGGCGAAGCACCTTGAGCTGGTGCCGAAGCACCAGAATCTCGATGTCCTTGGACCCGTCATCCCCGGAACGTGCGAGAAGGCGCGCCAGCGCGTGGGCGATCAGGGAGAGGACGAACAGCATCCGCGCATGCTATGAAATGGATGACCGGAAGGCGAATCGACTTCTCGACCCCCACAGGGGCCGTGCCGGCGTATATCTCCGCGCCGAGCTGCTGCATCAGCCCCAGGTCGTCGCAATGGTTCCAGAGTTCCACGACCTTGCCGTCGCGGATCCGGAAGATGTTTACGCGCGAGAACGTGGCGCGCGGACCCGCAAGAAGCACTACCAGTTAGTCGGACCTGTTCAGCAGCCGCGACGCTCGACCGAATCCCTGCTATCGCCGTGGTCGGCCTCGAACCGATCCTGCCCCGCGCCGCCGACTACTTCGTCGTTCCCGTCGACGTGGTCCCTTACGTTTAGGCAAGTATCGGCTCCGCGGTCGCCATCCACAAGGTCGAAGCCCTCCCCGCCGCGCGCGAAGTCGGCACCCCCGCCAGCGTGGAGCCGATCTTTGCCCGCGTTGCCCGCGAGCCCGTCAGAGCCCGGGCCCGCCCAGCCGAAGTCGGGACCCGGCCCGGCACGGACCACATCATCGCCTCGGTTCCCGAAGATCGTATCCTGCCCGGCTCCCCCGAGGATTGTGTCATCGCCGCTGCCTCCCAGGAGTCGGTCGTCGCCGCCCTTGCCGAAGATCAGGTCATCTCCGCCACGGCCACAGATCACGTCGGGGCCCGGGCCGCCCCTCAGCGTCTCGCCGTCCGGGGTTCCCTGGAGCGAGCAGCCGGCAGGGGCGCCAATCGCACCCGACGCCGATACCACCATAGACACCAGCAGCCCCAACGTCGCAACGACACCGCCAACACGGGCTCTCACGCTCAGACGAGTCACCTGCTCGCGTAGGATCCGACCCAAGTCCCGGTCTCAGCATCGATAAGCACATGCCATTCGGAGTCCAGGCAATTCGAGCCTCCATTGCCCTGGGGTCCTAGATTAGGCACACATGCACCCTCGTAGGTGACCACCCACACAGGCATTGCCTTGTGCTCGCCAAAGTACTGATCGCTGAGAAGCGCGAACACGATGGACGACGAGGTAGGCCTTCCTGACACCCCCCCATTCGCCCAAGCGATTCCAAGAGCTTTCTCCGCAGAAATCGTCGGGGTCAGGTCATCTCCGGGAGGTTCATAGGTGATACCTACATCAGCCTCAGTCACAGTCTCCGTCAGAACAGACGGCTTGCTCGAGGGAGGCGGATTGCTCTCCGACGTGTCTTCCTGAGCTCCCAGCACTGGGCCAAACGACAGGAGAAGAGCCGCAAACCCGCCAATCAGGACTCCCGTCTGAATAATGCTCTTCCATCTCATCCCTGATCCGCCCTAACAATCGTGATCAAGTGGCTGGGTCCAAATCCTGAAATGCTGGTCTTGCGTGACGACTGCTTGCTTGTAGAAACACTTGTCCGAGCCCTGGGCCGTCCAGTTGGAGAAGTCCCAGTCGTTGCCAGGAAACTTCACCCGGACCGACTCGAAGTCGGTCCTATCGTTCGTCGTGCCCGGAACGTCGCTCCCTCCCCACGATGTCTCGCCGTACCATTCGGCTGCCGTCCCATCCCACACGTTCAGTGGGTCGAACGGCGTGACGGCACAATCCCCCTGAGAGTTGCACGGCGCCTCGTCCCCTCCGAGGTACATGTGCAGTTTGCCATCGCTGCCAAGCCGCTCGACGCGGAAGACACGCTGTGCATCAACCTGGGGATTACCGAACAGCCCGGTGGCGGTCTTGACCTCCTGCCCCGGGGGCGGGTTAGTGTCCTTCATCCACTGCCAGAAGTAGACGAGCGTCGGAGACGCACTTCTGTTCAGATAGCCGATCTGGGCCCAGCCTTGGAGACCCGAGTCATTGACCATCGACCAAGTTGCAGATTCAGTCGTGCCCTCACTGCTGCACAGGTCCCCGGTCTTGATTTCGATGTCCGCCTTAGCACCCCGAACGGAGTAGTCCCCGTTTCCAGGGAAGTACTGAACGCCATCGAACCACGGACCCTTCTGAGCGCAGTGGCTTTGCGCGCCGTGCGCCTCAGCCGGGATCACCAAGATCCTGAGGAGCAGCAGCGCCCAGAAGACTCGCCATGCGCGGCTCCTGGACACCTCCGCCACCTCGATCACCACTTCTAGCGCCTCTACTCGTAGCACAGGCAACATCCGTGGGCAAATCGAGCAAACTGGCAGACCATCGGGTGGAGCGACCCACCAGCCAGCATCACCGCGAACACAACACCTGGAGTCGCGGTCGTGGATCAGGAACCTGGGCATGGCGGTTCCCTCCTCCCTCGAGCCGGCGAGGTTCCTCGCCTGCTGGGTCACCCAGGCCGAGTCGGGATGGGCGCTCACCCCGGCTACGCGGATCCCGTTGGGTAAAGAAAGTCGATCCGGTCACTGACCAGCGGAGTTGGTAGGGCGGGGCTGGCCGGGCTCACACTGCGACGATGCTCGCGTCCATCCTGTACCGGCTCTTGTGTCGGGTGATTCGCCTGCTCGCCCGCGTTGGCGGCGCCGATCAACGGGACCTCGAGGTCGCCGTCCTGCGCCACCAGCTCAAGATTCTTGCCCGTCGAGGCTGCACGCGACCGCGCTACACCGACGCCGACCGTGCGTTTCTGGCGGCGGCGAGCCGTCTCCTCCCACGTGAGCGATGGTCCTGCTTCGTCGTGGGTCCCGACACGCTCGCCCGGTGGCACCGGGCTCTCCTGCGAGGTAGGCGCCGGGGGCGTAGCCGCAGGCCCGGTCGTCCTCTCATCGAGGCCTGGATCCGCGAGCTGATCCTGCGGATGGCGAGGGAGAACCCTAGGTGGGGCTATATGCGGATCCGGGGCGAGCTGCTGAAGCTCGGGATCGGCGTCTCTGCCACCACCATCGCCACCGTGCTCCGCCGGAGCGGCCTCGGTCCGGCGCCTCGACGGGTCGGACCGACTTGGACGCAGTTCCTGAGGCTCCAGGCGTTCGCCATCCTCTCGGGCGACCCTCGCACCGATGAGGACGACCGGTTCGAGGATCTGGCGCGCGATCCGATGGGGTCGGCTCGCGATGGGAAGACCCAGCGTCCCGGTGATGACGACGGTCCGGTCCAACGTGATGACGAGGCAGCTGGCGGGGCTCCTCGCCTGGTTCGGGAAGAGGAGCCGGCACTCAACGTTGAGATAGCCCGATCGCACGAGGCCGTGGCCGCGAGCCGACCACCAACGCTCGGAGCGCGACCCCGTGACGGACCAACGACGACCGCTCGATCTCGTTCCTCAGACCGGGGCCGCGCGCGAACTGGTGGGCCTCCCTTTAGCGCACGCAGCGCGCCCGCCCACTCGCCGCGTGGATCGGATAGGAGACTCGTGGCAACGGTTGGCGGCGCGCGCTAGGAAGCGACGACCAACCCGATGTCGCTGCCTGATCGAGTTTTTTCACCCCACAGGGGATCGGTGCGGCGATCGGCACGACAGGGGAACCGAACGTGCTGCTCTCCATCGCAGCAACCGCGATCGTCGCACTCGCGTTCCAGCCCTTGCGCGAGCGCGCCCGGCGTCTGGCCGACCGCGTCGTCTACGGGAAGCGAGCGACGCCGTACGAGGTCCTCTCCGAGTTCTCCGAGCGGATGGCCGGCTCGTATTCGACCGAGGACGTTCTGCCCCGGATGGCCCGGATCCTCGGAGAGGGAACGGGAGCAACGCGCACCGAAGTATGGTTGCGGGTCGGCAGCGAGCTTCAACTCGCCGCCTCCTGGCCCGAGGGGGCAGAGTCCGAGAAGGCTCCGCTTCCCGTCCCAGAAGATGAGCTCCCCGAGTTCCCCGATTCCGATCGAGCGTTCCCCGTGCGCCACCAGGCCGACCTGCTGGGTGCGCTCACCTTGACCAAGCCGCCGAACGAGCCGGTCACACCGGCGGAGGAGAAGCTCCTCTCGGACCTGGCCTCTCAGGCCGGTCTGATGCTTCGAAACGTCCGGCTCACCGCCGAGCTCCAGGCCCGGCTCGTGGACCTCCGAGCCTCCCGCCAGCGGCTCGTCGCCGCCCAGGACGAGCAAGCGAAGCAGCTCGAGCGCAACATCCACGACGGCGCTCAGCAGCAGCTCGTGGCGCTCACGGTGAAGCTCCGCCTGGCGGAGGGGCTCGCCGAGCGCGAACCAGCGAAGACCAGGGCGATGCTCAGCGAGCTGCAGGCCGAGGCGACGTCAGCTCTCGAGGACCTCCGCAACCTGGCCCGGGGGATCTACCCGCCGCTCCTCGCGGACAAGGGCTTGCCCGCCGCGCTCGAGGCACAGGCCCGCAAGGCCGCGGTCCAAGTGAGTGTCGAGACCGACTGCGTCGGACGCTACCCGCCGGACGTGGAGTCGGCCCTCTACTTCTGCTGCCTCGAGGCGCTGCAGAACGTGGCGAAGTACGCGCATGCCACCCACGCCGAGGTGCGGTTATCGGCGAGCGGCGATGAGCTCGCGTTCGAGGTCGTCGATGACGGGGAGGGGTTCGACCCAGGCTCCACGCGACGGGGGAGCGGCCTGCTAGGCATGGCCGACCGGCTCGATGCGATCGGCGGAACGCTGGCGATCCGGTCGCAGCCGGGACGCGGCACGACGGTAACCGGTCGAGTCTCGGTGGGAGCGACCGAACAGGCCTGACTCTTTTGGGCAACGTGTCATCGCTGTGACGGGGGGCGGTTGACCTTGCGCCGACACGGCCGGTCCGTGGTGAAGGCCGCCAGCACCGTGCGCTCCAGGCCGGCGCGGTGCCCCTCGAGCCTGGCCAGGGCTCCGGAGCCAACAGGACGGCGCCGGTGCGAGGCGATCACCTCTTCCTTGGTCGAGCGGATCTCCAAGGTCGGCTCCCCGAGGCGATGCGAGACGATCACGGTGGTGTTCACGAACGCCGGCGGCACCGAGTACCGGTTCCCCTCGAAGGACACCAGTGCACCCCAGCTCACCTTCCGGGGCACCTGCACCACGGCCGTGTACGGCTGGCGCGGCACCGGGCGCAGTCGCTCGGCCTCGGCGAGCGCCGCGACGCTCGCGTGGCCTCGGGGACGATGGTCGGCGATCCGCTCGCAGAACCGATCCAGGCTCACCTGCGCCTGCTCGGGGGTGGCGACGTCGGCCGTGCGCCACCAGGCCTGGGCCAGGTAGTCGTTGGCCTTCTCCACCACGCCCTTGCGGTTGCCGCGCCGCGGCGGGCAAAGGTCGACCCCCACCCCGTAGTGGCGGCAGGCG